>OBUV01000004.1_pt1 | contig 354012 bp, 273 predicted proteins | sample 1475971 | NCBI WGS metagenome assembly OBUV01 (sample SAMEA2579962, study PRJEB22360) | human gut metagenome | biome: human gut; feature: human-associated habitat; material: faeces | place: Denmark | collected 2008/2010
CAGGTCTGAACCGTAGGTCGGATAAGGCGCTCGCGCCGCATCCGACAACCGTGCTTTGATGCCTGATGCGACGCTGGCGCGTCTTATCAGGCCTGCAGGTCTGAACCGTAGGTCGGATAAGGCGCTCGCGCCGCATCCGACAACTGTGCTGTGATGCCTGATGCAACGCTGGCGCGTCTTATCAAGTCTACCCACTGTTTTTCCAGAGATAATTTTTTATCCACTTTTTCGCACTCATTCATATAAAAAATATATTCCACCACGGAAACGATTGCTTTTTATTTTCAGATGAATAGAATGCGGCGGATTTTTTGGGTTTCAAACAGCAAACGGAGGAATTTCGTGTCGCAAGATAACAACTTTAGCCAGGGGCCAGTCCCGCAGTCGGCGCGGAAAGGGGTATTGGCATTGACGTTCGTCATGCTGGGATTAACCTTCTTTTCCGCCAGTATGTGGACCGGCGGCACTCTCGGAACCGGTCTTAGCTATCATGATTTCTTCCTCGCAGTCCTCATCGGTAATCTTCTCCTCGGTATTTACACTTCATTTCTTGGCTACATTGGCGCAAAAACCGGCCTGACGACCCATCTTCTTGCTCGCTTCTCTTTTGGTGTTAAAGGTTCATGGCTACCTTCACTGCTGCTGGGCGGCACCCAGGTTGGCTGGTTTGGTGTTGGCGTGGCGATGTTTGCCATTCCGGTGGGCAAGGCGACGGGATTGGATATTAATCTGCTCATCGCCGTCTCTGGTTTACTGATGACCGTCACCGTGTTCTTTGGCATTTCGGCGCTGACAGTTCTTTCTGTAATTGCGGTTCCGGCGATCGCCTGTCTTGGCGGTTATTCCGTGTGGCTGGCCGTTAACGGCATGGGCGGTCTGGAGGCATTAAAAGCGGTCGTTCCCGCACAACCGCTAGATTTCAATGTCGCGCTGGCGCTGGTTGTCGGTTCATTTATCAGTGCAGGTACGCTCACTGCCGACTTTGTCCGTTTTGGTCGCAATGCCAAACTGGCGGTGCTGGTGGCGATGGTGGCCTTTTTCCTCGGCAACTCGTTGATGTTTATTTTCGGTGCGGCAGGTGCTGCGGCATTGGGCATGGCAGATATCTCTGATGTGATGATTGCTCAGGGCCTGCTGCTGCCTGCGATTGTGGTGCTGGGGTTGAATATCTGGACCACCAACGATAACGCGCTCTATGCGTCGGGTTTAGGTTTCGCCAACATTACCGGTATGTCGAGCAAAACCCTTTCGGTCATCAACGGTATTATCGGTACGGTTTGCGCATTATGGCTGTACAACAATTTTGTCGGCTGGCTGACCTTTCTTTCGGCAGCTATCCCTCCCGTTGGCGGCGTAATCATCGCGGACTATCTGATGAACCGTCGCCGCTATGAGCACTTTGCGACCACGCGTATGATGAGTGTCAATTGGGTGGCGATTCTGGCTGTCGCGCTGGGGATTGCCGCAGGCCACTGGTTACCGGGGATTGTTCCGGTCAACGCTGTATTAGGTGGCGCGCTGAGCTATCTGATCCTTAACCCGATTTTGAATCGCAGAACGACAGCAGCAATGACGCATGTGGAGGCTAACAGTGTCGAATAACGCTTTACAGACAATTATTAACGCCCGGTTACCCGGCAAAGAGGGGCTGTGGCAGATTCATCTGCAGGACGGAAAAATCAGCGCCATTGATGCGCAATCCGGCGTCATGCCCGTGACTGAAAACAGTCTGGATGCTGAGAAAGGTTTAGTTTTACCGCCGTTTGTGGAACCGCATATTCACCTGGACACCACGCAAACTGCCGGGCAACCGAACTGGAATCAGTCCGGCACGCTGTTTGAAGGCATTGAACGCTGGGCCGAGCGCAAAGCGTTATTAACCCATGACGACGTTAAGCAACGCGCCTGGCAAACGCTGAAATGGCAGATTGCCAACGGCATTCAACATGTGCGTACCCATGTAGATGTCTCCGACGCAACCCTGACTGCACTGAAAGCGATGCTGGAAGTGAAGCAGGAAGTCGCGCCGTGGATTGACCTGCAAATCGTCGCCTTCCCGCAGGAAGGGATTTTGTCGTATCCCAACGGTGAAGAGTTGCTGGAAGAGGCGCTACGCCTGGGAGCTGACGTAGTGGGGGCGATTCCGCATTTTGAATTTACCCGCGAATACGGCGTGGAGTCGCTGCATAAAACCTTCGCGCTGGCGCAAAAATACGACCGTCTCATCGATGTTCACTGCGATGAGATAGACGATGAGCAGTCGCGTTTTGTCGAAACTGTTGCCGCGCTGGCGCACCGTGAAGGAATGGGCGCGCGCGTCACCGCCAGCCACACCACCGCAATGCACTCTTATAACGGGGCGTATACTTCGCGCTTGTTCCGCTTGCTGAAAATGTCCGGCATTAACTTTGTTGCCAATCCGCTGGTCAATATTCATCTGCAAGGACGTTTTGATACTTATCCAAAACGTCGCGGCATTACGCGCGTCAAAGAGATGCTGGAGTCCGGCATTAACGTCTGCTTTGGTCACGATGATGTCTTCGATCCGTGGTATCCGCTGGGAACGGCGAATATGCTGCAAGTGCTGCATATGGGGCTGCATGTTTGCCAGTTGATGGGCTACGGGCAGATTAACGATGGTCTGAATTTAATCACCCATCATAGTGCCAGAACGCTCAATTTACAGGATTATGGTGTTTCCGCTGGAAACAGCGCCAACCTGATTATCCTGCCTGCAGAAAATGGGTTTGACGCGCTGCGTCGTCAGGTTCCGGTACGTTATTCGGTACGTGGCGGTAAGGTGATTGCCAGTACACAACCGGCACAAACCACTGTATATCTGGATCAGCCGGAAGCCATTGACTACAAACGGTAATCGTCTGGGGTGAACAGCCACTGACTTGTGTCAGTGGCTACCATGATTCATTACTCTGCTACCTTCTTTTGTTCCTGTGCTTATTTAACCTTAAGATTCAACTTTATAATCTTTGTAATAATACTGTTTATCACGCTCGTTTATTTCTCGAATAACCCGACAGGGAACGCCTGCAGCAACGACATTTGGCGGAATGTCTTTTGTTACGACACTGCCCGCGCCAATAACAGAGTTTTCTCCGACGGTGACGCCTGGATTAATGACCACATGACTCCCAATCCAGACATTATTGCCAATCGTTATCGGAAAAGAGTACATCTCTCCGTTTTTTCTCAATTCATGGTGTACAGGGTGCCCGGTAACGGAAAGGGTAACGTTGGGGGCAATCAGTACGTTATCACCGATAGTGACTGTGTGGTCATCGACGATGGTTAAATTGAAATTTGCGTAAAAATTGCGGCCTATATGGATGTTGGAACCATAAGAGAAATAAACAGGTGGTTCTATCCAGGCATTTTCTCCTACCGTGGCAAACATTTCTTTAATCAGGCTTTCCCTTTTTTCAACTTCCGATGGATGTGAGTGATTAAACTCATACATCAACGCTTTCCCACGAAGTCTTTTTTCAGGTAAACCTTCGCACATATCGGTAAATAACTTTCCTGCTTTTATTCTTTCGCTCATTGGCATGTTCATTACGATTATTCTGCTCTGGTATGTTGGTCGGATAAGGCGCTCGCGCCGCATCCGACATTGATTGCTTAAGCGACTTCGTTCACCTGCCGACGCAGCAAGGAAAGCGGGCCTGGGCCGCTAAGCGTGAATACGGAAATTAAGGTAAAGCCCAGCGCCACCAGACCCAGCACCAGATAAGCGCCCTGGAAACCGATGCTTTCATACATATTGCCCGCCAGAACAGACATGAAAATCATCGCCAGTTGTTTAAAGAAGCAGAAACAGACCAGATAAATTGTTGCCGAAAAACGCACTTCAAACTGGCTGGTAATATATTTAAAGCAGCCCACCAGCAGGAACGGTACTTCAAACATATGCAGTGTTTTTAGAATAACCACTTCCAGCGCCGAGGTGGCGAACGATGAGCCAATAATACGCACAGACATAATGGTGCCAGCCAGCAGCAGGGCATTTTCCCCACCGATGCGATTAATAATCAGTGGTGCAAAGAACATAATCGAAGCGTTAAGTAATTCACCCATTGTTGTGACATAGCCAAATACTCGCGTACCCTGTTCACCAGTGGTGAAAAACGAAGTAAAGAAATTAGCAAACTGTTGGTCAAAAACATCGTAGGTGCAGGAAACACCAATAACATACAGCGATAAAAACCACAGTTTCGGTTGTTTGAACAACTCCAGCGCCAGTTTAAGACTAAATGCGGAATGATTTGCACCTACGGCATTGGCAACCGTGGCGGAAGAAGGTGCATCTGTTTTGGCGAAAAAAAGCAGAACGGCGAGGATGAGCGCACAGCCGGAACCCAGCCAGAAGACAAAGTGGTTATTGATGGTGAACATGATGCCGACAATTGAGGCACACAGCGCCCAGCCAACGCAACCAAACATCCGCGCGCGACCAAATTCGAAATTACTGCGACGGCTGACCTTCTCGATAAATGCTTCTACTGCCGGTGCACCCGCGTTAAAACAGAAGCCAAGATAAATGCCGCCAACAATCGAACCTAATATAATATTATATTGTAACAGTGGGCCAAAGATAAAAATAAAGAACGGCGCAAACATCATTAACATGACGGTAATAATCCATAGCAGATATTTGCGCAGCCCGAGTTTGTCAGAAAGCAGACCAAACAACGGTTGAAATAACAGGGAGAACAGAGAAATAGCAGCAAAAATAATGCCGGTATCACTTTTGCTGATATGGTTGATGTCATGTAGCCAAATCGGGAAAAACGGGAAATAGGCCCCCATGATAAAAAAGTAAAAGAAAAAGAATAAGCCGAACATCCAAAAGTTTGTGTTTTTTAGATAGAACATAATGGATTTCCTTACGCTAAATACGGGCAGACATTGCCTGCCCGGTTATTATTATTTTTGACACCAGATCAACTGGTAATGGTAGTGACCGGCGCTCAACTGGAATTCCGTCGAAACTGACGGACTCCAGGAGTCGTCGCCGCCAATCCCCATATGGAAACCGTCGATATTCAGCCAGCTCCCTTCCTCCGCGTGCAACAGATGGCGATGGCTGGTGTCCATCAGTTGTTGTTGGCTGTAACGGCTGATATTGAACTGGAAGTCGCCGCGCCATTGGTGTGGGCCATAATTCAATTCGCGTGTTCCGCAGCGTAGACCGTTTTCGCTCGGGAAGACGTATGGGGTATACATCTCTGACAACGGCATATCCCAGCGGTCAAAACAGGCCGCAGTAAGGCGGTCGGGATAGTTTTCTTGCGGCCCTAATCCGAGCCAGTTAACCCGCTCTGCGACTTGTGCCAGTTGGCAGGTCAGGCCCACCCGCGCCGGATGCGGCGTATCACCTGCTACTTCAACATCCACGCTGATGGCCATCTCACCGTGTCCATCAATACGGTAGGTTTTCCGGCTGGTAAATAAGGTTTTCCCCTGATACTGCCACGCGTGGGCAGTCGTAATCAGTACCGCGTCGGTAATCCGATCTGCCGTACACTGCAACAGCACTGCTTCTGCCTGGTAATGGCCTGCTGCTTTCCAGCGCTCTACCCAGGCGTTCGGGTCAATACGAGTCGCTTCGCTTACGCCAATGTCATTATCCAGCGGCGCTCGGGTGAACTGATCGCGCAGCGGGGTCAGCAGTTGTTTTTCATCGCCAATCCACATTTGTGAAAGAAGACCTGACTGGCGGTTGAATTGCCAACGTTTATTACCCAGCCCGATGCAAAAATCCGTTTCGCTGGTGGTCAGTTGCGGGGCGGAGTGGGGCGCAGACGAGAGCGTTACGCGGAGGTTTTCTGCCAGTCGCCATTGCTGCCAGGCGCTGATGTGTCCGGCTTCTGACCACGCGGTCGCGTTTGGTTGCACCACCTGTACCGTGAGCCAAAGTTGCCCGACACTCTCCGGCTGGGGCAGTTCAGGCAATTCAATCAACTGTTTTCCTTGTGGCGCGACAGCCAGAGGCACTTCACCACTCGTTAGCGGCTTGCCATCCAGCGCCAGCGACCAGTGCAGGATTTCGTTATCGCTATGACGGAACAGGTATTCGCTGGTGACTTCGATTGTTCGCCCGGATAAGCGGAACTGGAAAAACTGCTGTTGGTGTTTTGCTTCCGTCAGCGCCGGATGCGGCGTGCGGTCGGCAAAGACCAGACCGTTCATGCAAAACTGGCGATCGTTCGGTGTATCGCCAAAATCACCGCCATAAGCCGACCACGGGTTGCCGTTTTCATCATATTTAATCAGTGACTGATCGACCCAGTCCCAGACAAAGCCGCCTTGTAAACGCGGATACTGACGAAATGCCTGCCAGTATTTGGCAAAGCCGCCGAGGCTGTTACCCATCGCGTGGGCGTATTCGCAAAGGATCAGCGGGCGCAACTCACCAGGCAGTGAAAGCCATTTTTTGATTGACCATTTCGGTGCTGCCGGGAAGGGCTGATCTTCATCCACACGGGCATACATCGGGCAAATAATATCGGTAGCCGTAGTGTCTGCTCCGCCACCTTCATACTGCACCGGACGGGAGGGATCGACGGATTTTATCCAGCGATAGAGCGCGTCGTGATTAGCGCCGTGACCGGATTCATTACCCAGCGACCAGATAATCACGCACGGGTGATTGCGATCGCGCTGTACCATCCGCGTTACGCGCTCGCTCATCGCCGGTAACCAGCGCGGATCATCCGTCAGGCGATTCATCGGCACCATGCCGTGGGTTTCGATATTAGCTTCATCCACCACATACAAGCCGTAGCGGTCGCACAGCGTGTACCACAGCGGATGGTTCGGATAATGCGAACAGCGCACGGCGTTAAAGTTGTTCTGCTTCATTAGCAGGATATCCTGCACCATCGTCTGCTCATCCATGACCTGACCGCGCAGAGGGTGATGCTCGTGGCGGTTAACGCCGCGAATCAGCAACGGTTTGCCATTCAGTAACAGCAGACCATTTTCAATGTGTACCTGACGGAAGCCAACATCACAGGCTTCCGCTTCAATCAGCGTACCGTCGGCGGTGTGCAGTTCAACAACTGCACGGTAAAGGTTCGGGAGTTCTGCGCTCCACAGCGCCGGATTTTCGACGCTCAGACGTAGCGTGACGCGATCGGTATAACTGCCGCGCTCATCGATAATTTCGCTGCCGAAAGGTGCGGTGCTACTGGCGACCAGGGTTTCACCTTGCCACAAAGAAACTGTTACCCGCAGAAAGTCGCGCAACTCGCCACCCATGCGCACTTCAGCCTCCAGCACGGCGCGGCTGAAATCGTCATTAAAATGGGTAGCAACATGGAAATCGCTGATTTGCGTGGTCGGTTTGTGCAGCAACGAGACGTCGCGGAAAATGCCGCTCATTCGCCACATATCCTGATCTTCAAGATAACTGCCGTCACTCCAGCGCAGCACCATCACCGCGAGGCGGTTTTCTCCGGCGTGCAAAAAGGCGCTCAGGTCAAATTCAGACGGCAGGCGGCTATCCTGGCCGTAGCCAACCCAGCGTCCGTTACACCACAGGTGAAACGCCGAGTTAACACCATCAAAGATAATCCGCGTCTGGCCATCCTGGAGCCAGCTTTCATCAACATTAAATGTGAGCGAGTAACAACCCGTTGGGTTTTCTGCGGGAACAAACGGCGGATTCACCGTAATGGGGTAGGTCACGTTGGTATAAATGGGGGCGTCGTAACCGAGCATCTGCCAGTTTGACGGCACCGGAATATTATCGGCTTTTGGGAGATCGCGTTCGAGCCAGCTTTCCGGCACCGCTTCCGGTGCCGGAAACCAGGTAAATAACCATTCACCATTCAGACTGCGCAATTGACGGGAAGGGTGATTATCACGGGCTTCTTTGCTATTGCGCCAACTGGAAAAAGGGGGATGTGCTGCAAGGCGATTGAGTTGTGTAACGCCTGGGTTTTCCCAATCACGACGCTGTAATACGACGGCCAGTGAATCCGTAATCATGGTCATAGCTGTATCCTGTGTGAAATTGTTATCCGTTCACAATTTCACACAACATACGAGCCAGATGCACAGAGTGTAAAGCCTGGGGTGCCTAATGAGTGAGCTGACTCACATTAATTGAGTTGCGCTCACTGTCCGGTTTCTAGTCGGGAAATTTGTCGCGCCAGTTGCATTAAAGAATCGGCCAATTCGCGGGGAGAGGCTGCTTGCGCGTTCGGAGGTTGCGTGGTTTTTCGTTTAACCAGTGACACGGGTAATAGCTGATTTCCCTTCACCGCCTGGCCCTGGGAGAATTGCAGCAAGCGATCCACGCTGGTTTGTCCCAGCAGGCGAAAATCCTGTTTGATGGTGGTGAGCGGTGGGATATAACACGAGCTATCTTCGGTATCGTCGTATCCCACAACCGAGATATCCGCACCGACGCGCAGCCCGGACTCGGTAATGGCGCGCATTGCGCCCAGCGCCATCTGATCGTTAGCAACCAGCATTGCGGTAGGGATGATGCCCTCATTCAGCATCTGCATGGTTTGCTGAAAACCCGATATTGCGCTCCAGTCACCTTCAAGCTCTGCTATTGGCTTAAGTTGATTGTGGCCGAGATATTTATGCCAGCCTGCCAGGCGCAGACGCGCCGAGACAGAACTTAATGGACCGGCTAACAGCGCGATTTGCTGGTGACCCAACTCGACCAGATGCTCCACGCCCAGCCGCGTACCGTCGTCATAGGAAAAAATAATACTGTTGACGGGTGACCTGTCAGAGGCGTCAAGAAACAAAACGGGCACGTTACCACAGGCGGCTTCCACAGCAATGGCATCTTGCTCATCCAGCGGGTAGTTGATGACAAGACCGCTGACGCGTTGCGCGAGAAGATTGTGTACCGCCGCTTTACAGGCTTCGACGCCGCTTCGTTCCACCATCGAGACTACGACGCTAGCTCCCAGTTGATCGGCGCGGGATTTTATTGCCGCGACAATTTGTGACGGTGCGTGCAGAGCCAGACTGGACGTGGCAACGCCAATCAGTAACGACTGTTTGCCTGCCAGTTGCTGTGCCACGCGGTTGGGAATGTAATTCAGCGCTGCCATTGCCGCTTCCACTTTTTCCCGTGTTTTCGCAGAAACGTGGTTGGCCTGATTCACCACGCGGGAAACGGTCTGATAAGACACACCGGCATACTCAGCGACATCGTATAGCGTTACTGGTTTCACATTCACCACCCTGAAATGACTCTCTTCCGGGCGCTATCATGCCATACCACGAAAGGTTTTGCGCCATTCGGCGGGGCTGACGCCGAAGTGAGATTTAAAATGCTGACGCCACGTCACAGGTGAGAGGAAGCCCACCTCAGCCGCTATCCGCTCAACGGGCAACTGACTGGAACCCAACAGTTCCTGGCTACGGCGTAAGCGTTCAGTGATGAGCCATTCAGCGATACTCGAACCGGTCGCTTTCATAAAATGGCGGGTTAGTGTGCGGCGACTCATCATTACTCGCTGCGCCAGCGAGTCGAGATCATGCTGTTGCGCAATGTTTTGCCGCAGGTAATCCAGCAGGAGGTTGATGCGTTCATCATGGGTATTTTTCGGCACCGGTTGCTCAATAAACTGCGCCTGACCGCCGGTGCGATATGGCGGTACGACCATCCGTCGGGCAATGTGGTTAGCATAGTCGCTGCCAAAATGTTGCCGAACAATATACAAACAGCAATCCAGCGCCGCGGCAGTACCGGCAGAGGTAATAATGCCGTCATCGTCTACATACAACGCGTTAATATCCAGATGTGTTTCTGGAAAACGTGCCTGAAATTCACGTTCGAACTCCCAGTGCGTGGCTGCACGCTTATTTTTCAGTAAACCTGCATAGCCGAGCACAAACGTGCCCAGGCAAAGCCCGACAATCTGTGCCCCGTTATCCTGTGCGGTCGTTAAGGCTTCCAGCAGTTTTTGTGGCGGTTTTTGTGTAATTGTTCCCCAGTAAGGAATTATCACAATATCCGCTTGTATGACTGCGGTATAGTCATGGGTGGCGGTTACGGAAAACCCATCGGCAGAGTCCACGTTTCCCGGCTTTTCAGCGCAGATAATCACGTGAAAGCGTTTTTTTTCCGCCATTTTTTCGCTAAACACGATAAACGGTACGGAAAGGTGAAAAGGACTAAAACCGGCAACGGCGATAATGGCAACAGTCAGCGGGCGCATAACACTCTTTATCTCCGAATTAGAATGTCAACGTTTCACCATCTTCTGGTACGTTCACAAATTCGATAATTTGATTATCTCTGGCGTATTCTTTGAGCGCATCACGCGTCAGCAAACAGTGGTTTACGGCCTCCATATGTGTCGCGACAATTTGCGCTTCTGGCAGGGTAAAATGTGTTTTGAGAATATCTTCTGCTCCCATAATTATCGCGCCATGCCCCAGAACATGCGCAAATCCGGCATTCAACACAACTACTTCTGGTTGGAAAGTTAGCATTGTAGCCTCGACGTCGTCACGCCAGAGGGTATCGCCAGCCAGATAGAGCGTTTTCTCTGTCGGATGCCGGAAAACAACGCCGCAGGCTGCGCCTAAACGCTTCGCCATAGCCGGGTCGGCATAGGTGCGATCGGAGCCGTGCTGCCCTGTCGTTTTATGCAGAGTTATATCGCCAAATTTAGTCTCGTCGGTAAGTACGGTAAGATGCGTAAATCCTTGTTTATGCAGTGATTCAGCATCTTGCTCATTTTGCACATAAATCAGTTTATCTTTGGGGACAACGCGGGAGGCTGTTTCGTCCCAGTGATCTTCATGCAAATGGGTCACGATTAGGGCGTCAACGTTGAGTAACGTTGTTAAATCACACGGTAATTCTACCGTTGGATTGCGGATTTCTGCGCGTGCCGTTCCGGCAAAACCCGGATAACTTCCTTTTGGCGCGAGTAACGGGTCGATAAGAAATGTTTTGCCAGCGTATTGGATAATTTGGGTGGCATTACGAATTTGAGTGATTTTCATGATTTGCTCCACATCACAGTATTGATGTCATTAGCGTAGCGTGCAGCCCGTACTGTGCATGTGGGCAAATGGGCGAATAACGATGAGAATGGGCCAAATTACACATTGACGTCGCTAGCGTAAATGCACGCCGCTTCGCCGTCCGGCCACCAGAATAGCCTGCGATTCCACACCTTCCTCGATCTGTTTTGCCACCCGTTGCAGCGCCGGAAGATGCTTTTCCGCTGCCTGTTCGATGGTCATTGCGCTCGCCATATACACCAGATTCAGACAGCCAATCACCCGTTGTTCACTGCGTAGGGGCACGGCAATGGAGGCGATCTTCTCTTCCTGATCCCAGCAGCGGTAGTTCTGTCCGTAACCCTCTTCGCGCGCGCGTGCCAGAATGGCTTCCAGCTTTAACGGTTCTCGTGCCAGTTGATAGTCATCACCGGGACGGGCGGCTAACATTTCGATTAACTCCTTGCGTTCTTGTTCCGGGCAAAAGGCCAGCCAGGTCAGTCCTGAGGCGGTTTTCAGCAGCGGTAAACGTCGCCCGACCATCGCCCGGTGAAAGGATAACCGGCTGAAACGGTGGGTGGTTTCGCGTACTACCATTGCGTCAACATCCAGCGTGGACACATCTGTCGGCCATACCACTTCGCGCAACAGATCGCCCAGTAGCGGGGCCGCCAGTGCAGAAATCCATTGTTCGTCACGAAATCCTTCGCTTAATTGCCGCACTTTGATGGTCAGACGAAAACTGTCATCGGAGGTACTGCGGCGAACATATCCCTCTTCCTGCAGCGTTTCCAGCAGTCGCCGCACAGTGGTGCGATGTAGGCCGCTGAGCTCCGCCAACAGCCCGACGCTGGCACCGCCATCGAGTTTATTTAACATATTTAATAACATTAGACCGCGGGTTAAGCCGCGCACGGTTTTGTATTCCGTCTGCTCATCTTTCTGCATATTAATTGACATTTATATAGTTAAAACAACGTTGTGCACTTGGTGCACACTCAGACATGTTTTGATTGTAGCCGAAAACCCCCTTCCTATACTGAGCGCACAATAAAAAATCATTTACATGTTTTTAACAAAATGGGTTGCGCTGTACTGTGCGCGCAACGGCATTTTGTCCGAGTCGTGAGGTACTGAAATGGCAATACAACACCCTGACATCCAGCCTGCTGTTAACCATTGCGTTCAGGTGGCGATCGCTGGTGCCGGTCCGGTCGGGTTGATGATGGCGAACTATCTCGGCCAGATGGGCATTGACGTGCTGGTGGTGGAGAAACTCGACAAACTGATCGATTATCCCCGTGCGATTGGTATTGATGACGAGGCGCTGCGCACCATGCAGTCGGTCGGCCTCGTTGATAATGTTTTACCGCATACTACGCCGTGGCACGCGATGCGTTTCCTCACCCCAAAAGGTCGCTGTTTTGCCGATATTCAGCCAATGACCGATGAATTTGGCTGGCCGCGCCGTAACGCCTTTATTCAGCCGCAGGTCGATGCAGTGATGCTGGAAGGGTTGTCGCGTTTTCCGAATGTGCGCTGCCTGTTTTCCCGCGAATTGGAGGCCTTCAGCCAACAAGATGACGAAGTGACCTTGCATCTGAAAACGGCAGAAGGGCAGCGGGAAACCGTCAAAGCCCAGTGGCTGGTAGCCTGTGACGGTGGAGCAAGTTTTGTCCGCCGTACCCTGAATGTACCGTTTGAAGGTAAAACAGCACCAAATCAGTGGATTGTGGTGGATATCGCCAACGATCCGTTAAGTACGCCGCATATCTATTTGTGTTGCGATCCGGTGCGCCCGTATGTTTCTGCGGCTCTGCCTCATGCGGTACGTCGCTTTGAATTTATGGTGATGCCGGGAGAAACCGAAGAACAGCTCTGCGAGCCGCAAAATATGCGCGAGCTGTTAAGCAAAGTGCTGCCTAATCCGGACAACGTCGAATTGATTCGCCAGCGTGTTTACACCCACAACGCGCGGCTGGCGCAACGTTTTCGTATTGACCGCGTACTGCTGGCGGGCGATGCCGCGCACATCATGCCGGTATGGCAGGGGCAGGGCTATAACAGTGGTATGCGCGACGCCTTTAACCTCGCCTGGAAACTGGCGTTGGTTATCCAGGGGAAAGCTCGCGATGCGCTGCTCGATACCTATCAACAAGAACGTCGCGATCACGCCAAAGCGATGATTGACCTGTCGGTGACGGCGGGCAACGTACTGGCTCCTCCGAAACGCTGGCAGGGCAGCTTGCGTGACGGCGTTTCCTGGCTGCTGAATTACTTGCCGCCAGTAAAACGCTACTTCCTCGAAATGCGCTTCAAGCCGATGCCGCAATACTACGCCGGTGCGCTGGTACGTGAGGGCGAGGCGAAGCACTCTCCGGTCGGCAAGATGTTTATTCAGCCGAAAGTCACGCTGGAAAACGGTGACGTAACACTGCTCGATAATGCGATCGGCGCGAACTTCGCGGTGATTGGCTGGGGATGCAATCCGCTGTGGGGGATGAGCAATGAGCAAATCCAGCAGTGGCGCGCGCTGGGCACACGCTTCATTCAGGTGGTGCCAGAAGTGCAAATTCATATCGCGCAGGATAACCACGACGGAGTGCTGCGCCTGGGTGATATGCAAGGTCGCCTGCGTAGCTGGTTCGCACAACATAATGCTTCGCTGGTGGTGATGCGCCCGGATCGCTTTGTTGCCGCCATCGCCATTCCGCAAACTCTGGGTAATACGCTGAATAAACTGGCGTCGGTGATGACACTGAACCGCCCTGATGCCGACGTTTCTGTCGAAAAGGTAGCCTGATATGCACGCTTATCTTCACTGTCTTTCCCACTCGCCGCTGGTGGGGTATGTCGACCCGGCGCAAGAGGTACTCGATGAGGTCAATGGCGTGATTGCCAGTGCCCGCGAGCGCATTGCGGCTTTCTCCCCTGAACTGGTGGTGCTGTTTGCGCCAGATCATTACAACGGTTTTTTCTATGACGTGATGCCACCGTTCTGTTTAGGCGTCGGAGCGACGGCAATTGGTGATTTCGGCAGTGCGGCGGGAGAGCTACCCGTGCCTGTGGAGCTGGCGGAGGCTTGTGCGCATGCCGTAATGAAGAACGGGATCGATCTTGCCGTTTCTTACTGTATGCCGGTGGATCATGGGTTCGCCCAGCCGCTGGAGTTTTTGCTCGGTGGGCTGGATAAGGTGCCGGTCCTGCCTGTATTCATCAACGGCGTCGCCACGCCGCTGCCCGGTTTTCAGCGAACCCGAATGATGGGCGAAGCGATTGGTCGTTTCACCAGTAGTCTGAATAAACGCGTGCTGTTTCTTGGTTCCGGTGGGCTTTCCCATCAGCCGCCGGTGCCCGAACTGGCAAAAGCCGATGCCCATATGCGCGATCGTCTGTTGGGTAGTGGGAAAGATTTGCCCGCCAATGAGCGCGAAATGCGCCAGCAACGGGTGATTAACGCCGCTGAGAAGTTTGTTGAGGATCAGAGAACTCTGCATCCGCTTAACCCGATTTGGGATAACCAGTTCATGACTTTGCTGGAGCAGGGACGCATACAGGAACTGGATGCCGTCAGTAACGAAGAGCTTTCCGCCATTGCCGGAAAGTCGACACATGAAATCAAAACCTGGGTCGCTGCTTTTGCCGCTATTTCTGCGTTTGGCAACTGGCGTAGCGAAGGGCGTTATTACCGCCCAATCCCGGAGTGGATTGCCGGATTTGGCTCGTTAAGCGCCAGAACACAGAACTGAATATGCAGGAGAAGATGATGAGTTATCAGCCACAAACCGAAGCCGCCACCAGCCGTTTTCTGAATGTAGAAGACGCGGGTAAAACGCTACGCATCCATTTTAATGACAGCGGACAAGGCGACGAAACCGTTGTCCTGCTGCACGGTTCCGGCCCGGGGGCTACTGGCTGGGCGAACTTCAGCCGCAATATCGATCCGCTGGTAGAGGCGGGCTATCGGGTGATCCTGCTGGATTGTCCTGGATGGGGTAAGAGTGATTCGATCGTTAACAGTGGTTCGCGATCGGATCTCAATGCGCGCATCCTGAAAAGCGTCGTGGATCAACTGGATATCGGCAAAATCCACCTACTGGGCAACTCGATGGGTGGGCACAGTTCTGTTGCGTTTACTCTTAACTGGCCGGAGCGCGTCGGCAAACTGGTGCTGATGGGCGGCGGTACAGGTGGCATGAGTTTGTTTACGCCGATGCCAACTGAAGGCATTAAGCGACTGAATCAGCTTTATCGTCAGCCGACTATCGAAAACCTGAAGCTGATGATGGATATCTTCGTTTTCGATACCAGCGATTTGACCGACGCTCTGTTTGAAGCACGCCTGAATAATATGCTGTCGCGCCGCGATCACCTGGATAACTTCGTTAAGAGCCTGGAAGCCAATCCGAAACAGTTCCCGGATTTTGGTCCACGTCTGGCGGAAATTAAAGCGCAAACCCTGATTGTCTGGGGGCGTAACGACCGTTTTGTGCCGATGGATGCGGGGCTGCGTTTGCTGTCCGGTATCGCCGGTTCTGAACTGCATATCTTCCGCGACTGTGGTCACTGGGCGCAGTGGGAACATGCCGACGCTTTCAATCAACTGGTGCTGAATTTCCTCGCACGTCCTTAAGGAACGGTCATGACGAAGCATACTCTTGAGCAACTGGCGGCGGATTTACGCCGCGCCGCAGAGCAGGGCGAAGCGATTGCGCCGCTGCGCGATTTGATTGGTATTGAAAACGCGAAAGCCGCCTACGCGATTCAGCGCATCAATGTGCAACATGATGTCGCGCAGGGGCGTCGCGTTGTGGGGCGTAAAGTGGGACTGACGCATCCGAAAGTGCAGCAACAACTGGGGGTTGAACAACCGGATTTCGGAACATTATTTGCCGACATGTGTTATGGCGATAACGAAACCATTCCTTTTTCCCGCGTCTTGCAACCCCGCATTGAAGCGGAGATCGCACTGGTGCTAAACCGCGATTTGCCCGCGACCGATACCACGTTTAACGAACTGTATAACGCCATTGAATGGGTGCTTCCGGCGCTGGAAGTGGTGGGCAGCCGTATTCGCGACTGGTCGATTCAGTTTGTCGATACCGTGGCAGATAACGCCTCCTGCGGGGTGTATGTCATCGGCGGTCCGGCGCAACGTCCGGCAGGGTTAGACCTGAAAAACTGCGCTATGACGATGACGCGTAATAACGAAGAGGTTTCCAGCGGGCGCGGCAGCGAATGCCTGGGGCATCCACTTAATGCCGCCGTCTGGCTGGCACGCAAAATGGTCAGCCTGGGTGAACCGCTGCGCGCCGGAGATATCATTCTTACCGGGGCATTAGGTCCGATGGTGGCGGTAAATGCGGGCGATCGTTTTGAAGCCCATATCGAAGGCATAGGCTCAGTTGCTGCGACATTTTCAAATGCGGCCCCAAAAGGAAGTCTGTCATGAGTAAGCGTAAAGTCGCCATTATCGGTTCTGGCAACATTGGCACCGATCTGATGATTAAAATTTTGCGTCACGGTCAGCATCTGGAGATGGCGGTGATGGTCGGCATTGACCCTCAGTCCGACGGTCTGGCACGTGCCAGACGTATGGGCGTCGCCACCACCCATGAAGGGGTGATCGGGCTGATGAACATGCCTGAATTTGCTGATATCGACATTGTCTTTGATGCTACCAGCGCGGGCGCGCATGTGAAAAACGATGCCGCTCTGCGCGAAGCGAAACCGGATATTCGCTTAATCGACCTGACGCCGGCTGCCATCGGCCCTTACTGTGTGCCGGTGGTTAACCTCGATGCAAACGTCGATCAACTGAACGTCAATATGGTCACCTGCGGCGGCCAGGCAACTATTCCGATGGTGGCGGCTGTTTCACGTGTGGCGCGTGTTCATTACGCCGAAATTATCGCTTCTATCGCTAGTAAATCTGCCGGACCCGGCACGCGTGCCAATATCGATGAATTTACGGAAACCACCTCGCGAGCCATTGAAGTCGTGGGCGGCGCGGCAAAAGGGAAGGCGATTATTGTGCTTAATCCGGCTGAGCCGCCGTTGATGATGCGCGACACGGTGTATGTATTGAGCGATGAAGCTTCACAAGATGATATCGAAGCCTCAATCAATGAAATGGCTGAGGCGGTGCAGGCTTACGTACCGGGTTATCGCCTGAAACAGCGCGTGCAGTTTGAAGTCATCCCGCAGGATACACCGGTTAATTTACCGGGCGTTGGTCAGTTCTCCGGTCTGAAAACGGCGGTCTGGCTGGAGGTCGAAGGCGCAGCGCATTATCTGCCTGCCTACGCAGGCAACCTCGACATTATGACTTCCAGTGCGCTGGCGACAGCAGAAAAAATGGCCCAGTCACTGGCGCGCAAGGCAGGAGAAGCGGCATGAACGGTAAAAAACTTTATATCTCGGACGTCACGTTGCGTGACGGTATGCACGCCATTCGTCATCAGTATTCGCTGGAAAATGTCCGCCAGATTGCCAAAGCACTGGATGATGCTCGCGTGGATTCGATTGAAGTGGCTCATGGTGATGGTTTGCAGGGTTCCAGTTTTAACTATGGTTTCGGTGCATATAGCGACCTTGAATGGATTGAAGCAGCGGCGGATGTGGTGAAGCACGCCAAAATCGCGACGTTGTTGCTGCCAGGAATTGGCACTATTCACGATCTGAAAAATGCCTGGCAGGCTGGCGCGCGGGTGGTGCGCGTGGCGACCCACTGCACCGAAGCTGATGTTTCCGCCCAGCATATTCAGTATGCCCGTGAGTTGGGAATGGATACCGTTGGCTTTCTGATGATGAGCCACATGACCACGCCGGAGAATCTCGCGAAGCAGGCAAAGCTGATGGAAGGCTACGGTGCGACCTGTATTTATGTGGTGGATTCTGGCGGTGCGATGAACATGAGCGATATCCGTGACCGTTTCCGCGCCCTGAAAGCGGTGCTGAAACCGGAAACGCAAACCGGCATGCATGCTCACCATAACCTGAGTCTTGGCGTGGCGAACTCTATCGCGGCGGTGGAAGAGGGCTGTGACCGCATCGACGCCAGCCTCGCGGGGATGGGCGCGGGTGCAGGTAACGCGCCGCTGGAAGTGTTTATTGCCGCCGCGGATAAACTGGGCTGGCAGCATGGGACCGATCTCTATGCGTTAATGGATGCCGCTGACGACCTGGTGCGTCCGTTGCAGGATCGTCCGGTACGTGTCGATCGCGAAACGCTGGCGTTGGGATACGCTGGCGTTTACTCCAGTTTCTTGCGTCACTGTGAAACGGCAGCGGCGCGTTACGGCTTAAGTGCGGTGGATATTCTCGTTGAGCTGGGCAAACGCCGGATGGTTGGCGGCCAGGAGGATATGATCGTCGACGTGGCGCTGGATCTGCGCAACAACAAATAATGATGACTGCCGACAACGTGCATTTTGTATGCCCATCCCAGGCATGATAAGACGCGTCAGCGTCGCATCAGGCATCTGTGCACGACTGCCGGATGCGGCGTGAACGCCTTATCCGGCCTACATTTCGCCCGGAGGCTGTCATTAAATGGTTCTGATTACGCGGTTGGCAATGCATCAGCCGCGATTCACCTGCACCCGCAACGAGGTTCATCTTATGTCGACTCGTACCCCTTTATCATCTTCATCCCGCCTGATGCTTACCATTGGGCTTTGTTTTTTGGTTGCCCTGATGGAAGGGCTGGATCTTCAGGCGGCTGGCATTGCGGCGGCAGGTATCGCCCAGGCCTTCGCACTCGATAAAATGCAAATGGGCTGGATCTTCAGCGCCGGAATACTCGGTTTGCTACCCGGCGCGTTGGTTGGCGGGATGCTGGCGGACCGTTACGGTCGTAAACGTATTTTGATTGGTGCAGTTGCGCTGTTTGGTCTGTTCTCGCTAGCGACCGCTATGGCATGGGATTTTCCCTCTCTGGTCTTTGCGCGGCTTTTGACCGGTATCGGGCTGGGGGCGGCGTTGCCGAATCTCATCGCCCTGACGTCTGAAGCGGCAGGGCCACGTTTTCGTGGGACGGCGGTGAGCCTGATGTATTGCGGTGTCCCCATTGGCGCGGCGCTGGCGGCTACGCTGGGTTTCGCTGGAGCAAATTTAGCCTGGCAGACGGTATTTTGGGTAGGCGGTGTGGTGCCGTTGATTCTGGTGCCGCTGTTAATGCGTTGGCTGCCGGAGTCGGCGGTTTTCGCTGGTGAAAAACAGGCCGCGCCGCCGCTGCGTGCGTTATTTGCGCCAGCCACGGCAACCGCGACCCTACTGTTGTGGTTGTGTTATTTCTTCACGCTGCTGGTGGTCTACATGTTGATCAACTGGCTACCGCTGCTTTTGGTGGAGCAAGGATTCTTGCCGTCGCAGGCGGCAGGGGTGATGTTTGCACTGCAAATGGGGGCGGCAAGCGGGACGTTAATGTTGGGCGCATTGATGGATAAGCTGCGTCCAATGACCATGTCGCTACTGATTTATAGCGGCATGTTAGCTTCGCTGTTGGCGCTGGGAACGGTGTCGTCGTTTAGCGGTATGTTGCTGGCGGGGTTCGGCGCTGGGTTGTTTGCGACAGGTGGGCAAAGCGTTTTGTATGCGCTGGCACCGTTGTTTTATAGCACGCAGATCCGCGCAACCGGTGTGGGAACCGCCGTGGCGGTTGGGCGTCTTGGAGCAATGAGTGGTCCGTTGCTGGCCGGGAAAATGCTGGCCTTAGGTACCGGCACGGTCGGCGTAATGGTAGCTTCTGCACCGGGCATTCTTGTTGCTGGGTTAGCGGTGTTTATTTTGATGAGCCGGAAAACACGAATGCAGGCGTGCACTGATGCCTGACGCGCTTTATCAAGCAGGGGAGAAAGGGACTTCCCCCAATACACCCACGGCGTTTACAGGTATACTCGCTAAAAATTATTCATCGGGTTTGGAAACAAAGATGGCAAAACTTACCTTACAGGAGCAGTTGCTCAAAGCGGGATTAGTCACCAGCAAAAAAGCAGCGAAGGTTGAGAGAACGGCGAAAAAATCGCGTGTTCAGGCGCGTGAAGCGCGGGCGGCGGTAGAAGAAAATAAAAAGGCACAGCTTGAGCGCGATAAACAACTTAGCGAACAACAAAAACAAGCGGCGTTAGCGAAAGAATATAAAGCCCAGGTGAAGCAGCTCATTGAAATGAATCGTATCACCATTGCCAATGGCGATATCGGTTTTAACTTCACTGACGGTAATCTGATTAAGAAGATTTTTGTCGATAAGCTTACGCAAACGCAGTTGATTAATGGACGCCTGGCGATTGCCCGATTGCAGGTCGATAACAATAGCGAAAGTGAATATGCGATTATTCCGGCAAGCGTTGCCGATAAGATCGCCCAGCGCGATGCCAGCAGTATCGTATTACACAGCGCACTCAGCGCTGAAGAGCAGGATGAAGAAGATCCGTATGCCGATTTCAAAGTGCCTGATGATTTGATGTGGTGATAATACCAAAGGCTAAATTGCCTTATAAGGCATTCACGCCGCATCCGGCAATTGCACACAGATGCCTGATGCGACGCTTGCACATCAGGTCATCTTACGTTTGTCATCAGTCCCAAAAGAAAACGCGACTCCCCGCCCGAACCGGACGGGGTAAAACCAGCGGGAAATTAGTAACGAATTACGGTTCGAATGGATTTGCCTTCATGCATCAGATCAAAGGCGTTATTAATTTCATCCAGGCTCATGGTATGAGTGACAAACGGTTCCAGGTCGATATCACCTTTCATCGCATCTTCAACCATCCCCGGTAACTGAGAACGACCTTTCACGCCGCCAAACGCGGACCCCTTCCATACGCGACCGGTGACTAACTGGAATGGACGGGTTGAGATTTCCTGACCGGAACCCGCGACACCGATGATCACCGATTGGCCCCAGCCGCGGTGAGCACTTTCCAGCGCCGCACGCATCACGTTGACGTTACCGATGCACTCAAAGGTATGGTCGATGCCCCATTTGTTGATATCCAGCAGGACATCTTTAATCGGTTTGTCGTGGTCGTTCGGGTTAATGCAGTCGGTGGCACCGAAGCGACGCGCCAGATCGAATTTCTTCGGGTTTGTATCGATAGCGATAATTCGTCCTGCTTGCGCCTGACGAGCGCCCTGAACAACCGCCAGACCAATTGCACCAAGCCCAAACACGGCAACGGAATCCCCTGACTGGACTTTTGCGGTGTTGTGTACCGCGCCAATTCCGGTGGTTACGCCACAGCCCAGCAGACAGACGTGTTCATGGTTTGCTTCTGGATTAATTTTTGCCAGAGAAACTTCCGCGACTACGGTGTATTCACTGAATGTAGAGCACCCCATGTAGTGATAAAGTGGCTGCCCGTTGTAAGAAAAGCGCGTGGTGCCATCTGGCATCAGGCCTTTGCCCTGGGTTTCGCGAACGGCGACACAGAGGTTAGTTTTGCCGGAACGACAGAACTCACACTCGCCGCACTCTGCGGTGTAAAGCGGAATCACATGGTCGCCAGGTTTAACGCTGGTCACGCCCTCACCGACTTCAACCACGACGCCAGCCCCTTCGTGACCGAGAACCACCGGGAATACACCTTCTGGATCATCGCCAGAGAGGGTAAAAGCGTCGGTATGGCAGACGCCGGTATGGGTGACTTTAATCAGCACTTCACCTTTTTTCGGTGGTGCGACGTCAATTTCAACGATTTCCAGCGGTTTACCGGGCGCAAATGCAACGGCAGCACGTGATTTCATATCTCGTTCTTCCTCAATAAGGTAAATAGGTTCAGCTACTTAAGATAGGTGCGAACCAATTCAATAGTGTCGTCAACGGATTGGCTGACTTCGCGGCTGTAGCAGTCATTTTGGTCAAACGTTTCCCGGATATGGCTTTCAAGCACTTCTGCCATTAGCCCGTTAGCCGCGCCCCGAACGGCGGCGATCTGTTGGAGTATGGCACGGCATTCGGCATCACCCTCCAGCGACCGTTCCAGAGCATCAATCTGCCCCCGAATACGACGAACTCGAGTAAGAACCTTTTTCTTCTCTTCCGGAGTACTGGGCATTTCGCACCTCATCATCTGCACGCAATATACTATAGGGGGGTATGTTATGAGTCAATGCATACCCCCCTATAGTATATAACATTGGCGAATAAAATTTATCTGCTGAATATGAGAGATATCTGGAGAAAATGAAGAGGAAAGTGTTTGTGCGCTAATCAAGTGAGATTGCCGCCCCGGGAAGTGGGCGGCGGAAGGAATCAGAATTTCCAGGTCAGATGGGCTGCGAGTTGCAGACCGTTATAATCATCGGTTGGTGTGTCGTACCACACTTTACCTGCCGTCAGACCCAGATTAAGTTGTTCTGTCAGCGGCTGGATACGTTGCAAGCTTACGCTCTTCATGCTGCCGTAGCGCGTCTCTGGCGTCCAGTCATAGGTGTAAGCGCCTGTTCCGCGGCTTAGCCAAAGCTGGGTATAGCCACCGCCGCGCGGATCATTCAGGCGCACGGAAATCATATTGCTGTAACTGCCACCTGCATCGCTGGAGTCATAATGAGTATAGCGATAGCTGGTGATCACCGGGCCAGTATAGAGCGATACGCCGCCTTGCCAGGCATCGACTTCAACATCATCATAATATTTAGTGTAGCGATAACCGGTCGTGAACAGCGTTTTTGGCAGCAGGGCCAGGTTAATATCCTGACGAAAATCCTGGCGAGCAAAGACCGGCGTATTATCTGCAAAGGCAATACCCGTTCGGGTTGTCAGCCAGTTATTCCATTTGTACCAGACAGCCCCCTGACCGCGTGTGGCATTGAAATGTTCAGTTTCATAATCACGACGTCCCTGGGAAAGATTAAAAAGCAGCGTTGCGTTTTCAACTTTCGCCACCAGTTCAGCATACGCCAAATTACGGTTACCGTGATCGCCAGAATAATCGGTAAAATCGTAGCCTGCGGTAATGGAAGTTAACCCGGCACAAGCGGGAAATGCACTAAAAATTGCCGCTGCTAATAACGTCCGTTTTATCATTTTAATCTCCTGTACGGATAAGTTCTTGCCGGAGTGAATAACTTCCGGTAGGTAAATTACGTTCTACAATCACACGCGGGCCAAGTTGTGTGTTCGGGGAAATAATTCGTCCTGGCAATATAATAACCTGCACGCCAAGACGTGAACGTTGTCCAATATAACACCCTAATTTATCGCATCCGGTAGCGATAATACCTTCTGGAGTGTACACAGACACTGGCTGTTCATCCAGACGATGATTACTGGTACGCACTTGTGCGCCCAAATATGCCAGGCTTGCAATTACCGAGTCGGCAATAAAACATTGCGGTCCAATCATTGCTTCCGATTCAATAACTGCATTTTTTATTTCAGTAGCAAAACCAATTTTTACACCATTGCTGATTACTGTGCCTGGGCGAATAAATGCATAATTACCTATCAGACAGTTTGCGCCAATCACTACTGGTCCCTGAATAACTGCGCCGTGGCAAATACGTGTATTCGCGCCGATAATAACCTCACCAGCACTTTCATCAATAATCACATGGTCTGCAATCTGAATATTTTTCTCTTTAATATTAAGCTTCAGATAGCTTTTCAGTTCCGGTGACAGAAGGTTGGGAATAAGCGATTGGCGCTTCCACCAGTGCGGAATAACGTGTAGGTTTGTCGCGTTGAGGCTCGCGTCCAGTAAAAAAGGCAATAAGTCCATAAATAATCCAGATGGCATAAGCTAATAATACATACACAACGGAAAGTGGCGCTAAAGGCACCAACAACCAGCAACGATGAAACCAGGCGCTAAAAGCACCAATAACACAAACTACGCCGACCCAGATAAGCGGAAACATTGCCAATACCACGCCATGTGGCCCGGTGGTGATGAATTCATTAAACCAGGTAGCGAGATAAATTCCAACGCCATAAAGCACAACCAAAAGCATAGGAAATATACTGAAGATGCCGAAACGGCTAAATAAAAGCTTTTTATGCAGGCGCATACAGACGGCATAGCCCACAATCCAACGCCGCCAGCGTCGCCATTCATCAAGTGGATTATTGCACTCTTGTGGGTAAACGATGCAGCGATTCGCCTGACGAATGCGGTAACCATTGGCGACCAACGTCCAGGTGAGGTCAAGATCTTCAACTTTCGTTCGGTCCGAAAAACCGAATTTACGCAATACATCAGTACGGAACATCCCGCACGCACCGCTGATAATAAACGGTGCGCCGCCCAGGAGTTGCTGTAGCGTGCGTTTCATAATGATCATCGGCAACTTTACGGTCGCGCGGATGTGCGGCAACAGGCCTGCGCCTTTCAAGGCTGTCGAGGGAATGCCGCCTACGGCGTCAGCGCCGTGCTCAATTTCCGCCAGCATATACCCCATGCCATTTTTATCTGGAGGGACGTAAGTATCGGCATCGCTTAAAAAAACCTGGTCACATGTGGCGTAGTTGAGGCCGTTCATTAGAGCACCGCCTTTGCCGGTGTTTTTTTGTGTAACAGCAACAAACCTATCGCCCCATTTGCGTTTGACTTCCGCCATTACTGCTTCTGTGTTATCCGTAGAGCCGTCGTTAACGCAAATCACACGGCAAAAATAAGGGTTGCGCAGTAGATTTTCCAGCGACTGTGCCAGACAAGGGCCTTCGTTATAGGCAGGAATAATTGCGTCAATACAGCCTTTCTTTTGGCTGGGCTTACGCCTTAACGTACTCAAAAACCATAGCAATATTGCGACGGCCATAAATATAAAGATCCAGGTTTTCATTTTATCTGCTCAAAGAATCATTTTATGAATAACAAAGCCTTCACCCAGATCGCTATTGACCTGTTGTCCGCGAAATTGTGCAACAGCACGTAAACGTTCATGACGCATATAATCACGTTGCTCCTGGCTTTTATGTTTTTTTAATGCTGCAAGTTTGACGGTGAAATATTCTTCTTTCACGGATTCAAAAACCTGGGGCATAAATGAAAGCCAGGTGCTTGGGGTTTCATAGCCGAGAATTTGTGGAATAGTGCGGCAGGCAACCATTGACGCCTGATAAACTGCCAGATGATCCTGATGGCGGTCAGCATCATGCATGGTATATACCCGTATGATTTCTACATCAGAGGGAATTTGATTTTTAATAATATCTTCCAGGGAAGAAATCATATCATTGAGTTGCAGATGTGTACGGGTGTCTGCAAAATTAAGATGAATAGTTTGCTGACAACCCAACATCTTTAATGCTTCGCGAGATTCTTCGCAACGATCGATGACATCGCTTACACCCGAATTGCCAGCAGTCATGACAACGGCAGTGATATAAATTCCTTTCTGCGAAAGACGAGCAAGCGATGCACCACAACCTAATTCTATATCGTCAGGATGTGCGCCAATCGCAAGGATACCTTTCCTCTTTTCTGCTGAAGAATGCAACGCAGAATTTAAAACCTTGTCCAATTCATGACACTCCATTTTAATTATTATGCTGAAAGCGCGGCGAATGCAGAGCTGCAATCCTCTGCAACATACTCAGATGTTAAAAATGGCACGCTGTAAAAAAGAATAATCCTGAGAACGGGGTTATTTAATGCCCGGAGGGCCGTAAGCGGTATAAGTTTGAATTGTGTGTGTCATATGTTAACTGTTTGTGTGTTTTGTGAATGTGTTTATATTTTTTATATATTGTATTTAGATGTGATTTAGTTTGTCAATTAATTGCATTTAAAAAATATCTTCTGTGAAAAACTGGTTTTTATATTCGTATTATGAATGAATTTGTATGATAAAGTGGTTTCTATGCTTTGCATTATATAAAATTAGAATGATATATGTATTTGTTATTGGTTTACTTAGTCAGTAGGTTGGAGAAATAAAGTAGCGTAGTTCGAATTTTTATTCGCATATAAAAAGAAATATGGCATTACTTTGTAGGGAAACGATTAGCAAATGCATAACTAATCTATCGTTTGCCGTTTTTTTGCTAAGAATAAAAACATATTGCCCATAATGATTAATTCTTTTAATAAATGTCTTTACCCGCGAATACTGCACCCATAACAAGACAGGGGAGCAGATAATCATGACAATTTCATCGCGTAACACACTTCTTGCCGCACTGGCATTCATCGCTTTTCAGGCGCAGGCGGTGAACGTCACCGTGGCGTATCAAACCTCCGCTGAACCGGCGAAAGTGGCTCAGGCTGATGGCACCTTTGCCAAAGAGAGCGGGGCGAGCGTGGACTGGCGTAAGTTTGACAGCGGAGCCAGCATCGTGCGGGCGCTGGCTTCTGGCGATGTGCAAATCGGCAACCTCGGCTCCAGCCCATTAGCGGTGGCTGCCAGCCAACAGGTGCCGATTGAAGTCTTTCTTTTAGCCTCAAAACTGGGTAACTCCGAAGCGCTGGTGGTGAAGAAAACCATCAGCAAACCGGAAGATCTGATTGGCAAACGTATCGCCGTGCCGTTTATCTCCACCACGCACTACAGTTTGCTGGCGGCGCTGAAACACTGGGGCATAAAACCCGGACAAGTGGAAATTGTGAACCTGCAGCCGCCCGCGATTATCGCCGCATGGCAACGGGGAGATATTGATGGTGCTTATGTCTGGGCACCTGCGGTTAACGCCCTGGAAAAAGACGGCAAGGTGCTGACCGATTCTGAACAGGTCGGCCAGTGGGGCGCGCCGACGCTGGATGTCTGGGTAGTGCGTAAAGATTTTGCCGAGAAATATCCGGAGGTAGTGAAAGCGTTTGCTAAAAGCGCTATCGATGCCCAGCAACCGTATATTGCTAATCCTGACGCGTGGCTGAAACAGCCGGAAAATATCAGCAAGCTGGCGCGCTTAAGCGGCGTGCCGGAAGGCGATGTACCAGGGCTGGTGAAGGGGAATACCTATCTGACGCCGCAGCAACAGACGGTAGAACTGACCGGGCCGGTGAACAAAGCGATCATCGATACCGCCCAGTTTTTGAAAGAGCAGGGCAAAGTTCCCGCCGTGGCGAATGATTACAGCCAGTTTGTCACCTCGCGCTTCGTGCAATAAAAGGAGGCGCGAATGCTGCAAATCTCTCATCTTTACGCCGATTATGGCGGCAAACCGGCGCTGGAAGATATCAACCTGGCGCTGGAAAACGGCGAATTGTTGGTAGTGCTGGGGCCGTCCGGTTGCGGCAAAACCACCTTGTTAAATTTGATAGCTGGTTTTGTGCCTTATCAGCACGGCAGCATTCAACTGGCGGGCAAGCGTATTCAGGGACCGGGGGCTGAGCGCGGCGTGGTTTTTCAGAATGAAGGATTGCTGCCGTGGCGCAATGTGCAGGATAACGTGGCGTTTGGCCTGCAACTGGCGGGGATGGAGAAAACGCCACGTCTGGAAATCGTGCGCCAGATGCTGAAAAAAGTAGGTCTGGAAGGCGCAGAAAAAAGATATGTCTGGCAGCTTTCCGGTGGTCAGCGTCAACGGGTGGGAATTGCCCGCGCGCTGGCGGCTAATCCTCAGTTGTTATTACTCGACGAACCGTTTGGCGCGCTGGATGCCTTTACCCGCGACCAGATGCAAACCTTACTGCTGAAACTCTGGCAGGAGACCGGCAAGCAGGTGCTGTTGATTACCCACGATATAGAAGAAGCGGTGTTTATGGCAACTGAACTGGTTCTGCTTTCATCCGCTCCTGGTCATGTGCTGGAGCGGTTGCCGCTTAACTTCGCCCGCCGCTTTGTTGCGGGGGAGTCGAGTCGCAGCATTAAGTCTGATCCACAGTTTATCGCCATGCGCGAATATGTCTTAAGCCGCGTATTTGAGCAACGGGAGGCGTTCTCATGAGCGTGGTCATTAATGAAAAACTGCATTCGCGTCGGCTGAAATGGCGCTGGCCGCTCTCAGGTCGGGTGACTTTAAGCATTGGCACGTTAGCCGTTTTACTTTCTGTATGGTGGGCAGTGGCGGCGCTGCAACTGATTAGCCCGCTGTTTTTACCACCGCCGCAGCAGGTGCTGGAAAAACTGCTCACCATTGCCGGGCCGCAAGGATTTATGGACGCCACACTTTGGCAGCATTTGGCAGCCAGCCTGACGCGCATTTTGCTGGCGTTACTTGCGGCGGTATTGATCGGCATTCCGGTCGGGATCGCGATGGGGATAAGCCCGACGGTGCGCGGCATTCTTGATCCGGTAATCGAACTGTATCGCCCGGTGCCGCCGCTGGCCTATTTGCCGCTGATGGTGATCTGGTTTGGTATTGGTGAAACCTCGAAGATCTTACTGATCTATCTGGCGATTTTTGCACCGGTGGCGATGTCGGCGCTGGCGGGAGTGAAAAGCGCGCAGCAGGTTCGCATTCGTGCCGCGCAGTCGCTGGGCGCAAGCCGTGCGCAGGTGCTGTGGTTTGTTATTCTGCCTGGCGCGCTGCCAGAAATTCTCACCGGAATACGTATTGGTTTGGGGGTGGGCTGGTCTACGCTGGTGGCGGCGGAACTGATTGCAGCGACGCGTGGTTTGGGCTTTATGGTTCAGTCTGCGGGGGAGTTTCTTGCGACTGACGTGGTACTGGCGGGGATTGCGGTGATCGCGATTATCGCCTTTCTTTTAGAACTGGGGTTGCGCGCGTTACAGCGCCGCCTGACGCCCTGGCATGGAGAAATACAATGAGTGAACGTCTGAGCATTACCCCGCTGGGATCGTATATTGGCGCACAAATTTCGGGTGCCGACCTGACGCGTCCGTTAAGCGATAACCAGTTTGAACAGCCTTACCATGCGGTGCTGCGCCATCAGGTAGTCTTTCTGCGTGAACAAGCCATTACGCCGCAGCAGCAACGCGCGCTGGCCCAGCGTTTTGGCGAGCTGCATATTCACCCTGTTTATCCTCATGCCGAAGGGGTTGAGGAGATTATCGTATTGGATACCCATAACGATAATCCGCCAGATAACGACAACTGGCACACCGATGTGACGTTTATTGAGACGCCACCCGCTGGGGCGATTCTGGCGGCGAAAGAGTTGCCCTCGACCGGCGGTGACACGCTATGGACCAGCGGTATTGCAGCGTATGAGGCGCTTTCAACTCCCTTCCGCCAACTGTTGAGCGGGCTGCGTGCGGAGCATGATTTCCGTAAATCGTTTCCGGAATACAAATATCGTAAAACCGAGGAGGAACATCAACGCTGGCGCGAGGCTGCTGCGAAAAATCCACCGTTGTTCCATCCGGTGGTGCGTACGCATCCGGTGAGCGGTAAACAGGCGCTGTTTGTTAATGAAGGTTTTACTACGCGAATTATCGATGTCAGCGAGAAAGAGAGCGAAGCGTTGCTGGGCTTTTTATTCGCCCATATCACCAAACCGGAATTTCAGGTGCGCTGGCGCTGGCAGCCAAATGACGTGGCGATTTGGGATAACCGTGTGACTCAGCACTATGCGAATGCTGATTATCTGCCGCAGCGGCGGATTATGCATCGGGCGACAATTCTCGGGGATAAACCGTTTTATCGGGCAGAGTAAGGTGAAGTGCCGGGTAGGGATTACCCGGCATCCATGGTCATTAACGCAGAATTTTTTTCTCAGCCAGATCCAGCGCAAAGTAGCTGAAAATCAGATCCGCGCCCGCACGCTTAATTGAACCTAAGCTTTCGAGCACCACTTTCTCTTCATCTATTGCACCTGCCAGCGCGGCGAACTTAATCATCGCGTACTCACCGCTGACCTGATACGCACCAATCGGCAATTCAGTACGTTCACGCAGTTCACGCACGATGTCGAGGTACGCTCCGGCTGGTTTAACCATCAGGCAGTCTGCGCCCTGGGCTTCATCCAGCAGTGACTCACGAATCGCCTCGCGACGGTTCATTGGGTTCATCTGGTAACTTTTGCGGTCGCCTTTTAATGCGCTTCCGGCAGCTTCGCGGAACGGGCCATAAAAGGAGGAGGCGAATTTAGTCGAATACGACATGATCGCAGTATCTTTAAAACCTGCGGCGTCCAGCGCCTGGCGAATTGCCTGCACCTGACCGTCCATTGCAGCGGAAGGGGCGATGAAGTCTGCACCCGCAGCAGCAGCAACTATCGCTTGTTTGCCTAAATTTTCCAGGGTTGCGTCGTTATCGACGCCGTGATCGCACAGCACTCCGCAGTGACCGTGAGAAGTGTATTCACAGAAGCAGGTGTCTGACATGACGATCATTTCTGGCACGGTCTGCTTGCAGATGCGTGACATACGCGCCACCAGACCATCTTCCCGCCAGGCATCGCTGCCCGTTTCATCGGTATGGTGAGAAATGCCGAAAGTCATTACGGAACGAATGCCGGCGTTGGCGATGCGTTCTATTTCGCGTGCCAGATGTTTCTCTGGAATGCGCATCACGCCTGGCATGGCTTCAACGGCTTTGTAATCGTCAATTTCTTCTTCAACAAAGATCGGCAACACCAGGTCGTTAAGGCTAAGTGTTGTCTCTTCAAACATGGCGCGCAGCGCAGGAGATTTGCGCAGGCGACGAGGGCGTTGGATTAAGTCTGTCATGGTCTGCCTGATGTTTGTGGAATTAAGGTGCACAGTATACCTGAAGCGGGGCAGGAGTGTTTTACGAAAGTTGTCGCGATGTTGTTAAGAAGGGAATGAAAGAGAGGCCATGACATCTTTTTAATAGAAATAGCAATAATTTCATATTCATTGAAAATATTTTTAATTTTTATTTATAGCTATTGGTTATTGTTTTTGGTTATTTGATTGCACTGTCAAAAACAGAATGATTAAAAGTTATTTTGGTTATTGATACATTATTTGTCTGATTTGTTTTTGTAATATATTGCAAAGTGTATGAGTTAAAATTAAGACCATCATTAACATATTGAAATGCTGCGTTTTTATCTATTTTTGTAATAAGTGTGCACGTGTGATTTATATATGTCCACATTCGGACTTAGGGGAAAGAATAATTGAACCATTCGTCTGTAACGCAGCATAATCGTTAGCGCGAAACATAATATGTTTTCTATGCATTGATAATTGATGGATCAACTTATTACGTCCCTGAGGAGGGATGACAAATGCACTCCTGGAAAAAGAAACTTGTAGTATCACAATTAGCATTGGCTTGCACTCTGGCTATCACCTCTCAGGCTAATGCAGCGACCAACGATATTTCTGGTCAAACTTACAATACTTTCCATCACTACAATGACGCCACCTATGCTGATGACGTTTACTATGATGGTTATGCAGGCTGGAACAACTACGCAGCTGACAGCTATTACAACGGCGATATTTATCCCGTCATCAATAAAGCTACCGTTAATGGCGTAATCTCTACCTACTATCTGGACGATGGTATTTCTACCAATACCAACGCCAATAGTCTGACAATCAAAAACAGCACTATCCACGGTATGATTTATTCCGAGTGCATGACAACTGATTGTGTTGATCGTGCGGATGACTACTACCATGATCGTCTGGCGCTGACTGTTGATAATTCAACAATCGACGACAACTACGAACACTATACTTATAACGGCACCTACAATAATGCCGCTGATACTCATGTTGTAGACGTTTATAACATTGGTACTGCCATTACTCTGGATCAAGAAGTTGATCTGTCCATCTCTAATAACTCTCACGTGGCAGGTATTACGCTGACTCAGGGTTATGAGTGGGAAGATATTGACGACAACACGGTCAGCACTGGCGTAAACAGCAGTGAAGTGTTTAATAACACTATTACTGTTAAAGATTCTACCGTGACCTCAGGTTCATGGACTGATGAAGGAACTACTGGTTGGTTTGGTAATACCGGTAATGCCAGTGATTACAATGGTAATGGCTGGAACGCTGATGATATCGCATTAGCCGTTATTGCACATCCTGATGCTGATAACGCCATGCAGACTACTGCAACATTCGATAACTCCACGCTGATGGGCGATGTGTTCTTCTCAAGCAACTTTGATGAGAACTTCTTCCCACATGGCCGTGATAGCTATCGTGATGCTGACGGTGATGTAGATACTAACGGTTGGGATGGTACTGATCGTCTGGATCTGACCCTGAACAATGGCAGCAAGTGGGTTGGTGCAGCAATGTCTGCGCATCAGGTTGATCTGGGCTCAGATATTGGGACAGATCTTGATGGCGATGGTTATGCTGATAACGATACTCTCGATGGTAAGATCGATAAAGACAGCCCGCTGGATGGCATTTACGATGCTTATGAGATAGGCACCGAAGCTACTGCAACTCTGATCGACATCGCTGCTAATAGCCTGTGGCCTTTATCAACGGTTGGTGTAGAAAACATCGACTCTGAATACAGCGAATTTGATCACATCATCGGTAACGAAGTTTACCAGAGCGGTCTGTTCAATGTGACCCTGAACACTGGTTCACAGTGGGATACCACCAAAACTTCTCTGATCGATACTCTGAGCATCAACAGTGGTTCAACTGTTAATGTTGCTGATTCAACGCTGATTTCTGACTCTATCTCTCTGACAGGTCTTTCTGCGCTGAACATCAACGAAGATGGTCATGTTGCAACTGATTCACTGACTATCGACAACAGTACCGTAACCATCTCTGATGAAGTTTCTGCTGGTTGGGCTGTAGGTGATGCAGCTCTGTATGCGAACAACATCAAAGTGACTAACGACGGTATCCTGGATGTTGGTAACACTGCGGCGAATGCTCTTCAGGTTGATACACTGAACCTGACCAGCATCACTGATACCAGTGGCAACATTCATGCTGGTGTATTCAACATCGAAAGCAACCGCTTCGTACTTGATGCAGACTTGACCAACGACCGTACCAACGACACTACCAAGTCAAACTACGGTTATGGCGTAATCGCAATGAACTCTGATGGTCACCTGACCATTAATGGTAACGGCGATAACGATAACACTGCTTCTATCGAAGCTGGTCAGAACGAAGTTGATAACAGTGGTGACCATGTTGCCGCTGCAACCGGTAACTACAAAGTTCGTATCGACAACGCTACTGGTGCTGGTTCAATCGCTGACTACAACGGTAACGAGCTGATTTACGTTAACGATAAAAACAGCAATGCTACCTTCTCTGCTGCTAACAAAGCTGACCTGGGTGCTTACACCTACGAAGCCCGCCAGGAAGGTAACACCGTTGTTCTGCATCAGACCGAGCTGACCAACTACGCGAACATGGCGCTGAGCATTCCGTCTGCAAACACCAATATCTGGAACCTGGAACAAGACACCGTTGGTACTCGTCTGACCAACTCTCGTCATGGCCTGGCTGATAACGGTGGCGCGTGGGGAAGCTACTTCGGTGGTAACTTCAACGGCAACAACGGCACCATTGACTACGATCAGGATGTTAACGGCATCATGGTCGGTGTTGATACCAAAATTGACGGTAATAACGCTAAGTGGATCGTCGGTGCGGCTGCAGGCTTCGGTAAAGGTGACATGAATGACCGTTCTGGTCAGGTGGATCAAGACAGCCAGTCTGCCTACATCTACTCTTCTGCTCGCTTCGCGAACAACATCTTTGTTGATGGTAGCTTGAGCTACTCTCACTTCAACAACGATCTGTCTGCAACCATGAGCAACGGTACTTACGTTGACGGTAGCACCAACTCTGACGCGTGGGGCTTCGGTTTGAAAGCCGGTTACGACTTCAAACTGGGTGATGCTGGTTACGTAACACCTTACGGCAGCGTTTCTGGTCTGTTCCAGTCTGGTGATGACTACCAGTTGAGCAACGACATGAAAGTTGACGGTCAGTCTTACGACAGCATGCGTTATGAGCTGGGTGTAGATGCAGGTTATACCTTCACTTACAGCGAAGACCAGGCTCTGACTCCGTACTTCAAACTGGCTTACGTCTACGACGACTCTAACAACGATAACGATGTGAACGGCGATTCCATCGATAACGGTACTGAAGGGTCTGCGGTACGTGTTGGTCTGGGTACTCAGTTCAGCTTTACCAAGAACTTCAGTGCCTATACCGATGCTAACTACCTCGGTGGCGGTGACGTAGATCAAGACTGGTCCGCGAATGTGGGTGTTAAATATACCTGGTAATATTCTTCATTCTGAAGAAATAGGTAATTTAATCTAAATAATGCCCGTCAAGGATTTGACGGGCATTACTGCAAAGGACGCGCAAATGTTATCTGTAGTTAAACCTCTTCAGGAATTTGGTAAGCTCGATAAATGTTTGTCCAGATACGGCACGCGCTTCGAGTTTAATAATGAAAAACAAGTTATATTTTCAAGTGATGTTAATAGCGAAGATACATTCGTTATTTTAGAAGGTGTTATCTCTCTGCGTAGAGAAGAAAACGTACTTATCGGTATTACCCAGGCTCCTTATATTATGGGTCTGGCTGATGGATTAATGAAAAACGATATACCATACAAATTAATATCAGAAGGAAACTGTATGGGATATCATCTGCCTGCCAAACAAACCATTGCTCTTATTGAACAACATCAACTCTGGCGTGACGCTTTCTATTGGTTAGCCTGGCAAAATCGAATTCTGGAATTACGTGACGTTCAGCTCATTGGTCACAATTCCTATGAACAAATCCGCGCTACTTTATTATCAATGATTGACTGGAATGACGAATTGCGTTCACGTATTGGTGTTATGAATTATATCCATCAACGTACACGCATATCACGTTCTGTCGTGGCAGAAGTTCTCGCGGCTTTACGCAAGGGCGGCTATATCGAAATGAATAAAGGCAAACTGGTTGCTATCAACCGTTTGCCTTCAGAGTATTAATCAGGACGCGGGGATGACCAATGGTTTATTCCCGCTAAGTTCGGTCACCAAATCATTGATGCCATCACTCATATTTTTAAAGCGTGTCAACGGCGAACGCGTGACGACCACAAAAGCACCAATATTTTTTTGCGGGATCATCGCCATATAGGTAATGAATCCGCCACCGCCGCCTGTTTTCTGAATAATTCCCGGACGCCCATCTTTCGGTGCCATATATACCCAGCCTAAACCGAGCGCATCTGCTTTACCGGGTACATCCATGCCGATCACTTTCGTAAACTGCGCGCGTTGATAAATCAGCGTCTGCATACGATCCGCCTGGTTGCTGCGCTGATAAAAATCAGACGACAAATACTGCTGCATCCAGCGCATCATATCGCCAGGCGTGGAATAAACACCGCCGCTGCCTATTGCCGCCAGGGTATTATTACAAGGACTGGCCCCGCGCTCGGCAACCATTAAACGACGGCACTGGTCCGGTGATGGTGTGTATGTGGTGTCTTTCATCCCCAGCGGACGGGTAATCTGCTCTTCAAACAACTGCGTATATGGTTTGCCGGAAGCATTCGCCAGCGCATCTGCCAGTAAGTCGAATGCGAGGTTGGAATATGCAGCCTGACTACCCGGTGCGGCTTTTAGTTTGGCGGTGGAAAGGTATTTCCAACGTTGCTCGCGAGTCGGCCAGACAAACACCGGACGATTTGCTGCGCCGCCGGGCTGTTCACGCGGCAGGGCGCTGGTATGGGTTGCCAGATTCACCAGCGTAATGGGCGTTCCATTGTAGGTCGGCACGCGTGCGCCTGGCGGCGCATATTTACTTAGCGGATCGTTTAATTTCACCGTCCCTTGATCGAGCAATTTCACCAGCATCTCACTGGTCATCAGCTTAGTGAGCGACGCAATTCGCACTACAGAATCTAATTGTGGGCGAACGTTATTACCGGGACGCGTTTCCCCATAACTGCGGAAGACGCGCTGATTACCATCGATAACAACCAGGGCCATCCCCGTGGCACCGCTGCCGTAAAAAATATGATCGGCATAGCGATCGACAATATCAGAGGCGAACTCCGGTTCGGTGATCGACTGCGCCGCATGGACGGAGGTCAATGACGCCGCACACAGCACGGCAGAAAAAAGCAGACTACGTTTCAACGGTGGTGTCCATAAATTAAATGAAGGTAACTAAGCGTATTTATACTACTCATAGATGGATTGCAAAGGGCGAATTAGTGCAATAATAGTGTTAAAAACGTAACGGCGCGTAAACACGTTCTTTTTCCTGCTCACCAATGCCTGCATTTGTGATCCTGCGCGTGTTAATCCGCTAATGTAAACAATCCTTTGTTTGTGAAATCCGTCGAAACAATTCTTACGTTCAGGTTGACGAACTAAGTAGCTTGCCATTGGTCACAATGGGCGGTTTCATTTGGCTTGCTCTTTGGAGTGGTCATGCGGTTTATGCACAGCAGTTGTTAAAATGATAAGAAGTTAGCAGGAGAGCATATGTTTAAGTCTTTTTTCCCAAAGCCGGGTACGTTTTTCCTCTCGGCCTTTGTTTGGGCATTGATTGCCGTGATCTTCTGGCAAGCCGGTGGTGGTGATTGGGTGGCTCGTATCACCGGGGCTTCCGGGCAGATCCCGATTAGCGCCGCCCGTTTCTGGTCATTAGACTTCCTGGTTTTTTATGCTTACTACATTGTTTGTGTAGGACTCTTTGCGCTGTTCTGGTTTATATACAGCCCGCATCGTTGGCAATACTGGTCAATACTCGGTACTGCGCTGATTATCTTCGTTACCTGGTTTCTGGTGGAAGTTGGGGTTGCCGTCAACGCCTGGTATGCTCCGTTCTATGATCTGATCCAAACCGCGCTAAGTTCGCCGCATAAAGTGACCATTGAACAGTTTTATCGCGAAGTGGGCGTCTTTCTGGGGATTGCGCTGATTGCGGTAGTGATCAGTGTGTTGAACAATTTCTTTGTTAGCCACTATGTGTTCCGCTGGCGTACAGCGATGAACGAGTACTACATGGCAAACTGGCAACAACTCCGTCATATCGAAGGTGCCGCCCAGCGTGTGCAGGAAGACACTATGCGTTTTGCCTCTACGTTGGAAAATATGGGGGTAAGTTTTATCAACGCTATCATGACGTTGATCGCCTTCTTGCCGGTGTTGGTGACGCTCTCCGCGCATGTGCCGGAATTGCCGATTATTGGACATATTCCGTATGGCCTGGTGATTGCAGCCATCGTCTGGTCGCTGATGGGCACCGGGCTGCTGGCGGTGGTGGGGATCAAACTGCCGGGACTGGAATTTAAAAACCAGCGCGTAGAAGCGGCTTATCGTAAAGAGTTGGTTTATGGTGAAGACGATGCATCGCGCGCGACGCCGCCAACGGTACGCGAGCTGTTCAGCGCCGTGCGGAAGAACTATTTTCGTCTCTATTTTCACTATATGTATTTCAATATTGCCCGCATTCTCTATTTGCAGGTTGATAACGTTTTCGGTTTGTTCTTGCTGTTTCCGTCGATTGTTGCCGGTACGATTACGCTCGGCCTGATGACGCAAATTACCAACGTTTTCGGCCAGGTGCGCGGTGCTTTCCAGTATCTGATTAACTCATGGACTACGTTGGTAGAGTTAATGTCTATCTACAAACGTCTGCGCAGCTTTGAACATGAGCTGGATGGTGACAAAATTCAGGAAGTAACCCATACGTTGAGTTAAAAAGGAGAGGTAATGTCGCAGTTCACTCGTCTTTCTTCGCTTTCATTGTTGGCGGTTCTGGTTTTAGCGGGGTGTAGTAGTCAGGCTCCGCAACCGTTGAAAAAGGGCGAAAAAGCGATAGATGTAGCGAGCGTCGTGCGGCAGAAGTTGCCCGCCAACGTGAAGGACCGCGATGCCTGGGCGAAAGATATTGCCACCACTTTTGAAAGTCAGGGGCTGGCACCGACGCTGGAAAACGTCTGCTCGGTGCTGGCGGTGGCACAGCAGGAGTCTAATTATCAGGTGGATCCGGCCGTTCCGGGCTTAAGTAAAATTGCCTGGCAAGAGATTGACCGTCGCGCCGAACGGATGCATATCCCCGCTTTTTTGGTTCATACCGCGCTGAAAATTAAATCACCAAACGGCAAAAGTTACAGCGAACGGTTAGATTCCGTGCGTACAGAAAAGCAGTTAAGCGCGATTTTTGACGATCTGATCAGCATGGTGCCGATGGGCCAGACGCTGTTTGGTTCGCTTAACCCGGTGCGCACGGGTGGGCCGATGCAAGTCAGCATTGCTTTTGCCGAACAGCATACCAAAGGCTATCCGTGGAAAATGGACGGTACTGTCCGTCAGGAAGTCTTTAGTCGTCGCGGCGGATTATGGTTTGGTACTTACCATTTACTGAATTATCCCGCCAGTTACAGCGCGCCGATATATCGTTTTGCTGACTTTAATGCCGGCTGGTATGCCAGTCGGAACGCCGCGTTTCAGAACGCGGTCAGCAAAGCCAGCGGCGTGAAACTGGCGCTGGATGGGGATTTGATTCGCTATGACAGCAAAGAACCCGGTAAAACAGAACTGGCAACGCGCAAACTGGCAGGCAAACTGGGTATGAGTGATAGCGAAATTCGCCGTCAGTTAGAGAAAGGGGACCGCTTCTCTTTTGAAGAGACGGCGTTGTACCAGAAAGTTTATCAGCTTGCAGAAGCGAAAACGGGTAAATCGCTACCACGTGAAATGTTGCCCGGTATCCAACTGGAAAGCCCGAAAATCACTCGTAACCTTACAACAGCATGGTTTGCGAAGCGCGTTGATGAGCGACGGGCGCGTTGTATGAAACCGTGATCAATGGGGAATCGTAGGCCAGATAAGGCGTTTACGCCGCATCTGGCACAGCAAATCTTACTGGCGACGATGTCGCCAGTGCAGCCATAAAGCAACCACGGCAAAAATGAAGCAACCAACCAAAAATGGGATTAGCCCAAAAATGGTGCCGACACCTAAGCCGATTTCCACTCGTGGGCGGCCTGTATCCTGAACCTGCATTAAACGCTCATAGACGCCAGGCGCATGCACCAACAGATTCAGTAATTGCGCCCCAATCCAAAAGCAAAACAGTACAAACAGCGCATAGGCAATGTTGCCAGGCGTTGAAGAGGTGTTGCGATATTTTCCGTTAAACAGCGATTTTGATAGGGTGAAATCAGCCATAAAAACCTCCGGAAGTCATTTGCTTCTCTTCTGGTGTGATACCAGCGGCTATGGCAAGTCTGACAGGTCATTGAGATTGTCAATATCAGAATCATGGTAAATTGATGGTGGGAATATTCCCGAAGCGTGAATATTCGTCGTGAGTCACAAAATGGTAACTTTAAGCTAAATTTTTTAACGACACTGGAAATGCTGTCTACGCCACAGACGGATGTTACAGAATATGCGAGGATGCTGTTTTTCATTATCGGAGCTGCCATGAATCTGCCTGTAAAAATCCGCCGCGACTGGCACTACTATGCGTTCGCCATTGGTCTCATTTTCATTCTTAACGGTGTGGTGGGTTTGCTGGGATTTGAAGCAAAAGGTTGGCAGACATATGCAGTCGGTCTGGTGACGTGGGTAATTAGTTTCTGGCTGGCGGGGCTGATTATTCGTCGTCGCGATGACGAAACTGAAAACGCCCAATAACATATGATTGGGCGTTCAGGGGATGGCAAAGTACTCGCTGTTCATGCCGGATGCGGCATTAACGCTTTAGCCTGTCTACAAAATCTTGCAAAATCAATATATTGAAATTGTCTGGTAGGCCTGATAAGCGTAGCGCATCAGGCAATCTTACGCTTGTCACCAGTCTTAAACGCCCAATAAAAATATTACCGGGCGATTGAAAATTACATTGTGGTTTTCAACGCGTTATCCGCAGCGTGACGTTCCAGTGCCAGTTCAATCAAACGCGTGATCAGGTCGGTGTAGCCCAGACCGCTGGCTTGCCACAACTTCGGATACATGCTGATATTAGTGAAGCCCGGCAGCGTGTTGATCTCGTTGATCACCACCTCGTTTTCCGGCGTTAAGAAGACGTCTACACGCGCCATGCCAGCACAGCCCAGCGCCTGATAAGCCTGAATGGCAATCGCCCGGATCTTATCGTTGATGTCTGGCGCAATGGCTGCCGGAACCACCACTTTCGCACCATCTTCGTCAATGTATTTGGTGTCGTAGGCGTAGAAATCGCTGGTCAGGACGATCTCGCCACAGGTGCTGGCTTGCGGATTGTCGTTGCCCAGAACCGCGCATTCGATCTCACGCCCTTTGATCCCTTGTTCAACGATCACTTTGTGATCGAACTCGAACGCCAGATCGACGGCAATCGCGTACTGTTCTTCGTTAGTCACTTTGCTGACGCCAACAGAAGAGCCCTGGTTAGCGGGTTTAACGAACAGCGGTAAACCCAGTTTAGACTCCACTTCGGCAAAACTGATTTTGTGACGATTGGCGCGTGTCAGGGTAATAAATGGCGCAATGTTCAAACCGGCATCACGCAGCAGACGTTTGGTGACGTCTTTATCCATACAGGCGGCAGAGGCCAGCACATCGGAACCGACAAACGGTAAATTAGCGACCCGCAGCATCCCCTGCAGGGAGCCATCTTCACCCAGCGTACCGTGGACAATCGGGAAAATGACATCTACCGTCGGCAATGGTTGGCCGTTCTGTGCATCAATAAGTTGATGCTCATGTCTACCCGGCACCTGCGCGAGGCTGGTAGCCGAAGGGCGCAACGCGATATGGGCAGGATCGTCTGCGTTTAGCAGATAATTACTGGCATCGCTGACGTGCCATTGCCCTTGTTTATCAATGCCCAGCAGCACAACGTCGAAACGACTTTTATCAATGGCATCGACAATGTTTTTTGCCGATTGCAGAGACACTTCATGTTCCGCTGATTTTCCACCAAAAACGATACCTACCCGCAGTTTTTCCATCTTAAAAACCTATCCCGTCGAACATAAAGAACATACATTACCACGACAAAACGGTTGATTCGCGGCCTTCTGACAGAATGTTGCAATCTTCTGGTCACAAAGCGCTCAGCGTACTGACTGTGAAATATCATCGATTAAATTATGTGCTACAGATCACAAAAATGATGAACGGGAAGCTAATTTGTTGCTGGCATTAACCATGACTCGGCTTGTGAATAACTTAATAATAAGTTAACGAACTAAATATATTTCATAACTTTTTATTATATTAATGATTTATAATTGAATAGCTGTTTTATTTGTAAGGTAATTATTTAAATAAGAGAAACGTTTCGCTGATAAATATGTGGAAATATTTGTGCAAAGTATTTCCTTCGTCATAAAAATACTACTTCCAGCCCCTATGCAGTTATGAAGCATAATGTTAACTTCTCCATACTTTGGATAAGGAAATACAGACATGAAAAATCTCATTGCTGAGTTGTTATTTAAGCTTGCCCAAAAAGAAGAAGAGTCGAAGGAACTGTGCGCGCAGGTTGAGGCACTGGAGATTATTGTCACCGCGATGCTTCGCAATATGGCGCAAAAAGACCAACAGCGGTTGATTGATCAGGTTGAGGGGGCGTTGTATGCGGTAAAGCCCGATGCCAGCATTCCTGATGACGACACGGAGCTGCTGCGCGATTACGTAAAGAAGTTATTGAGGCATCCTCGTCAGTAAAAAATTAAGCCTTTTCAACGATTGTCATAAAGCTGTCACGCCAGAGACTTATAGTCGCTTTGTTTTTATTTTTTACTGTATTTGTACATGGAGAAAATAAAGTGAAACAAAGCACTATTGCACTGGCTCTCTTACCGTTATTGTTTACCCCTGTAACAAACGCCCAGACGCCGCAGACACCCATTCTGGAAAACCGGGCTGCACAGGGAGATATTACTACGCCCGGCGGTGCCCGCCGTTTAACAGGCGATCAGACCGCCGCCTTGCGTGATTCACTTAGCGATAAGCCGGTAAAAAATATTATATTACTGATTGGCGATGGGATGGGGGATTCGGAAATTACTGCCGCACGAAATTATGCCGAAGGTGCGGGCGGTTTTTTTAAAGGAATCGATGCGTTACCGCTTACCGGGCAATACACTCACTATTCTCTGGATAAAAGAACCGGTAAACCGGACTACGTAACCGACTCCGCTGCGTCAGCAACCGCCTGGTCAACTGGCGTCAAAACCTATAACGGCGCGCTGGGCGTCGATATTCATGAAAAAGATCATCCAACGATACTGGAGATGGCAAAAGCCGCAGGCCTGGCCACTGGCAACGTTTCAACGGCTGAATTGCAGGATGCCACACCTGCCGCGCTGGTGGCGCATGTGACGTCGCGCAAATGCTACGGACCGAGCGTTACCAGTGAAAAATGCCCGAGTAATGCGCTGGAAAAAGGCGGTAAAGGCTCCATCACTGAACAACTGCTTAACGCTCGTGCCGATGTAACGCTTGGCGGCGGTGCAAAAACGTTTGCAGAAACAGCAACCGCCGGTGAATGGCAGGGAAAAACGCTGCGTGAACAAGCACAGGCGCGTGGTTATCAGTTAGTGACTGATACAGCCTCGTTAGAAGCGGTGACGGAGGCAAATCAGGATAAACCACTGCTCGGATTATTTTCCGATGGCAATATGCCGGTACGCTGGAAAGGCCCAAAGGCGTCTTATCACGGCAATATCGATAAGCCTGCGGTAACTTGTACTCCGAATCCGCAGCGTAATGACAGCATACCGACGTTAGCGCAGATGACCGACAAGGCCATTGAGTTATTAAGTAAAAATGAAAAAGGCTTCTTCCTGCAAGTCGAAGGTGCATCGATCGACAAACAGGATCACGCCGCGAATCCTTGTGGGCAAATTGGTGAGACGGTTGACCTTGATGAAGCTGTACAACGGGCGCTGGAATTTGCCAAAAAAGATGGTAACACCCTGGTAGTGGTAACGGCTGACCATGCTCACGCCAGCCAAATTGTCCCGCCGGATACCAAAGCACCGGGTCTGACTCAGGCGTTAAATACCAAAGATGGCGCAGTAATGGTGATGAGCTACGGTAACTCTGAAGAGGATTCGCAAGAGCATACTGGCAGCCAGTTGCGTATTGCTGCTTATGGCCCGCACGCTGCAAACGTCGTTGGCCTGACCGATCAGACCGATCTCTTCTACACCATGAAAGCCGCATTGGGCCTGTAATTAAACCGCACCCGACGATGAATTTGTGTCGTCGGGTGGTTTTTTTGCTGTTAGCAACCAGACTTAAAGGCAGATCACGGGCGCAAACGCTCCTGGTTAAAATGTTAAGAGGGATGGTGCTATGAAAATAACATTACTGGTTACCCTGCTATTCGGTTTAGTTTTTTTAACCACAGTCGGCGCTGCCGAGAGGACGTTAACCCCGCAACAACAGCGTATGACTTCCTGTAATCAACAGGCCACGGCGCAGGCGTTGAAAGGGGATGCCCGTAAGACGTACATGAGTGATTGCCTGAAGAACAGTAAGTCTGCGCCCGGCGAGAAGAGTTTGACGCCGCAACAGCAGAAGATGCGCGAATGCAATGGTCAGGCGACGCAGCAATCTCTGAAAGGTGATGATCGCAATAAGTTTATGAGCACCTGCCTCAAGAACGCCGCGTAATACCTGATAGTGCTAACGGGTGAGCTAAGAAAATGGCTCACCCGAAATATCATACTCCCGCTCTTAATCCCGTCTCTATAATTTGGGCAAATTGTTTCTAAATGTTCCCAAAAATAATGAATGATGAAAACTTTTTCAAAAAAGCGGCGGCGCACGGGGAGGAACCACCATTAACTCCTCAAAACGAACATCAGCGTTCCGGGCTGCGCTTTGCCCGTCGCGTCAGGTTGCCCCGTATGGTTGGACTGGCTGGGATGTTCTTACCGATTGCATCAACGCTGGTTTCGCACCCGCCGCCGGGGTGGTGGTGGCTGGTGTTGGTCGGCTGGGCTTTTGTCTGGCCGCATTTAGCCTGGCAGTTAGCGAGCAGGGCCATTGATCCACTTAGCCGGGAAATTTACAACTTAAAAACTGATGCAGTATTAGCGGGGATGTGGGTAGGCGTGATGGGCGTAAACGTGCTGCCTTCGATCGCGATGTTAATGATTATGTGTCTGAATTTGATGGGGGCTGGTGGCCCTCGTCTGTTTGTCGCTGGTCTGGTGTTAATGGTAGTTTCCTGCCTTGTCACGCTTGAACTAACGGGTATCACGGTGTCGCTAAATAGTGCACCGCTGGAGTGGTGGCTTTCCCTTCCCATTATCGTTATTTATCCTCTGCTGTTTGGCTGGGTCAGCTACCAGACGGCAACAAAACTTGCAGAACATAAACGCAGATTGCAGGTAATGAGCACTCGTGATGGCATGACGGGGGTTTATAACAGGCGTCACTGGGAAATTATGCTGCGTAATGAGTTTGATAATTGTCGGCGGCATAACCGCGATGCGACGTTATTAATCATCGATATCGACCATTTCAAAAGCATCAACGACACCTGGGGCCACGATGTGGGTGATGAAGCGATTGTGGCACTGACCCGACAGTTACAAATCACTCTGCGCGGCAGTGATGTGATTGGTCGTTTTGGGGGCGATGAATTTGCGGTGATTATGTCTGGTACGCCAGCAGAAAACGCCATTACCGCCATGTTACGCGTACATGATGGGCTAAATACATTACGCTTACCAAGTACGCCGCAGGTGATGTTGCGGATAAGTGTTGGTGTCGCGCCGCTGAGTCCGCAAATGAGTCACTATCGCGAGTGGCTGAAATCGGCCGATATGGCACTCTATAAAGCAAAGAAAGCCGGACGTAACCGCACCGAAGTGGCGGCCTGACGTCCGGAGTGGTTCATCAGGATTTGCTAAGTTTTTCTGATTTTTCCATACACTTCGTCATCGCTTCGATCACTGCGGCACGGAAACCTTTCTCTTCCAGCACGCGTACTGCTTCAATGGTGGTGCCTCCTGGTGAGCAGACCATATCTTTCAATACGCCCGGATGTTCTCCGGTTTCCAGCACCATTTTTGCAGATCCCATTACCGCCTGGGCGGCAAATTTATACGCCTGCGCGCGTGGCATCCCACCTAGTACGGCGGCGTCGGCCATCGCTTCGATAAACATAAAAACATAGGCAGGTGAAGAACCGCTCACGCCGACCACCGGGTGGATCATCGGCTCGGCAACCACCTCCGCCTCGCCAAAACAGCGGAAAATATTCAGCACATCGGCGGTATCCTCTGGCGTGACCAGTGCGTTTGGCGTCACGGAGGTCATCCCGGCATTGACCAGCGCGGGAGTGTTCGGCATGGCGCGGATAATTTTCCGGTCATGGCCCAGTGCCCGGGCAAGTTGGTCGAGTGTGACGCCCGCAGCAATAGAAACCACCAGCGAGTCTTTATTCAGGCTGGAAGTGATTTCACTAAGCACTTTGATCATAATGCCAGGTTTAACAGCGGCAAAAACGATGTCGGTGATTTGTGCCACTTCCTGCGCCGATTCTGCGGCGTTGATGCCAAACTGATCATGCAAAGCGGCGACTTTATCCGGGGAGGGGGTATAGACCCAGATTTGCCCTGGAAGAACCTGACCACTGGCAATCAGACCGCCGAGAATGGCTTTTCCCATATTGCCGCAGCCAATAAAACCGATTTTCTTTTCCATTGCCTCACTCCTGCCGTGAAATTCATTGTTTTGGAAAGCGCCTGGTCAGAAGCATAAACAGAACTATGCCGGAAGGCAAAAGCGCGACACAATAGAGGATGACCCAACAAAGGAGGGGCTTATGACGATATGGGTGGATGCCGATGCGTGTCCCAATGTAATTAAAGAGATTCTGTATCGCGCAGCAGAACGTATGCAGGTGCCGTTGGTGCTGGTGGCAAATCAGAGTTTACGCGTGCCGCCATCGCGGTTTATTCGCACGCTACGCGTCGCGGCAGGCTTCGATGTTGCCGATAATGAAATTGTACGTCAGTGTGAGCCGGGCGATCTGGTGATCACTGCTGATATTCCTTTGGCTTCTGAAGTCATCGAGAAGGGGGCTGCGGCACTTAATCCACGTGGCGAACGTTACACGACGGCGACCATTCGCGAACGCCTGACAATGCGCGATTTTATGGACACCTTACGCGCCAGTGGTATTCAAACCGGGGGGCCAGATAGCCTTTCACAACGTGACCGCCAGGCCTTTGCCGCTGAGCTGGAAAAGTGGTGGCTGGAAGTGCAACGTAGTCGCGCATAAATGTAATTTATTATTTACACTTCTTTCTCGCTAATTTCTTGGTATAGTAAGGTGTAGATTGAAATTTTTACCTTAAGTGGAATTATTTCTTTACAATCGAAATTGTACTAGTTTAATGGTATGATCGCTATTCTCACGAAACCGGCTTTCGCCGCATTGCGGCCTTTTGGGGAAAACCCACGATGACACAACCTCTTTTTCTGATCGGGCCTCGGGGCTGTGGTAAAACAACGGTCGGAATGGCCCTTGCCGATTCGCTCAACTATCGGTTTGTCGATACCGATCAATGGCTGCAATCACAACTCAATATGACGGTCGCAGAGATCGTCGAAAGGGAAGAGTGGGGCGGATTTCGCGCCAGAGAAACCGCAGCACTGGAAGCGGTGACTGCGCCATCCACTGTTATTGCCACGGGCGGCGGCATTATTCTGACGGAATTTAATCGTCACTACATGCGCAATAACGGGATTGTGGTTTATTTGTGTGCGCCAGTAGCGGTACTGGTTAATCGCCTGCAAGCTGCACCCGAAGAGGATTTGCGACCAGCCTTAACCGGAAAACCGCTAAGTGAAGAAGTTCAGGAAGTGCTGGAAGAACGCGATGTGTTATATCGCGAAGTTGCGCATATTATCATTAACGCTAACAACGAACCCAGCCAGGTGATTTCTGAAATTCGTTGCGCCCTGGCACAGACGATCAATTGTTGATTCCCGAGTGCCTATACTTAACGTTCATCCCGTGAAATAAGGAAGAACGATGCCAACGAAACCACCTTATCCTCGTGAAGCATATGTTGTGACGATTGAAAAAGGAAAACCAGGGCAGACCGTAACCTGGTATCAGCTTAGAGCCGATCATCCCAAACCTGACTCTTTAATCAGCGAACATCCGACAGCTTTGGAAGCGATGGATGCGAAAAAACGCTATGAGGATCCTGACAAAGAGTGACCGTATCAGACTGCTCGGAAAGGACTCTGAGTGCTACCACAACGGACTTGCGTCACATTTTTCGCAATCCATGTTTTCCTAATAATTAGAATATTAAACAATAACAATCCATTACTGGAATCATTTGGAATCTTTACATTATGCCGGATGCGTCTGCTGCTACGCTTTTTGTCATTTGTAGCACAGGTAAGTGTCAGCAGTGGTGCTTAGCATTTGCCCGGTAATTAACGACGAAATAAAAGTAAGGTGGAAGAACAATGAGTGCGTCGTTGGCGATCCTGACCATCGGCATTGTACCTATGCAGGAAGTTTTGCCGCTCCTGACTGAGTACATTGACGAAAATAACATTTCCCATCATAGCCTGCTGGGGAAGTTAAGCCGCGAAGAAGTGATGGCGGAGTATGCGCCAGAAGCAGGTGAAGAAACGATTCTCACTTTATTAAATGATAATCAACTGGCCCACATTTCGCGTCGTAAAGTGGAGCGAGATCTGCAAAGCGTGGTTGAAGTGCTTGATAATCAGGGGTACGACGTCATTTTGCTGATGAGTACGGCAAACATTAGCTGTATGACGGCGCGTAATACAATCTTTCTCGAACCGTTACGTATATTACCACCGCTGGTTTCCTCCATTGTCGAAGGTCATCAGGTCGGTGTTATTGTACCGGTAGAAGAACTGTTGCACGTTCAGGCGCAAAAATGGCAAATCCTGCAAAAACCCCCCTTGCTTTCTCTGGGCAATCCCATTCACGATTCTGAACAGAAAATCATCGATGCCGGGAAAGAATTACTGGAAAACGGCGCAGATGTCATCATGCTGGATTGTTTGGGATTTAACCAACGTCACCGCGATTTACTGCAAAAACAGCTCGATGTTCCTGTTTTGCTCTCTAACGTATTGATTGCAAGGCTGGCGGCAGAATTACTGGTTTAATTTTGCGTGACAGTCAGCGCCTCTGACCCCTATAGTGAAGTGGATGTTTAACTACCAGACAGGGCCAGTTTATGCTTCAAAGTAACGAGTACTTTTCCGGCAAAGTGAAATCGATCGGCTTTTCCAGCAGCAGCACTGGTCGCGCCAGCGTTGGTGTCATGGTTGAAGGCGAATACACCTTCAGCACCGCTGAACCTGAAGAGATGACGGTAATCAGCGGGGCGCTGAATGTGTTGCTGCCTGATGCGACCGACTGGCAAGTGTATGAAGCCGGTTCCGTATTCAATGTTCCCGGCCACAGTGAATTCCATTTGCAAGTTGCTGAACCGACCTCTTATTTGTGCCGCTATCTGTAATATCTCGCCTTCCCGTTGATTGGGAGGGCATTTTTCTGAAAAGTAATTTGTTTTTATAATTAAAAATTTCAAAGGCTGCTGATTTTTATATTTTCGATATATTCAAATCAATTGGCTTTATTGAACGTTAACATTTAAATCAAAGGGTTAGGTGCTTGTATTGCTGGCCATGACGTTCAATCTCTAATTCATTGCTACCGCTACCTGATGCGCAATTAAAATAGTGGAAGCTCCGGTTTGCCATGTTATAAAAATCATTGCTCGATGTAGCGAATGATTATATTAATGCCTGGTATGGCGTCACATGCCAGATAAGACGCGCAGGCTTCTTATCTGGCGTTGAAGAAAAATCAGCAATTAACGTTGTGCTTCGCCACCTAATCCTTCGATCAGGTTTTGAATTAATGCTGCCAGTTCGCCGGTCATCAGGATGAAATCGGCATCAAAACGCTGGGCGTAATCTTCACGGTCGATGTCTTCGTTTTGATCTCGCAGTTCGTCGCAGAACTTCAGGCGCTTAAGCGAACCATCGTCACACATCACAAACTGAACGCGCTGCTGCCAGTCGAGCGCCAGTTTAGTCACCACTTTTCCGGCTTCAATATGATTGGTGATCTCTTCGCAGGTCAGATCCTGTTTTTTCGCACGGATCACGCCGCCATCTTCCAGCAGCGATTTCAGCTCGGCTTCATCAAGCAACTGGAATCCCTGTGCCGCGCTACCGGAGCGTACCCATTCGGTCAACGTCAGTTCAATCGGGTTTTCCATGCTCAACGGCACAACCGGTAACGACCCCAGACTTTTACGCAGCAGCGCCAGCGTATCTTCCGCTTTTTTGGCGCTGGCGCAGTCCACCATGATCAAACCATTAACCGTGTCGATCCACATCATAGTTTGGCTAAAGCGGCTGAATGCGCGCGGCAGCAGAGAGTGTAGCACCTCATCTTTCAGGGAATCTTTTTCGGTCTTCTTCAGCTTACGCGCCTGTTCCGCTTCCAGTTTGGCGATTTTCGCTTCCAGCGCCTGTTTAATGACCGGAGACGGGAGAATTTTTTCTTCTTTACGCGCACAGATAACAATTTGACCATTGGCAACGTGCGTTAATGCATCGCTGTGCGATCCCATCGGAGGAACCCAGCCCATCTTCGCCATGTCCTGGCTGCCGCATGGGGTAAATGCCATCGAGGCTAGCTGTTTTTCCATCTCTTCCGCACGCAGCGAAATTTCGCGGCTAAGACGGTAAACCATTAAATTTTTGAACCACAGCATGATAATTTCCACGGCCTTGTCGTTAAATTTAGCGGGCATAATAACGAATTGTCGGCGGCCTTGCATTGTCAATCCGGGTGTCCGTCTCTACGCTATTGATATTGAAAAAAATAAGGAGAGTTCTGTGCGTATAGGTATCGATTTAGGCGGCACTAAAACTGAAGTGATTGCACTGGGCGAGGCCGGGGAGCAGTTGTACCGTCATCGTCTGCCCACGCCGCGCGATGATTACCAGCAGACCATTGAAACGATCGCCACGTTGGTAGAGATGGCGGAGCAGGCGACAGGGCAGCGCGGAACGGTAGGCATGGGCATTCCAGGCTCGATTTCGCCCTACACCGGCGTGGTGAAAAATGCCAATTCAACCTGGCTTAACGGTCAGCCATTCGATAAAGACTTAAGTGCGCGACTGCAGCGGGAAGTCCGTCTGGCCAATGACGCCAACTGCCTGGCGGTTTCAGAAGCGGTAGATGGTGCGGCATCAGGAGCGCAAACGGTCTTTGCCGTGATTATCGGCACGGGGTGCGGCGCGGGGGTAGCCTTCAATGGTCGGGCGCATATCGGCGGCAATGGCACGGCAGGCGAGTGGGGACATAATCCGCTACCGTGGATGGACGAAGATGAACTGCGTTATCGCGAGGAAGTCCCTTGTTATTGCGGTAAACAAGGTTGTATTGAAACCTTTATTTCTGGCACTGGATTTGCCACGGATTATCATCGTTTAAGTGGAAATGCGCTGAAAGGCCGCGAAATTGTTCGTCTTGTTGAAGAGAAAGATCCCGTTGCAGAGCTGGCATTGCGTCGTTACGAGCTACGACTGGCAAAATCGCTGGCACATGTGGTGAATATTCTCGATCCGGATGTGATTGTGCTGGGCGGTGGAATGAGCAATGTTGACCGTTTATATCAAACGGTTCCGCCGTTGATTAAACAATTTGTCTTCGGTGGAGAATGTGAAACGCCGGTACGTAAGGCGAAGCATGGTGATTCGAGCGGCGTACGCGGTGCCGCGTGGTTATGGCCGCAAGAGTAAAAACAGTTAGGCCATTGGTGCATCATGCCTGATGCTCAGGTCTGATAAGGCGCTCGCGCCGCATCCGACATCGTACTCCGATGCCTGATGTGACGCTTGCCGCGTCTTATCAGGCCTACAAAATGAGCATATCTGTACGCCGCATCCGGCAACAAGCAACGTTCACCGTGACCGCGACCTACCCCAATGGTTTCGCCAGCACCGGATTATCCGCCGCTTGCTGGCGCTTATAGCAACCATACAGCAGCAACGACGACATCGCAGCAAACGAAAGCAAGGCGGCGGGCAGCGCCACGTAATTATATGCCAGCCCCAGCGTCAGCATCATACCACCGCAATATGCGCCAACTGCGCTACCGAGGTTAAACGCTATTTGCCCACCTGCAGCACCTAATAACTCTCCACCTTTGGCATTTTGCAGTAGCAGAATTTGCAGCGGTGCAGAGAGGGCAAATAATCCCGCACAACAAATAAAAGCAAAAACCAGCGACGTTGTTTTCATACCGCCGAAGAAAAAGAGCATCAGCAATGCAAGCACAATAATGAAGTCAGTCACTGCCGCAATGCGCAGCGGAGAGTAACGTCCTGAAATCCGGCCACTTAGCACATTCCCCAGTACCATCCCCAGCCCGACCAGCATCATAATGAAGGTCATCGCCGTTTCCGAAAAACCGGAAACAAACATCATGTAAGGTTTTACGTAACTGAACCAGGCGAATACCCCCGCGTTACCAAACATGGTGGCGGCAAAAATTAGCCACGGCGCGGGGCTTCGCAAAAAATGAAACTGTTCGCGCAGGTTTCCTTTCGCCTCGTCGCGAATATCTGGCACCCAAAAATAGACCGATGCCATCACTGCAATATTAAAAACAGAGATTAATAAAAAGGTGTAACGCCAGCTAAATTCCTGGCTTAAATACGTTCCCAGCGGAATACCCAGCAGATTGGCGACCGTCATCCCGGAAACCATACCCGCCACGGCGGCGGTGACTTTACCGGGTTTGATAATTTTCGATAATACAATCGCTCCGACACCAAAAAATGCGCCATGCGGAAAGCCGGAAACCAGTCGGCCAATGGCGAGCATCAGGTAAGACGAAGATAACGTAAACATGGCGTTGCCAATGACGCACAATGTCACCAGAAACAACAAGATATGTTTGAGCGAGTAGCGGTTGGAGAAGAGGGCGATTATCGGCGCGCCGACCACCACGCCCAGCGCATAATACGAAATCATATGCCCGGCGGCAGGAATAGAAATCCCCACATTATGCGCCAGCTCCGTGAGCACGCCCATAATGCCAAATTCGGCCATCCCCAGACCAAACGTGCCGAGAGCCAAAGATAAAATAACTTTATTCATACCACCATCACAACCAACAGGACGGCTACGAATCACCGTAGCCAATAAAGTGATAGCTTGCAGGATAACGACCAATCAGGCCAAGAGATAATTCGCCCCTCTGTATTCATTATCCTGCTGAATAGTTATTTCACTGCAAACGCGCTGTCCAGTTTGCTGTAGCCCAGACCGTTGATCTTCTTCACTTTGATTTGCACAGGAATACGCTCTTTCATCTCTTCAACGTGGCTAATTACGCCGATAGTTTTACCGCTGGCGTTCAGGGCATCCAGTGCATCAAGGGCGGTATCCAGCGTTTCGCTATCCAGCGTGCCGAAACCTTCATCAAGGAAAAGTGAGTCAATACGCGTTTTATGGCTGACCAGATCCGAAAGCGCCAGCGCCAGCGCCAGACTGACGAGGAAACTTTCGCCGCCGGAAAGGGTGCGGGTATCGCGCACCGCGTCGGCCTGCCAGGTATCGACAACCTCGACTTCCAGCGCCTCGCTGGCTTTGCGCTGTAACAGATAGCGCCCGTGCAGACGGGTCAGTTGCTGATTAGCGAGATGGACCAGATTATCCAGCGTCAGCCCCTGGGCGAATTTACGGAATTTGTCACCCTCTTTGGAGCCAATCAGCGAATTAAGATAACCCCAGTCCTCAACCTGCTGTGTCGTTTGAGTAATTTGCTGCATTAAGGTTTGTTGTTGCTGACGGTTGTCTGCATCCTGTTTCAGTTGCTGGCGAATCTCGCCCTGATGGGTGGTATTTTCACGCAGTTTTTGGTTAGTTTGTGCTAACTCTTGCTGAATCTGTTCCGCTGTCAAAGTGAGATCCAACCCGTCAGGCTGGTGTTGCTGATGCTGTGCCAGAGCTTCTGCCGCCTGAGCTGCCAGCGTTTGCGCCTGACGGCGCTGGTTTTCCAGATTCTGCTTGAGCTGTTCCAGTTGCGCTAGTGTTTGTTCATCCATCAGTGCCGCAAGAAACGCTTGCTGATCGGCAAAAATGCTGGCCTGTAGGGCAGCGTCAAACGGTGCCTGGACATTTTGCAGACTTTGCGCCGCCAGAACTTCCTGTTGCTGCAACGTCTGTTGCTGGCTTTGTAACGCGAGGCATTGCTCGTGAATTTGCCGCCAGTTTTCCAGCGTCACCGTTTCTTCGCTGTGCGGAAGTTCATCACTTTGCGGCAGCGTTTCCAGAATCGGCGTCAGTTGCTGGATGCGGTTTTGCAGCCCGCTTAATTCGTTCTGGCGCTGTTGCCAGATCTGCGCTTCTTGCTGACGTGCCAATAACCAGCTCTCTTCTTCATCTTCCTTCGGCAATGCCAGCGCGTAATCCGCTAATGCCGTAGAGAGTTGCTGATGGCGTTGTTCAATTTGCTGTTGATACTGGATAATTTGCTGATTATGCGCGGCAATTTGCGCCTGCAATTCTTGACGCTGATTGAGTAATTGCAGTTGCTTTTCATGCTCTTCCTGGGCGGTAAGCCACGGTTGAATATCGTCCTGCGGCTGCAAGGTGATACTGAGGCTGGCAGTGAGTGTCTGCCATTCCTGAGTAAGTGCTTGCTCATCTTGCCGGAGGCTTTGTGCTTCGTTTTCATCCCGCTGAAGCTGCCTGGTTAATGCGTCCAGTTGTCCACGTAATGCCGCGCCTTCTTCACCGAGCTTTTTCACTTCGTTTTCCAGCGTCAGTAATCGGGCCTGATTAACGCCAGGTTCCAGTGCCTGATACGCCTCTACCGCCGGGTGGCTGGTGGAACCGCAAAGTGGACAAGGTTGACCTGCTTGTAACTGTGCGCGCTGTGCTTCCAGCGTTTTGATGCGCTCTTCCTGCTCGCAAATGGTTTTGACGTCGGCAAGCTGTTGCGTTTTTTCCTTATAACGCTGGCGCATTTCGGTCAGTGCGGCGTTACGTTGCGTCTGTTCCTGCGTGACGCTCTGGATAGTGGCTTGTAACTGCGCCAGCCGTTTTTGCTGGGGAGCAATTTGCCCATGCAGTGCAATCAGGCGCTGACGTAGCGGGCGTTGTTCAGCATGTTGCGCTTGTGCGACAGCAACTTCATCGCCGGTTAAAGCTAAAGAGATAGCCGGAAGGGCATTAAGTTTTTGCCGGGCATGGGTTAATTGCTGTTGCCACTGTCGCAGATGCCCGCGTTCACTGGCCTGTTGGGAGAACTGCGCACGCCAACCCGCCAGCTCGTTGTTCCACAGACGGAAGCGGTCGTGTTCCTGTAACCACGCATTCAGGGTTTGTTGATGGTGCTGTAATTCAGCCGACTGCTTCGCCGCCTGGTGACGAATGCTCGCGCGAAACACCATTGTGCTCTGTAAGCGAGTATTTACTTCTTCAATCTGTTGGCGAGTATGCGCCAGCGCCGTAGAGTGTTCTGCAATACGTTCCCAGTGCGGGCGGAGATTTCGTGCGGGTTGTGCCAGACTAAGCGCCGCCAGTTGAGGTTGCGCTTTTTCTTCTTCGGTCAACGCCAGTTGCAGAGCCTGCTGACGACGGCTGGCCTCCTGCTGTAATTCATCCAGACGTGTTAACCAGTTAAGCGATTGTTGCTCTTGCTGCTGTGCGGCGAGTAACAGCTTTTCTTCGTCAGTGAGTACCTGCAAACTTTCTGTTAATGATTGCACCTGTTCAGGCGCTAATAACGCGACGCCGCTGGCCTGCGCTTGCAGTTTCTCCAGCTCAGTGCGGGCCGATTTGTGCTGTTCAAAGACCATCGCGGAGATTTGCCCGTAAATTTCGGTGCCGGTTAACTCCTCCAGCAATTCTGCGCGTTCTTTCGGTTTAGCATTGAGGAAGGCAGCAAATTGCCCCTGCGAAAGCAGCATCGAACGGGTGAAACGTCCGTAATCCAGCCCGGTTAACGTCGCCGTCATTTCCAGCTTATCTTTCACTTTATCAGCGAGGATTTTACCGTCTGTGCAGCGCGCCAGCTCTACGCGTGGCACCTGCAAATTACCGTCCGGCTGGTTACGCGCCCGGTTCTGGCTCCAGAATGCGCGGTAGGCCTCGCCTTTCACTTCAAACTCCACTTCCGCCAGACATTCGGCAGTATCGCGGGTCATCAGGTCATTTTGCGATTGCGAAACGTTGGAGAGGCGCGGCGTTTCGTGATACAGCGCCAGACAAATGGCATCGAGCAGCGTGGTTTTACCCGCGCCGGTTGGGCCGGTAATGGCAAACAGACCGTTGCTGGCGAACGGTTCGCGGGTGAAATCAATCTTCCATTCGCCTTTTAATGAGTTCAGGTTTTTCAGGCGCAGGCTGAGAATTTTCATGCTTCGTGTTCTCCGGCGAGGGTCTGCAACGTCATGGCGAAAAGATGTTGCAGGCGTTGATGCTGCGATTCATCCAGTTCTTCCAGTGCCAGACGACGATTAAAAACGTCTTCGACGCTAAGTTCGCTGAGTGTTTCACGCTGTTGGCTGGCTAACACACGCTCGCGCTGCTCCCGACTGCGACGCACCAGTAATACTTCGACAGGCAGTGATTCGGTTAATGCCTGGATTTTGCGCTGAATATCATGCAGATACTCATCGGTAGTGATTTCAATATCCAGCCAGACAGGCGGCTCCTGTGGCACATTACGCCATTGTTCAAGTTGCGCGGTAATCGATGCCAAATCGCCTTTCAGCACTGCCATCGGTTGCGTTACCGGTACGCTCAGGTTTTCCACGCTCTCTAATTTGCCATTTGAAAATGTCACCAGATGGACATATTTACTCTTGCCGCATTCATCAAAACTCAGTGGGATGGGAGAGCCGCAATAGCGGACATGTTCCATGCCGCCAATGATCTGCGCGCGGTGAATATGCCCGAGCGCGATGTAGTCGGCCGGCGGAAAGTTTTGTGCCGGAAACGCGTCCAGCGTGCCAATATAAATGTCACGCACGGCGTCACTTTTACTCGCGCCAACGGTCGTTAAATGCCCCGTTGCGATGATGGGCAGAGGTTGATCGCTGCGCAATTTGCAGGCATCTGCATAATGTTGTTGGTAATAATCGGTGATTGTTGCCAGCAAATGCTGCTGTTTTTCAATACCGTTAAGTCCCGCCTGGCTGGTAATAATGTCACGCGGGCGTAAAAAAGGGATAGGGCACAGTACCGCGCCAGGCGTTCCGTCGCGACGAGGCAATATTTGCGGCGCATGTCCGGCGCTGGCGACCACGGTGGTATTGAGAAACGCCATGATATCGCGCGATTCATTCAGCGTGGCTACTGAGTCATGGTTTCCTGCCAGTACCACCAGATGACAGCCTGTTTGCTGTAAATTGACAACAAAACGGTTATATAACGTGCGGGCGTAGCTGGGCGGTGAGCCGGTATCGAAAACATCACCGGCAACAATAATTGCATCCACCTGATGGGTTTGCGCTGTCTCCAGCAGCCAGTCAAGAAAGGCCTGGTGTTCAGCTTCGCGGCTTTTACTGTAGAAGTTCTGGCCGAGATGCCAGTCTGAGGTGTGAAGGATGCGCATAACAATTCCCTGGCGAAAAAGCATAGGCGCGATTATACCCAATCAGGTGTCTTATTTGCTTTTTTCTGCGCCACGGAAATCAATAACCTGAAGGGGAGTGCGACGTTCTTTTCATAAATCTGTCATAAATCTGACGCATAATGACGTCGCATTGATGATCGCAATCTATTTATTACAACAGGGCAAATCATGGCGAGACGTATTCTGGTCGTAGAGGATGAAGCTCCAATTCGCGAAATGGTCTGCTTCGTGCTCGAGCAAAATGGCTTTCAGCCGGTCGAAGCGGAAGATTATGACAGTGCTGTGAACCAACTGAATGAACCCTGGCCGGATTTAATTCTCCTCGACTGGATGTTACCCGGCGGCTCCGGTATCCAGTTCATCAAACATCTGAAGCGTGAGTCGATGACCCGGGATATACCGGTGGTGATGTTGACCGCCAGAGGGGAGGAAGAAGATCGTGTGCGCGGTCTTGAAACCGGCGCGGATGATTATATCACCAAGCCGTTTTCACCGAAGGAACTGGTGGCACGTATTAAAGCGGTGATGCGCCGTATTTCACCGATGGCGGTGGAAGAGGTGATCGAGATGCTGGGGCTAAGTCTGGACCCGACGTCTCATCGGGTGATGGCGGGCGAAGAACCGCTGGAGATGGGACCGACTGAATTTAAGCTGCTGCACTTTTTTATGACTCACCCCGAGCGTGTGTACAGTCGCGAACAGCTATTAAACCACGTCTGGGGAACCAATGTTTATGTAGAAGACCGTACGGTTGATGTCCACATTCGTCGCCTGCGTAAAGCACTGGAACCTGGCGGGCATGACCGCATGGTACAGACCGTGCGCGGTACAGGATATCGTTTTTCAACCCGCTTTTAACGCCTTGCTCGTCGGACGCAGAGCAAGGCTTGTTTGTTCATAACTGGAGTATCTTACGTGCTGGAACGGCTGTCGTGGAAAAGGCTGGTGCTGGAGCTGCTACTTTGCTGCCTCCCGGCCTTCATCCTGGGTGCTTTTTTGGGTTATCTGCCCTGGTTTTTATTGGCATCGGTAACGGGACTGCTTATCTGGCATTTCTGGAATTTATTACGCCTCTCATGGTGGCTGTGGGTGGATCGCAGTATGACGCCGCCACCCGGGCGTGGAAGCTGGGAACCGCTGCTGTATGGCTTACACCAGATGCAGTTGCGTAATAAAAAACGCCGCCGCGAACTGGGCAATCTCATCAAACGCTTTCGTAGCGGCGCGGAGTCGCTGCCCGATGCGGTGGTGCTGACCACGGAAGAGGGCGGGATCTTCTGGTGTAACGGGCTGGCGCAACAAACTCTTGGCCTGCGCTGGCCGGAAGATAACGGGCAGAACATCCTTAACCTGCTGCGTTATCCGGAATTTACGCAATATCTGAAAACGCGTGATTTTTCTCGCCCGCTCAATCTGGTGCTCAACACCGGGCGGCATCTGGAAATTCGCGTCATGCCTTATACGCATAAACAACTGTTAATGGTGGCGCGTGATGTCACGCAAATGCATCAACTGGAAGGGGCTCGGCGCAACTTTTTTGCCAACGTGAGCCATGAGTTACGCACGCCATTGACTGTGTTGCAGGGTTACCTGGAAATGATGCATGAGCAGCCGCTGGAAGGTGCGGTACGTGAAAAAGCGTTGCACACAATGCGCGAGCAAACCCAGAGAATGGAAGGACTGGTGAAGCAGTTGCTGACGCTGTCGAAAATTGAAGCTGCGCCAACACAGTTACTCAATGAAAAGGTTGATGTACCTATGATGCTGCGTGTCGTTGAGCGTGAAGCCCAGACTCTGAGTCAGCACAAACAGACATTTACCTTTGAAATAGATAATGACCTAAAAGTGTCTGGCAATGAAGATCAGCTACGCAGTGCGATTTCGAATCTGGTCTATAACGCGGTGAATCATACGCCAGAAGGTACACATATCACGGTGCGCTGGCAGCGAGTGCCGCACGGTGCCGAGTTTAGTGTTGAAGATAATGGGCCGGGTATCGCACCGGAGCATATTCCACGGCTGACCGAGCGTTTTTATCGTGTTGATAAAGCGCGTTCCCGACAAACCGGTGGTAGTGGACTGGGGTTAGCAATTGTTAAACATGCGGTGAATCACCACGAAAGCCGCCTGAATATTGACAGTACGGTGGGCAAAGGTACGCGTTTCAGTTTTGTTCTGCCGGAACGTTTAATTGCCAAAAACAACGATTAATCTGCCTTTGTCATTTTTTGTTGCCATAAGCCAGCCGACGCTGGCTTTTTTTCTTTGCAGCCAAAAAATAAGCGCTAAACCTTACAAGGGTTGGTGATTTTTTGTTCGCATGATTAGCCATGACTTTTTCGCTGAAATAGCGTTTTATACTGGTTAGTGATTTCTTATCGTTATATCCCTCTGGTTTTTAGATCCCATCTTGCTTTAAAACGTTATAAGCGTTTAAATTGCGCTTCAGGTGCTGTCATACTGACTGCATTCAAGCGGTAAATCGAAAAACTATTCTTCGCCGCGTCAGGTTGGGAGTATTTCCCGCTGAAATTGTTTAAAAATACCGCTGTATCATCCCCAGGGATTGGCACAAAAATTTAACGTTACAACACCACATCCACAGGCAGTATGATTTATGACCCATCAATTAAGATCGCGCGATATTATCGCTCTGGGCTTTATGACATTTGCGTTGTTCGTCGGCGCAGGTAACATTATTTTCCCTCCTATGGTCGGCTTACAGGCGGGCGAACACGTCTGGACTGCTGCGTTTGGCTTTCTCATTACCGCCGTTGGTCTGCCGGTATTAACGGTAGTGGCGCTGGCGAAAGTTGGCGGCGGCGTTGATAGCCTGAGCACCCCCATCGGTAAAGTTGCTGGCGTGTTACTGGCAACCGTCTGCTATCTGGCAGTGGGGCCGCTGTTCGCTACGCCACGTACGGCAACCGTCTCCTTTGAAGTCGGTATTGCGCCGCTGACGGGGGATTCTGCACTGCCGCTGTTTATCTACAGCCTGGTCTATTTCGCTATCGTCATTCTGGTTTCGCTCTATCCGGGCAAACTGCTGGATACCGTCGGTAACTTCCTTGCGCCGCTGAAAATTATCGCGCTGGTCATTCTGTCTGTTGCTGCAATTGTCTGGCCTGCGGGTTCTATTAGCACCGCGACTGAGGCTTATCAAAACGCTGCGTTTTCTAACGGCTTTGTTAATGGCTATCTGACGATGGATACGCTGGGTGCGATGGTGTTTGGTATCGTTATTGTTAACGCGGCGCGTTCTCGCGGCGTTACTGAAGCGCGTCTGCTAACCCGTTACACCGTCTGGGCTGGCCTGATGGCGGGCGTTGGTTTAACTCTGCTTTATCTGGCGTTGTTCCGTCTGGGTTCAGACAGCGCGTCGTTGGTTGACCAATCCGCAAACGGTGCGGCTATTCTGCATGCTTACGTTCAGCACACCTTTGGCGGCGGCGGGAGCTTCCTGCTGGCAGCGTTAATCTTCATCGCCTGCCTGGTCACGGCGGTTGGCCTGACCTGTGCCTGTGCGGAGTTCTTCGCCCAGTATGTACCGCTCTCTTATCGTACCCTGGTATTTATCCTCGGCGGCTTCTCGATGGTGGTGTCTAACCTCGGTTTGAGCCAGTTGATTCAGATCTCTGTGCCGGTGCTGACTGCCATTTATCCGCCATGTATCGCACTGGTTGTATTAAGTTTTACACGCTCATGGTGGCATAATTCGTCCCGTGTGATTGCTCCGCCGATGTTTATCAGTCTGCTTTTTGGTATTCTCGACGGGATCAAAGCATCTGCATTCAGCGATATCTTACCGTCCTGGGCGCAGCGTTTACCGCTGGCCGAACAAGGTCTGGCGTGGTTAATGCCAACAGTGGTGATGGTGGTTCTGGCCATTATCTGGGATCGCGCGGCAGGTCGTCAGGTGGCCTCCAGCGCTCACTAAATCACTGAAAATTTGTTTTAACCACGGGGCTGCGATGCCCCGTGGTTTTTTATTGTGTTGATGGGTTAGGAATTGATGGAAAGTAAGAACAAGCTAAAGCGTGGGCTAAGTACCCGACACATACGCTTTATGGCACTGGGTTCAGCAATTGGCACCGGGTTGTTTTACGGTTCGGCAGACGCCATCAAAATGGCCGGTCCGAGCGTGTTGTTGGCCTATATTATCGGTGGTGCCGCGGCGTATATCATTATGCGTGCGCTGGGGGAAATGTCGGTACATAACCCTGCTGCCAGCTCTTTCTCGCGTTATGCGCAGGAAAACCTTGGCCCACTGGCAGGTTACATTACCGGCTGGACCTACTGCTTTGAAATCCTTATTGTCGCCATCGCTGATGTGACCGCTTTCGGTATCTATATGGGCGTCTGGTTTCCGACGGTGCCGCACTGGATTTGGGTGCTGAGCGTAGTGCTGATTATCTGCGCCATCAACCTGATGAGCGTGAAAGTGTTTGGCGAGCTGGAGTTCTGGTTCTCGTTCTTTAAAGTCGCCACCATTATCATCATGATCGTTGCTGGTTTCGGCATCATCATCTGGGGGATTGGCAACGGCGGGCAACCGACAGGTATCCATAACCTGTGGAGCAACGGCGGCTTCTTCAGTAACGGCTGGCTAGGCATGGTGATGTCGTTGCAAATGGTGATGTTTGCCTACGGTGGGATCGAAATTATCGGGATCACCGCCGGTGAAGCAAAAGATCCTGAGAAATCTATTCCGCGTGCGATCAACTCAGTGCCGATGCGTATTCTGGTGTTCTATGTCGGTACGCTGTTCGTCATTATGTCTATCTATCCGTGGAATCAGGTCGGCACTGCCGGTAGCCCGTTTGTGCTGACGTTCCAGCATATGGGCATTACTTTTGCCGCCAGCATTCTTAACTTCGTTGTGCTGACTGCCTCGCTGTCGGCAATTAACAGCGACGTGTTTGGCGTAGGCCGTATGCTGCACGGCATGGCAGAGCAGGGTAGTGCGCCGAAAATCTTCAGCAAAACGTCGCGTCGTGGTATTCCGTGGGTCACAGTGCTGGTAATGACCACCGCGCTGCTGTTTGCGGTGTATCTGAACTACATCATGCCGGAAAACGTCTTCCTGGTGATCGCTTCGCTGGCGACCTTCGCTACCGTGTGGGTGTGGATTATGATCCTACTGTCGCAGATAGCCTTCCGTCGCCGTCTACCGCCAGAAGAAGTTAAGGCGCTGAAATTTAAAGTCCCAGGTGGGGTGGCAACGACTATCGCGGGGCTGATTTTCCTGATCTTTATCATCGGACTGATTGGTTATCACCCTGAAACGCGCATCTCTCTGTACGTTGGTTTCGCGTGGATTGTTGTGCTGTTGATTGGCTGGATGTTTAAACGCCGCCACGACCGCCAGTTGGCTGAAAACCACTAATTCCCGCTTTTGTCAGCCGGATCAGGACACATCCTGATCCGGCTATTCCGAAAGTTATCCGCCCCCGTCCTCCTCCCCCCAAATATCCTTCAGATGATGATTGATCCTGAATCAGGCTGTGGCAAGGTGATCATATTTTAATCACAGGGGATTTATGATGTTGAATGCATGGCACCTGCCGGTGTCCCCGTTTGTTAAGCAAAGTAAAGATCAACTGCTTATTACACTGTGGTTGACAGGCGAAGAGCCGCCACAGCGCATTATGCTGCGCATGGAAAACGATAACGAAGAAACATCAGTGTCGATGCATAAACAGCGCAGTCAGCCGCATCCTGGCGTAACAGCATGGCGGGCTGCGCTCTATCTCTCCACCGGGCAGCCACGGCGGCGCTACAGTTTCAAATTGCTGTGGCACGATCGCCAGCGATGGTTTACGCCGCAAGGTTTTAGCCAAATACCGCCAGCACGGTTGGAGCAGTTTGCCGTCGATGTGCCGGATATCGGGCCACAATGGGCAGCGGATCAAATCTTTTATCAGATCTTCCCGGATCGTTTTGCCCGAAGTCAGTCACGTGAAGCAACGCAGGATCATGTCTATTATCATCACGCAGCCGGACGGGAGATCATACTGCGTGGCTGGGACGAACCCGTCACGGCACAAGCGGGCGGATCAACGTTCTATGGCGGTGATCTGGACGGGATAAGCGAAAAACTGCCGTACCTGAAAAAACTCGGCGTGACAGCGCTGTATCTCAATCCGGTATTCAAAGCTCCCAGCGTGCATAAGTACGATACCGAAGATTATCGCCACGTCGATCCGCAGTTTGGCGGCGACGGGGCGTTGCTGCGTTTGAGGCACAATACGCAGCAACAGGGAATGCGGCTGGTACTGGACGGTGTGTTTAACCACAGTGGTGACTCTCATGCCTGGTTTGACCGGCACAATCGTGGAACGGGCGGCGCTTGTCACAACCCCGAATCGCCCTGGCGTGACTGGTATTCATTTAGTGATGATGGCACGGCGCTCGACTGGCTGGGCTATGCCAGTTTGCCGAAACTGGACTATCAGTCGGAAAGTCTGGTGAATGAAATTTATCGCGGTGAAGACAGCATTGTCCGTCACTGGCTGAAAGCGCCGTGGAATATGGACGGCTGGCGGTTGGATGTGATGCATATGCTGGGAGAAGCGGGTGGTGCGCGCAATAATTTGCTGCATGTCGCCGGGATCACCAGGGCTGCGAAAGAAACCCAGCCGGAAGCGTACATTGTGGGTGAATATTTTGGTGATGCGCGGCAGTGGTTGCAGGCAGATGTGGAAGATGCCGCCATGAACTACCGTGGCTTTACATTCCCGTTGTGGGGATTTCTGGCCAACACCGATATCTCTTACGATCCCCAGCAGATTGACGCCCAAACCTGTATGACCTGGATGGATAATTATCGCGCCGGGCTTTCTCATCAACAGCAATTGCGTATGTTTAATCAGCTCGACAGCCACGATACTGCGCGATTTAAAACGCTGCTCGGACGAGACGTCGCGCGTCTGCCGTTGGCCGTTGTCTGGTTGTTTACCTGGCCAGGCGTGCCTTGTATTTATTACGGTGATGAAGTGGGGTTGGATGGTAACAATGATCCGTTTTGCCGTAAGCCATTTCCGTGGCAGGTGGAAAAACAAGATGCGGAGCTATTCTCGTTGTACCAGCGAATGATTGCGCTGCGTAAGAAGAGCCTGGCACTGCGTCGCGGTGGCTGTCAGGTGCTGTACGCGGAAGATAATGTGGTGGTGTTTGTGCGCTTGCTAAATCAGCAGCGTGTGCTGGTGGCGATTAACCGTGGCGAAGCGTGTGAAGTGGTGCTGCCCGCGTCACCGTTGCTCAATGTTACAGCGTGGCAACGCAAAGAAGGGCACGGGCAACTGGCGGACGGGATTCTGACATTGCCAGCGATATCGGCCACAGTGTGGATGAATTAACGCCTTACAACGCTTTGCGTGAAGCCTGCGCCATCATCCGCGGATAAAACTGCCAGAAGCGGCTTTCGAGCGCGTCGTAATGGGTGTCTAAATCGTACCAGGAGTCACGCAGGGCATCCAGGCGTGGGCGACGGCTTGCCATGCCGTTTAACACACTCTGGATGAAATCCATATCGCGATAACGCACCAGCCACTGCTCTGACCATAAGTAATTGTTCAAATTGATAAAGCGTGGTGGTGAATCCGGCAGAATAGTGATTACTTGCTCGCGGGCATAACAGACAAATTCCTCTAACGGAAAATCGGGCGATAGCTGCGACCAGTGGCGGGAAAGAAAGTGATCCCACATGACATCCAGCGTGATAGGCGCAACCCGGCGGGTTTCACGACGAAACCACTCACGTGCTTCGCGGACTTCCGGCAGATTGTCGGTCAAAACGTCGATACGCCGATGCATATGAATGCCAGCCACGACGTCGGGTGGAAAACTTTCTTCAGGGTTTCCACGAACAAAATCAGCCAGTAAGTTGCCAGAAAGCGAGCTTTCAGCGAGATGGGCTAAATGCAGGTGAGCTAAAAAATTCATATACACTTCATCCTTCAAACTGCCTCTTCGTTGGCTGCCAGTTACTCGGCTCATCCATGAGCCTCGCCCTTACGGGCCACCGTTACACGGTGTTCAAATCTGTTACGGACAGATTTGTCACTCACCCCAGTCACTTACTTAATGTAAGCTCCTGGGGACTCATTCAGTTGCCATCTCGATGCATCTTGAATGATTTTGTGTATAGATTATGTCATCCATCAAGGAGGGTAAAGGTTGCAGGGAGGACGCCCCGGCACTAGACTACCCGCCTCTTATTTTAGTCTGAGTCAGTGTCATGCGCGTTACCGATTTCTCTTTTGAATTGCCCGAATCCCTGATTGCCCACTATCCCATGCCTGAACGCAGTAGCTGTCGTTTACTGTCGCTGGACGGGCCGACGGGCGCGCTGACGCACGGTACTTTCACCGATTTACTCGATAAGCTCAACCCTGGCGATCTTCTGGTTTTTAATAATACCCGGGTGATCCCGGCGCGCCTGTTTGGTCGTAAAGCCAGCGGCGGCAAGATTGAAGTGCTGGTTGAGCGGATGCTCGATGACAAACGTATTCTCGCGCATATTCGTGCCTCAAAAGCACCAAAGCCGGGCGCTGAACTGCTGCTGGGTGATGACGAAAGCATTAAAGCAACGATGACTGCCCGCCACGGCGCGCTGTTTGAAGTCGAATTTAATGATCAACGTTCGGTGCTGGATATTCTCAACAGCATCGGTCATATGCCGCTGCCGCCGTACATCGACCGTCCGGATGAAGATGCAGACCGTGAACTTTATCAGACGGTATATAGCGAAAAACCGGGCGCAGTTGCGGCCCCGACCGCCGGACTGCATTTCGACGAACCGCTGTTGGAAAAATTACGCGCTAAAGGCGTTGAGATGGCGTTCGTGACTCTGCACGTTGGCGCGGGCACCTTCCAGCCGGTACGCGTCGACACGATTGAAGATCACATCATGCACTCGGAGTACGCCGAAGTGCCGCAGGATGTGGTAGACGCGGTGCTGGCAGCGAAAGCGCGCGGAAATCGGGTAATTGCGGTTGGCACCACCTCTGTGCGCTCGCTGGAAAGCGCGGCCCAGGCGGCGAAAAACGCTCTCATCGAACCGTTCTTTGACGATACCCAAATCTTTATCTATCCGGGCTTTCAGTACAAAGTGGTCGATGCGCTGGTGACTAACTTCCATTTGCCGGAGTCGACGCTGATTATGCTGGTTTCGGCATTTGCCGGTTATCAACACACCATGAACGCCTATAAAGCGGCGGTTGAAGAGAAATATCGCTTTTTTAGTTACGGTGATGCGATGTTTATCACGTACAATCCGCAGGCAATTAATGAGCGCGTCGGGGAGTAATTCCGCGGCGCTGGTTTAAACGTTGGACTGTTTTTCTGACGTAGTGGAGAAAAAATGAAATTTGAACTGGACACCACCGACGGTCGCGCACGCCGTGGCCGCCTGGTCTTTGATCGCGGCGTAGTGGAAACGCCTTGTTTTATGCCCGTGGGCACTTACGGCACCGTAAAAGGAATGACGCCGGAAGAAGTTGAAGCCACTGGCGCACAAATTATCCTCGGCAATACTTTCCACCTGTGGCTGCGCCCGGGCCAGGAAATCATGAAACTGCATGGCGATCTGCACGATTTTATGCAGTGGAAAGGCCCAATCCTCACCGATTCCGGTGGTTTCCAGGTCTTCAGCCTTGGCGATATCCGTAAAATCACCGAACAGGGCGTGCACTTCCGTAACCCTATCAACGGCGACCCGATTTTCCTCGATCCTGAAAAATCGATGGAGATTCAGTACGATCTTGGTTCAGATATTGTCATGATTTTTGACGAGTGTACGCCGTATCCCGCTGACTGGGATTACGCAAAACGTTCCATGGAGATGTCTCTGCGTTGGGCGAAGCGTAGCCGTGAGCGTTTTGACAGTCTCGGAAACAAAAATGCGCTGTTTGGCATCATTCAGGGCAGCGTTTACGAAGATTTACGTGATATCTCTGTTAAAGGTCTGGTAGATATCGGTTTTGATGGCTACGCTGTCGGCGGTCTGGCTGTGGGTGAGCCGAAAGCAGATATGCACCGTATTCTGGAGCATGTGTGCCCGCAAATTCCGGCAGACAAACCGCGTTACCTGATGGGCGTTGGTAAACCGGAAGACCTGGTTGAAGGCGTGCGCCGCGGTATCGATATGTTTGACTGCGTAATGCCAACACGTAATGCGCGTAACGGTCATCTGTTCGTGACCGATGGCGTGGTGAAAATTCGCAACGCGAAGTATAAGAGCGACACCGGGCCGCTCGATCCTGAGTGTGATTGCTACACCTGTCGCAATTATTCACGTGCCTACTTGCATCATCTCGACCGTTGCAACGAAATATTAGGCGCGCGACTCAACACCATTCATAACCTTCGTTACTACCAGCGTTTGATGGCGGGTTTACGCAAGGCTATTGAAGAGGGTAAATTAGAGAGCTTCGTAGCTGATTTTTACCAGCGTCAGGGGCGAGAAGTACCACCTTTGAACGTTGATTAATATTAATAATGAGGGAAATTTAATGAGCTTTTTTATTTCTGATGCGGTAGCGGCAACGGGTGCTCCGGCACAAGGTAGCCCGATGTCTTTGATTTTGATGCTGGTGGTATTCGGTCTGATTTTCTATTTCATGATCCTGCGCCCACAGCAGAAGCGCACCAAAGAACACAAAAAGCTGATGGACTCCATCGCCAAAGGTGATGAAGTGCTGACGAACGGTGGCCTGGTAGGTCGCGTAACCAAAGTAGCGGAAAACGGCTACATTGCTATCGCACTGAATGACACCACTGAAGTAGTTATTAAACGTGACTTCGTAGCCGCCGTTCTGCCGAAAGGCACCATGAAGGCGCTGTAATTAAAATTTTTCCCTAAGGGAATTGCCGTGTTAAACCGTTATCCTTTGTGGAAGTACGTCATGCTGATCGTGGTGATTGTCATCGGTCTGCTCTACGCGCTTCCCAACCTGTTTGGTGAGGATCCGGCTGTTCAGATCACTGGCGCGCGCGGAGTCGCCGCCAGTGAGCAAACGCTGATCCAGGTCCAGAAAACGTTACAAGAAGAAAAAATAACTGCTAAGTCTGTGGCACTGGAAGAGGGCGCTATTCTTGCGCGCTTCGACTCCACTGACACCCAACTGCGCGCTCGTGAAGCATTAATGGGCGTTATGGGTGACAAATACGTCGTGGCGCTTAACCTTGCCCCGGCAACGCCGCGCTGGCTGGCAGCTATTCACGCTGAGCCGATGAAGCTCGGTCTTGACCTGCGTGGTGGCGTTCACTTCCTGATGGAAGTGGATATGGACACTGCGCTGGGCAAACTCCAGGAACAAAATATCGACAGCCTGCGCAGCGACTTGCGCGAAAAAGGCATCCCGTATACCACTGTTCGTAAAGAAAATAATTACGGTCTGAGCATCACCTTCCGTGACTCTAATGCGCGTGATGAAGCCATTGCGTATCTGAGCAAACGCCATCCCGATCTGGTCATTAGCAGCCAGGGTAGCAACCAACTGCGTGCGGTGATGAGCGATGCGCGTCTCAGTGAAGCGCGTGAATATGCGGTGCAGCAGAATATCAACATCCTGCGTAACCGTGTAAACCAGCTTGGTGTCGCTGAGCCTGTGGTACAACGCCAGGGTGCAGATCGTATCGTTGTTGAATTGCCTGGTATTCAGGACACTGCGCGTGCGAAAGAGATTCTGGGGGCGACTGCAACGCTGGAATTCCGTCTGGTAAACACCAACGTTGACCAGGCTGCTGCCGCATCTGGCCGCGTACCGGGTGACTCTGAAGTGAAACAGACCCGCGAAGGTCAGCCGGTTGTGCTGTACAAACGCGTGATCCTGACCGGTGACCATATCACCGACTCCACTTCCAGCCAGGACGAATACAACCAGCCGCAGGTTAACATCTCGCTCGACAGCGCTGGTGGCAACATCATGTCTAACTTTACCAAGGACAACATTGGTAAACCGATGGCAACCCTGTTCGTGGAGTACAAAGACAGCGGTAAGAAAGATGCTAACGGTCGTGCGGTTCTGGTGAAACAGGAAGAGGTGATTAACATCGCGAATATCCAGTCTCGTCTGGGTAACAGCTTCCGTATCACCGGTATCAACAACCCGAACGAAGCGCGTCAGTTGTCGCTGCTGCTGCGTGCCGGTGCGTTGATTGCGCCGATTCAGATTGTTGAAGAACGTACCATTGGCCCGACTCTGGGTATGCAGAACATTGAGCAGGGGCTGGAAGCGTGTCTCGCCGGTCTGCTGGTTTCTATTCTGTTCATGATCCTCTTCTATAAGAAGTTTGGTCTGATTGCGACCAGTGCACTGATTGCCAACCTGATCTTGATCGTCGGCATTATGTCGCTGTTGCCAGGTGCAACGCTGAGTATGCCGGGTATTGCGGGTATCGTCTTAACCCTTGCGGTGGCGGTCGATGCGAACGTACTGATCAACGAACGTATTAAAGAAGAGTTGAGCAACGGACGTACCGTTCAGCAGGCGATTGACGAAGGTTATCGTGGCGCGTTCAGTTCTATCTTCGATGCGAACATCACCACGCTGATTAAAGTCATCATCCTGTATGCGGTTGGTACTGGGGCAATTAAAGGGTTCGCGATTACTACCGGTATCGGTGTGGCGACGTCGATGTTTACCGCGATTGTCGGTACGCGTGCCATCGTAAACCTGCTATATGGCGGCAAGCGCGTCAAGAAGCTGTCAATCTGAGGAGTGCGATGTGGCACAGGAATATACTGTTGAACAACTAAACCACGGTCGTAAAGTCTATGACTTTATGCGCTGGGACTACTGGGCCTTCGGCATCTCTGGTCTGCTGTTAATTGCTGCTATCGTCATTATGGGCGTGCGTGGCTTTAACTGGGGGCTGGATTTTACCGGTGGTACGGTTATCGAAATTACGCTCGAAAAACCGGCTGAAATTGACGTAATGCGTGATGCATTGCAGAAAGCGGGCTTTGAAGAGCCGATGCTGCAAAACTTCGGTAGCAGCCACGACATCATGGTCCGTATGCCGCCTGCTGAAGGCGAAATAGGCGGTCAGGTGCTGGGTAGTCAGGTTCTGAAAGTTATTAACGAATCTACCAACCAGAACGCGGCGGTGAAGCGTATTGAGTTCGTCGGCCCGAGCGTGGGGGCAGACCTTGCGCAAACCGGTGCGATGGCGTTGATGGCGGCGCTGCTGTCTATCCTTGTCTACGTGGGTTTCCGCTTTGAGTGGCGACTGGCGGCAGGGGTGGTTATCGCGCTGGCACACGACGTTATCATTACGCTGGGTATTTTGTCGTTATTCCATATCGAGATTGACCTGACCATTGTGGCATCGTTGATGTCGGTCATCGGTTACTCACTTAACGACAGTATCGTGGTATCGGACCGTATTCGTGAAAACTTCCGCAAAATCCGTCGCGGTACGCCTTACGAAATCTTTAACGTGTCCTTGACCCAGACGCTGCACCGTACTTTGATCACATCCGGTACTACTTTGATGGTTATCCTGATGCTGTATCTCTTCGGTGGCCCGGTGCTGGAAGGCTTCTCGCTGACCATGCTAATTGGTGTTTCCATCGGTACGGCATCTTCTATCTACGTAGCATCGGCACTGGCTCTGAAACTGGGCATGAAGCGTGAGCACATGCTGCAGCAGAAAGTGGAAAAAGAAGGGGCGGATCAACCGTCAATTCTGCCGTAAGGGTGTTTTAAAGCCGTTCAGTTAAAAAAAACCGTGGCGTTTTTGCGCTGCGGTTTTTTTTGGTTATTGCATATTGAACTGAATACAGCTTTGGTTGTAGAGATAGTTCTGACATATACTTTGTATTAATAGTTAATACGTGGAGATCGCTTATGCGCAAAATTACCTTAGTAAGCGTTGGCGAATAACTAGAAAATGCCCGGGATAGGGCAAGACTATGATGCGGTTCCAGAGGTAAAGAATATCGCATTTAGGTTTCATACTGTTTATTACGTTATAAGAGTAGATGACATTCTCATTGTGCGTATTCTTCATCAGCAGATGGAACCTCGCCGTCACTGGTAATGTGAGAATTTATTTACTCAGGATTGCGAAAATCCCTACATCTTGGGAAACTGCGCGTAACCCTACATTTCTTCCAGGTAATTTATTATGGCTGTCATCCCCAAAAACTATGCGCGGTTAGAAAGCGGTTATCGTGAAAAGGCGCTGAAACTCTATCCGTGGGTGTGTGGACGTTGTTCCCGCGAGTTTGTCTATTCCAACCTGCGTGAGCTAACTGTGCACCATATTGATCACGACCATACCAACAACCCGGAAGATGGTAGTAACTGGGAATTACTGTGTCTTTATTGCCACGATCATGAACATTCGAAATATACCGAGGCAGATCAGTATGGTACGACCGTTATCGCAGGGGAAGATGCGCAGAAAGATGTTGGCGAAGCGAAATACAACCCGTTCGCTGATTTAAAAGCGATGATGAACAAGAAGAAGTGATAAAAAATGCCGGATACAAGATCCGGCATTTTCATAATCAGAAGTTGTAACCTACTACCAGGTAACCACCCCAACCGGTAGAGCGAACGTTGAAGTTGCCGTTACCGAAGTTCAGTTCAGCATCGTCGTTCCACTGACCACCGTCATGCCAGTAACGCGCGACGACAGAGTAGTGCCAGTGATCATAGTTCAGCGCCAGAATATGGCTGGAAGCGATAGAGTTATTGCTACGCGTTTTAATACCGTTGATTGCGTTACCGCTGTCATCACCCAGATCGGAACCCCAGTCGAAGTTGGTGAAACCGATGTAGCTCAACTGGCCGCCCCACAGATCGGTAATCGGTACAAAGTATTTCACTTTAAAACGGTAGCCGTCCCACTCGTTTTCGTTCGCTGCGCCGTAGTTCTGCCACTGGTATTTCGCATACACGTTCAGGGACAGGCTCATCGGCAGGCCAGTATCGATGTCCGTACCCAGACCCATATACCAGGTGCTCTGGCGACCATCTTTGTTACGGCCCATGTCGTAGATGTAGTTGTTCGCGAAGTACCACTCTTTGAACGGACCGAAGCTGAGATCGGTATTAGTCAGTTTGTCGATGGAGAAACGCGGTTCGATTTCCATAAACAGCGGAGAACCGTGGTTCCAGATACCTTTTGCATCGGAGTTACCGCCGAAGAATACCGGCGCATCCGCGTAACCATAGAAGTCGAACCAGTCTTTTTTAGCGAATGCTTCGTACTCCAGGTAGGTATCGTTGCGGATCTGCGGTCCGAAACGGGTGTGATAGCTTCCGACAACGTTAACGCTCTGGTGCCACCAGTCGGAAAGGTACTGCGGTTTGTCGTTTTCAGCTGCGTTGACAGTAAAAGACGAAGAGAGCGCCAGTACCGCACCGGCTGCCAGTAATGTTTTTTTCATATGTATGCCACTGTTTGAAAATCCCTTACGGGAGTGAAAAAGGCGCAAATTGCGTTTCTAAATATTTCGTATACAGAGGAGCCTATTATAAAAATCATTGCTCACAAAAATATGTTTCGTTTCACAGTTCTATCATTTACGTAATCGATTGCGTTCACGTTTACACACATTCGGGCGGGGATTGTACTGACTTTCACCTTTGTTGCAAACTTTTACTATCAATCCGGGTGATGTAAGCGGAATAACAAAATGATGGGGAAAGATGTTGCGGGACACACAAAATGCCCCGCGAAACGTTTACTGCATAACAGGTTGAATGTCGTGGATGCGTATAAAGCCTAACTGATCTACTGAAATGCCATTTAACTGTAACGGAATATCAACATCACTGGGCGCGAGGACACTGGCAGGGGCGTTAATCAATTGATTCTGCACATTGATCTCCTGAAAGTTGTCGATTGTTCCCTGAATTTTCCCATATTCAACGGTTCCGCTGAACGCGGGTAAGGGATCATTGGATTCGCCCTGAATACGCAGCGTCAGCGTAGTGCCATCTGCATTTGGCGTAATATTCACCAGCGACATACGTAAGGTGCCGATCTGGCTTTCCAGACGCGCTGGTGTCTTTGCTCCCGGCAGAAGGTAAACCCCACTGCTGGATTGTGCATTCAGCCTGTTTTGCTGAGTGATTTTGACGGTCTCTTTATTGAGTTGTGTCATCTCTTGATTCAGCGTGCTGACGCTTTGTTTCATCTGTCGTACTTCGCTTTGCTGTACACAGGCGCTTAAGCTGAACAGGCTTCCCAGCAAGATCAGTCGAAAAACGTGAGTGTTCATGGTTGTTCCTTTCTCGTCGCAATTAGCCTAATGGTAGAGGGAAAAAGCAGCGAAAACATCGATCCTTTGTCTCAAAAGCGTTGCGCCTTTGTTGTATCGTCAGTTCAGGGTAAAATAGATTTCTGTTAACCACCTGGTCAGGATGCCGTATGCATTGCCCATTCTGTTTCGCCGTGGACACTAAGGTTATTGACTCTCGTCTCGTGGGCGAGGGTTCATCCGTACGCCGCCGTCGGCAGTGTCTGGTGTGTAATGAACGTTTCACCACGTTTGAAGTGGCGGAACTGGTTATGCCACGCGTTGTTAAAAGCAACGACGTGCGCGAACCGTTTAATGAAGAAAAATTGCGTAGCGGAATGCTGCGGGCGCTGGAAAAACGTCCGGTAAGTTCCGATGATGTCGAAATGGCGATTAACCATATAAAGTCACAGCTCCGCGCCACCGGTGAGCGCGAGGTGCCGAGCAAGATGATTGGCAATCTGGTGATGGAGCAATTGAAAAAACTCGATAAAGTCGCCTATATCCGTTTTGCCTCTGTCTATCGCAGTTTCGAAGATATCAAAGAATTTGGCGAAGAGATCGCGCGCCTGGAGGACTAAACCGTGCAGGATGAGTATTACATGGCGCGGGCGCTAAAGCTGGCGCAACGAGGACGTTTCACCACGCATCCCAATCCGAATGTCGGATGCGTCATTGTCAAAGATGGCGAAATTGTCGGTGAAGGTTATCATCACCGTGCGGGTGAACCACATGCCGAGGTACACGCGTTGCGCATGGCGGGTGAAAAAGCCAAAGGTGCAACTGCGTATGTGACACTCGAACCTTGTAGCCATCATGGTCGTACACCACCGTGCTGTGATGCGCTAATTGCTGCTGGCGTGGCGCGTGTGGTTGCCGCAATGCAGGATCCTAACCCGCAGGTCGCAGGGCGTGGACTTTATCGTCTGCAACAAGCAGGGATTGACGTCAGCCACGGCCTGATGATGAGCGAAGCCGAGCCGTTGAATAAAGGCTTTCTTAAGCGGATGCGCACTGGCTTTCCTTATATCCAACTGAAACTTGGCGCGTCGCTTGATGGCCGCACGGCGATGGCCAACGGCGAAAGCCAGTGGATCACTTCACCCCAGGCGCGTCGCGATGTTCAGCGTTTGCGTGCGCAAAGTCATGCTATTTTAACCAGCAGCGCCACGGTGCTGGCGGACGATCCGGCTTTAACGGTGCGTTGGTCTGAACTGGATGAACAAACTCAGGCGCTTTATCCGCAACAAAATCTACGCCAGCCGGTACGCATTGTGATTGATAGCCAAAATCGCGTAACGCCGGAACATCGCATTGTGCAGCAGCCGGGTGAAACCTGGTTCGCGCGCACTCAGGATGATTCTCGTGAATGGCCGGAAACGGTGCGCACCTTGCTGATTCCAGAACATAAAGGTCATCTGGATCTGGTTGTGCTGATGATGCAACTGGGTAAACAGCAAATTAACAGCATCTGGGTGGAAGCGGGGCCAACGCTCGCTGGAGCACTGCTACAGGCGGGTTTAGTCGATGAACTGATTGTCTATATCGCACCTAAACTATTAGGCAGCGACGCCCGCGGATTATGTACGCTGCCGGGGCTTGAGAAATTAGCCGACGCGCCCCAATTTAAATTCAAAGAGATACGTCATGTAGGCCCGGATGTTTGCCTGCATTTAGTGGGCGCATGATCTCCCGGCTCGAAAGGGAAGCAGCGCACGAAATATTATGCTAAAATCCGCCCCCCTGCGGGGCCATACTCGAACCCGAAGGAAAAAAATGAACATTATTGAAGCTAACGTTGCTACCCCGGACGCTCGCGTCGCCATCACCATTGCGCGTTTCAACAACTTTATCAATGACAGCCTGCTGGAAGGTGCGATTGACGCACTGAAACGTATCGGTCAGGTAAAAGATGAAAACATTACCGTTGTTTGGGTGCCTGGTGCCTATGAGCTGCCGCTGGCGGCAGGCGCACTGGCAAAAACCGGTAAATACGACGCGGTGATTGCGTTGGGAACCGTTATTCGTGGTGGCACTGCCCACTTTGAATATGTCGCTGGCGGTGCAAGCAACGGCCTGGCGCATGTTGCCCAGGACAGCGAAATTCCGGTTGCTTTTGGTGTGTTGACCACCGAAAGCATTGAACAAGCGATCGAACGTGCTGGCACCAAAGCTGGTAACAAAGGTGCAGAAGCTGCACTGACCGCGCTTGAAATGATTAATGTATTGAAAGCCATCAAGGCCTGAAATTAGTAAGGGGAAATCCGTGAAACCTGCTGCTCGTCGCCGCGCTCGTGAGTGTGCCGTCCAGGCGCTCTACTCCTGGCAGTTGTCCCAGAACGACATCGCTGATGTTGAATACCAGTTCCTGGCTGAACAGGATGTAAAAGACGTTGACATCCTGTACTTCCGTGAGCTGCTGGCCGGGGTGGCGACTAACACCGCATACCTCGACGGACTGATGAAGCCATATCTGTCTCGCCTGCTGGAAGAGCTGGGCCAGGTAGAAAAAGCGGTACTGCGCATTGCGCTGTACGAGCTGTCTAAACGTAGCGATGTGCCGTACAAAGTGGCTATTAACGAAGCGATCGAGCTGGCGAAATCGTTCGGCGCAGAAGACAGCCATAAGTTCGTCAACGGTGTACTCGATAAAGCAGCACCTGTGATTCGCCCTAACAAAAAGTGATATCCAGGCCGGTAGAGTAACGGAAAACAGTTCCGCACTCGCCGGCCTTTTCTTTTTTTACCTGCTGAGGCGTAACGTATGGCATGTGGCGAGTTCTCCCTGATTGCCCGTTATTTTGACCGAGTAAGAAGCTCTCGTCTTGATGTCGAACTTGGCATCGGTGACGATTGTGCACTTCTCAATATCCCCGAGAAACAGACCCTGGCAATCAGCACTGATACGCTGGTGGCGGGTAACCATTTCCTCCCTGACATCGATCCTGCTGATCTGGCGTATAAAGCACTGGCGGTAAACTTAAGCGATCTGGCGGCGATGGGTGCCGATCCAGCCTGGCTGACGCTGGCATTGACTTTACCGAACGTGGACGAAGCGTGGCTTGAATCCTTCAGCGACAGTCTTTTCGAGCTCCTCAATTATTACGATATGCAGCTCATTGGCGGCGATACCACGCGTGGACCGCTATCAATGACGTTGGGTATCCACGGCTTTGTCCCGATGGGACGAGCTTTAACGCGCTCAGGTGCGAAACCGGGTGACTGGATCTATGTGACCGGTACGCCGGGCGATAGCGCCGCCGGGCTGGCGATTTTGCAAAACCGTTTGCAGGTTGCAGATGCTAAAGATGCGGAGTATTTAATAAAACGTCATCTCCGCCCATCGCCGCGTATTTTACAGGGGCAGGCACTGCGCGATCTGGCGAGTTCAGCCATCGATCTCTCTGACGGTCTGATCTCCGATCTCGGGCATATCGTGAAAGCCAGCGACTGCGGCGCACGAATTGATCTGACATTGTTGCCATTCTCTGACGCACTTTCACGTCATGTTGAACCGGAACAGGCGCTGCGTTGGGCGCTCTCTGGTGGCGAAGATTATGAGTTGTGCTTTACTGTGCCGGAGCTTAACCGTGGCGCGCTGGATGTTGCTCTGGGGCACCTGGGCGTACCGTTTACTTGTATCGGGCAAATGACCGCCGATATCGAAGGGCTTTGTTTTGTGCGTGACGGCGAACCTGTCACGGTTGACTGGAAAGGATATGACCATTTTGCCACGCCATAAAGATGTCGCGAAAAGTCGCCTGAAGATGAGTAACCCGTGGCACTTGTTGGCTACAGGGTTTGGGAGTGGGTTAAGCCCGATTGTTCCAGGTACGATGGGCTCGCTGGCGGCGATCCCCTTCTGGTATCTGATGACTTTTTTGCCCTGGCAACTCTACTCACTGGTGGTAATGCTGGGGATCTGCATCGGCGTCTATCTTTGCCATCAGACGGCGAAAGATATGGGTGTGCACGATCACGGCAGTATCGTCTGGGATGAGTTTATCGGCATGTGGATCACCCTGATGGCGCTGCCGACCAATGACTGGCAGTGGGTCGCTGCCGGGTTTGTCATTTTCCGGATTCTGGATATGTGGAAACCGTGGCCGATCCGCTGGTTTGATCGCAATGTGCATGGTGGCATGGGGATCATGATCGACGATATTGTCGCCGGAGTGATTTCCGCTGGAATACTCTATTTTATCGGCCATCACTGGCCGATGGGTATTCTGTAGCAGGCCGGGTAAGGCGTTCACGCTGCATCCGGCGGTTGTGCGCGATGTCTGATATGACGCTTGCCGCGTCTTATCAGACCTGCATACCTATTTAAATCCCACTATCGGATGCGGTTTATATGGCGTTTCCAGCTCGGCAATTTGTTCCGGCTTCAACGTGATATCCACCGCATTCAGTAACTCATCTAGCTGTTCTTCCCGCGAAGTTCCGATAATCGGTGCGGCAATGCCGGGTTTGCTCAATAGCCATGCCAGTGCAACTTGTGCCCGCGTAACGCCCAGTTCTTCACTTACACCGGCTAAACGGGCAGCTATTTGCGCGTCATTCTCATCGCTTTCTTTATAGAGATTTTTTCCCACTTCGTCAGAAACCAGTCGTGCAGTGGTTTCACCCCACGGACGCGTCAGACGGCCCCGTGCCAGCGGGCTCCACGGAATAACCGCCACGCCTTCCTGATAACACAGCGGCAGCATCTCGCGCTCTTCTTCACGATAAATCAGATTATAGTGATCCTGCATACTGACAAACTGCGCCCAGCCGTGCTGTTTTTGCAGTTCCAACGCCTGAGCAAACTGGGAGGCGTACATTGATGACGCGCCGATATAACGCGCTTTTCCGGCTTTTACGACGTCGTTCAGGGCTTCAAGCGTCTCTTCAATCGGCGTGTTGTAATCCCAGCGATGAATTTGCAGGATATCGACATAATCCATGCCGAGACGACGCAGGCTGTCGTCAATAGAGCGCAAAATTTGCGTGCGGGATAATCCTTCTGGTAAGTCACCGACACGATGGAAAACTTTTGTCGCGACGACCACGTCATCGCGACGGGCGAAATCCCGCAATGCGCGACCGACGATCTCTTCGCTGCTGCCATCGGAATAGCTATTCGCGGTATCAAAAAAGTTAATGCCGCCCTCAAGGGCGCGTTTGATTATTGGGCGACTGCTTTCTTCCGGCAGCGTCCATGCGTGATTACCGCGATCTGGCTCGCCAAAGGTCATACAGCCGAGGCAAAGTCGGGAAACGCGAAGGTCGGTTTTCCCTAAGAGGTTGTATTGCATGCTGCCACTCCCGTTATACTCGTCATACTTCAAGTTGCATGTGCTGCGGCTGCAAGTTATTCGGCCCATCCATGGCCTCACCCTTAACAGGGCCGCTGCAAACAGCGTTCAAATCCGCTCCATGCGGATTTGTCGTTCACCCCAGTCACTTACTTATGTAAGCTCCTGGGGCTTCACTCGTTTGCCGCCTTCCTGCAACTCGAATTATTTAGAGTCTATGAACAATCTTTTAAGCATAGCAGGAGTGGAGTAGGGATTATGCCAGCCAGGCTTTGATTTTGGCTTCCATTCCGGCGGCATCGAGGCCGAGTTCGGCGCGCATTTCTTCCTGCGTTCCTTGTGGAATAAAGAAGTCCGGTAGGCCAATATTCAGCACTGGCACCGGTTTACGATGTGCCATCAATACTTCGTTCACGCCGCTGCCTGCGCCGCCCATAATGGCGTTCTCTTCAACGGTGACCAGCGCCTCATGGCTGGCGGCCATTTCCAGAATTAACGCTTCATCAAGCGGCTTCACAAAACGCATATCGACCAGCGTAGCATTTAGCGATTCAGCGACTTTCACCGCTTCCTGCATCAAAGTACCAAAGTTGAGGATCGCCAGTTTTTCACCGCGACGCTTCACGATACCTTTACCAATCGGCATTTTTTCCAGCGGCGTCAGTTCCACGCCAACTGCATTGCCGCGCGGGTAACGCACCGCTGACGGGCCATCGTTGTAGTGGTAACCGGTGTAAAGCATTTGGCGACATTCGTTTTCATCGCTTGGGGTCATAATGACCATTTCCGGGATGCAGCGCAGGAAGGAGAGATCAAAAGCCCCCTGGTGGGTTTGACCATCAGCACCAACAATGCCCGCGCGGTCGATGGCGAACAGAACCGGTAGCTTTTGAATTGCGACGTCATGCAGCACCTGATCGTAGGCGCGTTGCAGGAAGGTGGAGTAAATAGCCACGATCGGTTTGTACCCGCCAATCGCCAGACCAGCGGCAAAAGTCACCGCGTGTTGCTCAGCGATTGCCACGTCAAAGTAGCGATCCGGGAATTTCCGTGAAAATTCGACCATGCCGGAACCTTCACGCATCGCCGGCGTAATCGCCATCAGCTTGTTGTCTTTCGCTGCCGTTTCGCACAACCAGTCGCCAAAGATTTTTGAATAGCTCGGCAGACCGCCGCTGCTTTTGGGCAGGCAACCGCTGGACGGGTCAAATTTAGGCACGGCGTGGAAAGTGATTGGGTCTTTTTCTGCTGGTTCATAACCACGACCTTTTTTGGTCATGATATGCAGGAACTGCGGGCCTTTCAGGTCGCGCATATTTTTTAGCGTGGTGATAAGCCCCAGCACGTCGTGACCGTCAACCGGGCCGATGTAGTTAAAGCCCAGCTCTTCAAACAGCGTGCCAGGCACTACCATGCCTTTAATATGTTCTTCAGTGCGTTTGAGCAGTTCTTTAATTGGCGGCACGCCAGAGAAGACTTTTTTACCGCCTTCGCGCAGTGATGAGTAAAGTTTACCGGAAAGTAGCTGTGCCAGATGGTTGTTGAGCGCGCCGACATTTTCGGAAATCGACATTTCGTTGTCGTTGAGGATCACCAGCATATCAGGACGAATATCGCCCGCATGGTTCATCGCTTCAAATGCCATGCCTGCGGTAATCGCGCCGTCGCCAATTACGCAGACGGTGCGGCGATCCTTACCTTCTTTCTCGGCAGCCACCGCAATACCGATTCCGGCACTGATGGAGGTTGATGAATGCCCGACGCTTAACACGTCATATTCGCTTTCGCCGCGCCACGGGAACGGGTGTAGGCCGCCTTTCTGGCGGATAGTACCGATTTTGTCGCGGCGTCCGGTTAAAATTTTATGCGGATAAGCCTGATGCCCCACATCCCAGATTAACTGGTCAAATGGAGTGTTATAGACATAGTGCAGCGCCACGGTCAGTTCGACCGTGCCCAGCCCAGAGGCGAAGTGTCCGCTGGAACGGCTCACGCTGTCGAGTAAATAACGGCGCAGTTCGTCGCAGAGTTTCGGTAAACTCTCTTTTGGTAGCAGTCGCAACTCCTGGGTGGAGTCGACCAGTGCCAGGGTCGGGTATTTGGCAATATCAAAACTCATCAGAGGCCTATTAATACTTATTGTTTATTTATTACGCTGGATAATGTAGTCCGCTAGCGCTTCCAGTGCCGAGGTATCGAGCGACTGTTCAGCCAGTTGTTTCAGCGACTGGCGAGCATCGTCGATAAGAACTCTGGCTTTCTTCCGGGCTTGCTCAAGTCCCAGAAGTGCAGGGTAAGTACTTTTGCCAAGCTGCTGGTCGGCACCCTGACGTTTACCCAACGTTGCAGTATCTCCCACCACATCCAGGATGTCATCCTGAACCTGGAAGGCAAGACCGATGCTCTCTGCATACTTGTCGAGTATTGGCAGGGCATGACGTCCTTTATCTCCGGCGCTTAACGCACCAAGACGAACGGCGGCACGAATTAACGCACCTGTTTTATGACGATGAATACGTTCAAGTGCGTCCAGAGGTACGTGTTTGCCTTCCGCGTCTAAATCTAACGCCTGGCCGCCACACATTCCGGCAATACCGCTGGCATTTGCCAGTTCTGAAATCATCGCGATTCTGTCACGGTCTGAAACTTCTGGCATATCCGCATCGCTTAAAATCGAGAATGCTAACGTTTGTAAAGCATCCCCGGCGAGGATGGCGTTCGCTTCGCCAAACTTCACATGACAGGTGGGTAAACCACGACGTAAATCGTCATCATCCATTGCCGGTAGATCATCATGAATTAATGAGTAAGCGTGGATACACTCTACGGCTGCTGCTGGTGCGTCCAAAGTATTCAGACTTACGCCGAGCATTTGACCAGTAGCATAAACCAGGAAAGGTCGCAGGCGCTTACCACCTAATAATGCGCCATACTGCATGGTTTCTACCACGGGAGTGTTCTGAAAGGGCAGTGGGGCGATAAAACGGCTCAGCGCCTGGTTGGCCTGCTTAACGCAGGCTTCGAGTTGCTGCGGAAAGTCCATTACTCATTGTCCGGTGTAAAAGGTGTTGGAGAGGCGTCTTCGTTGTCAGACAGCAGGATCTGTACGCGCTGTTCGGCTTGTTGTAATTTGGCCTGCCCCTGACGTGCAAGCTGCACGCCACGTTCGAACTCATTCAGTGCCTCTTCCAGCGGCAGGTCGCCACTTTCCAGACGGGTCACAATCTGTTCCAGCTCGCTTAGCGCCTTTTCAAAGCTGGCGGGCGCCTCATTTTTCTTCGGCATAATGAATGTCTGACTCTCAATATTTTACGCCCCGTCATGGTAACGGACTCAGGGCAAATAGCAAATAACGCGCAATGGTAAGGTGATATGCGCAGCAAAGCGATGTTAGTGGTATACTTCCGCGCCTGGATGCAGCCGCAGGTGTGGGCTGCTGTATTTTTCCCCAAACAAGTCGCTTAAGACTTGCCAAAGAACCATTGCCGCCATGAAGTTTATCATTAAATTGTTCCCGGAAATCACCATCAAGAGCCAATCTGTGCGCTTGCGCTTTATAAAAATCCTTACCGGGAATATTCGTAACGTTTTAAAGCACTATGATGAGACGCTCGCAGTTGTCCGTCACTGGGATAACATCGAAGTTCGCGCGAAAGATGAAAACCAGCGTCTGGCAATTCGCGACGCTTTGACCCGCATTCCGGGTATCCACCATATTCTCGAAGTCGAAGACGTGCCGTTTACCGACATGCACGATATTTTCGAGAAAGCGTTGGTTCAGTACCGTGACCAACTGGAAGGTAAGACCTTCTGTGTACGCGTGAAGCGTCGCGGTAAGCACGATTTTAGCTCGATTGATGTGGAACGTTACGTCGGCGGTGGCTTGAATCAACATATTGAATCCGCTCGCGTGAAGCTGACTAACCCGGATGTGACTGTCCATCTGGAAGTGGAAGACGATCGTCTGCTGCTGATCAAAGGCCGCTACGAAGGTATTGGTGGTTTCCCGATAGGCACCCAGGAAGATGTGCTGTCGCTGATCTCTGGTGGTTTCGACTCTGGCGTTTCCAGTTATATGCTGATGCGCCGCGGTTGCCGTGTGCATTACTGCTTCTTTAACCTCGGCGGCGCGGCACACGAAATTGGTGTTCGTCAGGTGGCACATTATCTGTGGAATCGCTTTGGCAGCTCTCACCGCGTGCGTTTTGTCGCCATTAACTTCGAACCGGTAGTCGGTGAAATTCTTGAGAAAATCGACGACGGTCAGATGGGCGTCATTCTCAAACGTATGATGGTGCGTGCCGCATCTAAAGTGGCTGAGCGTTACGGCGTACAGGCGCTGGTGACCGGCGAGGCGTTGGGCCAGGTGTCCAGTCAGACGCTGACCAACCTGCGTCTGATTGATAACGTTTCTGACACGCTAATCCTGCGTCCGCTGATCTCTTACGACAAAGAGCACATCATTAACCTTGCTCGTCAGATTGGCACTGAAGACTTTGCCCGCACGATGCCGGAATATTGCGGCGTGATCTCCAAAAGCCCGACGGTGAAAGCGGTTAAGTCGAAGATTGAAGCGGAAGAAGAGAAGTTCGACTTCAGCATTCTCGACAAAGTGGTTGAGGAAGCGAATAACGTTGATATTCGCGAAATCGCCCAGCAGACCGAGCAGGAAGTGGTGGAAGTGGAAACCGTCAATGGCTTCGGCCCGAATGACGTGATCCTCGATATTCGCTCTATCGATGAACAGGAAGATAAACCGCTGAAAGTCGAAGGGATCGATGTAGTTTCCCTGCCGTTCTACAAATTGAGCACTAAATTTGGCGATCTCGACCAGAGCAAAACCTGGCTGTTGTGGTGTGAGCGCGGGGTGATGAGCCGCTTGCAGGCGCTCTATCTGCGCGAGCAGGGCTTTAAGAATGTGAAAGTGTATCGCCCGTAATTATTGGTATTTACGTCGCATCTGGCCAGATGCGACGCTTACCGCATCGACATTACTCGTAATAATTATAAATCCCTGCCGCCATCACCAGTTGTGATGCGACTTCATGGGCTTTCTCGCGCCCAACCAGCAGGTCGATAATTTTCAGACCAAAATCAATAGCCGTGCCTGGCCCCTGGCTGGTCAGCAATTTTACGCGTGCGTCCCAGACGACGCGCTTGTCTTGCCATTGTTCTGCGGGAATTTTATCTTTCAGCGTCGGGAAACCGGTCATATTGCCAATCGGGAAGATGTCGTGCGGCACCAACACCGTGGCTGGCACAGCACAAATCGCCGCAACGATACGCCCGGAACGGTGGAACTGTTTAACCGTTTCGACCAGTAGGGTGCTGTCACGAAAACACTCTGCACCTTTGATCCCACCAGGCAGTACAATCACATCATATTCGCCATCGGCCACTTCGACCAGCGGCGCATCCGCCAGCAGCTTCACGCCGCGCGAGCAGGTAATTGCCAGGTTGCCATCGCTGGCGACGCTGGCAGTAGTGACATTAATGCCACCGCGAACCAACAGGTCGATAGTGGTGACCGCTTCAGTCTCTTCACTACCAGGGGCGAGGCAAACTAGTGCCGATGCGCTCATATTCACTCTCCTTTCTTTTTACCATTTCAAACAGGCGGGTGTTTTCCGGTACAGCAATCCCATGCGCGCGGGCACGACGTAGCAGAAAACCGTTGATATAGTCGATTTCTGTATGGCGCAACGCGCGAATATCCTGCAGCATCGACGAGATGTTTTCTGCCGTAGCATCAATCACCTGCATCACATAATCACGCAGATCTTCCGCAGAAGTATGATGCCCTTCGCGTTCAATCACCGCCGCAACTTCTTCGCATATCTGCATAATTTCTTGCGGATGATGACGTAATTCGCCATTCGGGCAATTCCAGATGGCAGTCAGCGGATTAATCACACAGTTAACCGCCAGTTTTCGCCACAGCTCGGCGCGAATATTGTTATGCCAGGCGACGTCAGGTAAAACGGTTTGCAAAATATCTGCCAGATAGCTGTAATCACCATCCTGTTGACGCGCCGGGCCTATATGAGTAATACCGCTTGCCACGTGAATGATGACGTTGCCGTCGCGGCGCGCTGCATGGGTGGTCGTGCCCATCAGTAAAGGTTGCTCAATGTTCTGTAACTCTTCAATGGTGCCCATGCCGTTGTGGATCAGCAAAATTGGCGTGGTTACAGGTAGTGTTGATGCCAGACTTTTGACGGCATCAGACACCTGCCAGGCTTTCAACGTCACCAGTAACAGATCGCTGGTGGCCAGAAAATCTGGATCATTGGCGGTCAGAGATTCGTTAAATATCGAACCGTCTGTTTCAACCAGATTCACGCTACAGTACGGTTGTGGCACCCGCAGCCAGCCCTGAACTTCGTGGCCCTGTTTGCAAAGTGCTGTAAGCCATAATTGCCCTAAGGCACCGCATCCCAATACGGTAATTTTCATTGTTCCTCCTCACCCGCAACCACACCGGGTGTTCAATAAGGCTATCCCTTAATTGTGCATGGTGTTGTGACCATGCACAATTAAGGGATGCGTCCTGGCGCAGGACTGTCTGTTATTTAACTTTGCAGGTATTATGCTTCGCATCAAAAATGAAGGGAGAGAAAAAGATGCCATCTTTCGATATTGTCTCTGAAGTTGATCTTCAGGAAGCGCGTAACGCGGTCGATAACGCGAGTCGCGAAGTAGAGTCTCGTTTTGACTTCCGTAACGTTGAAGCGTCGTTTGAGCTGAACGACGCCAGCAAAACCATTAAAGTGTTGAGCGAGTCCGATTTCCAGGTCAATCAGTTGCTGGACATTCTGCGTGCCAAATTGCTGAAACGCGGCATTGAAGGCAGCTCGCTGGATGTACCGGAAAATATCGTTCATAGCGGTAAAACCTGGTTTGTGGAAGCGAAACTGAAGCAGGGCATTGAGAGCGCGACCCAGAAGAAAATCGTCAAGATGATCAAAGACAGCAAACTGAAAGTGCAGGCGCAAATTCAGGGTGATGAGATCCGCGTAACGGGTAAATCTCGTGACGATTTGCAGGCAGTGATGGCGATGGTGCGTGGTGGCGATCTCGGCCAGCCATTCCAGTTCAAAAATTTCCGCGATTAATCGCGATAACATACGCTTTGTTCATGCCGACTGCGGCGTGAATGCCTTTTCTGGCCTACAAAAATTTGTGAATTCAAAAGATTGCTGCAACTTTGTAGGCCAGATAAGCATAGCGCATCAGACAATTTCGCCTCGTTTTTATGCCTGACGAATTGCCTGTTCAACCTCAAAGCGATTCGTCACTTTGCTGTCGATTTTCACGTAAGCTGAATGTTCTTCTTCTGCAATCAACACTTCTTTGACGCCTGCAGTTTCCTGTAAACGCACTTTTAACGCCTCGTTTGCGGCAATATCCGCCGGGATTTCAATGCGCAAACTGCTGACATACGGCGGTTCTTTCATGGTACTGGCGACTGCCAGCCACACTGCTGCCAGCATTGCGCCCGCGAGAAATACGCCCTGGCCGTCAAACATGCCGTCAATCCAGCCGCCGAGCGAACCGCCAATCGCCACGCCAAGAAACTGGCTGGTGGAGTAAACGCCCATCGCCGTACCTTTGTAACCTGCTGGCGACTCTTTACTGATAAGCGAGGGCAGGAGGGCTTCCATCAGGTTAAACGCCACAAAGAAAAGCTGCACGCCGACCACCAGTTGCCAGAACTGCGTTTGCGCGTTCCACAGCACGATTTCCGCAACCACGATCAGCCCGACGCAGAAGACAAAGACTTGCTTCATCTTACGCTTAACTTCAGCGTAGATAATGAAAGGCACGACAGAGCCAAAGGCGATTAACATCGTTGCCAGATAGACTTTCCAATGTTCCGCTGCCGGAAAACCCGCGCCAGCAAGTTGCCCAGGAAGAGCGACAAACGTCGACATCAGTAGCATGTGCAGACACATAATGCCAAAGTTGAGTTTCAGTAGTCGCGGTTCTGCCAGCACTTTGCTGAAACTGCCTTTCACCATCCCGGACTCACGATTAAGTACGTGCGTGCTGCTGTTGGGTACAACCCAAATGGTCAACGCAATGCCGGTCGTTGCCAGAATAGCGATCATCCAGAACAGCGCATGTAGCCCAAGTTTGTGAGTGATAATTGGGCCAAGCACCATCGCAATGGCGAAGGTAATGCCAAAGCTAACGCCGATAAACGCCATCGCTTTGGTACGGTTTTGTTCGCGGGTGAGATCGGACAGCAACGCCATAACGGCAGCGGCAATTGCACCGGAACCTTGTAACGCCCGGCCCAGAATAATTCCCCAGATGGAGTCAGAGAGCGCGGCGATAACGCTACCGGCGACAAATACGGCTAACCCGCCGACAATTAATGGCTTGCGACCAATGCGGTCAGAAAGCAGGCCAAACGGAATCTGAAAAACGGCCTGAGTCAGACCGTAAATGCCAATCGCAATACCGATCAACGCTTCGCTGGCGCCTTGCAGAGCCATACCATACGTGGTCAGAACCGGCAGAACCATAAACATGCCCAGCATGCGCAATGAAAATACGATCCCTAAACCCCAGGTCGCGCGCCGCTCACCTGGCGTCATTTTATAATCGTTCATTACCACCTCTATTTTAAATTCGCGACTAGTGTAAAGCGGTAAACGAATGGGGTAAACAAGCGGATTTTTTAGTAAATATTTCGTGGGGGATATGTTTCTAATGCTAAGAAAAAAGGTGCCGTAGCACCTTTTTTAACAGGGATGTTGCGTTACCAGACGGCAGCCAGCAGCGTATGTGAGTCCGGCACCATAAAATCAATGGACATCATTACCGAGAGAGCAGTGATGGCGATGATCGAGAAGCCGAACAGTTTACGCGCCCAGACTCTGTCATCAGCGACTTTATAACCGCGCAGGGCCATACCTAACCACCAGACGCTAACTGCCGCGGCGACCACCAGATATTTATACCCTGCGTAACCGCCGAGAGAGAGCATCAGTGTGGCAACGGCAAAGGCGATGATGTACAGCGTGATGTGATTCTTCGCCACAGAAATGCCTTTCACTACCGGCAGTACCGGAATGTTTGCCGCCTGATAATCTTTAAAGCGGAAAATGGCGATGGCATAAGAGTGAGGCATTTGCCACAGGCTGAAGATAGCCAGCAGAATCGCTGCGCCACTATCGAAATCACCGGTCACTGCACAATAGCCAATCACCGGCGGCGCAGCGCCGGAGAGAGAACCAATCAACGTGCCGTAGACCGAGTGGCGTTTCATGTACAGGCTATAAACGCCGACATAAACCACAAAGCCCATTACCCCCAGCCAGCAGGCCAGCGGATTCGCGCCAAACCACAGCAGCATAAAGCCAGCAATACCCAGCACGGTGGCGTACACCAGCGAGACAGCAGGAGAGATCAGGCCTTTAACCAGCACCCGGTTCTTCGTCCTTTCCATCTTTCTGTCGATATCCCTGTCGATGTAGTTGTTAAACACACAACCCGACGCCACAACCAGTGACACCCCAACCAACGTGTAGATAAACAGGGGATAATCAATGCTGCCCTTTGAGGCCAGCAGGAATCCCCCAATCACCGAGATCAGGTTGCCAAAGATGATGCCTGGTTTCGTTACTTGCAGGTATTGCTTAAATATCATAACCGCCGCTCTTAGTGCATCATCATGTTGTAGTTGAGGTTCCACATAATCCAGATGGAGCCTACAACCAGAATAGCGATGATTAGCACGGTGAAGACAAACGCCGTCATGTTCCAGCCTTCATCTGATTTGGTATTCATGTGCAGGAAGCACACCAGATGCACCAGAACCTGTACCACTGCCATTGCCAGGATCGTTCCCAGAATTACGGCCGGGGAGGCAGTTCCTGTCATTACCATCCAGAACGGGATCACCGTCAGGATTATCGACAGGATAAAGCCTGTCATGTAGGTTTTTACGCTGCCATGGGACGCGCCGCCGCTCACGTTAGAATGACTCATTACATCGCCCCCATCAGATAAACAACAGTGAACACACAGATCCACACCACATCGAGGAAGTGCCAGAACAGACTCAGACACATGATGCGGGTACGGTTAGTGCTGGTCAGGCCGCGACGCGCGATTTGCACCATCAGCACCGCCATCCAGATAAGACCGGAAGTGACGTGCAGACCGTGCGTACCCACTAGCGCAAAGAACGCTGACAGGAAGCCGCTGCGATCCGGGCCCATGTCGTTAACAATCAGGTGATGGAATTCATAGAGTTCCATCCCGATAAATCCAGCACCAAACAACCAGGTCAACGCCAGCCAGGAGATAACCTGGCTTTTGTTGTTTTTGTACATGGCGATAGCCGCCATGCCGTAGGTGATGGAGCTGAACAACAGCAAGAAAGTTTCAACCAGAACGAACGGCAGTTCGAAAATGTCCTTACCTGTCGGGCCGCCTGCGGTGCCGTTCACCAGAACGGCATAGGTAGCAAACAAGATAGAAAACAGAATGCAGTCGCTCATCAGGTAGATCCAAAATCCGAAGATTTTGGTTCCGCCTGCATCGTGGTGCCCGTGTTCGTGCGCGTGGGCAGTCGCGTGCGTCAAAGTATCAGTTGCCATTTTTCAGCCCTGCCTTAGTAATCTCATCGAAATGCTGATTTTCCAGTTTTTCGATTTCTGCCACCGGCACGTAGTAATCCACGTCCTCGTCGAAGCTTTTCACGATCCAGGTGATGATCATGCCTGCGAAGCCAACAATCGCCAGCCACCAGATATGCCAGATCATGGCGAAACCGAAGATGGTGGAGAAAGCAGCGATGACGATACCGGCGCCGCTGTTTTTCGGCATATGAATTTCTTCATAGTGGTCAGGCTTTTTGTACGCTTCGCCTTTCTCTTTCATTTCCCAGAATGCATCACGCTCGTGAACGTGCGGCACAACGGCAAAGTTATAGAACGGAGGCGGGGAAGAGGTTGCCCACTCCAGCGTGCGGCCACCCCACGGGTCGCCAGTCAGATCACGGTTCTGATCGCGGTCGCGAATAGAGACGTACATCTGAATCACGAGGCAGAGAATACCCAGCGCAATCAGTACCGCACCGCTGGCTGCAATCATCAGCATCGTGTGGAACTGCGGGTCAATCTGCTGGCTCAAACGACGGGTCATGCCCATGAAGCCCAGCGCGTACAGCGGCATAAAGGCAACGAAGAAGCCGATAATCCAGAACCAGAACGCGCGTTTACCCCAGGTCTCGTTCAGTTTGAAACCGAACGCTTTAGGCCACCAGTAGGTCATCCCTGCGAAGCAGCCGAAGACCACGCCGCCGATGATAACGTTATGGAAGTGTGCAATCAGGAACAGGCTGTTATGCAGAACGAAGTCTGCGCCCGGTACTGCCAGCAGCACGCCAGTCATACCGCCCACCGAGAAGGTGACGATAAAACCGATGGTCCACAGCATCGCAGAATGGAACACGATGCGACCCTGATACATGGTGAACAGCCAGTTGAAGATCTTCACCCCGGTCGGGATGGCGATAATCATCGTGGTGATACCGAAGAAGGCATTTACGTTCGCGCCCGCACCCATCGTAAAGAAGTGGTGCAGCCAGACGATGAACGACAGCACGGTAATACAGACAGTCGCCCATACCAGCGAGGTATAACCAAACAGACGTTTACGCGAGAAGGTCGCTGCAATTTCGGAGAACACACCGAAAACAGGCAGGATCAGGATGTAAACTTCCGGGTGTCCCCATGCCCAAATCAGGTTGATGTACATCATCATGTTGCCACCCATATCGTTGGTAAAGAAATGGGTGCCCAGATAGCGATCCAGGGTTAGCAACGCGACGGTAACCGTCAGAATTGGGAAGGAGGCGATAATCAGAATGTTTGCGCACAGTGATGCCCAGGTAAATACCGGCATCTTGAACATGGTCATGCCCGGTGCACGCATCTTCAGAATGGTAACGAAGAAGTTAATACCGGTTAGCGTCGTACCTATACCGGATAGCTGGAGACTCCATATCCAGTAATCGACACCGACTCCCGGACTGTACTCTATTCCCGATAGCGGTGGATAGGCCAGCCAGCCAGTCTGCGCGAATTCGCCCACGCCGAGAGAAACGTTAACCAGAATCACACCAACAACGGTAAACCAGAAGCTTAAGTTGTTGAGGAACGGGAACGCAACGTCACGCGCGCCAATTTGCAGCGGAACCACCAGGTTCATCAGACCGATAACGAAAGGCATCGCCACGAAGAAGATCATAATCACACCGTGAGCGGTGAAAACTTGATCATAGTGGTGTGGCGGCAGGAAGCCTGCTTCGCCAGCCGAGGCCAGTGCCTGTTGACTACGCATCATAATGGCATCTGCAAAACCACGCAGCAGCATCACAATCGCTACGATGATATACATGATACCAAGGCGTTTATGGTCGACAGAGGTCAGCCACTCTTTCCACAGGTAGGTCCACTTACCGAAGTAAGTGATCAGGCCAACGAGCGCCAGACCTCCCAAAATAATGCCAGCGATCGTAACCATGATGATAGGTTCATGGAACGGGACTGCATCAAGTGTTAATTTTCCGAACATCTTTATTCTTCCTCAACCCCTTTAATGGGCGGATTCCGCGTGGCTCATGTCCATGCCTTCCATACCTTCGTGTGCGCTGTGCTCACCTTCGGGCTGAGTCATGTCCATGCTCTTACCGTGAGCCATAAACTTGTTAATCACATCGGCAAACAAGTCGGGTTTCACGTTGGAGAAATATTCCACCTGGTTGTATTCGCTAGGCGCAGCCAGTTTTTCGAAGGTGGCCATGTCAGACATGGTTTTCGTCGACTGTTTTGCTTTTGCGACCCATTGGTCGAATGCGGCACGATCCGGTGTGGCGATAGCGTTGAACTTCATGCCGGAGAAGCCCTGACCGCTATAGCTGGCGGAAATACCGTCATAAGTACCGGGTTCGTTGGCGATCAGATGCAAGCGAGTCTGCATACCGGCCATGGCATAAATCTGGCTACCCAGACGCGGAATAAAGAAGGAGTTCATCACGGAGTTGGAGGTCACTTTGAAGTACACCGGAGTGTTCGCCGGGAAAGCGATTTCATTCACGGTAGCAATGCCCTGTTCCGGGTAGATGAAGAACCATTTCCAGTCCATGGAAACCACTTCGATGGTAATGGGCTTCTCGTCGTGTGCCAGCGGCTTGCTAGGCTCAAGAGCGTGAGTGGTTTTCCAGGTCAATACCGCAAGGAAGATGATGATTAAGATTGGCACCGTCCAGACCACAGCTTCCACTTTATTGGAGTGTGACCAGTTCGGGCTGTACTTAGCATCTTTATTGCTCGCACGGTACTTCCAGGCGAAACCGACAGCCATCAAGATTGCGGGAATAACGACAATCAACATCAGGCCAAATGCCGTCAGTATCAGCGAACGTTGCTCCAGACCAATCTGTCCTTTGGGATCTAACAGCGCAGAATTACAGCCACTGAGCAATACAGAGCCTGCAAATAATGACAACCATCCCAAACTTTTATTGTATTTCCTGAGTCTCATTTAACGACCTCAATTCCACGGGATCTGGTGGCGTTTAAAGTGTGTGGGCATTTTACGGGAAGGTTACATTACTGTAAACATGATTAAATTACTGTTACTTGAATTTGGCTCGCAGGTCACATATGTTGCAAAACATATCGGATTGATTTTAAGAAGCTGTTGCAAAAGGGCGTTATAACGAAAGGGGACTGAAGGAGGGGGTGGGGATGGCAATTGGTATAACCAATCTCAAAATAAAACAATTATTTAACAAATAATTATCATTAAGGTGACAAAACGGGCGTGGGGAAATAAAGAGTCATTAGCTGAATCGTGTAAAAAATAAAATATATAGATGGGGTCAATAATTCCCGAAAGCTAAGCCGCACAAAAGAACAAATATTATTAAGCGCTGCTGATGTTTATTTAGCCGTAATAATTACGCCGGGTGATTACTACAGCTAAATAATATTCACTGATTACGTCAAATGCGTTTTTCGTAGTGCCAGATAGTCCAATAAACCACCAAGTATGACACCACCCAGAGCGACTAAAACGCCGATTTCCAGCAGTGCAGGCAGGAAAGAGAAGTGAGTCAAATCCAGCGCATTCATCGTTAACAGCAGTAACCACACGGCCAACAGACTGACGCCTGCTGCCAGTGTCCACATGGCAAAGGTATAACCAGATGGATACTCGGTACGTGGGATAAAGTTGTCGTTGACCCGCGTGTACTCCAGCGTCTGGCGGCAAACCAGCAGCAAAATAAGTCCAGGTACAGCGGCCGCAACAGAGAACAGATAGAATGTCGACCAGCCGTGAGCTTCAACAAACCAGCCCGCTACGGGGCCTACATAAACCCGTCCTACAGCAGAAAGCGCTGAGAGCAGGGCGAACTGAGTAGCGGAAAATGACTTATTACACAGGGTCATTAACAGCGCCACAAATGCCGATGTGCCCATCCCGCCACACAGGTTTTCGAAAAAGACTGCCGCGCCCATGCTGTAGAGATGCTTATCAGTCACAGAAAGCAGCCAGTAACCGGCGTTGGACGCACCTTGTAAAAGGCCGAAAATCAGCAGCGCACGGAACAGTGAAAGACGCTGCATCAAAATACCGCCGTACAATGCGCCGACGATGGTCGCCAGCAAGCCGAGCGTTTTGTTAACCACGCCCACTTCGCCGGCATCAAATCCGACACCGCGAATCAAAAAGGTGGTTGTCAGGCTCATGGCGAAAGCATCGCCCAGCTTATACAGCACAATTAAAAGCAGAATTAACCATGCGTTATTGCGACCAAAGAAATCACGTAGTGGCGCAACAACAGCTTGCTCCAGCGTTTTGGGTACAGGAATGGTGTCGGTTGGTTCTGGCGCAAGCAAAGTCGCAATGATGCACGGGATTAACAGAGCTGCCATTAGCCAGTACATGCCTTGCCAGCCCAACCATTTATCCGCCAGCCATAAGGCTAAACCGCCGGAAACCAGCATCCCTAAACGGTAACCCAGCACGCTGATTGCCGCACCTGCGCCGCGTTCTTCCGCGGGAAGCACATCCGTTTTCCACGCATCAAAGACGATATCCTGGGAGGCCGAGCAAAAAGCGATAACGACTGCCAGTGCCGCCATCCAGCGAAGTTGCGTACCAGGTTCGAGAAAACCCATCGCCGCAATCGCCAGCAACAATAACGCTTGCGTGGCGAGCAGCCAGCCGCGCCGTCGCCCGAGAAACGGCGGAGTATAGCGGTCCATCAGCGGCGACCAGAGAAATTTAAATACGTAAGCCTGACCCACCAACGAGAAGAAACCAATGGTTTTAAGATCGATATTCTCGACTGTCATCCACGCCTGTAACGTGCCGGATGTCAGGGCGAGCGGCAGCCCGGAAGCAAAACCCAGAATCAACAAAATAGCTGAACGAGGCTGTTGGAAAATACGTAAATATTGACTGGACATGGGCGTCTACAGGCCCGACTTGCACCGGGCCAGAGGGCAGAAATTAACGTGCGTTCTGCTTAATGAATTCGTGGATGCTGGTGTCCTGAGACATGTCAGCGATGGTGTCGGTCAGCACGCTGTTAACCGCGTCAGCGATGTTTTTGTTAGAGGCCTGAAAAGCGCCCTCAACGTTGTAGCTGGCACGATAGTTTTTGGTCATTTTGTTGCCATTCTGCGCGGTGGCGATGATGGCGATATCCGCTTTGGTAGCAATGTTGTAGCGCACATTGCCCTGGGACACGTCGGCATACAACTGGCTAACGATGATTTGCAGATTAACCGGGCCATTCGGGCCAACCATATAACCGCGAGCGGTCATTTGTTTTTCCAGCACTTCTTGCAGCAGGAAACGCAGATCGCGGGACGCGGTCAGGGTAACAATTTGGTTGTCACGGGTGACTTTTGCTAACGCCTGATCGGTACGCTGATCGGCACCATTAATGCTAACGGTGACGCCCATCAGACTTGGATCTTGCTGTGGCAGTGTCATCGTCGGAGAAACTTCAATGGTTGTTGGCGGTTTCGCGCATCCTGCAAGCATAAACAGAGCAACTAACGGGAAGAGGATTTTTTTGAACATGTTCTGGCTCTCAGAGACTTTTAAGCGTGTTTGGTAAAGATTCCCGCCATCATAACATCGCCAACGACGAGGGGAAGTGGGTAAGACATGTAAATTCATTATGTTGACGAAATAATCGCCTTAGGTAAAAGAAACACCGATGTGAAGCCGGTGAATCAATCTTTAAATCAGTAAACTTCATACGCTTGACAGAAAAAACAGGATGAAAGCTAATTATTTGTTGTTAAGCTGTAATGGAAACGGTTAAAGCGGCTAGTATTTAAAGGGATGGGTGACATCTCAGCGTTGTCGGAGGAGATATTTCATGATGATACGTGAGCGGATAGAAGAAAAATTAAGGACTGTGTTCCAACCCGTATTCCTCGAAGTTGTGGATGAAAGCTATCGTCACAATGTCCCAGCCGGCTCTGAAAGCCATTTTAAAGTTGTGCTGGTCAGCGATCGTTTTATGGGTGAACGTTTTCTGAATCGTCATCGAATGATTTACAGTACTTTAGCGGAGGAACTCTCTACTACCGTTCATGCGCTGGCTCTGCATACTTATACCATTAAGGAGTGGGAAGGATTGCAGGATACCATCTTTGCTTCTCCTCCTTGTCGTGGAGCGGGAAGCATCGCCTAAAAACGCATTTGCAACAGTTAGCGTTTTTCCAGTATGTTGCTAAAGATTTTATGAAAAACGGCCTGCGGGCCGTTTTGTTTTGTCTGGATTTTGCGCTTTTTGCCCAGCATTCAGACGAAAATTGCCCGGGAATTGTGAAAAAATACGCGGCAGCGCGCAATAACCGTTCTCGACTCATAAAAGTGATGCCGCTATAATGCCGCGTCCTATTTGAATGCTTTCGGGATGATTCTGGTAACAGGGAATGTGATTGATTATAAGAACATCCCGGTTCCGCGAAGCCAACAACCTGTGCTTGCGGGGTAAGAGTTGACCGAGCACTGTGATTTTTTGAGGTAACAAGATGCAAGTTTCAGTTGAAACCACTCAAGGCCTTGGCCGCCGTGTAACGATTACTATCGCTGCTGACAGCATCGAGACCGCTGTTAAAAGCGAGCTGGTCAACGTTGCGAAAAAAGTACGTATTGACGGCTTCCGCAAAGGCAAAGTGCCAATGAATATCGTTGCTCAGCGTTATGGCGCGTCTGTACGCCAGGACGTTCTGGGTGACCTGATGAGCCGTAACTTCATTGACGCCATCATTAAAGAAAAAATCAATCCGGCTGGCGCACCGACCTACGTTCCGGGCGAATACAAGCCGGGTGAAGACTTCACCTACTCTGTAGAGTTTGAAGTTTATCCGGAAGTTGAACTGCAGGGTCTGGAAGCGATCGAAGTTGAAAAACCGATCGTGGAAGTGACCGACGCTGACGTTGACGGCATGCTGGATACTCTGCGTAAACAGCAGGCGACCTGGAAAGAAAAAGACGGCGCTGTTGAAGCTGAAGACCGCGTGACCATCGACTTCACCGGTTCTGTAGACGGCGAAGAGTTCGAAGGTGGAAAAGCGTCTGATTTCGTACTGGCGATGGGCCAGGGTCGTATGATCCCGGGCTTTGAAGACGGTATCAAAGGCCACAAAGCAGGCGAAGAGTTCACCATTGACGTGACCTTCCCGGAAGAATACCACGCAGAAAACCTGAAAGGTAAAGCAGCGAAATTCGCTATCAACCTGAAGAAAGTTGAAGAGCGTGAACTGCCGGAACTGACTGCTGAATTCATCAAACGTTTCGGCGTTGAAGATGGTTCCGTAGAAGGTCTGCGCGCTGAAGTGCGTAAAAACATGGAGCGCGAGCTGAAGAGCGCCATTCGTAACCGCGTTAAGTCTCAGGCGATCGAAGGTCTGGTAAAAGCTAACGACATCGACGTTCCGGCTGCGCTGATCGACAGCGAAATCGACGTTCTGCGTCGCCAGGCTGCACAGCGTTTCGGTGGCAACGAAAAACAAGCTCTGGAACTGCCGCGTGAACTGTTCGAAGAACAGGCTAAACGCCGCGTAGTTGTTGGCCTGCTGCTGGGCGAAGTTATTCGCGCTAACGAGCTGAAAGCTGACGAAGAGCGTGTTAAAGGCCTGATCGAAGAGATGGCTTCTGCGTACGAAGATCCGAAAGAAGTTATCGAGTTCTACAGCAAAAACAAAGAGCTGATGGACAACATGCGTAACGTGGCTCTGGAAGAACAGGCTGTTGAAGCCGTTCTGGCGAAAGCGAAAGTGACTGAAAAAGAAACCACTTTCAACGAGCTGATGAACCAGCAGGCGTAATTTGCGCAGCCTAACGCGCTAAATTCGCACAAAGGCCCGTCACCGCCAGGTGGTGGGCTTTTTTTTGTCATGAATTTTGCATGGAACCGTGCGAAAACCCTCTTTCGGTGTTAGCGTAACAACAAAAGATTGTTATGCTTGAAATAGGATGATGCCGTACCCATAACACAGGGACTAGCTGATAATCCGTCCATAAGGTTACAATCGGTACAGCAGGTTTTTTCAATTTTATCCAGGAGACGGAAATGTCATACAGCGGCGAACGAGATAACTTTGCACCCCATATGGCGCTGGTGCCGATGGTCATTGAACAGACCTCACGCGGTGAGCGCTCTTTTGATATCTATTCTCGTCTACTTAAGGAACGCGTTATTTTTCTGACTGGCCAGGTTGAAGACCATATGGCTAACCTGATTGTGGCGCAGATGCTGTTCCTGGAAGCAGAAAACCCGGAAAAAGATATCTATCTGTACATTAACTCCCCAGGTGGGGTGATCACTGCCGGGATGTCTATCTATGACACCATGCAGTTTATCAAGCCTGATGTCAGCACCATTTGTATGGGCCAGGCGGCCTCAATGGGGGCATTCCTGCTGACCGCAGGGGCAAAAGGTAAACGTTTCTGCCTGCCGAATTCGCGCGTGATGATTCACCAGCCGTTGGGCGGCTATCAGGGCCAGGCGACTGATATCGAAATTCATGCCCGTGAAATTCTGAAAGTTAAAGGGCGGATGAATGAACTTATGGCGCTTCATACGGGTCAATCATTAGAACAGATTGAACGTGACACTGAGCGCGATCGCTTCCTTTCCGCGCCTGAAGCGGTGGAATACGGTCTGGTCGATTCGATTCTGACCCATCGTAATTGATGCCAGAGGCGCAACTGTGCCGCTATACTTATTCAGGTTGGCACAACGCTGTAAGCGGCTTGCGCCTGAGAATGGCATTTGCGTCGTCGTGTGCGGCACAAAGAACAAAGAAGAGGTTTTGACCCATGACAGATAAACGCAAAGATGGCTCAGGCAAGTTGCTGTATTGCTCTTTTTGCGGCAAAAGCCAGCATGAAGTGCGTAAGCTGATTGCCGGTCCATCCGTGTATATCTGCGACGAATGTGTTGATTTATGTAACGACATCATTCGCGAAGAGATTAAAGAAGTAGCACCGCATCGTGAACGCAGTTCGCTACCGACGCCGCATGAAATTCGCAACCACCTGGACGATTACGTCATCGGTCAGGAACAGGCGAAAAAAGTGCTGGCGGTCGCGGTGTACAACCACTACAAACGTCTGCGCAACGGCGATACCAGCAATGGCGTCGAGTTGGGCAAAAGTAACATTCTGCTGATTGGTCCGACTGGCTCTGGTAAAACGTTGCTGGCGGAAACGTTGGCGCGTCTGCTGGACGTTCCGTTCACTATGGCTGATGCCACCACCCTGACCGAAGCGGGTTATGTGGGTGAAGATGTTGAAAACATCATTCAGAAGCTGTTGCAGAAATGCGACTACGACGTACAGAAAGCGCAGCGCGGGATTGTCTACATCGATGAAATCGACAAGATTTCGCGTAAGTCTGACAACCCGTCCATTACCCGTGACGTTTCCGGTGAAGGCGTACAGCAGGCACTGTTGAAACTGATCGAAGGTACGGTTGCCGCCGTTCCACCGCAGGGCGGACGTAAGCATCCGCAGCAGGAATTCTTGCAGGTTGATACCTCCAAGATCCTGTTTATCTGTGGCGGTGCATTTGCCGGTCTGGATAAAGTGATTTCCCATCGTGTCGAAACTGGCTCCGGCATTGGTTTTGGTGCGACGGTAAAAGCGAAATCTGACAAAGCAAGCGAAGGTGAGTTGCTGGCGCAGGTTGAACCGGAAGATTTGATCAAATTTGGTCTGATCCCTGAGTTCATCGGTCGTCTGCCAGTTGTGGCAACGCTGAATGAACTGAGCGAAGAAGCTTTGATTCAGATCCTCAAAGAGCCGAAAAACGCCCTGACCAAGCAGTATCAGGCGTTGTTTAACCTTGAAGGCGTGGATCTGGAATTCCGTGACGAAGCGCTGGATGCTATCGCCAAGAAAGCGATGGCGCGTAAAACCGGTGCCCGTGGTCTGCGTTCCATCGTAGAAGCTGCGCTGCTTGATACCATGTATGATCTGCCTTCTATGGAAGATGTGGAAAAAGTGGTTATTGACGAGTCGGTTATTGAAGGGCAAAGCAAGCCACTGCTGATTTATGGCAAGCCGGAAGCGCAACAGGCGTCTGGTGAATAATTAACCATTCCCATACAATTAGTTAACCAAAAAGGGGGGATTTTATCTCCCCTTTCATTTTTCCTCTATTCCCGACGTTGAATGTGGGAGAAACATCCCCATATACTGACGTACATGTTAATAGATGGCGTGAAGCACAGTCATGTCATCTGATTACCTGGCGGACATTAAACTAAGAGAGAGCTCTATGAATCCTGAGCGTTCTGAACGCATTGAAATCCCCGTATTGCCGCTGCGCGATGTGGTGGTTTATCCGCACATGGTCATCCCCTTATTTGTCGGACGGGAAAAATCTATCCGTTGTCTGGAAGCGGCGATGGACCATGATAAAAAAATTATGCTGGTCGCGCAGAAAGAAGCTTCAACGGATGAGCCGGGTGTAAACGATCTTTTCACCGTCGGGACCGTGGCCTCTATATTGCAGATGCTGAAACTGCCTGACGGCACCGTCAAAGTGCTGGTCGAGGGGTTACAGCGCGCGCGTATTTCTGCGCTCTCTGACAATGGCGAACACTTTTCTGCGAAGGCGGAGTATCTGGAGTCCCCGACCATTGATGAGCGCGAACAGGAAGTGCTGGTGCGTACCGCAATCAGCCAGTTCGAAGGCTACATCAAGCTGAATAAGAAAATCCCACCAGAAGTGCTGACGTCGCTGAACAGCATCGACGATCCGGCGCGTCTGGCGGACACCATTGCCGCACATATGCCGCTAAAACTGGCTGACAAACAGTCCGTTCTTGAGATGTCCGACGTTAACGAACGTCTGGAATATCTGATGGCTATGATGGAGTCGGAAATCGATCTGCTGCAGGTTGAGAAACGTATTCGCAACCGCGTCAAAAAGCAGATGGAGAAATCCCAGCGTGAGTACTATCTGAACGAGCAAATGAAAGCTATTCAGAAAGAACTCGGTGAAATGGACGACGCGCCAGACGAAAATGAAGCGTTGAAGCGCAAAATCGACGCGGCGAAAATGCCAAAAGAGGCAAAAGAGAAAGCGGAAGCAGAATTGCAGAAGCTGAAAATGATGTCTCCAATGTCGGCAGAAGCGACCGTGGTGCGAGGTTATATCGACTGGATGGTGCAGGTGCCGTGGAATGCACGTAGCAAGGTCAAAAAAGACCTGCGTCAGGCGCAAGAAATCCTCGATACCGACCATTATGGTCTGGAACGTGTGAAAGATCGCATCCTTGAGTATCTCGCGGTTCAAAGCCGCGTAAATAAAATCAAGGGGCCGATCCTCTGCCTGGTTGGACCGCCGGGGGTAGGTAAAACTTCTCTGGGGCAGTCCATCGCTAAAGCTACCGGACGTAAATATGTCCGTATGGCGCTGGGCGGTGTGCGTGACGAAGCGGAAATCCGTGGTCACCGCCGTACTTACATCGGTTCTATGCCGGGTAAATTGATCCAGAAAATGGCGAAAGTGGGCGTGAAAAACCCGCTGTTCCTGCTCGATGAGATCGACAAAATGTCTTCTGACATGCGTGGCGATCCAGCTTCCGCACTGCTTGAAGTGCTGGATCCAGAGCAGAACGTGGCGTTCAGCGACCACTATCTGGAAGTGGATTACGACCTTAGCGACGTGATGTTTGTTGCGACGTCGAACTCCATGAATATTCCGGCGCCACTGCTGGATCGTATGGAAGTTATTCGTCTCTCTGGTTATACCGAAGATGAAAAACTGAACATCGCCAAACGTCACCTGCTGCCGAAGCAGATTGAACGTAATGCACTGAAAAAAGGTGAGCTGACCGTCGACGATAGCGCCATTATTGGCATTATTCGTTACTACACCCGTGAGGCGGGCGTGCGTGGTCTGGAGCGTGAAATCTCCAAACTATGCCGTAAAGCGGTTAAGCAGTTGTTGCTCGATAAGTCATTAAAACATATCGAAATTAACGGCGATAACCTGCATGACTACCTCGGTGTTCAGCGTTTCGACTATGGTCGCGCGGATAACGAAAACCGCGTTGGTCAGGTAACTGGTCTGGCGTGGACGGAAGTCGGCGGCGACTTGCTGACCATCGAGACAGCGTGTGTTCCAGGCAAAGGTAAACTCACTTACACCGGTTCGCTGGGCGAAGTGATGCAAGAGTCCATTCAGGCGGCGTTAACTGTGGTTCGCGCGCGTGCGGAAAAACTGGGGATCAATCCAGATTTTTACGAAAAACGCGACATCCACGTGCACGTACCGGAGGGTGCGACGCCGAAAGATGGTCCGAGCGCCGGTATTGCCATGTGCACCGCACTGGTTTCTTGCCTGACCGGTAACCCGGTTCGCGCCGATGTGGCGATGACTGGTGAGATTACTCTGCGTGGTCAGGTGTTGCCAATCGGCGGTTTGAAAGAAAAACTGCTGGCAGCGCACCGCGGCGGGATTAAAACAGTGTTAATTCCGTTTGAGAACAAACGCGATCTGGAAGAGATTCCGGACAACGTGATTGCCGATCTGGACATTCATCCTGTGAAGCGCATTGAGGAAGTTCTGACTCTGGCGCTGCAAAATGAACCGTCTGGAATGCAGGTTGTAACTGCAAAATAGTGACTTCGCGCAAATTGCACTAATAAAAAAAGGGCTGGTGGGTCAATTCGGGCTTGCCAGCCTTTTTTTGTCTCGTTAAGTTAGAGGGCGGATTAGGCTTGCCCTTATTAAGGGGTGTTGTAAGGGGATGGCTGGCCTGATATAACTGCTGCGCGTTCGCACCTTGAAGGATTCAAGTGCGGGATAAATTATAAAGAGGAAGAGAAGAGTGAATAAATCTCAATTGATTGACAAGATTGCTGCAGGGGCTGATATCTCTAAAGCTGCGGCTGGCCGTGCGTTAGATGCTATTATTGCTTCCGTAACTGAATCCCTGAAAGAAGGGGATGATGTAGCACTGGTTGGTTTTGGTACTTTTGCCGTTAAAGAGCGTGCTGCCCGTACTGGTCGCAACCCGCAGACCGGTAAAGAGATCACCATCGCTGCAGCTAAAGTACCGAGCTTCCGTGCAGGTAAAGCGCTGAAAGACGCGGTAAACTAAGTATTGTCCCCATTGGGGATGTGACGAAGTTCAAGGGCGCATCTACTGATGTGCCTTTTTTATTTGTATTCCGTGACTTTCTGCAAGTTGTGGGCTGACAATTGCCCCCGTTTCTTGTCACAATAGGCCTTTGCACGCAGCGATATGTTGCGTGAGGTATACAGTCACCTACAGCGGAGTGTTGTTACACCATGATGGACAGCTTACGCACGGCTGCAAACAGTCTCGTGCTCAAGATTATTTTCGGTATCATTATCGTGTCGTTCATATTGACCGGCGTGAGTGGTTACCTGATTGGCGGAGGCAATAACTACGCCGCAAAAGTGAATGACCTGGAAATCAGCCGCGGGCAGTTTGAGAACGCTTTCAACAGCGAGCGTAATCGGATGCAGCAACAGCTTGGCGATCAATACTCTGAGCTGGCTGCGAACGAAGGCTACATGAAAACCCTGCGTCAACAGGTGCTGAATCGCCTGATCGACGAGGCGCTGCTGGATCAGTACGCCCGCGAACTAAAACTGGGTGTCAGCGATGAGCAGGTTAAACAGGCTATTTTCGCAACCCCAGCCTTTCAGGTTGACGGCAAGTTTGATAACAGCCGCTATAACGGTATCCTCAACCAGATGGGGATGAGTGCCGATCAGTACGCACAGGCGCTGCGTAACCAGCTTATGACCCAACAACTGATTAACGGCGTTGCGGGCACTGACTTTATGCTAAAAGGTGAAACCGACGAGCTGGCAGCGCTGGTTGCTCAACAACGTGTAGTGCGTGAAGCGACTATCGACGTTAACGCTCTGGCGGCTAAGCAGGCAGTGACCGAACAGGAAATCGCCAGCTACTACGAGCAAAACAAAAACAGCTTCATGACTCCGGAACAATTCCGCGTGAGCTACATCAAACTGGATGCCGCAACGATGCAGCAACCGGTTAGTGATGCGGATATCCAGAGTTACTACGATCAGCATCAGGATCAATTCACCCAGCCGCAGCGTACCCGTTACAGCATCATCCAGACCAAAACTGAAGATGAAGCGAAAGCGGTACTTGATGAGCTGAACAAAGGTGGTGATTTTGCTGCATTAGCAAAAGAAAAATCTGCCGATATTATCTCTGCCCGTAACGGCGGCGATATGGGTTGGTTAGAAGATGCCACTATCCCGGATGAACTGAAAAATGCTGGTCTGAAAGAAAAAGGCCAACTGTCCGGCGTCATCAAATCTTCTGTGGGTTTCTTGATCGTGCGTCTGGACGATATTCAGCCTGCGAAAGTGAAGTCGTTAGACGAAGTCCGTGACGACATCACGGCGAAAGTGAAACACGAAAAAGCCCTGGATGCGTACTACGCGCTGCAGCAGAAAGTGAGCGATGCGGCAAGCAACGACACCGAATCTCTGGCCGGTGCAGAGCAGGCCGCGGGTGTTAAAGCCACCCAGACTGGCTGGTTTAGTAAAGATAAACTGCCGGAAGAGTTAAACTTTAAGCCGGTTGCGGACGCTATCTTCAACGGCGGTCTGGTTGGTGAAAACGGTGCGCCGGGCATCAACTCTGACATCATCACCGTAGACGGCGATCGCGCATTCGTGCTGCGCATCAGCGAGCATAAACCAGAAGCGGTTAAACCATTGGCAGATGTTCAGGAACAGGTTAAAGCGCTGGTTCAGCACAACAAAGCTGAACAGCAGGCGAAAATCGATGCTGAAAAACTGCTGGTTGATCTGAAAGCGGGCAAGGGTGCGGAAGCTATGCAAGCTGCCGGTTTGAAATTTGGCGAGCCGAAAACCTTAAGTCGTTCCGGCCGTGACCCAATTAGCCAGGCCGCGTTTGCACTGCCTCTGCCAGCGAAAGACAAACCGAGCTACGGTATGGCGACCGATATGCAAGGTAATGTGGTTCTTCTGGCGCTGGACGAAGTGAAACAAGGCTCAATGCCGGAAGATCAGAAAAAAGCGATGGTGCAGGGTATCACCCAGAACAACGCACAAATCGTCTTTGAAGCGCTGATGAGTAACCTGCGTAAAGAGGCGAAAATCAAAATTGGCGACGCGCTGGAACAGCAATAATCCTGAAGCCGCTTCGCAAAAAAATGCTTTGTAGCTGTAACAAGAAAAGGTCGCTTTCGCGGCCTTTTCCATTTCTGAATATTGCCATTTGTTTACTGTTTTCGCTGCCGTTAAGGTGATTCCACTGTTAACAAACAAGGAGAAAACAGTATGAAACACGGAATCAAAGCACTTCTCATTACTCTGTCTCTGGCTTGTGCCGGAATGTCTCATAGCGCGCTGGCGGCTGCCCCTACGGCGAAACCGGCAGCGGTAGAAACCAAAGCGGAGGCACCCGCAGCACAAAGCAAAGCGGCAATACCGGCGAAAGCCAGTGACGAAGAAGGCACCAGAGTCAGTATTAACAATGCCAGTGCGGAAGAGTTAGCCCGCGTTATGAATGGTGTTGGCCTGAAGAAAGCGCAGGCGATTGTCAGTTATCGGGAAGAGTACGGTCCGTTTAAAACGGTGGAAGATTTAAAACAGGTGCCGGGGATGGGCAATTCGCTGGTGGAACGTAACCTTGCGGTATTAAGTCTGTAATTAATTTGCATAGTGGCAATTTTTTGCCAGACTGAAGAGGTCATACCAGTTATGACCTCTGTGCTTATAACTGTTCTTATAACAACAATGTAAGGCTATTGCGCTATGCAAACACAAATCAAAGTTCGTGGATACCATCTCGATGTTTACCAGCACGTTAACAACGCCCGCTACCTTGAGTTTCTCGAAGAAGCCCGCTGGGATGGACTGGAAAATAGCGACAGCTTTCAATGGATGACCGCCCATAACATCGCTTTTGTGGTAGTCAATATCAATATTAACTATCGCCGCCCGGCGGTGTTGAGCGACCTGCTGACCATTACCAGTCAGTTGCAGCAATTAAACGGTAAAAGCGGCATTTTAAGTCAACTAATCACCCTTGAGCCGGAAGGACAGGTGGTGGCGGATGCGCTCATCACCTTTGTTTGTATTGATCTCAAAACGCAGAAAGCATTAGCCCTGGAAGGGGAACTGCGCGAAAAGCTGGAGCAGATGGTTCAGTAAACGTTTTGTTGTGCCGGATGCGACGCGGGGTGCGTCTTATCCGGCCTCCAGGCGTGATACAATCGTAGATCGGATCAGGCGACACCCCGAATAATTACTTCAATCCGGTCTTCTGTTTCATCGCCGTCATCACCGCCGATTTATCGGCCAGATAATGATTCAACCCGTTGGCACGCAGATTACACGCAGCACAATGACCGCAACCGTCGCCTTTAATGCCGTTATAGCAGGTCAACGTTTCGTTACGGACTAAATCCAGCTTGCCGTAATAATCCGCCAGCGCCCAGGTTTCCGCTTTATCAATCCACATCAACGGTGTTTCAAAGCGAATATCTTTCGCCATGCCCAGACTGACGGCATGGTTCAGTGCTTTCACAAACTCATCGCGGCAATCCGGGTAACCGGAGAAATCCGTTTCGCAGACGCCGGTAATTACTGCTTCTGCTTTTACCTGATACGCATATATTGCCGCCAGCGTCAGGAACAAAATATTACGCCCTGGGACAAACGTATTCGGGATACCATCGGCTTCAGGTTCATAATCTGGCACTGGAATGCTGTCACGCGTCAGGCTGCTAACCGCCAGCTCGTTGAGCAGCGTCACATCCAGCACCTTATGCGCGCGTGCCCCTAGTTTTAGCGCCAGTTCGCGGGCCACGTCGATCTCTGCGCGATGGCGCTGGCCGTAATCAAATGTCACGCAATGGACTTCATCATATTGCTGCAATGCCTGTACCAGACAGGTGGTGGAATCCTGGCCTCCACTGAACACAACGACAGCACGTTTCATAAATCATCCTGCTAAATCGGTAAAAACCTTATGGTAACGCCTGTGGTTAACCCCGACCAGTGCTTCATTGCGACGGTGCGGGAAGCCAGGCTTCGGTAAATTCAAACCAGCCGCGCGGCGTCAGACGGACACCGTTAACACCGGGCGGCGCGCTAATGCGATAGTGATAGTTAAACAGTGGTGTCAGCGTGGCGTTATCCATTAATTGTGTGAAGACCGCTTTCAGGGCGTTATGTCGGTTTTCCTCATCAGGCATCAATTGCACGGCATCCAGTGTTGAGTGCAGATGTGCATATGTGCTGGCAGTGAAAACATGTGGCCAGAGCGGATCGCAACGCAGCCATTGCTCAAGGGTATATTCCGGTGCTTCGCCAATTAATCTATCGCCCATCATCAAATCTGCCTGAGCCAGTGGGGTTGTGTCATCCCAGTTTTTCGCATGATGAAAAATAATCTTTAATTCGCAACCTTCTGCTGCCAGCGTCGTCCGTAGCTGTTCTGCCATAGCATGAAGTTCCACTGGCAGGTGATAAGCCAGCGTCAATGTTTCCGGTAGTTTGACCTCATCTGGCACTTCCCATTGCGGAATAGCCCAGCCAGGCAGCAATGCATTACTGGCGGTGATCAGGTTTTCTCCGACTTCTAACGTTTGCAGTAAACCAGATTGATGAATAATGGAGATCACTTTTCGCGCCTGCCAGAGGGTTAGTCGGGAGCTTTTGCGCAACGTTAAATAGCAAAAACCTAAACTGATGCCGCTACTGACCTGGCTGACCAGAGGCAGATCCTCGGGTTTACCGATAGTGATTTGCACTGGATGCTGGCAACTGGTTCCCAAATCTTTTTCAAAAAGCGGTGGAGTTATCCAGTATTCAACCGCTTTTAGCAGTGGATGACGTAAATGGTAATAATCGTGACTTTCCAGACGCACCAGTTCCGCTGTGAATTGTGTTAAGCGAAAAGGACCGGTTCCCACCTGCGGGAATTGTGGATGCGCGAGATGACTGCAATAGCTTGCCAGCCGGTGGGCAAGCCAGTAATCGGGGCGATGTAAAAAGAAGGTCAGGCACTGCGGATGGGGGACTTCAATACGCTTCACGCTAATAAATAATTTACCCAATGCAGGTAGCTGGAGCAGCATCAACAACCGCTGATGCAGTTGCGTTGCTTTTACAGCATCGCCGTTATGCCAGTGCAGTGTTGAACGAAGATAAAAATCCCAGCGTAGCCCGTCAGTAGACGTTTCCCAGTGGTGCGCTAAATCGCCAATTGGGCGTTGCGTATTATTGTCGAAGCGGGTCAGGCCGGAAAAAACTTGCCCGGCGAGATGCTGCTCGGCACGGCCGGGCAAAAAGCCCGGTTGTAGCGGTTCGAGTGGGCGATAATAGGGGATACGCAACGTCGGTGTATCGTTATGCCATTGCCCGCCCATAAACGGTTGTAACAGGGTACGCAGCTCGCCAGGAGCCAGTTGCGCCAGCTCCAGCACATCCTGCTGTTTCCCGGTTTCCAGCGCCTGTTCCATCATCGTATTGCGCAGGAATTGCGGCGTCACCAGAAAGCGTAGTTGCCCGCGCTTTCCGCGTCCTGATTGCGCCTGCCACTCCAACCATCCAGCCTCCTGTGCCTGACGTAACAGTGTGCGCACATGCCGTTCGCTGCAAAAACAGCGTTCGGCCAGTTCGCTGACGGTCACGGACTGCGTCTCTCCCGCGGAAGGTTGCCACAGACGTTGATACTGGTTAAGACGGTTAAGCAGTCGCATATAAACCCGGAACAATATTATTTAACTATTCACTATTACTTCCGTATATATCAGGTGATACTCAATCACCATTAACCCTGTCACAGAGTGGAGAAAGAAATGGCTCGTCTGGCAGCATTTGATATGGACGGCACTTTATTGATGCCTGACCACCACTTAGGTGAGAAAACCCTCTCTACTCTGGCGCGCCTGCGTGAACGCGATATCACCCTTACTTTTGCTACGGGTCGCCATGCGTTGGAGATGCAGCACATTCTCGGGGCGCTATCGCTGGATGCGTATTTGATTACCGGCAACGGTACGCGCGTGCATTCTCTGGAAGGTGAATTGTTACATCGTGATGATTTACCTGCAGATGTAGCGGAACGGGTGCTCTATCAGAAGTGGGATACCCAGGCCAGCATGCATATCTTCAATGATGATGGCTGGTTTACCGAACGCGAAATTCCGGCGTTGTTGCAGGCATTTGTCTATAGCAAGTTTCGTTATCAGATTATCAATGTCAAAAAAATGCCTCTCGACCGCGTCACCAAGGTCTGTTTCTGTGGCGATCATGACGATCTTACGCGCTTGCAGATCCAACTACAGGAAGCATTAGGCGAGCGGGCACATTTGTGTTTTTCCGCGATTAATTGCCTGGAAGTACTGCCGGTGGGGTGCAATAAAGGCGCAGCGCTGGTGGTGCTGACCCAATATTTAGGTTTTTCGCTGCGCGACTGCATGGCCTTTGGCGATGCGATGAACGATCGTGAAATGTTAAGCAGCGTCGGCAGCGGCTTTATTATGGGCAATGCGATGCCGCAACTTCGCGCGGAACTCCCCCATTTACCGGTGATTGGACACTGCCGAAATCAGGCTGTCTCTCACTATTTGACGCACTGGCTGGACAATCCACATCTACCTTATTCCCCCGAATAACGAGATCCCTTCCAGCGCCGGGCAATAGCCCGGTTTTTTTTGCTTTGAATTTGTCATTTTGTGCAGTGGCGTTTAAACCGCACAGAATAAATTGTCGGTATTTGACCTTTAAAATAGAATGAAAAGAGAAAATAATTCTCTGTGGGTGGGCTATGTTAGATAAAATTGATCGTAAGCTGCTGGCCTTGCTACAGCAGGATTGTACCCTCTCTTTGCAGGCTCTGGCAGAAGCCGTTAATCTGACAACCACGCCTTGCTGGAAGCGTCTGAAACGGCTGGAGGATGACGGTATCCTTATCGGCAAAGTTGCCTTACTGGACCCGGAAAAAATTGGCCTCGGGCTGACCGCTTTTGTACTGATTAAAACGCAACATCACAGCAGCGAATGGTATTGCCGCTTTGTCACGGTGGTAACGGAAATGCCAGAAGTGCTGGGGTTCTGGCGCATGGCCGGTGAATACGATTATCTGATGCGTGTCCAGGTTGCCGACATGAAACGCTACGACGAGTTTTATAAGCGTCTGGTAAACAGCGTGCCAGGGCTGTCGGACGTTACTTCCAGTTTCGCGATGGAACAGATTAAATACACCACTTCTTTACCCATCGAATAAATATCCAAAATCAGGTCAGGACACAACGCGTGCGATTATTTGCTCAACTAAGCTGGTATTTCCGTCGGGAATGGCGTCGCTATCTCGGGGCTGTGGCCTTGCTTGTCATTATCGCGATGCTGCAACTGGTTCCGCCGAAAGTAGTCGGGATTGTGGTCGATGGCGTGACGGAACAACACTTTACGACCGGACAGATCCTGATGTGGATCGCCACTATGGTGCTGATTGCAGTCGTGGTTTATCTCCTGCGTTATGTCTGGCGTGTACTGTTGTTCGGTGCGTCTTATCAACTGGCTGTTGAACTGCGTGAAGATTATTACCGCCAGTTAAGCCGCCAGCATCCAGAATTTTACCTGCGTCACCGGACGGGGGACTTAATGGCCCGCGCGACGAATGACGTTGATCGCGTGGTATTTGCCGCCGGGGAAGGGGTGCTGACGCTGGTGGATTCGCTGGTGATGGGCTGCGCGGTGCTGATTATGATGTCAACGCAAATTAGCTGGCAGTTGACCTTAATAGCGCTGCTGCCGATGCCGGTGATGGCGATCATGATCAAACGTAATGGCGACGCTTTACATGAGCGTTTTAAGCTGGCGCAGGCGGCGTTTTCCAGCCTCAACGACCGCACCCAGGAGAGCCTCACCAGTATCCGTATGATTAAAGCCTTTGGTCTGGAAGATCGCCAGTCGGCGCTATTTGCCGCAGATGCCGAGGACACTGGCAAGAAAAACATGCTTGTGGCACGTATTGATGCCCGTTTCGATCCGACCATCTATATCGCTATTGGGATGGCGAATTTACTGGCGATTGGTGGGGGAAGCTGGATGGTTGTGCAGGGCAGTTTAACGCTGGGACAGCTCACCAGTTTTATGATGTATCTTGGCCTGATGATCTGGCCGATGCTGGCGCTGGCATGGATGTTTAACATTGTGGAACGCGGCAGCGCGGCGTACAGCCGTATTCGAACGATGCTGGCGGAAGCGCCGGTCGTCAAAGATGGTAGCGAAAGTGTGCCGGAAGGACGCGGTAAACTGGATGTGAATATTCGCCAGTTTACCTATCCGCAAACTCACCATCCTGCGCTGGAAAACGTCAGTTTCGTATTGAAGCCCGGTCAGATGCTGGGCATTTGCGGGCCGACCGGTTCCGGCAAAAGTACCGTGCTGTCACTCATTCAGCGTCATTTCGACGTCAGCGAGGGGGATATTCGCTTTCATGATATTCCTCTGACGCAGCTACAACTCGACAGTTGGCGTAGCCGCCTGGCAGTCGTCAGTCAGACGCCGTTCCTTTTTTCCGATACCGTGGCGAATAACATTGCGCTGGGTTGCCCGAATGCTACCCAGCAAGAGATTGAGCACGTAGCGCGTTTGGCCAGTGTGCATGACGATATTCTTCGTCTGCCGCAAGGTTACGACACAGAAGTGGGCGAACGTGGCGTGATGCTTTCCGGTGGCCAAAAACAGCGTATCTCCATTGCCCGGGCGTTACTGGTGAATGCGGAAATCCTCATTCTGGATGATGCGCTTTCTGCGGTGGACGGACGCACAGAGCACCAGATCCTGCATAACCTGCGCCAGTGGGGACAGGGGCGAACGGTCATCATCAGCGCCCATCGTCTTTCTGCACTGACAGAAGCCAGTGAAATAATTGTGATGCAGCACGGGCATATCGCTCAACGCGGCGATCATGATGTGCTGGCGCAACAAAGCGGCTGGTATCGCGATATGTATCGCTATCAACAACTGGAGGCGGCGCTTGACGATGCCCCTGAAATTCACGAGGAGGCCGTTGATGCGTAGTTTTAGCCAACTGTGGCCGACTCTGAAGCGCCTGTTAGCATACGGTTCGCCGTGGCGTAAGCCGCTGGGTATTGCGGTTCTGATGATGTGGGTTGCAGCAGCGGCAGAAGTGAGTGGGCCGCTGCTCATCAGCTATTTTATCGACAATATGGTGGCGAAAAATAATCTGCCGTTGAAGATGGTTGTTGGTCTGGCGGTGGCGTATGTTGGGCTGCAACTGCTTGCCGCCGGACTGCACTACGCGCAGTCGTTGTTGTTTAACCGGGCGGCGGTTGGCGTTGTACAACAGTTGCGTACCGATGTGATGGATGCTGCGCTACGCCAGCCATTAAGTGAGTTTGATACCCAGCCGGTCGGGCAGGTCATTTCCCGCGTCACCAATGACACAGAAGTGATCCGCGATCTCTACGTTACCGTGGTAGCAACCGTTTTGCGTAGCGCCGCACTTGTGGGGGCGATGCTGGTGGCGATGTTCAGTCTCGACTGGCGAATGGCGCTGGTGGCAATAATGATCTTCCCGGTCGTGCTGGTGGTGATGGTGATATACCAGCGTTACAGTACGCCGATTGTCCGCCGCGTGCGCGCCTATCTGGCGGATATCAACGACGGTTTTAACGAAATCATCAATGGCATGAGCGTTATCCAGCAGTTCCGTCAGCAGGCGCGATTTGGTGAACGTATGGGGGAGGCCAGCCGTTCGCACTATATGGCGCGAATGCAAACCCTGCGGCTCGACGGCTTTTTACTGCGACCACTGCTTAGTCTGTTTTCATCGCTCATTCTTTGCGGTTTGTTGATGCTGTTTGGTTTCTCTGCCAGTGGCACTATTGAAGTGGGCGTGTTGTATGCGTTTATCAGCTATCTGGGGCGACTTAACGAACCATTAATCGAACTGACCACGCAACAGGCAATGCTGCAACAGGCTGTTGTCGCAGGTGAGCGTGTATTTGAACTGATGGACGGGCCGCGCCAGCAATATGGCAATGATGATCGCCCGTTACAGAGCGGCACCATTGACGTCGATAATGTGTCGTTTGCCTATCGTGATGACAATCTGGTACTGAAAAACATTAATCTGTCTGTGCCTTCGCGCAACTTTGTGGCGCTGGTCGGGCATACCGGCAGTGGCAAAAGCACTTTGGCAAGTTTGCTGATGGGCTATTACCCGCTAACGGAAGGCGAGATTCGTCTCGACGGCCGTCCGTTAAGTTCGCTAAGTCACAGCGCGCTGCGCCAGGGCGTGGCAATGGTGCAGCAAGATCCGGTTGTGCTGGCGGATTCCTTCCTGGCGAACGTTACGCTGGGGCGTGATATCTCCGAAGAACGCGTCTGGCAAGCGCTGGAAACGGTGCAACTGGCAGAGCTGGCGCGCAGTATGAGCGATGGCATTTATACGCCGTTGGGCGAGCAGGGGAATAATCTCTCAGTCGGGCAAAAACAGTTGCTGGCGCTGGCGCGCGTGCTGGTAGAAACACCGCAAATCCTGATCCTTGATGAAGCAACCGCCAGTATTGATTCCGGTACTGAACAGGCGATTCAGCACGCCCTGGCGGCGGTGCGCGAACATACTACGCTGGTGGTGATCGCTCACCGCTTATCGACCATTGTTGATGCCGACACCATTCTGGTGCTTCATCGTGGACAAGCCGTGGAGCAGGGGACGCACCAGCAACTGCTTGCGGCTCAGGGACGTTACTGGCAGATGTACCAACTGCAACTTGCAGGAGAAGAACTGGCTGCCAGCGTACGTGAAGAGGAATCGTTGAGCGCCTGATTAGCGCAAAATTTCATCGTTGGTGCAAAAATGCAACGCACTGTGCACTGTCATAGTGCGTTTTTGTTTTCAATCACCTTTGCGTCCTGCTTTCCCTCTCGTTTTTCATTTCTGGCACACCGCTTGCAATACCTTCTTCGTGTAGCAGAACCATTACCGAATTCTGACCGGAGGGGATCTATGAAGCTGGTGACCGTGATAATCAAACCATTCAAGCTGGAAGACGTTCGTGAAGCGTTATCTTCCATTGGCATCCAGGGCCTGACCGTCACTGAAGTGAAAGGTTTCGGGCGTCAGAAAGGGCATGCTGAGCTGTACCGTGGCGCGGAATACAGCGTCAATTTCCTGCCAAAAGTAAAAATCGATGTGGCGATTGCCGATGATCAACTCGATGAAGTGATCGATATCGTCAGCAAGGCGGCTTACACCGGAAAAATTGGCGACGGCAAAATCTTTGTCGCTGAATTGCAACGCGTCATTCGTATCCGTACCGGCGAAGCCGACGAAGCGGCGCTGTAATCTCTGGCACACAGCAACAGGACTGAAAAATGAAGATAGCGACGATAAAAACTGGGCTTGCTTCACTGGCGATGCTGCCAGGACTGGTAATGGCTGCTCCTGCGGTGGCAGATAAAGCCGACAATGCGTTTATGATGATTTGTACTGCGCTGGTGCTGTTTATGACTGTTCCGGGTATCGCGCTGTTTTATGGTGGCCTGATTCGCGGTAAAAACGTGCTGTCGATGCTGACACAGGTGACCGTGACCTTTGCATTGGTTTGTATTCTCTGGGTGGTTTACGGCTACTCACTGGCGTTTGGCGAGGGCAACAACTTCTTTGGCAACATTAACTGGTTAATGTTGAAAAATATCGAATTGACCGCGGTAATGGGCAGTATCTATCAGTATATCCACGTGGCGTTTCAGGGATCGTTTGCCTGTATTACCGTTGGCTTGATCGTCGGGGCGCTGGCGGAGAGGATTCGCTTCTCGGCAGTGTTAATCTTCGTGGTGGTGTGGTTGACGCTCTCTTACATTCCGATTGCGCATATGGTCTGGGGAGGCGGTTTGCTGGCTTCCCACGGTGCGCTGGATTTTGCCGGTGGCACAGTGGTGCACATTAACGCCGCAATCGCCGGTCTGGTAGGCGCGTATCTGGTCGGTAAACGCGTGGGCTTTGGCAAAGAGGCGTTTAAACCGCACAACCTGCCGATGGTCTTTACCGGAACTGCCATTCTTTATATCGGGTGGTTTGGTTTTAACGCCGGGTCTGCGGGCACGGCAAACGAAATTGCGGCACTGGCGTTTGTTAACACCGTGGTAGCAACGGCGGCGGCAATTCTTGGCTGGATCTTCGGTGAATGGGCACTGCGCGGTAAACCTTCTCTGCTGGGGGCTTGCTCTGGTGCGATTGCCGGTCTGGTCGGCGTGACGCCTGCCTGTGGTTACATTGGTGTTGGCGGCGCGTTGATTATCGGCGTGGTAGCTGGTCTGGCAGGCTTGTGGGGCGTTACTATGTTGAAACGTCTGCTGCGGGTGGATGATCCCTGCGATGTCTTCGGTGTACACGGCGTTTGCGGTATTGTCGGCTGTATCATGACCGGAATTTTTGCCGCCAGTTCGCTGGGCGGTGTGGGCTTCGCGGAAGGTGTGACGATGGGCCATCAGGTGTTGGTACAACTGGAAAGTATCGCCATTACGATCGTCTGGTCTGGTGTGGTGGCGTTTATCGGCTACAAACTGGCGGATTTGACGGTTGGCCTGCGTGTACCGGAAGAACAGGAACGTGAAGGGCTGGACGTCAACAGCCACGGCGAAAATGCCTATAACGCGTAACCTGCAATCAAATACAAATTTGCCTGATGCGCTGTGCTTATCAGGCCGACAATAAAAATCACAATTTATTGAATTTACAAGAATTGGTAGGCCGGATAAGGCGTTTACGCCGCCACCGGCATCAACAAAAGCACGTTACCAACAATCTGACAGCCGGACGGTTTTCACCTCCGGCTGTTTTTTAATTGTGATTACGCATTACCCCTTCCTGAACGGTCGAGGCAATCAGCATGCCGTCCTGGGTATAAAACTCACCACGCACAAATCCGCGGGCACTGGACGCTGACGTGCTCTCCACGCTATACAGCAGCCATTCGTTTAAATTAAACGGTCGATGGAACCACATGGAATGGTCGATGGTAGCAATTTGAATCCCCGGTTCGAGAAAACCGATGCCGTGCGGCTGTAAAGCTACTGGCAAGAAATTGAGGTCAGAGGCATAACCGAGCAGGTATTGATGAACGCGCAGATCATCCGGCACGCTGCCGTTCGCGCGGATCCACACCTGACGATGGGGGGCTGCGACGTGGCCTTTCAGTGGGTTATGAAACTCCACCGGACGGACTTCCAGCGGACGATCACAGATAAATTTATCTTTCAGCACTGGCGGTAACAAGTGGGCCAGCGACTGGGCGATTTGCGTTTCCGAAGGCAGACCATCAGGCGCAGGGGCTGGAGGCATCTCTTTTTGGTGTTCGAAACCCGCTTCCGGTGCCTGGAAAGAGGCCGTCATATAAAAGATCGGTTTGCCGTTTTGAATAGCAGCCACACGACGGGCGCTGAAACTGTTGCCGTCGCGCAGCGTTTCGACATCGTAAATAATCGGCTTTTTACTGTCGCCAGGGCGAAGAAAGTAGCTGTGGAACGAATGCACCAGACGCTCTTCGGGAACTGTCTCTTTTGCAGCATACAGCGCCTGACCCACGACCTGGCCACCAAACACCTGGCGTAAACCTAAATCTTCACTCTGGCCGCGAAAGAGTCCTTCCTCAATTTTTTCCAGATTCAACAATGTCAGTAAATTTTTTAAGGCCTGACTCATATTAACTCTCCAGTAACAAAGCTGCCGCAGCAAGCCAAAGTGAGTTGAGTATAACGCAATTTTGTTACTGGTCCGATGGGTGCAATGGTCTGAATTACTGGCTAAATGCAGGCGTTAATACGTGACATGTGCCACACTTATTGACGTTACTATTTTGTTAACCACTCTTCCGGCGAGGAAAGTTAGCCCGCTGGTGCATTGATAATAAGGAGAAGTGAATGAAACTCGTGCACATGGCCAGTGGTTTAGCGGTTGCGATTGCGTTGGCGGCTTGCGCGGATAAAAGCGCGGATATCCAGACGCCAGCACCGGCTGCAAATACGTCTATTGCAGCGACACAGCAACCTGCTATACAACAACCGAATGTTTCCGGTACGGTCTGGATCCGTCAGAAAGTCGCACTGCCGCCTGACGCCGTGCTGACCGTGACACTTTCTGACGCGTCGTTAGCGGATGCGCCTTCTAAAGTTCTGGCGCAGAAAGCAGTACGTACCGAAGGTAAACAGTCACCGTTCAGTTTTGTTCTGCCATTTAACCCGGCAGACGTTCAGCCGAATGCGCGTATCCTGTTGAGTGCGGCGGTTACCGTCAACGACAAACTGGTGTTTATCACCGATACCGTTCAACCGGTGATCAATCAGGGCGGAACCAAAGCTGACCTGACATTAGTGCCGGTTCAGCAAACCGCCGTGCCGGTTCAGGCCAGCGGTGGCGCAACAACCACTGTACCGTCGACTTCCCCGACACAAGTGAATCCGTCTTCGGCAGTTCCAGCACCTACGCAATACTAAGCGCCATTAACCCTCTCCGTCCGGAGAGGGTTAATAAATCCAGCGATAACGCTGCAAGTCGATTTGCCCGCTTCCCGATACCATCACACCTTCTGCCAGCAACGCCTGCCGCTGACGCTGTAAATCTGGGCCGGTTAACGAAATTGTGCCATGGCGATTAACCACCCGGTGCCAGGGCAAGGTGCTGCCTTCGGGTAGGCGCTTTAACACAGCGCCTACCTGGCGCGCGGCGCGGGGTGATCCTGCCAGTTTTGCGACATCACCGTAGGTGGTGACATAGCCTTCGGGAATAGCGGCTACGATTTGCCAGACGCGTTGGGGAAATGAATCTTCTTTTTCCATCTTTTCTTCCTGAGGTAATTTTTCAGCATAATCTGGAAAAACGCCTGAGTGAAGCCGCATTGCGCAAGAAAGCAGCATCTGGCACGCAATGGGTTGCAATTAGCAGGGGCAGCAGTGATAATGCGCCTGCGCGTTGGTTCTCAACGCTCTCAATGGGGGCTCTGTTGGTTCTCCCGCAACGCTACTCTGTTTACCAGGTCAGGTCCGGAAGGAAGCAGCCAAGGCAGATGACGCGTGTGCCGGGATGTAGCTGGCAGGGCCCCCACCCATTTTTGTTTCCCCGCCGTTTCGTCAAAAAATCTCAATGTGGCTAAACTTTAATCACGACTGACGCTGCAGGAATTGCCTGACTGCGCAGTACGCTTCGGAGGAGTTTCTGATGAAGTATGTTGATGGGTTTGTTGTTGCTGTTCCTGCCGAAAATAAGGATGCCTACCGGGAAATGGCCGCAAAGGCCGCGCCACTGTTTAAAGAGTTTGGCGCGCTTCGCATTGTCGAATGTTGGGCCAGCGATGTGCCAAACGGCAAAGTGACCGATTTTCGCATGGCAGTGAAAGCGGAAGAGAATGAGGAAGTGGTGTTTAGCTGGATTGAATATCCTTCAAAAGAGGTCCGCGACGCTGCCAATCAAAAAATGATGTCTGACCCACGGATGAAAGAGTTCGGTGAATCAATGCCGTTTGATGGCAAACGGATGATTTACGGTGGGTTCGAGTCAATCATCGACGAGTAGCGTGACGGGCTGTGCGGCGTGCCGCCAGCCCCTAATTCAGAGATGCTGTTTTGCCCAGATAATGAAATCTTCTTTTGGCAAAGCTTTGCTGTACAACCAGCCCTGACCGTAGTGCACACCATGCTGGCGTAGCCACTCTTCCTGTTTGCTGGTTTCGATGCCTTCCGCCACCATTTTCAGCTTCAGCGTTTTTGCCATTTCGATGATATGCGGGGTGACATTTTTATATTCCAGTGCGTCAACGAAGGATTTATCTATTTTCAGAATATCGACATCCAGATCCTGCAAATAACTTAAGCTCGAATAACCAGTACCGAAATCATCCAGATAAATATCATGACCGGCTTCCCGGTAGCGAGAAATGATCGGAGCGCTGGTTTTCGGATCGGCAAACTCGCGCTCTGTGAGTTCAAGCGTGATCTGTTTAGGGTTAACCTGGTAGTGGTTGATCATTTTCCCCAGGAGTTGCGGAATTTTTTCCGATGTGAGCACAGTAGATTCCAGATTGATTGAAATATGCTGGTTCGGGTGTTGTCGCAGCCAGTCGCCCATATCTTCAAATACGTTTCTTATAATCAGCAGCGTCAGTGGTTCAGAAAGACCCGTTTGCTGTGCCAGCGGGATGAAACTATCCGGTGACAACCAGCTACCGTCCGTCTGTGGCCAACGTGCCAGTGCTTCGGCACCGACAATTTTGCCATTGGCTAAGGAGACAATCGGCTGATAATGTACGCAAATATCACGGTTTTCGATGGCATCTTGCAGTCGGTGATGCGGTGACTGGAGGCGGCGCAAAATACGAAGCACAAATATCGCTGCCAGCAGACCAATTAATAACCCAACAGGTAACCAAATAAAGACCTGCCGATACCAGCTTGTTTGCAACATTTTCGTTGGAGCCCAGGTGATGATGGAAATATTCATCTCCGGGAGGGGCTGGATGTCGTAAATAATTCCATTATTTTCGATATGCTCACCGGGCGTTTTTTGTAGTTGGGTAATAATGCCCCGGGCAATTTCATCGCTGCTGGTTATGACAGTATTATGGGCATTGCCAATAATGGCGGCATCAATTTGCCATGAGCTATAAGGAATTACGTCGATAAAGGAGGCAGGATCGATCATTACTACGTAATGTGCGGTTCCCATAGCAACCATGTAACGGGTGATACCTAAGTCGTTGTGCGAGGTTAACCAGACACGATAACCCTCTTTTGAAATCCTCCCCGGCTCCGGGAAGGTATCCGGTGGGCTTTCGTGTTCCAGAGAAGAGCACTGGGGAATGTTGTTATCGATATAGACCACTTCCTGAATATAGCGATAGCTGTATGAAACCCGGCGCATTTCCATGAGATGTTCTTCACTACAGGCTCCACCTTGCCATCTTTCCAGCTCTTGCAGCGCATCTTTTCCTTGCATCGCCACTTTATTGGCCCGAATAGCGACACGGGAAGAATAGGTATTCAACTCCTCAATAAATGACGCTTCTACCTGCTGATGGGCCAACCAGACGCTTAAGCCGACAGGCAGCAGTACTGAAAGTATAAGTACACCTGAAATCAGGCTGACCAGATGTCGTGTTCTCACCAGCATGTCCTTATTAACACAGTGTAGGGAAAGTATATCTGATCGTGAAAAAAGGCTGGCAAGAGATCAGTGGTTAGGACGGGGATTTCATGCAGTGACAGGTGGCAACGATCGTTGTCAATTGACCAGGCGTAGAGGTTTACGCCTGGTGGGAAAACCTAACTTAAGATGTTACTTCGGTGCGGGTGAGGGTGAATATATCGTAAAAAGACAGTTCACCTTTACGGGCGATCATTTTTTGCAGTTGTTCTTTGTGGATATTCGCGACACGCGGCGAGTTCAGTATGGCTTCAACCAGCGCAGCAGGGACAAATCGCGTGTTATACCATTCGCCGTTATAGCAAACCCGAAAATCGAGCACGTCGATATCTTCATAGCGGTAGCGTGGGTAGACATCGAAAAAGAAGAAACCGTTAAGCAGGATGAATAACACAACCAGTAGCCAGACTGAATCTGACAGCGTTTGGGACTGCAACATTACCGCCAGTGTGGCAAAAAAAGCAACATACATGCCGATAAACAGCCCCGGATGTTTGCGGATAAAACTGATACTAAAGCGGGGTTTGTTGTCGCGTTTTTCGCGCGTATTCAGAGAATCAATCGTTTCGGTTAGCAGGCGTTGTATTTCAGTCATCTTTTGCCTTCGTGGTATCTGCAACTTTCCAGTGAACACCCTATTTTAGCGTGGGAATGATATGAAGAAAGTAACAGATTTGCCACAATTTTGCATAACAGTTGCAAATTGTAGTTACAACTTTTTAATGATTCTGGCTGGGTTGCCGCCCACGACGACGTTGTCCGGGATATCTTTTGTGACGACCGCACCTGATGCCACTACGACGTTATCGCCAATGGTAACGCCCGGGTTAATGATGGCACGCCCCCCAATCCAGACGTTATTACCGATAGTCACCGGTTTCCCCAGTTCACCACCAGCATTACGTTCTACAGGATCGACAGGGTGTGTAGCGGTATAAATATGAACGCCCGGAGCCAGAATGCAATTATCGCCAATACGAATAGGGCAGACATCAAGCATTACGCAATCGAAGTTTGCGTAAAACCCTTTACCGAGGAAAATGTTATAGCCATAGTCGCAACGAAAGGAAGGCTCAATATACGCATCCGCAACCTGGCCGAGTAAATCGGTGAGAATTTGTTGGCGTAGTGATTGATCTTCCGGCGCGGAATGGTTGTATTGGTGAATAAGCTGACGAGCGCGCAGGCGATCGCGAGATAAAGTCTCATCTGCCGAGCAATACAACTCACCAGCAATCATCTTTTCTTTTTCTGTGCTCATTACAAACATCCTGGTTGCTGAAAATGCGGCAACACAGTAATGCAAAAAGCCAATGAAGAGAACGTTCCCGTTACTTCTGTGTGATGGAGATCACATGAGGAATGCCTTCATGGAAAAAATAGAATATACTTAATAAACAGACTGTTATAGCCTGATTTTATACTAATTGAGTTATCGAATAAATTTCCACACCGAGGAAGGGATCTTGTCGTAAAGCTTATTCATGGTCAATTCTGCAAGGCGGTGATCTGCGGCTGAGTAAAATACCGCCAGTTCATTATCTGATAATTCGTATTTATTTTTCTCGATAACACGTTCCAGCGTGTCAATTGTCTGACAACGACGCAAACGCATCAAATAATCGGTTTTTGTTAAAGGTTTATCGGACATACTTCTACCCATGGTTGTAATAATTCGAACAAGATAAACTTGCAGGATTCTCTTTCGTGGCATTCACGAAACAACGGAACAGTCGGTTACCTGACTTCCGCCATTTCTGGAGATCCTGCATATTAATACCATAACTACTGAACAACATAAAGGTGTCGTCCAGATATTCATCTATCTGCTCAATGAGCTTATTGTCTTCATTATACTTAATTTTGTAATTAAGCGCGAAGGTTGCAATATGCTCAATGAGTTCATTAAGTTGCAGATTGATAGCCGAGGTAGGGTCGTTAACCCAACCATGATTGCTTTCTTCAAGGTTTGCAAGACAGTCATGATACAGGGTTTCGCAAAGAAACTTAAGCTGTGCAATATCATGTCTTTTTGGTGAGTATTCATCCATAACGCGTCCCCTTCTTAGCGATTGAACTAACGGACACCTTTCGGGATGGGAAAACTTACTGACCTGGACTTGCCCTCACATTTGTTAGATTAACTATAATCCACTCTTTGAAGGTTTTCATCGCATTATTACGAAAAATTACAATTAGGAGGAGGAGAGGGAAAAGGCTTACTTCTTCATCCTGGCACCAACCACGTAAAGCCTAAAGCAGTTAGTTTGATGCTATTCATAACGTAATCAGGATTCTCGCATCGCGGCTGATAAAATGGTATGGGAATTTGTCACACTAATACCCAGGATTGCTCTGATTATGATGTAATTGACATGAATAAATAAAGAATTGCCGCAAATAATTAAGAATAGCCTCTAGATGTCTATGGGTTATTATACCTATTAGCGCGACTTAATATAAATTAACTAACAATAGGCATTTTTTATGAATTTTATGCCGCGTTAAAACTACCCTCCGTTTGAAACCTTAGCTGTAAACATTGTGACTTTAAGATTATACGTATTAAAAAGGCCGCTTGCGCGGCCTTAGTGATTACGAGTTTTATCAATGATGATCGACAGTATGGTTGTGTTCGATATCTTCATTCTTGCGGCTAAAGCGGCGGCGAACCACCACAAAGAACACCGGAACGAAGAAGATCGCCAGTACCGTTGCGGTCACCATGCCGCCCATTACACCAGTACCAACTGCGTTCTGTGCGCCGGAACCAGCACCAGTACTGATAACCAGCGGCATAACACCGAGGATAAACGCCAGTGAAGTCATCAGGATCGGACGTAAACGCATTCGCACCGCATCCAGAGTAGCTTCAATCAGACCTTTACCTTCTTTATCCATCAAGTCTTTGGCGAATTCGACGATAAGTATCGCGTTCTTCGCTGACAACCCAATGGTTGTGAGCAGGCCCACCTGGAAGTAAACGTCGTTGGTTAAGCCACGGAAGGTGGCTGCCAGCAATGCACCGATAACCCCCAGCGGAACAACCAGCATAACGGAGAACGGAATTGACCAGCTCTCATACAGTGCCGCCAGACACAGGAACACGACAATCAACGAAATCGCGTACAGCGAAGGTGCCTGGTTACCGGAGAGGCGTTCCTGATAGGACATCCCCGTCCAGTCGTAGCCAACCCCCGTAGGCAGCTTACTCGCCAGTTGTTCCATCAGCGCCATCGCTTCACCGGTACTCTTACCCGGTGCCGCCTGACCTAAGATCTCCATGGATGGCAGACCGTTGTAACGTTCCAGACGCGGCGAACCGTATTCCCAATGTGAAGAGGAGAACGCTGAGAATGGCACCATCTGACCATCAGCAGCACGAACATACCAGTTACCGATATCTTCCGGCAGCATGCGGTATTTCGCTTCTGACATTACGTAAACTTTCTTCACACGACCGCGGTCGATAAAGTCGTTCACGTAGCTGCCGCCCCATGCAGCCCCCAGGGTGGTGTTAATGTCGTTAATAGAAACACCCAGTGCCTGAGCTTTTTCCTGGTCGATATCAATCTTAAACTGCGGCGTATCTTCCAGGCCGTTCGGACGCACGCTGGTCAGCAGATCAGGGTGCTTCGCTGCTTCGCCCAGCAACTGGTTACGTGCCTGGGTCAGTTTTTCGTGGCCGAGGCCCGCCTGGTCAATCAGCTCAAAGTCAAAGCCGGTTGCCGTACCCAGTTCCACAATCGCTGGCAGGTTAAAGGCGAACACCATCGCATCTTTAATTTGCGAGAAGGCACGCGTTGCACGCGTGGTAATCGCTTCAACTTTGTTCTCATCACCCGGACGGTCAGCCCAGTCCTTCAACGAAACGAACGCAATACCCGTGTTCTGACCACGTCCCGCAAAGCCGAAGCCGTTAACGGCGAACACCGATTCAACGTTGTTCTTTTCTTTGGTCAGGTAGTAATTCGTCACCTCGTTGAGCACTTTTTGCGTGCGTTCTTGTGTTGCACCTGCAGGCAGTTGGACCATGGTCATAAACACGCCCTGGTCTTCATCTGGCAAGAAGGAGCTTGGCAGACGCACGAACAGATAGGCCATGCCGACAACAATGATCAGATACAGCACCAGGTAACGCCCCGTACTGCGCAGAATACCGCCTACGCTGTCGGTATAGTGGTGCGTGCTCTTTTCGAACATGCGGTTAAACCAGCCGAAGAAGCCTTTTTTACCTTCCCCATGATCGCCTTTAGCGATAGGTTTTAGCATGGTCGCACAAAGCGCCGGAGTCAGGATCAACGCCACCAGTACTGACAATGCCATTGCGGAAACAATGGTAATGGAGAACTGACGATAGATTGCACCAGTTGAGCCGCCAAAGAAGGCCATCGGTATAAATACAGCCGACAGCACCATCGCGATACCAACCAGTGCGCCCTGAATCTGCCCCATTGACTTACGAGTGGCTTCTTTCGGCGGCAGACCTTCTTCTGCCATCACACGTTCAACGTTTTCTACCACAACGATGGCGTCATCCACCAACAGGCCGATAGCGAGCACCATCCCGAACATTGTTAGCGTGTTTATCGAGAAACCAAAGGCAGCAAGGACGGCAAATGTTCCCAGCAATACCACCGGTACAGCAATGGTCGGAATCAACGTCGCGCGGAAGTTCTGCAAGAACAGATACATTACCAGGAACACGAGGATGATTGCTTCGACCAGGGTTTTCACTACTTCGTGAATGGAGATTTTCACGAACGGCGTAGTGTCGTATGGATAAACGATTTTCAGACCCGACGGGAAAAACGGCTCCATCTTCGCCAGTTCAGCCCGGATTGCTGAGGCGGTATCCAGCGCGTTTGCACCGGTCGCCAGCTTGATACCCAGACCAGAAGCCGGTTGTCCGTTAAATTCCGCGATGATGTCGTAGTTTTCACCACCCAGCTCAATTTTCGCCACATCACGCAGCAGTACGCGGGAACCATCCTGATTCACTTTCAGCAGAATTTTGCCGAACTCTTCAGTGGAGGTCAGACGCGTCTGAGCAATAATAGAGGCGTTAAGCTGCTGGCCTTTAACCGGCGGCGTACCACCGAGCTGACCGGCAGCTACCTGGGCGTTCTGTGCTTTGATTGCGGTAATAACATCAACCGGCGTTAACTGGTATTTGTTCAGTTCATTCGGGTTCATCCAGATACGCATCGCGTACTGGGAACCGAACAACTGAACGTCACCGACGCCCGATGTACGGCTGATGGCATCTTTCATATTTGCCGCTACGTAGTCAGAGATATCCTCCTGCGTCATGGTGCCGTCGGTGTTGATAACGCCGACAACCATCAGGAAGCTACTGGAAGATTTCTCAACACTCACCCCTTGCTGCTGTACTTCCTGCGGCAGTAACGGCATTGCCAGTTGCAGTTTGTTCTGCACCTGAACCTGCGCGATATCCGCATCAGTACCAGACTCAAAGGTCAGAGTGATCTGCACAGTACCCGTGGAGTCACTATTGGATGACATGTACATCAGGTTATCGATACCGTTCATATTCTGTTCGATAACCTGTGTAACAGTATCCTGCACTGTTTTTGCATCAGCGCCAGGATAGGAAGCGGAGATCGTTACTGCCGGCGGTGCAATCGTAGGATATTGCGCCACCGGCAGTTTGAGGATCGCCAGCCCCCCTGCCAACATGATGATGATGGCGATCACCCACGCAAAAATCGGGCGATCAATAAAGAAATTAGGCATGTCTTAACGGCTCCTGTTTAAGTTAAGACTTGGACTGTTCAGGCTGAGCACCGCTTGCGTCTTGCTGGTTGTTATCAGCGGTTATCTCTTGTGCTTTCACCTGGACACCAGGACGCACTTTCTGCAGCCCACTTACTACTACGCGTTCGCCTGCTTTCAGACCCTCAGTCACCAGCCACTTATCGCCAATGGCCTGGCTGGCGACGATCGGACGAGTTTCCACTTTGTCATCCGCGCCAACCACCAGTACGGTAGCTTCGCCGCGTGGTGTACGAGTTACCCCTTGTTGCGGAACTAAAATGGCGTTTGGATTAAGCCCTTCTTCCAGACGTGCACGCACGAACATACCCGGTAGCAGGGTGTGATCCGGGTTCGGGAAAATGGCGCGTAACGTGATAGATCCGGTGGTCTGATCGACGGTAACGTCAGAGAACTCCAGCGTACCATCCTGCGGGAACTTAATACCGTCACTGGTGATCAGCGACACTTTAGCTTTGCCGTTCTCTTGCTTCAGTGTGCCGTTAGCGAGTTCCTGTTTCAGACGCAGGAAGTCGTTACTGGACTGAGTCACATCAACGTAGATCGGATCAAGTTGTTGCACGGTTGCCAGCGCAGTCGCCTGACCGTTTTGCACCAATGCGCCTTCCGTCACGTTCGATTTACCAATACGGCCGGTAATCGGAGAGGTGACTTTGGTATAAGCCAGATTGATTCGTGCGGTTTCAACCGCCGCTTTCGCCGCAGTGACAGCAGCATTTGCCTGTTGTGCATCTGCCAGTGCCTGATCGTACTCCTGCTTACTGATGTACTGAGTACCCAGCAGCTTCTGGTAACGATTAACAGTCAACTGCGCGATATTGGCTGCTGCTTGCGCTTTAGCCAGATCGCCTTTTGCACTATCGTAAGCTGCCTGGTAGGTAGCAGGATCAATCTGATAGAGAGATACCCCCGCTTCGATGTCGCTACCTTCTTTGAAATTACGCTTCAGGATGATCCCGCTAACTTGAGGACGAACTTCTGCGATCCGGAAAGCACTGGTGCGGCCCGGAAGCTCGGTTGTGATCTGCAGAGGTTCAGTTTTGACTGTTACTACCCCAACGGCGGGCATCTGCTGGCCACCTTGTTGGGCCTGTTTGTCGTCACATCCTGTAAGCGCTAAGCTGCCTGAGAGCATCAGAACGATCGCCAGAGGCGTAAACCCTCTGTTTTTGTTCATATGTAAACCTCGAGTGTCCGATTTCAAATTGGTCAATGGTCAAAAGTCGATAAACCCATTGCTGCGTTTATATTATCGTCGTGCTATGGTACATACATTCATAAATGTATGTAAATCTAACGCCTGTAAATTCACTAACATATGGCACGAAAAACCAAACAAGAAGCGCAAGAAACACGCCAACACATCCTCGATGTGGCTCTACGTCTTTTCTCACAGCAGGGGGTATCATCCACCTCACTGGGAGAGATTGCAAAAGCAGCAGGCGTTACGCGTGGTGCAATCTACTGGCATTTTAAAGATAAGTCGGATTTATTCAGTGAGATCTGGGAGCTGTCAGAATCCAATATTGGTGAACTAGAGCTTGAGTATCAAGCAAAATTCCCTGGCGATCCACTCTCTGTGTTAAGAGAAATACTAATTCATGTTCTTGAATCGACGGTGACAGAAGAGCGGCGGCGCTTATTGATGGAGATTATATTCCATAAATGCGAATTTGTCGGAGAAATGGCAGTCGTTCAGCAGGCACAACGTAATCTCTGTCTTGAAAGTTATGACCGTATAGAACAAACGTTAAGACATTGTATTGAAGCGAAAATGCTGCCCGCGGATTTAATGACGCGTCGCGCAGCAATTATTATGCGCGGCTATATTTCCGGTTTAATGGAAAATTGGCTGTTTGCCCCGCAATCTTTTGATCTCAAAAAAGAAGCCCGCGATTACGTTGCTATATTGCTGGAAATGTATCTCCTTTGTCCCACGCTTCGTGCACCTGCCGCCAACGAAAAATCCTGAATCAGACTCCAGGATTTATCCTGGACATTTTCGCTGTTGCTATTCTGGTTCTCCACGCCGTGCTATTCTAGCCGCTTGACTATTTCAGGTCGTTCTTCAGGTTCAGAAACCTTCACTCATCATGACTATGTTCCAGTATTACAAACGATCACGACATTTTGTTTTTTCAGCATTTATTGCTTTTGTTTTGGTCTTGTTATGCCAGAACACGGCCTTTGCGCGGGCGTCATCGAATGGTGATCTACCGACGAAAGCGGATCTACAGGCACAACTTGACTCGCTTAATAAACAAAAAGATCTTTCTGCCCAGGATAAGCTGGTACAGCAAGATGTTACTGACACATTAGCCACTCTTGAGAAAATCGAGCGTGTAAAAGAAGAAACGGTGCAATTACGGCAAAAAGTTGCCGAAGCACCAGAGAAAATGCGCCAGGCGACTGCTGCGTTAACTGCGCTTGGCGATGTGGATAACGACGAAGAAACCCGTAAGACGTTGAGTACGCTGTCGTTACGTCAGTTGGAGTCTCGCGTTTCGCAGGCGCTGGACGAGTTGCAAAACGCACAAAACGATCTGGCTTCTTATAACAGCCAGTTGGTTTCATTACAGACGCAGCCCGAACGCGTGCAAAATGCGATGTATACCGCCTCGCAGCAGTTGCAACAAATTCGCAGCCGTCTGGATGGCACTGAGGTTGGTGAGGCGGCTTTACGTCCCAGCCAGAAAGTGTTGATGCAGGCGCAGCAGGTTTTGCTGAATGCCGAGATTGACCAGCAACGTAAAAGCCTGGAAGGGAACACCGTCTTACAGGATACCCTACAAAAGCAACGCGATTACGTGACGGCGAACAGCACGCGTCTGGAACATCAACTGCAACTGTTGCAGGAGGCGGTGAACAGCAAGCGCCTGACATTAACTGAAAAAACAGCGCAGGAAGCGGCAACGCCGGACGAAGCTGCGCGTATTCAGGCTAACCCGCTGGTGAAGCAGGAACTGGAAATTAACCAGCAATTAAGTCAGCGTCTGATTAGCGCCACAGAAAACGGCAATCAGTTGATGCAGCAAAACATCAAAGTTAAAAACTGGCTGGAGCGGGCGCTGCAATCGGAACGCAATATTAAAGAGCAGATTTCTGTCCTGAAGGGCAGCCTGCTGTTGTCCCGTATTCTTTACCAACAACAACAAACGCTGCCGTCGGCGGATGAACTGGAAAACATGACCAACCGCATCGCGGATTTGCGTCTCGAACAGTTCGAAGTCAACCAGCAACGTGATGCACTGTTCCAGAGCGATGCTTATGTGGCCAAACTGGAAGAGGGCCATGCTAACGAAGTCAACGATGAAGTCCGTGACGCACTGTTGCAAGTGGTAGATATGCGTCGTGAACTGCTGGATCAGCTAAACAAACAGTTGGGTAACCAACTGATGATGGCCATTAACCTGCAAATCAACCAGCAGCAGTTAATGAGCGTGTCGAAAAACCTGAAATCTATCCTGACCCAACAAATTTTCTGGGTGAACAGTAACCGTCCGATGGACTGGGACTGGATTAAGGCGTTCCCGCAAACGTTGCAGGATGAATTCAAGTCGATGAAAATTACGGTGAACTGGGAAAAAGCCTGGCCCGCCGTATTTATCGCTTTCCTTGCCGGTTTACCGCTGCTGTTAATTGCCGGGCTGATCCACTGGCGTCTGGGTTGGCTGAAAGCGTATCAGCAAAAACTGGCTTCCGCCGTAGGTTCCCTGCGTAACGATAGCCAGCTCAACACACCAAAAGCGATTCTTATCGACCTGATTCGCGCGCTGCCGGTATGTCTGATTATTCTCGCCGTTGGTCTGATTCTGCTGACCATGCAGCTCAACATCAGTGAATTACTGTGGGCGTTCAGCAAAAAACTGGCGATTTTCTGGCTGGTGTTTGGCCTGTGCTGGAAAGTGCTGGAGAAAAACGGCGTTGCGGTTCGTCACTTTGGTATGCCAGAGCAACAGACCAGCCACTGGCGTCGGCAGATTGTTCGCATCAGCCTCGCGTTGTTGCCAATCCATTTCTGGTCTGTGGTAGCAGAACTCTCCCCGCTGCATTTGATGGATGATGTGCTGGGGCAGGCGATGATTTTCTTTAACCTGCTGCTGATCGCCTTCCTGGTATGGCCAATGTGCCGTGAAAGCTGGCGTGATAAAGAATCCCACACCATGCGTCTGGTCACCATTACCGTGCTGTCGATCATCCCGATTGCGCTGATGGTGCTGACTGCAACAGGCTATTTCTACACTACGCTGCGCCTCTCCGGGCGTTGGATTGAAACGGTGTATCTGGTAATCGTCTGGAACTTGCTGTACCAGACAGTGCTGCGTGGGTTAAGCGTGGCGGCACGGCGTATCGCCTGGCGTCGTGCGCTGGCGCGTCGGCAGAATCTGGTGAAAGAAGGGGCCGAAGGTGCCGAGCCGCCGGAAGAGCCAACCATCGCGCTGGAGCAAGTCAACCAGCAGACGTTGCGTATTACGATGTTGCTGATGTTTGCGCTGTTTGGTTTGATGTTCTGGGCGATTTGGTCCGATTTAATCACCGTATTCAGCTATCTCGACAGCATCACCCTGTGGCATTACAACGGCACTGAAGCCGGGGCTGCGGTGGTGAAAAATGTGACGATGGGCAGCCTGCTGTTTGCGATTATCGCCTCAATGGTGGCCTGGGCGCTGATCCGCAACCTGCCAGGTTTGCTGGAAGTGCTGGTGCTGTCGCGGCTGAATATGCGTCAGGGCGCGTCGTATGCCATTACGACCATCCTTAACTACATCATCATAGCCGTTGGCGCGATGACCGTGTTTGGGTCGCTTGGCGTATCGTGGGATAAACTCCAGTGGCTGGCGGCGGCATTATCGGTAGGTCTGGGTTTTGGTTTACAAGAGATCTTCGGTAACTTTGTCTCGGGTTTGATCATCCTGTTCGAACGTCCGGTGCGCATTGGCGATACAGTAACCATCGGCACTTTCTCCGGGACGGTCAGTAAGATCCGTATTCGTGCTACCACCATTACAGATTTCGATCGCAAAGAAGTGATTATCCCGAACAAAGCGTTTGTTACCGAGCGTCTGATCAACTGGTCGTTAACCGACACCACCACCCGTCTGGTGATCCGCCTCGGTGTGGCTTACGGTTCTGATCTGGAAAAAGTACGCAGAGTACTGCTTCAGGCGGCGGCGGAGCATCCAAGGGTGATGCACGAACCCATGCCGGAAGTCTTCTTCACTGCGTTTGGTGCCAGCACGCTGGATCATGAGCTGCGTTTGTATGTTCGTGAACTGCGTGACCGCAGCCGCACTGTCGATGAACTGAACCGCACCATTGATCAGTTGTGCCGCGAAAACGACATCAACATTGCCTTTAACCAGCTTGAAGTGCATCTGCACAACGAGAAGGGCGATGAAGTGACTGAAGTGAAGCGCGACTACAAAGGCGATGATCCGACGCCTGCGGTAGGGTAATAACAAAAGGGGCAGCATTGAGTTGCCCCGAGATTACTGACAAAGTGCGCGTTGTTCATGCCGGATGCGGAGTGACCGCCTTATCCGGCCTACAAAACCGCGAAAATTCATTATATTGCAGGAGCGGTGTAGGCCTGATAAGCGTAGCGCATCAGGCAGTTTTGCGTTTACCAGCAATCTGCGGGGACATTTAGCGGCCCCATTTATTTATCACTTTTCGCCTCATCATCGTGCGTTAATTTCTTTTCATAATCGCGTTTTACAATATCCAGTGCGCGCAGCACGGTGCGGGCTGGGATCTGATTTTCTTCCAACAGAACAATCAAATCGACGGCCAGTTTCACATCGTCAGGGGCATTTTCCAGTGACATATTTTCTCCATTGTTAGCGAGTTAAACGCGCTAACCTGTTTTCGATTTTTTCCAGCGCATGGCGGCACCGAACCAGGCGTGCTTCATAGGCTTCAACCTCACGATGCAGCGTCTGCTGCTCGACTAAATCGGTCGCCTGTGCCAGACGTGCTTTACGCTCGGCAACCATCTCACGTAGCCGCCGCTCAAACTCCTGATGCTGAATGCGTTTACGCTGCCAGCGGGCGATTTTCGGCGGCGCGCTGTCCCATTCGCGCAGCGACCAGGACGCCGCTTCACGGGCAATTGCTTCCAGTTGAGCTGCCAGATGTTCCGCCAGCCAGGCCACTTGTGGCAGTTGTTGCCGTTCGACCGCGTGATGAAGCGCGGTCAGGTTGTCCCCAGCCTCAGCCAGACACGCCTGTAACGTCGTCGCGCGAGTCTGAAAAAGATGCCGGTCGAAACGGGCGCTTAGCGTGCCAAACTGCGCCACCGGGGCACAACGCTGGCGCAGCATGGCGAGCTGACCTTCCAGTTTTTCCAGCAGCAGGGTAGTTTTCACGATAAGACCTCAATGAAAATGATAATTGTTATGCTAAAGTAGCCACTCTGTAAGCTGACAACACTTAATATGCAACGAATCATTTTAATCATCATTGGCTGGCTGGCGGTAGTGCTGGGTACGCTGGGCGTGGTATTACCGGTATTACCGACGACGCCGTTTATCCTGCTGGCTGCCTGGTGTTTTGCTCGTTCTTCCCCGCGCTTTCACGCCTGGTTGCTGTACCGCTCATGGTTTGGTAGCTATTTACGCTTCTGGCAGAAATATCATGCAATGCCACGCGGTGCAAAGCCCAGAGCGATTTTACTGATCCTCGTAACCTTTGCGATTTCGTTGTGGTTTGTACATATGATGTGGGTACGCATCCTGCTATTGATCATCCTCGGTTGTTTGTTGATTTTTATGTGGCGAATCCCGGTGATTGATGAAAAGCAATAAAAACGGCGAAGCACAACAATCGCTGTTGCAATTATCGCCCACAGCCAGTACATTCTGGCGTTTTCGAGCACAGGCGCAGGCGGTCAAAGGTTAAACAAAAGTTACTTTTGATACGTTTAAAACGCGCCGTGAGTACCACCGTAACAAGCAGGCATACACTTATGACCGCGACTGCACAGCAGCTTGAGTATCTCAAAAATAGCATCAAAAGCATTCAGGACTACCCAAAACCCGGCATTCTGTTCCGTGATGTCACCAGCTTACTGGAAGACCCGAAAGCTTACGCTCTCAGCATCGACCTGCTGGTTGAGCGTTACAAAAATGCGGGTATTACCAAAGTTGTGGGCACCGAAGCACGTGGCTTCTTGTTTGGTGCTCCGGTAGCATTGGGCCTGGGCGTAGGTTTTGTACCGGTACGTAAACCGGGCAAATTGCCGCGCGAAACCATCAGTGAAACTTACGAACTGGAATATGGCACCGATAAACTGGAAATCCATGTTGATGCCATTAAACCAGGCGACAAAGTGTTGGTCGTAGACGATTTGCTGGCAACTGGCGGCACCATTGAGGCGACCGTGAAGCTGATCCGTCGTCTGGGTGGCGAAGTCACCGACGCTGCGTTCATCATTAATCTGTTCGATCTCGGCGGTGAACAGCGTCTCGAAAATCAAGGTATCACCTGTTATAGCCTTGTCCCGTTCCCGGGCCACTAATTTTTGCCAGCCCGCGTCGTGGGCAGTACAAGATGTACATTCAGCCTCGCCGTTCTGACGGGGCTGTGTTAGCATTACCCCTTCGTGAATCCACCTTCCAGCGTTTCAGAGCCTGCCAATGAGTTATCAGGTCTTAGCCCGAAAATGGCGCCCACAAACCTTTGCTGACGTCGTCGGCCAGGAACATGTGCTGACCGCACTGGCGAACGGCTTGTCGTTAGGGCGTATTCATCATGCTTATCTTTTTTCCGGCACCCGTGGCGTCGGAAAAACCTCTATCGCCCGACTGCTGGCGAAGGGGCTAAACTGCGAAACCGGCATTACCGCAACGCCGTGCGGCGTATGCGATAACTGCCGTGAAATCGAGCAGGGGCGCTTTGTCGATCTGATTGAGATCGACGCCGCCTCGCGCACCAAAGTCGAAGATACCCGCGACCTGCTGGATAACGTCCAGTACGCGCCAGCGCGTGGTCGTTTTAAAGTTTATCTGATCGACGAAGTGCATATGCTGTCGCGCCACAGCTTTAACGCACTGCTAAAAACCCTTGAAGAGCCACCGGAGCACGTCAAGTTCCTGCTGGCAACGACCGATCCGCAGAAATTGCCGGTGACGATTTTGTCACGCTGTCTGCAATTTCATCTCAAGGCGCTGGATGTCGAGCAAATTCGCCATCAGCTTGAGCACATCCTCAACGAAGAACATATCGCTTACGAGCCGCGGGCGTTGCAATTGCTGGCGCGCGCCGCTGAAGGCAGCTTGCGAGATGCCTTAAGTCTGACCGACCAGGCGATTGCCAGCGGTGACGGTCAGGTTTCAACCCAGGCGGTCAGTGCGATGCTGGGTACGCTTGACGACGATCAGGCGCTGTCGTTGGTTGAAGCGATGGTTGGGGCCAACGGCGAGCGTGTAATGACGCTGATTAACGATGCCGCAGCCCGTGGTATCGAGTGGGAAGCGTTGCTGGTGGAAATGCTCGGCCTGCTGCACCGCATTGCGATGGTCCAGCTTTCGCCTGCCGCGCTGGGTAACGACATGGCGGCCATCGAACTGCGGATGCGTGAACTGGCGCGCACCATACCGCCGACGGATATTCAGCTTTACTATCAGACGCTGTTGATTGGTCGCAAAGAATTACCGTATGCGCCGGACCGCCGCATGGGCGTTGAGATGACGTTGCTGCGCGCGCTGGCATTCCATCCGCGTATGCCGCTACCCGAACCGGAAGCGCCGCGCCAGTCCTTTGCGTCAGTCGCGCCAACGGCGGTAATGACGTCATCGCAAGTGCCGCCGCAGCCGCAATCAGCGCCGCAGCAGGCACCGACCGTACCGCTCTCAGAAACCACCAGCCAGGTGCTGGCGGCGCGTCAGCAACTGCAGCGCGCACAGGGAGCGACCAAAGCAAAAAAGAGTGAACCGGCAGCCGCTACCCGCGCGCGGCCGGTGAATAACGCTGCGCTGGAAAGACTGGCTTCGGTCACCGATCGCGTTCAGGCGCGTCCGGTGCCATCGGCGCTGGAAAAAGCGCCAGTCAAAAAAGAAGCGTATCGCTGGAAGGCTACCACCCCGGTGATGCAGCAAAAAGAAGTGGTCGCCACACCGAAGGCGCTGAAAAAGGCGCTGGAGCATGAAAAAACGCCGGAACTGGCGGCAAAGCTGGCGGCAGAAGCCATTGAACGCGATCCGTGGGCCGCTCAGGTGAGCCAACTTTCGCTACCAAAACTGGTCGAACAGGTGGCATTAAATGCCTGGAAAGAGGAGAACGGCAACGCGGTATGTCTGCATTTGCGTTCCTCCCAGCGGCATCTGAATAACAACGGTGCACAGCAAAAACTGGCTGAAGCGTTGAGCACATTAAAGGGTTCAACGGTTGAACTGACTATCGTTGAAGATGATAATCCCGCGGTGCGCACGCCGCTGGAGTGGCGTCAGGCGATATACGAAGAAAAACTTGCGCAGGCGCGCGAGTCCATTATTGCGGATAATAATATTCAGACCCTGCGTCGATTCTTCGATGCGGAGCTGGATGAAGAAAGTATCCGCCCCATTTGATCGTAAGCACAGCTTATGATCGTCATCCTTAACGTGATTGAGAGAGAAACCTATGTTTGGTAAAGGCGGTCTGGGCAACCTGATGAAGCAGGCCCAGCAGATGCAAGAAAAAATGCAGCAGATGCAGGAAGAAATCGCGAAGCTGGAAGTGACCGGTGAATCCGGCGCAGGTCTGGTGAAAGTGACCATCAACGGCGCGCACAACTGCCGTCGTGTTGAGATCGATCCAAGCTTGCTGGAAGATGACAAAGAGATGTTGGAAGATCTGGTAGCTGCGGCATTCAACGACGCAGCACGTCGCATCGAAGAAACTCAGAAAGAAAAAATGGCCTCTGTTTCCTCCGGAATGCAGTTGCCACCAGGCTTTAAGATGCCGTTCTGATGCAAACCAGCCCGCTGTTAACACAGCTTATGGAAGCACTGCGCTGTCTGCCGGGCGTCGGCCCGAAGTCGGCGCAGCGTATGGCGTTCACGCTGCTTCAGCGCGATCGTAGCGGCGGGATGCGTCTGGCGCAGGCGCTCACCCGGGCGATGTCGGAAATCGGTCACTGCGCCGATTGTCGCACCTTTACCGAACAGGACGTGTGTAACATCTGTTCAAATCCGCGTCGTCAGGAAAATGGCCAAATCTGCGTGGTGGAGAGTCCGGCGGACATCTACGCCATTGAACAGACCGGGCAGTTTTCAGGCCGCTATTTTGTGTTGATGGGGCACTTGTCACCGCTGGATGGCATTGGCCCGGATGATATCGGTCTCGATCGCCTGGAACAGCGTCTGGCAGAGGAAAAAATCACTGAAGTGATCCTCGCAACTAACCCGACGGTCGAAGGTGAAGCTACTGCTAACTATATTGCCGAGCTTTGCGCGCAATATGACGTTGAAGCCAGTCGAATTGCGCATGGCGTACCGGTTGGCGGCGAACTGGAAATGGTTGATGGCACCACGCTGTCACACTCCCTTGCCGGACGCCATAAGATTCGTTTTTAAGCAAACGAGAGCAGGATCACCTGCTCTCGCTTGAAATTATTCCCCCTTGTCCCCATCTCTCCCTCATCCCGTTTTTAACCTTAAAAATGGCATTATTGAGGTAGACCTACATGAAAGGACAAGAAACTCGTGGTTTTCAGTCAGAAGTGAAGCAGCTTCTGCATCTGATGATCCATTCTCTCTATTCCAATAAAGAAATTTTCCTGCGTGAGCTTATCTCTAACGCCTCCGATGCGGCGGACAAGTTGCGTTTCCGTGCGCTCTCTAATCCGGATCTGTACGAAGGTGATGGCGAACTGCGCGTTCGTGTCTCTTTCGATAAAGACAAGCGCACGCTGACCATCTCTGATAACGGCGTGGGGATGACCCGTGATGAAGTGATCGATCATCTGGGTACTATCGCTAAATCCGGCACCAAATCATTCCTCGAATCGCTGGGTTCCGACCAGGCAAAAGATAGCCAGTTGATCGGCCAGTTTGGTGTTGGTTTCTACTCTGCGTTTATCGTTGCCGATAAAGTGACCGTGCGCACCCGTGCGGCAGGCGAAAAACCAGAAAACGGCGTGTTCTGGGAATCTGCGGGCGAAGGTGAATACACCGTTGCCGACATCACCAAAGAAGATCGCGGTACTGAAATCACCCTGCATCTGCGTGAAGGTGAAGATGAGTTCCTTGATGACTGGCGCGTACGCTCCATTATCAGCAAATACTCTGACCATATCGCGCTGCCGGTAGAGATCGAAAAACGCGAAGAGAAAGACGGCGAAACCGTTATTTCCTGGGAGAAAATCAACAAAGCGCAGGCGCTGTGGACGCGTAACAAGTCGGAAATCACTGACGAAGAGTACAAAGAGTTCTACAAACATATCGCCCACGACTTTAACGATCCGCTGACCTGGAGCCACAACCGCGTCGAAGGTAAGCAGGAGTACACCAGCCTGCTGTACATCCCGTCGCAGGCACCGTGGGATATGTGGAACCGCGATCACAAACATGGCCTGAAACTGTACGTACAACGCGTGTTCATCATGGACGACGCAGAACAGTTTATGCCGAACTATCTGCGCTTCGTGCGTGGTCTGATTGACTCCAGCGATCTGCCGCTGAACGTTTCCCGTGAAATCCTTCAGGACAGCACGGTAACGCGTAACCTGCGCAATGCGCTGACCAAACGCGTTCTGCAAATGCTGGAAAAACTGGCGAAAGACGATGCGGAAAAATACCAGACCTTCTGGCAGCAGTTTGGCCTGGTGCTGAAAGAAGGTCCGGCAGAAGATTTCGCCAACCAGGAAGCGATTGCCAAACTGCTGCGTTTTGCTTCTACCCATACCGACTCTTCTGCGCAGACCGTGTCTCTGGAAGACTATGTTTCCCGCATGAAAGAAGGGCAGGAGAAAATCTACTACATCACCGCAGACAGCTATGCGGCAGCGAAAAGCAGCCCGCATCTGGAATTGCTGCGTAAGAAAGGCATCGAAGTCCTGCTGCTTTCCGACCGCATCGATGAGTGGATGATGAACTATCTGACTGAGTTCGACGGTAAACCGTTCCAGTCTGTGTCTAAAGTTGATGAGTCGCTGGAAAAATTGGCTGACGAAGTCGATGAAAGCACGAAAGAAGCAGAAAAAGCGCTGACGCCGTTTATCGATCGTGTGAAAGCACTGCTGGGCGATCGTGTGAAAGATGTGCGTCTGACTCACCGTCTGACCGATACGCCAGCGATCGTTTCGACCGACGCCGACGAAATGAGCACCCAGATGGCGAAACTGTTCGCCGCGGCGGGTCAGAAAGTGCCGGAGGTGAAATATATCTTCGAACTGAACCCGGATCACGTGCTGGTGAAACGTGCGGCAGATACTGAAGATGACGCGAAGTTCAGCGAATGGGTAGAACTGCTGCTGGATCAGGCGCTGCTGGCAGAACGCGGTACGCTGGAAGATCCGAACCTGTTTATTCGTCGTATGAACCAGCTTCTGGTTTCCTGATGTAACGCGATTGCGTTTCTCCGGCCTGAACGTTGAATACGATGCCGGATGACCTTAACGTCATCCGGCATTTTTTATCACCTTTCCTTAAATTATCCCCCCCTTAACCGTTTCAGCCCAAGGTGCCTTTCTTGAGGCAATCGCCTGTTGGTGGTATCGTTTATCGCTTTTTCAAAAATTCGACACATTTTAAGGGGATTTTCGCAATGCGTATCATTCTGCTTGGCGCTCCGGGCGCGGGGAAAGGGACTCAGGCTCAGTTCATCATGGAGAAATATGGTATTCCGCAAATCTCCACTGGCGATATGCTGCGTGCCGCGGTCAAATCTGGCTCCGAGCTGGGTAAACAAGCAAAAGACATTATGGACGCTGGCAAACTGGTCACCGACGAACTGGTGATCGCGCTGGTTAAAGAGCGCATTGCTCAGGAAGACTGCCGTAACGGTTTCCTGTTGGACGGCTTCCCGCGTACCATTCCGCAGGCAGATGCGATGAAAGAAGCGGGTATCAATGTTGATTACGTTCTGGAATTTGACGTACCGGACGAACTGATCGTTGATCGTATCGTAGGTCGCCGCGTTCACGCGCCGTCTGGCCGTGTTTATCACGTTAAATTCAATCCGCCGAAAGTAGAAGGCAAAGACGACGTTACCGGTGAAGAGCTGACCACCCGTAAAGACGATCAGGAAGAAACCGTGCGTAAACGTCTGGTTGAATACCATCAGATGACTGCACCGCTGATCGGCTACTACTCCAAAGAAGCAGAAGCGGGCAACACCAAATACGCGAAAGTTGACGGCACCAAACCGGTTGCTGAAGTTCGCGCGGCTCTGGAAAAAATCCTCGGCTAATCTAAGTCACCATTGATTTGCACTCTGCCTGATAAGGCGTTCACGCCGCATCAGGCATGGTACATGTCAGCAGATCTACTTTCGGGCAGGTCTGCTTATCCTCCTCAGGCAATACCTCTCACAGCAATTAGTTCTTATTCCTCACTTTTCCGCTACAATTATCAACAAGTTGAATCGATAAGAGGCGGTAATGCGTCAGACAAAAACCGGTATCCTGCTGGCAAACCTGGGGACACCCGATGCCCCCACTCCTGAAGCGGTAAAACGTTACCTGAAACAATTTTTAAGCGACAAACGCGTAGTTGATACCTCACGGCTGTTGTGGTGGCCATTGTTGCGCGGCGTGATATTACCGCTGCGTTCGCCGCGCGTGGCGAAACTGTACGCTTCTGTCTGGATGGAAGGTGGCTCGCCGCTAATGGTTTACAGCCGTCAGCAACAGCAGGCACTGGCACAACGCTTACCGGAAATACCGGTGGCACTGGGAATGAGCTATGGTTCGCCATCACTGGAAAGCGCGGTGGATGAACTGCTGGCGGAGCATGTCGATCATATCGTGGTGCTGCCGCTCTACCCGCAATACTCCTGTTCTACGGTCGGCGCGGTATGGGATGAACTGGCGCGCATTCTGGCGCGTAAACGCAGTATTCCGGGCATTTCGTTTATTCGCGATTATGCCGACGACCCCTCTTATATTAATGCTTTAGCGAATAGCGTTCGTGCATCATTCGCGCAACATGGCGAGCCGGATCTGCTATTGCTCTCCTATCACGGCATTCCGCAGCGTTATGCGGATGAAGGCGATGACTACCCGCAACGTTGCCGGACAACGACCCGTGAACTGGCTTCAGCACTGGGAATGGCACCGGAAAAAGTGATGATGACCTTTCAGTCACGCTTTGGTCGCGAACCCTGGCTAATGCCTTATACCGATGAAACGCTGAAAATGCTCGGAGAAAAAGGTGTAGGTCATATTCAGGTGATGTGTCCGGGCTTTGCTGCGGATTGTCTGGAGACGCTGGAAGAGATTGCTGAGCAAAACCGTGAAGTCTTCCTCGGTGCGGGCGGTAAAAAATATGAATATATTCCGGCGCTTAATGCTACACCGGAACATATCGAAATGATGGCTAATCTGGTTGCAACCTATTGCTAAAGAATCGAGCGCCGTCGCGTAGAGCATCGTCGGCGGTTTTCATCATCCGTGAATAATGCAAAAAGGCGTGTAGCGTACCGGAGTAGAGTTTGAACTCACAAGGTTGCTGGTGTGCCGCTAACGTCTGGTAAAGCAGGCGACTGTCATCCAGCAGCGGATCAAACTCTGCGCCCGCGATAAAGCAGGGCGGCATATCGCGAGTGAGATCATTATTAAACAGGCAGTAATATGGCGACTCGCGGTCTGCTTTGTTACCTAAATAGGCCTCTTCATACATCAGCAAATCCTGTTGCGTTAAACCATCCCAGTCACCGCCCAACAGGCGGCGAGTTACGGAATCTCGTAATCCGTAAAGCCCATACCACAGCAAAACACCAACAACTTTACCGCAATCAATCTGCTTATCTCGTAGCCATAAAGCACTGGCGAGCGCCAGCATCGCGCCCGCGGAATCACCGGCAAAACCTATGCGTGACATATTGATTTGATAATCGCTTGCCTGTCGGTGGAAGTGACAACAGGACGCCACGATTTCCTCTATTGCTTGCGGAAAACGCGCTTCTGGTGAAAGGGTGTAATTGATACCAACCACCGTACACTGAGTGTAGTTCGCCAGCAGCCGCATAATGCGATCGTGGGTATCGAGATTGCCGAGAATAAAACCGCCGCCATGCAGATAAAACAGCGTCGCGGTGCTGTCTGCGTCCGGCGAGTAGAGCCGTGTTTCCACCTGGCCATAAGGCGTGGGGACTGCGTAAGCTCTGGTTGCCATTTCTGGAGCGTCAGCATTCCAGAATCGACGCTCAAGTGTGTAATGCTGCCGTTGCTCAGTAATCGTTCCCGCTGCGGGCCAGGGCGGTAAATCGGGCTGGAGAGTATTAACAACGGCCTTCATTTCAGGAGAAATAAGTTCCAGCACGGATAATTTGTTTTCCGTCTTCATTAAAAAACTCCTTTCAAATAACGCCATTGTAAGGAACCACTGCCATGAAAATGCGATCTCACCTGCTGATATTGAAACTGCCTGCGTCTCGCGCGTTCAGGCATGATTGTGTTAACATTCGCCGCTCAGTTAACCACCCGTAAAAACAACCATGAAATTTCCCGGTAAACGTAAATCCAAACATTACTTCCCTGTAAACGCACGCGATCCGCTGTTGCAGCAAATCCAACCAGAAAACGAAACCAGCGCCGCCTGGGTGGTGGGTATCGACCAGACGCTGGTGGATATTGAAGCGAAAGTGGATGATGAGTTCATTGAGCGTTATGGATTAAGTGCCGGGCATTCACTGGTGATTGAAGATGATGTTGCCGAAGTACTTTATCAGGAACTGAAACAGAACAACCTGATAACCCATCAGTTCGCGGGTGGCACCATTGGTAACACCATGCACAATTACTCCGTGCTGGCGGATGACCGTTCGGTGCTGCTGGGCGTAATGTGCAGCAATATTGAAATTGGCAGCTACGCCTACCGTTACTTGTGTAACACCTCCAGTCGAACCGATCTTAACTATCTGCAAGGGGTGGACGGCCCGATTGGTCGTTGCTTTACGCTGATTGGTGAGTCTGGCGAACGTACCTTTGCTATCAGCCCGGGTCATATGAACCAGCTACGTGCGGAAAGTATTCCGGAAGATGTCATTGCCGGAGCGTCGGCGCTGGTATTAACGTCCTATCTGGTGCGTTGCAAGCCGGGTGAACCGATGCCGGAAGCGACCATGAAAGCCATTGAATATGCCAAAAAATACAACGTGCCGGTGGTGCTGACGCTGGGAACCAAATTTGTTATTGCGGAGAACCCACAGTGGTGGCAGGCGTTCCTCAAAGAACACGTTTCTATTCTGGCGATGAACGAAGAGGAAGCGGAAGCGTTGACCGGAGAGAGCGATCCGCTGCTGGCATCTGATAAGGCACTGGACTGGGTAGATCTGGTGCTGTGCACCGCGGGGCCAATTGGTTTATATATGGCGGGCTTTACTGAAGACGAAGCGAAACGCAAAACCCAGCATCCGCTATTGCCGGGGGCCATACCCGAATTTAACCAGTATGAGTTTAGCCGCGCCATGCGGCACAAAGATTGCCAGAATCCGTTGCGTGTCTATTCGCACATTGCACCATATATGGGCGGGCCGGAAAAAATCATGAACACCAACGGAGCCGGAGATGGGGCGCTGGCAGCGTTGTTGCATGACATTACCGCCAATAGTTATCACCGCACCAACGTGCCAAATTCCAGTAAGCATAAATTCACCTGGTTAACCTATTCGTCGTTAGCGCAGGTGTGTAAATACGCTAACCGCGTCAGTTATCAGGTTTTGAACCAGCATTCACCACGCTTAACACGCGGGCTGCCGGAGCGTGAAGACAGTCTGGAAGAGTCTTACTGGGATCGTTAAACCAGCGAACTGATGACTGTCGGATGCGGCGTAAACGCCTTATCCAACCTACGGAAGATGGCACGCGTAGGCCGGATAAGATGCGTTAGCATCGCATCCGGCAATGATGTCAATATATTACCCCGTCACCACCTCACCAGCCGGTGGCGCTTCCAGCAGTTCCAGCATAGTACGGGCAATTTCGCGTTCACCCATCACCACCTGATTTGCTCCACGTTCGGAGATATACGCCACCTCATCGTCATAATGGGCACGGGCGATAATCTCAATATCCGGGTTTTGGGTGCGAGCAGAGGCCACAATCTCACCGGCTTCGTAACCGTTGGGAATGGTCAGAATCAGCCATTTCGCGCATTTCAGATGCGCCAGGTGCATTATCTCTTCGTTAGCAGCGTTGCCTAATACTGCGCGAACCCCGCGTTCACGCAACTCATCAACACGGGTTCGTGATGTTTCAATCACCACTAACGGAATATCAGACGCGAGCAATTTTTCCCCCAGCAGGCTGCCCACGCGACCATAGCCCACCAGTATCGCGTGGTTGCAAATATCCACCGGGATCTGTTTCTCTTCTTCGATAGCCTCTTCCAGCGTCTGCTCTTCCAGTGTTTCGGTCTTCGCCAGATATTTCTCCAGCAGCGCGAACAGCACCGGGTTGAGCATAATCGACAGGATCGCGCCTGCCAGCACCAGGTTTTGCCCTGCCTGCGGCAGCAGATTCAGCGCCATCCCCAGACCTGCCAGGATAAAGGCGAACTCACCAATCTGCGCCAGGCTGGCGGCAATGGTTAACGCTGTACGCTGGGAGTGACCAAACAGACGAACCAGGAAAAGCGCTGCCACTGATTTACCAAACAGAATAATCGCCAGCGTAGCCAGCACCGCCAGCGGTTGCTGAATCAGGATCAGTGGATCAAACAACATGCCTACAGAGACAAAGAACAGCACCGCAAACGCATCGCGCAACGGCAGCGTATCATGCGCTGCGCGGTGACTAAGTTCGGATTCGTTAAGCACCATTCCGGCAAAGAATGCGCCCAGCGCGAAGGAGACGTCAAACAGTTCTACTGCACCAAAAGCAATGCCTAATGCCAGCGCCAGCACCGATAAGGTAAACAATTCACGCGAACCGGTTGCAGCGCTCCGCGCCATAATCCACGGCACCAGACGGCGGCCCACCAGCATCATAATGGCGATAAATGCGACCACCTTGCCGATGGTGATCCCCATATCAACCGCCAGCGTGGCAAAGCCAACATCGCCTTGTTCCATCATCCCCGCTACCGCCGGCAACAATACCAGCGTAAGAACCATCACCAAATCTTCCACAATCAGCCAGCCAATGGCGATTTGCCCGCGCTGACTGTCTATCAATTGCCGTTCTTCAAGCGCGCGTAGCAGTACCACGGTACTGGCGGTGGAAAGGCACAGGCCGAACACGATGCCGGTCATCAACGACCAGCCGATCACGGCAGAGAGAGCCATGCCCAGCAACGTCGCCACGGCTATCTGGGCAATCGCGCCGGGAATGGCGATCGACTTTACCGCCATTAAATCCTTTAGCGAAAAATGCAGGCCGACGCCGAACATCAGCAGAATAACGCCCAGCTCCGCCAGTTCCGGTGCCAGTTTAGTATCAGCAACAAAACCTGGGGTAAAGGGGCCAGCCAGCACACCCGCTAACAGATATCCCACCAGAGGAGAAATACGCAGTTTATTGGCCAGCATGCCGAGGATAAAGGCAAGCACAAGGCCGCCAACAATTGTGGTGATAAGCGGGGTGGCGTGATGCATTCCGTCTCCTTTTCCTGGTGGTAGTTGTCCATATTTTGGCCGGGAAAACCAAAATTACAGGTAATAGTTTATGACAATTTCATTGATGATGTTTATGAATAATTGTTGAATTTTGCAGAAAAATGGAATTAGCCGCAAAAAAAGCACGGATCGGAAAAGTGATGAGGTGTATGAAGAGGAAAGGCTTATGGCTACTGCAAAATGAAGCAGCCAAAGTTTACCTTTGGCTGCCGGGAATTCAGGATTTATGCCGATTATCAGGTAAGAATATGGTCAACATTCCCAGAAGCGGCAGGAAAGCACAGATTTTATAAACTAACTCGATGCTGGTATGGTCAGCGAGAAGCCCCAGAACCGCTGCGCCAAGGCCTCCCATCCCGAAAGCAAAACCGAAAAAGAGTCCAGAAACCATGCCGATACGCCCCGGAAGTAGCTCCTGGGCGTAGACCAGAATGGCGGAAAACGCCGAGGCGAGGATAAATCCAATAATCACCGTTAAAATACCCGTCCAGTACAGGCTGGCGTAAGGTAAAATCAAGGTAAACGGCGCAACGCCGAGGATAGAACCCCAAATTACATATTTTCTACCAATTCTGTCCCCCACAGGCCCGCCAATGACGGTTCCCGCCGCGACGGCAAACAGGAAGGCAAACAGATGAAGTTGGGCATTCTGGATAGATAAACCGAACTTTTGCATCAAATAAAAGGTGTAATAGCTGCTGATGCTCGCCATATAGAAATATTTCGAGAAAATCAGGATTAACAAGATGCTGACTGCCAGTACCACTTTGTCGCGTGGCAGCGGGTTAACAATCACTTCTTTCGGTTTGCTTTTACTCATTTGGTGTTGCGCGGCGTACCAGCGGCTGATTTGCGCCAGTACTACGATAGCCAGCAGTGCTGCCAGTACAAACCATGCGACGTTGCCTTTGCCGTAAGGTGCGATGATCACCGCCGCCAGCAATGGCCCCAACGAACTACCAAAGTTACCGCCTACCTGGAAGATAGATTGTGCCAGGCCATGACGCCCCCCAGACGCCATACGCGCCACGCGGGAAGATTCCGGGTGAAAGACCGATGAACCTGTACCGACCAGCGCCGCCGCCAGCAGAACCGCACCAAAACTGTCCGCCAGCGCCAGAAGCACCAAGCCGCTCAGGGTAAAGCACATGCCAATCGGCAGCGACCACGGCATCGGGTATTTATCGGTCCAGTAGCCGACCACCGGTTGCAGCAGAGAGGAAGCGAGCTGGAACGTCAGGGTAATCATGCCAATCTGCATAAATGTCAGAGAAAATTCAGACTGAAGCAGAGGATAAATCGCCAGAATTAGCGATTGGATCATGTCGTTCAGCAGATGCGAGAGGCTGATTGCGCCTAAAATACCAAACGATGTGCGTGCCTTAGTGGTTGACGCAGCCGCGCCCGCCACAGGCTGGGTTTGTTCACTCATTGCCATAGGAAAGTCACTTTTTCAGGGTTGCGATGTAAAGAATTATCTTATTTGTGATTATTACCTGACTAACATACCTGCATGCGCTGTCTTAAGGAAGTCTCAATGCTTAATACAGAATTTCCATTTTTGTATGTAGATTTACCATCACCACACACAGATTTGTCTATTATGTCGCGTCATACTAATTTTCAACACGTTGATATCTGGTCAGGGAGAGAGAAATATGAAGTTTTTGCAGCGGGGTGTGGCATTAGCATTATTAGCCGCATTTACACTGGCGAGTGAAACCGCCCAGGCTTATGAGCAGGATAAAACCTACAAAATTACGGTGCTTCATACCAACGATCACCACGGTCATTTCTGGCGTAATGAATATGGCGAATATGGTCTGGCGGCGCAAAAAACGCTGGTGGATGGTATCCGCAAAGAAGTCGCTGCTGAAGGTGGTAGCGTGCTGTTACTTTCTGGTGGCGACATTAACACCGGTGTACCGGAATCCGACTTACAGGATGCTGAACCTGATTTTCGCGGCATGAATCTGGTGGGTTATGACGCGATGGCGATCGGTAATCATGAATTTGATAACCCGCTCGCCGTATTACGTCAGCAGGAAAAGTGGGCTAAGTTCCCGTTGCTGTCCGCCAATATCTATCAAAAAAGTACCGGCGAGCGCCTGTTTAAACCCTGGGCGTTGTTTAAGCGTCAGGATCTGAAAATCGCGGTTATTGGTCTGACGACCGATGACACGGCGAAAATTGGTAACCCGGAATATTTCACTGACATTGAGTTTCGTAAACCTGCCGACGAAGCGAAGCTGGTGATTCAGGAACTGCAACAGACAGAGAAGCCGGACATTATTATCGCCGCCACGCATATGGGGCATTACGACAATGGTGAGCACGGTTCAAATGCTCCGGGCGATGTAGAGATGGCGCGCAGCCTGCCTGCCGGATCGCTGGCGATGATCGTCGGTGGTCACTCGCAAGATCCGGTCTGTATGGCGGCGGAAAATAAAAAACAGGTCGATTATGTTCCTGGTACGCCTTGTAAACCGGATCAACAAAACGGCATCTGGATTGTGCAGGCGCATGAGTGGGGGAAATACGTGGGGCGGGCTGATTTTGAGTTCCGCAATGGCGAAATGAAAATGGTCAACTACCAGTTGATTCCGGTGAATCTGAAGAAGAAAGTGACCTGGGAAGACGGGAAAAGTGAACGTGTGCTTTACACCCCGGAAATCGCTGAGAACCAGCAAATGATCTCGCTGTTATCGCCGTTCCAGAACAAAGGCAAAGCGCAACTGGAAGTGAAAATTGGCGAAACCAATGGTCGCCTGGAAGGTGACCGCAGCAAAGTCCGTTTTGTGCAGACCAATATGGGACGATTAATTCTGGCGGCACAAATGGATCGCACAGGCGCTGACTTCGCGGTGATGAGCGGCGGCGGGGTTCGCGACTCCATTGAGGCTGGTAATATCAGCTACAAAAACGTGCTGAAAGTGCAGCCGTTCGGCAATGTGGTGGTGTATGTGGATATGACGGGTAAAGAGGTGATTGATTACCTGACCGCCGTCGCGCAAATGAAGCCGGATTCCGGTGCCTATCCGCAATTTGCCAACGTCAGCTTTGTGGCGAAAGACGGCAAACTGAACGACCTGAAAATCAAAGGCGAAGCAGTCGATCCGGCGAAAACTTACCGCATGGCGACATTAAACTTCAATGCCACCGGTGGTGATGGTTATCCGCGCCTTGATAACAAACCGGGTTATGTGAATACCGGCTTTATTGATGCTGAAGTGCTGAAAGGCTATATCCAGAAAAACTCGCCGCTGGATGCGAGCGCATATGAGCCGAAAGGTGAGGTAAGCTGGCAGTAATCTGAAAGTGCCGGATGTGCGCATCCGGCACAATGCTTAATCGCGGCGAGCAATATCGGCAAATTTCGCATCGAGGATCTTCGCCAGATCGCCTGCTGCCAGTTCGATATCTAACCCGCGTTTACCACCAGAAACATAAATGGTGGCAAATTCTTGCGCGGGGGCGTCGATGATCGTCGGCAGACGTTTTTTCTGCCCCAGTGGGCTAATTCCCCCAACCAGATACCCCGTGGTGCGTTGTGCCACCATCGGATCGGCCATCTCCACTTTCTTGGCACCCAGCGCCTTTGCCACCTTTTTAAGATCCAGTTGACCTGCGACTGGCGTAACGGCTACCGCCAGATGTTTCATATCGCCGTTCACCGCGACAAGCAGCGTTTTGTAGACCTGATCCGCATTTAAACCTAATTTTTTGACCACTTCGTCGCCAAAATTAGTTTCAGCCGGATCGTGATCGTAGGTATGAATCTGGAAAGAAATCTTGTTTTTTTCGAGTAATTTAACTGCGGGTGTCATCGTAATTTTCCTGCCTCAAACAAAAAACGGAGAAAGCATACGCCTGATGGCGGCCCAAAAAAAAGAGTCATCTTGCCTAAGAGTATTGGCAGGATGGTGAGATTGAGCGACAATCGACTTACACCGTCGCTTAAAGTGACGGCATAATAATAAAAATATGAAATTCCTCTTTGACGGGCCAATAGCGATATTGGCCATTTTTTTAGCGCAGCATCTGCGGCAAATTCCCTTCTCCATATAAGTGCAGTGCGCCAACCGCGACCACATAGCGCCCCGGCGGCATAGCGCGTAATTTATCCCGCCAGGCAAGATTGCGCTGGTGCATCAGCACATCGTACAGCGACTGACTGAATGTATTGGGCAGCGTTATTTCATTATCTTGCGGTGGCGTATTCAGCCACCAGCTCATCATTTGTTGCAACAACCGGGCGTTGGTATGCCAGTGGGTCAGAGTATCGTCCAGCAGTGCCAGTCCGTTGTCGGGAAGCTGGAGCAACATGGCAATCTGATTTTCTGCCCCTTCCAGTTCAATCACGGGCTTATGTTGTTGCTTCGCTACCTGCAATAACTGGTAATCGATACCATATTCTGCCCGCAGCCCCAGTTTTTGCGCCTGTGTCGCCTGAAGAACCATCGCAATTTGCCACAGCGGTTGAGTAGAAAACAGCGAGGGAGAAATGCCCATCTCCTGGCTAATGTGTTGCAGGTTTTGCATCTGTTCTTCGCTGATACGCTCTTCCAGCGCCTCGCAGGAAGGGAGATTGGCAAATGGGGTATCGCTGGTGGAAACATCCGCCTCGACGATAAGCGCATCGGCTTGTTTGAGTTTTTTGAGCAGCCGGGCGGGCAGGGGAGCCATATCGTGGCTACCCATATGAATACTGCCAATGAGATGAAAATGACGATTACCGGAAAGAGAGATATCGATGGCAGGCCAGGTGTAATGATTACCGCGCAGCGCAGCCCAAAGTGTTTTTACCCGGTACAACAGATCCATACGACCTCCCTTTGTGAAATATCATGCTAGCGCGCGGGGAGGAATGGCGCAAATGGAGTTGATTGTTGCACTTGTGCACAGTGCTTTGTCCAGTAAACCGGACAAGGCGTTCACGCCGCATCCGGCACCTGAGCGCCATTGCCTGATGCGACGCTGACGCGTCTTATCAGGCCTACAGACTTGTGCCCGAACCGTAGGCCGGATAAGGCGTTCATGCCGCATCCGGCACCTGAGCACTATTGCCTGATGCGACGCTGTCGCGTCTTATCAGGCCTACAAACTTGTGCCCGAACCGTAGAACCGTAGGCAGGATAAGGCGTTCATGCCGCATCCGGCAGTCGTGCGTTAATGCCAAATGCGCCGCCCTGAAGCAGCGCATCCGGCAATGACGTACTTACTCTTTCGGTTTAAACCGCAGCAACCGGTTGGCGTTGCTCACCACGGTAATCGACGAGAGTGCCATGGCTGCCCCGGCAACCACCGGGTTAAGCAAGGTTCCGGTGAACGGCCATAAAATACCGGCGGCGACGGGGATCCCAATGCTGTTATAGATAAACGCACCAAGCAGATTCTGCTTCATATTACGCAGCGTTGCGCGGGAGATGGCGAGCGCATCGGCAACGCCCATCAGACTATGGCGCATCAGAGTAATCGCTGCGGTTTCAATCGCAACATCACTCCCACCGCCCATTGCAATACCGACATCCGCCTGGGCCAGTGCTGGCGCGTCGTTAATACCGTCACCCACCATTGCGACCTGACGCCCCTCGCTTTGCAGACGTTTAATCGCTTCGGCTTTACCATCCGGCAATACACCCGCAATCACTTCATCAATCCCCGCTTCTTTGGCGATCGCATTGGCGGTCGTTGGGTTATCCCCGGTCAACATCACCAGACGATATCCCGCTTTATGCAGCCGTTGCAGCGCCGCCACGCTATCACTACGTAATGGATCGCGTACTGCCAGCAGGGCTACCGCTTTACCGTCAACCGCCAGCAGCACTGGCGTTGATCCTTGCGATGCCTGGGCGGTAATCTCCGCTTCGATAGCTTTCGTATCTACTTGCTGATCATTTAACAGCGCCTGATTCCCCAACAGCAGCGCATGGCCTTCTGCTTCACCGCTCACGCCCAGCCCGCGCAATGTGCGGAAGCCGTTGACTTGTGGCAGTTGCATATCGCCTGCTTTATCGAGGATTGCCCGCGCCAGTGGGTGGCTGGAACCTTGTTCCAGTGCCGCCGCCAGACGCAGCGCCTGCGCTTCGTCAACATCAGCAAAGGTTTTCACAGTGACAACCTGCGGCTTTCCTTCGGTCAGCGTCCCGGTTTTATCGAAAACTACGGTATCCAGCGTACTGGCACGTTGCAGTGCGTCGGCGTCACGCACCAGCACACCGAACTCTGCCGCGCGGCCGACACCAGAAATAATCGACATCGGCGTTGCCAGCCCCAGCGCACACGGGCAGGCGATAATCAGCACCGTGGTGGCAATCACCAGGGTATAAACAATTTGCGGTGCCGGACCAAAGAAATACCAGATTGCCGCACTGATCAGCGCAATCACCACCACTACCGGCACAAACACGGCAGAGATTTTATCCGCCAGTTGGCCGATTTCCGGCTTACTGCTCTGGGCCTGGCGCACCATGCGAATAATCCGCGACAAGGTAGTATGGCTGCCAACCGCACTGGCGCGAAACAGCACGCTGCCGTCCTGCACCACCGTCCCGGCATGGACACTATCGCCTTCGCCTTTTTGCTGCGGAATAGGTTCACCCGTCAGCATTGCTTCATCCAGCCACGCTTCGCCCTGGGTAATCTCACCATCTACCGGCACACGATCACCGGTCGTCAGGCGCAGCAACATACCTGGCTGCACTTCAGCCAGCGGCACACTTTTTTCACCATCTTCGGTGACCAGTCGTGCCGTGGGCGGGGTTAAATCGAGTAATTTCTCCAGCGCTTTAGAAGAGCGCTGACGTGCGCGCGCTTCCAGCATATGGCCGAGATTAATCAGACCGATAATCATCGCGCTGGCTTCGTAATAAAGATGTCGCGCTTCCATCGGGAACCACTGCGGCCACAGGTTGACGCTCATCGAATAGAGCCACGCCACGCCTGTACCCAGCGCTACCAGCGTATCCATCGTCGCCGCGCCGTTCAGCAGGCTTTTCCATGCGCTGCGGTAAAAATGCCCACCCGCGAAAACCATCACCGCCAGCGTAATCAGGCCGATAACCAACCATAGGTTGCGGTTGTCGGCAGTGACCATCATGTTCTCGCCAATCATCCCCCAGACCATCACCGGGATACCCACCGCCAGGGCGACAATCGCCTGCCAGCGGAAGCGTTTCATAGTCGCGACGGCGGTTTCCTGCTGGCGCTCGCGGCGTTTAGCATCATCTTCAATCGCCTCTGCGCCGTAGCCCGCTTTTTCCACCGCCTGCACTAAATCTTGTGGGGAGGCACTGCCCATCACCAGCGCAGTGCGCTCCGCCAGGTTTACCCGTGCCTGGGTGACGCCCGGTACGCTTTGCAGCGCGTTCTGCACCCGGGTGACACAACTGGCGCAGCTCATGCCGCTCAGCAGCAACTGCTGACTATCGTCTTCGGCGGTCGCTGCCGGAAGCTCATCAGGAACCGCTGTCAGTGCTTCCGACGGGATTGATGACTCCGCCAGCGGTTTAGCCTTTGGGTGGCTTACTGATGCGTCATAACCCGCTTGCTTGATAGTTTCGATAAGCTGTTCTGCGCTGGCAGTACCGGTAACGTGCGCTTCAGTGATAGACACGTCCGCCTGCTCAACGTCCGGGCGCTGCTCAAGACTCTCTTTTACGCGTTTAACGCAGTGACCGCAGGACAAGCCGTCCAGGGTCAGGTCGATTGTTTGAGACATAATTCACTCCTTTAAGACAGTGTTGACTGACTGAGATAAAGGGTAAACCTTCCAGCAAGGGGAAGGTCAAGAAATTAATTAATCACCAGGATAAAAGTCAGTGAAGATTAAAAAATTGGCTCAATTTCCATCAGAATCAGACAATTATCTCTTTGTTTTCCTGTAGTTAATTTGCGGGTGCTAAGTTAAATCAGGATGCCTGAAAATTGGCATCGGGGTGAGGAATAACCTCCCGCATCTATAAAAAGGAGTTAACAAAAGATGTCAGATGCAAAAAATTTACAGCAGGCAGTGGACCAGGCATATACCCAATATCATTCACTGAGCGGCGGACAAAATGCCGATTACATTCCCTTTCTGGCGAATGTCCCCAGCCAACTGGCGGCAGTGGCTATTGTGACTTGCGATGGTAGCGTCTATCGCGCGGGTGACAGTGAGTACCGCTTTGCGCTGGAATCCATCTCGAAAGTCTGTACGTTAGCCCTCGCGCTGGAAGATGTCGGCTCGCAGGCGGTTCAGGACAAAATTGGCGCTGACCCGACCGGATTGCCTTTTAATTCAGTCATCGCCTTAGAACTTCATGGCGGCAAACCGTTGTCGCCACTGGTGAATGCAGGTGCTATCGCCACTACCAGTCTGATCAAAGCCGACAATGCCGAGCAACGCTGGCAGCGGATTTTACACATCCAACAACAACTGGCTGGGGAGCAGGTGGCGCTCTCTGATGAAGTGAATCAGTCAGAGCAGACCACCAACTTCCACAATCGCGCAATTGCCTGGCTACTGTATTCCTCCGGATACCTCTATTGCGATGCGATGGAAGCCTGCGACGTGTACACCCGTCAGTGCTCCACGCTTATCAATACCGTTGAACTGGCGACGCTTGGCGCGACGCTGGCGGCGGGCGGTGTTAATCCGCTAAGCCAAAAACGTATTCTTCAGGCCGATAATGTACCGTACATCCTGGCCGAAATGATGATGGAAGGACTGTATGGTCGCTCCGGTGACTGGGCGTATCGCGTGGGGTTGCCCGGAAAAAGCGGCGTTGGCGGCGGTATTCTGGCGGTCGTACCTGGCGTGATGGGTATTGCCGCGTTCTCGCCACCGCTGGATGAAGAAGGCAACAGTGTTCGCGGACAAAAAATGGTGGCATCGGTCGCTAAACAACTCGGCTATAACGTGTTTAAGGGCTGATCATGATGAACACGGAAGGTGATAACGATAACAAACCCCTCGGGCTATGGAATGTCGTTTCCATCGGCATTGGGGCGATGGTGGGGGCGGGGATCTTTGCCCTGCTGGGGCAGGCCGCGTTGTTAATGGAAGCCTCGACCTGGGTCGCCTTTGCCTTTGGCGGTATTGTGGCGATGTTTTCCGGTTATGCCTACGCGCGGCTTGGGGCGAGTTACCCCAGTAACGGCGGGATTATTGACTTCTTTCGTCGGGGATTAGGTAATGGCGTCTTTTCGCTGGCTCTATCGTTACTGTACCTGATGACGCTGGCGGTGAGTATCGCGATGGTGGCTCGTGCCTTTGGCGCTTATGCCGTGCAGTTTTTGCATGAAGGCAGCCAGGATGAGCATCTTATTTTGCTGTACGCACTGGCGATCATTGCGCTGATGACACTATTTAACTCCTTAAGCAATCATGCGGTAGGGCGGCTGGAAGTGATCCTCGTCGGCATCAAAATGATGATCCTGTTGTTGTTGATCGTCGCAGGCGTCTGGTCGCTACAACCAGCGCACATTTCTGTCTCTGCACCACCCAGCTCCGGCGCGTTCTTCTCCTGTATTGGGATAACCTTCCTTGCTTATGCGGGCTTTGGCATGATGGCAAACGCAGCGGATAAAGTGAAAGATCCGGCGGTCATTATGCCACGGGCGTTTCTGGTGGCGATTGGCGTTACCACGCTACTCTACATTGCGCTGGCGCTGGTGCTACTTAGCGATGTTTCGGCATTAGAGTTAGAAAAATATGCCGATACCGCCGTAGCGCAAGCCGCTTCTCCGTTGCTCGGACATGTGGGTTATGTGATTGTGGTCATCGGCGCTTTACTGGCGACGGCCTCAGCCATCAACGCCAACCTGTTTGCCGTGTTTAACATCATGGACAATATGGGCAGCGAGCGCGAACTGCCGAAATTAATGAATAAATCCCTGTGGCGGCAGAGTACCTGGGGAAACATCATCGTAGTGGTGTTGATTATGCTGATGACGGCGGCGCTGAATTTAGGCTCGCTCGCCAGCGTCGCCAGTGCCACTTTTTTGATCTGCTACCTGGCGGTGTTTATGGTCGCTATCCGCCTGCGTCATGATATTCACGCCTCGTTACCGATCCTTGTTGTTGGCACGCTGGTTATGTTGTTGGTGATCATCGGGTTTATTTACAGTCTGTGGTCACAGGGCAGCAGTGCGCTGATGTGGATTATTGGCGCACTATTACTAAGCCTTATTGTGGCAATGGTAATGAAACGGAATAAAACGGTATAAACTTTTCTGTGCGCAGTGCTTTCTGTACTGCGCTTTTATTTTTATCCTTAAATTAATCTCCTTTCTTATGCCTTTAATAAATAATTCACAAAAAAAAGATATATAGACGATAAAACTGTGATTTCTATCACTTCCTGGCATGGATTATTCTTAACAAGGATGATGGTAATCTAAAAGTCGTAGTGTATTCTTAATAAATGACGTATAAGCTTTTCAACTGCATTTCTTTTAAAGGGGGAAGTAAAAACGAAAGAGATGCGCAAGTTATTACCCTTCTTAAATAAAATGATGCTGGTTATAAAGATCAGTTAAAATAATGACCTGGAAGGAAGTGACTTACCTATGGCGCGATTACAATTAAAAAACCGTAAAAATAAAGGTCTGATATTTTTAATAAGTTTTATTGTGATGGGAGGAGACGCGCTTGCTGCACCGTTACCACAATGGGCTAATGCCCCTGCGGTTACGCCGGTTGCCAGTTTATCCTTACAGGAAAGTATATTACGCGCATTTGCCCGCAATCCTGACGTCACCCAACAGGCGGCGCAGATAGGTATTGGCGAAGCGCAAATCGATGAAGCCAAAAGTGCCTGGTATCCGCACGTGGGTTTAACCGGCAACGCAGGCCCGTCGCGACAAACTGACTCCAGCGGCAGGCTGGATAACAACGTTTCTTATGGCATAACCCTGACGCAACTGGTGTATGACTTTGGTAAAACTAACAACAATATCAAACTGCAAACTGCCGCTCGTGATAGCTACCGCTTTAAATTAATGGCCACCCTGACCGATGTCGCAGAGAAAACGGCGACCGCCTATATGGAAGTTAGCCGTTATCAGGCTTTGTGTGACGCGGCGCAACGCAATATTCACTCGCTGGAAAATGTCTATAACATGGCGGCACTGCGCGCCAATGCCGGGCTGAACTCATCTTCTGATGAATTACAGGCCCAGACGCGTATTGCCGGAATGCGCTCGACGCTGGAGCAATATCAGGCACAGATGGCCAGCGCCAAAGCACAACTGGCGGTGCTGACCGGCGTACAGCCGGAGGCGATAGCCGCGCCGCCAGGCGAATTAGCCGAACAGCCAGTATCGCTAAAAAATATCGATTATCAATCCATCCCACTGGTGCTGGCGGCAGAAAACTTACGCCAGTCGGCTCAGTACGGGGTAGAAAAAACCAAAGCGCAATACTGGCCCACGCTCAGTATTCAGGGGGGCAAAACGCGCTACCAGACCAGTGACCGTTCGTACTGGGACGACCAGTTACAGTTGAACGTCAATGCGCCGCTGTATCAGGGTGGCGCGGTTTCTGCTCAGGTGCAACAAGCCGAAGGGCAACAAAAAATCTCTGCCTCGCAGGTCGAACAGGCAAAACTGGATGTGCTGCAACGGGCGTCGGTGGCGTATGCCAACTGGACCGGTGCACGGGGTCGTGAAGAAGCAGGTTTAGCACAATCCGAAAGCGCGCACAAAACGCGAGATGTGTACCAAAATGAATATAAATTAGGCAAACGCAGTCTGAATGATCTATTAACCGTCGAGCAAGATGTCTTTCAGGCGCAATCGGCTGAAATAAATGCCAATTATGATGGTTGGGTCGCAGCAGTTAATTATGCCGCTGCGGTTAATAACCTGATTCCATTAGCGGGAATTAAACAAGGCTTATACAACGACTTACCCGACTTGAAATAATCCTGCCATTATTAATAGTAGGGCTACATCGTTATTAAGTGATTTTACTCGTCATGCTTCAGGTTAGCATGAATTGCGGCTGCGTATCCTCTCGCTTGCCACCTTTCTGCAACTTGAATTATTTAGAGTAACCCTTTGTCTTATTAAGATAAATGGACTCGCTAAGGATGTGCGCCATTTATCAGGAATGCCATTATGAGCCTGATTATTGATGTTATTTCGCGTAAAACATCCGTCAAACAAACGCTGATTAATCCGGGCGACGTCACGGTTGTTATTTATGAGCCATCTGTGGTGCAGGTTCATGCTCAGGCATCTGCCGTCGCACGTTATGTTCGCGAAGGAAATGACCTGCTGATTTATATGCAGGATGGTACGGTTGTCCGTTGCAATGGCTATTTTTTGCAAGCGGCTAATTCAACTGAACAATCGGAGCTGGTCTTTGCCGATGGACAACAGCTTACACATGTCACTTTTGCTGATACTGCTGCGGGTGGTTTAGCCCCTGTGGAGCTGGTAGCCCATACTGCAGCCATTGAAAGTATTGCACCATTTCTTGATACCGTTGCTCAGACGAGCACCTTCCCGTGGGGATGGTTAGCGGGTGCAGCGGTAGGTGGCGGCGCGCTTGGCGCTTTGCTGGCAAGTGGTGGTGGTGATGATTCGAAAACTGAAGTGGTTAATAACCCACCGCCAGCCGAACCAGGCAATGCTACCCCGTCATTTTTAGTGACCGATAATCAGGGCGACCAGCGCGGCATTCTCGCTACCAATGACATCACCGATGACACCACGCCAACCTTTAGCGGCAGCGGACAGGCGGGGGCGACCATCCAGATCAAAGACAGCAACGGCAACACCATCGCCAGTACACAGGTAGACAGCAACGGGCACTGGAGCGTTTCTTTACCTACACAAAGTGCCGGTGAACATACCTGGTCAGTCGTGCAAATTGTCGGCAACACCATCACCGATGCCGGTTCGATAACGTTAACTATCGACAACAGTCAGGCCGCCGTACAGGTTGCCACCACCGCAGGCGATAACATTATTAACGCCAGCGAGCAGGCTGGCGGATTTACACTTTCTGGTAGCAGTAGCCATCTGGCACAGGGAACAGAGCTCACCGTCACGCTTAACGGCAAAACTTACACGACTACCGTCGGGGCTAACGGCGCGTGGAGCGTGCAGGTGCCGACTGCCGATGCGCAGGCGTTAGCTGAAGGGAACCAGGCAGTACTGGTTAGTGGTAAAGATGCCACGGGCAATACGGTCACTGGTGCGCAACTATTAACAGTCGATACCCAGCCGCCGACGCTTGCCATCAATGCTATCGCTCAGGACAACATTGTCAGCGCCGCGGAACATAACGCCGCGCTGGTGTTAAGTGGTACATCGAATGCTGAAGCGGGACAAACCGTTACCCTGACAGTAAACGGTAAAAGCCATACAGCAATCGTCGGTAGCGACGGCACATGGCAGGTGACGCTGCCTGCCGCAGAAGTGCAGGCACTGACGGAGGGTAACTACGCCGTAAATGCCAGCGTCAGCGACCGGGCAGGAAACGCCACCAGCAACAGCGCAAATTTCACGGTAGACACCAGTGCGCCTGTGGTCAGCGTTAACACCGTTGCGGGTGACGATGTTCTTAACACCGCTGAACAGATTGTGGCACAGATTATTTCCGGGCGGGTCAGTGGGGCTTCACCTGGCGACACGGTCACCGTCAAATTAGGTGCCACGGTTCTGACCGGTGTGGTGCTGGCAGACGGCACCTGGAATGTCGCTCTGGATCCAGCGGTAACCCGCACGCTGGCGCGTGGGCCTAACGACCTTATTGTCACGGTTACCGATGCTGCCGGAAATACCGGTACAGCGACTCATAACATCACCCTGGCGGGCGTCGCGCCGCAGGTGGCGATAGATCCCATCAGCGGTGATAACGTACTGAATGCGCTGGAGTCTCAGCAGCCGCTAACGTTAAGCGGCACCAGCAATTTGCCCGATGGCGGCACGGTTAACGTGACGCTGAATAATGTCACTTATAGTGCGCAGGTTAACGGCGGCGTGTGGTCACTGAGCGTGCCAGTAAGCGATGTCCTGAACCTGGCAAACACCAACTATATTGTTACCGCCAGCGCCACGGATGTGACCGGCAATACGGGAACCGCGCAAAGCAACTTACTGGTCGATACGGTGCTGCCGCAGGTGATTATCAACACCTTTGCGGGCGACAACGTGGTGAACAATGCCGAAGCGGCGGCAGATCAAACCCTGAGCGGGCGCGTAGTGGGCGCAGTGCAGGGCGATACTGTAACCATTGAGCTGGGTGGCAATACGTACACGGAGACGGTGGGGAGCAACCTCACCTGGAGTGTGAACGTTCCGGCGGCTGATTTACAGGCGCTGGGCGATGGCGCATTAACAATCAACGCCTCTGTGACGAACGGACACGGCAACACCGGTAATGGTGAACGTGATATCACCATCAGCGCCACGCTGCCGGGTCTGCGTATCAATACTATTTCCGGCGATGACGTTATTAACGCCCTCGAACAGCAGCAAGATCTGGTTATTTCTGGTAGCAGTAGTCATCTCCCCGCGGGCACCACCGTGACGGTAACGCTCGGCAACGAAACGTATCAAGGCGTGACCGATAGCAACGGCAACTGGCAGGTGGGCGTTCCGGCTGCGGACTTGCAGGCGCTCAGTGCAGGCACGGTCGTCGTGACGGCCAGTGCAACAGACCCGGCAGGTAACCCGGTCTCTATCGACCACAACGTGCTTGTTGATGCGGGTGAAGTGGCGATCGCTATCAACATCGTTTCCGGCGATGACATTATCAACGCCGCAGAAAAAGGCTCGCCGCTGACGCTGACTGGCACCACCCAGGGCGTCGAGGCCGGGCAAACTGTGGTGGTGAAATTCGCCGGGCAAACCCTGACGACCACAGTACAGAACGACGGTTCCTGGAGCCTGACCGTACCCGCCAGTACAGTCAGTAGCCTGTCAGATGGCGCAACGGAAATCACCGCAACTGTCACTAATACCAGCGGTAACACCGGCGACACCTCCCGCACGATTACCGTCGATAGCCAGGCTCCGGCCTTAAGCATCGATTCGCTGACCGCCGATAACATCATTAATGCCACTGAAAGCGGACAAGATTTGTCTATCACCGGCACCACCGACGCCCAGCCAGGGCAGACGGTAACGGTCACGCTGAATGGGCAGACCTATCAGGGCACCGTGCAGTCAGACGGCACCTGGAGTGTGACCGTTCCCGCCGCCAACGTTGACGCGCTGGCTGACGGCAACGCCACGGTCACCGCCAGGGTGAACGATATCGCCGGTAACCCGACCAGCGTTTCACGTGTGGCGCTGGTGGATGCCACGCCGCCGGTGGTGACCATTAATCCGGTGGCGACCGACAACGTCATCAACACGCCGGAACATGCTCAGGCGCAAATCATCAGCGGCACGGTCACTGGCGCACAGGCGGGCGATATCGTCACCGTGACGCTGAATAATGAGAATTACACCACGGTGGTGGATGCTTCCGGCAACTGGAGTCTGGGCGTTCCGGCCTCGGTGGTCAGTGGGCTGGCGGACGGCAGTTATCCTGTCAGCGTCTCGGTAACCGACAAAGCCGGAAACACGGGCAGCCAGTCACTGACCGTCACGGTCGATACCGCCGCGCCGGTGATTGGTATTAACACCATTGCTGGCGACGATGTGATTAACGCCAGCGAAAAAGGAGCCGATGTTCAAATTACCGGCACCAGCGATCAGCCTGTTAATACCGCCATCACCGTGACATTGAACGGGCAAAATTATACGGCGACGACCGACGCCTCCGGCAACTGGAGCGTGACGGTTCCGGCATCGGCGGTAACCGCATTAGGCCAGGCCAACTATACGGTGACAGCAGCGGTGACCAGCGGTATCGGCAATAGCGCCACCGCCAGCCATAACCTCCTGGTCGACAGCGCGCTGCCCGGCGTGACCATTAATCCGGTAGCAACCGACGATATCATTAACGCCGCCGAAGCGGGCGTAGCGCAAACCATCAGCGGGCAGGTGACTGGAGCCGCCGTTGGCGACACGGTAACCGTTACGCTGGGTGGCAATACCTACACCACCACCGTACAGCCTGGATTAAGCTGGAGCGTGAGCGTTCCGGCGGCGGATATCCAGGCGCTGGGTAATGGTGATTTGACGGTGAGCGCCTCAGTCACCAATGAAAACGGCAACACCGGCAGCGGTACGCGGGATATCACCGTTGACGCCAATCTGCCTGGTCTACGGGTCGATACGGTGGCGGGTGATGATGTGGTCAATATCATCGAACACGGGCAGGCGCTGGTCATCACCGGCAGCAGCTCGGGGCTGGCAGAAGGCACGCCGCTTACCGTCACGATTAATAATGTGGAATACACCACTGCGGTGCAGGCCGATGGTAGCTGGAGCGTGGGCGTCACGGCGGCGCAGGTTAGCGCCTGGCCTGCGGGGACGGTGACGGTTGCCGTGTCCGGGGAAAGTAGTGCCGGAAATCCGGTGAGCATCACTCATCCAGTGACGGTCGATCTCACTCCGGCGGCTATTTCTATCAACACCATCGCCACGGACGACGTGATTAATGCCGCAGAAAAAGGCGCTGATTTAACCCTTTCCGGCACCACCACTAACGTAGAAGCCGGACAAACGGTCACCGTGACCTTTGGCGGGAAAAATTACACTGCCAGCGTGGCGAGCGATGGTAGCTGGACTGCCACCGTACCCGCTGCTGATTTAGCGTCATTAACTGATGGTGCCGCCACCGCGCAGGCCAGCGTCAGCAACGTCAACGGCAATAGCGCCTCGGCGGTGCATAACTACAGCGTCGACAGCAGTGCGCCAACCATCATTATTAATACCGTTGCCAGCGACAATATCGTCAATGGCAGCGAAGCCGATGCGGGCGTGACGGTGAGCGGTAGCACCACCGCCGAAGCGGGGCAGATTGTTACGGTAACGCTCAATAGCCCAACCGTGCAGACATATCAGGCAACGGTACAGGCCGATGGCACCTGGAGCATCAATATTCCGGCGGCAGATCTCGCAGCGTTGACGGATGGCAGCCATACCCTGACGGCGACGGTCAATGATAAAGCGGGCAACCCGGCGAGCACCACGCATAATCTGGCGGTGGATCTCACCGTTCCGGTACTTACCATCAACACCATTGCCGACGATGACATTATTAACGCCGCCGAACACGGGCAGGCGCTGGTGATTTCTGGTTCCAGCACCGGTGGAGAAGCGGGGGATGTCGTCACCGTTACGCTAAACAGTAAAACCTACACCACGACGCTTGATGCCTCCGGCAACTGGAGCGTCGGCGTTCCGGCGGCGGACGTCACCGCGCTTGGCAGTGGCCCGCAGACCGTCACCGCCACGATTATTGATACGGCAGGTAATAGCGACAGCGAGACGCACACGGTTACCGTTAACCTTACCGCGCCGACTATTGGCATTAACACCATCGCCACCGATGACGTCATTAACGCCAGCGAAAAAGGCGCGGATCTGCAAATTTCTGGCACCAGTAATCAGCCCGCAGGCACCACAATTACGCTGACGCTTAACGGGCAAAATTACACCGCGACGACAGACGCCGCAGGCAACTGGAGTACCACAGTGCCAGCCTCTGCTGTCGGCGCGCTGGGCGAAGCCAGCTACACGGTGACGGCGAACGTCACCGACAGCGCGGGTAACAGCAATTCCGCCAGTCATAATGTGCAGGTCAATACCGCGCTGCCTGGCGTCACCCTTAATCCGGTGGCGACCGACGATATTATTAACGCGGCGGAATCGGGTTCCGCCCAGACTATCAGCGGCCAGGTGACGGGCGCAGCGGCGGGCGATACCGTCACCGTAACGCTTGGCGGGAAAACCTATACCGCCACCGTGCAGGGCAATTTAAGCTGGAGCGTGGACGTTCCGGCAGCGGATATTCAGGCCATCGGTAATGGCGACCTGACGGTTAACGCCTCGGTGACCAACAGCGTGGGCAATACCGGCAGCGGTTCGCGAGATATTACTATCGACGCCAATTTGCCTGGTCTGCGCGTCGATACCGTGGCGGGCGATGATGTGGTCAATAGCATCGAGCACACTCAGGCGCTGGTGATAACCGGTAGCAGCAGCGGGCTGGCTGCGGGCGCGGCGCTGACGGTGGTGATTAACACGGTCACTTACGCTGCGACAGTATTAGCCGATGGCACGTGGAGCGTCGGTGTTCCGGCGGCAGATGTGGGCAACTGGCCTGCGGGGACGGTGAATATTACGGTTTCAGGCGCCAGTAGTGCCGGAAATCCGGTGAGCATCACCCATCCGGTCACCGTCGATCTGGCGGCGGTGGCGATTTCCATTAACACCGTTTCCGGCGACGATGTGATTAACGCTGCTGAAAAAGGGGCAGATTTAACCCTTTCTGGCAGCACCTCCGGCGTGGAAGCGGGGCAAACGGTCACCGTCACCTTTGGCGGGAAAACCTACACCGCCACTGTAGCGGGCGATGGTAGCTGGACAACCAGCGTACCCGCCGCCGATCTCAACGCGTTACGCGACGGTGACACTACGGTGCAGGCCAGCGTCAGCAACGTTAACGGCAACACGGCTTCGGCAACCCACGCCTACAGCGTCGATGCCACGGCACCCACGCTTTCCATCAATACCATTGCCACCGACGATATTCTTAACGCCGCTGAGGCGGGCAATCCGTTAACCATCAACGGCACCAGTAGCGCCGAAGCGGGTCAGACGGTAACCGTCACGCTTAATGGCGTCAGCTATACCGGCACCGTTCAGGCGGACGGAAGCTGGAGCGTCAGCGTACCGACAACAGATCTCAGCAATCTGACCGCCAGCCCGTACACCGTCAGCGCCTCGGTAAACGACAAGGCGGGTAACCCGGCGACCGCAACTCACGGTCTGGCGGTGGATCTCACTGTTCCCGTGCTGACCATCAACACCGTCTCCGGCGATGACATTATTAACGCCACCGAACACGGGCAGGCGCTGGTGATCTCCGGTTCCAGCACTGGTGGCGAAGCGGGCGATGTCATCACCGTCACGTTAAACAGTAAAACCTACACCACCACACTGGACGCTTCCGGCAACTGGAGCGTCGGCGTTCCGGCGGCAGATGTCACTGCGCTGGGCAGCGGTGCGCAAACCATCACCGCGACCATTACCGACGCGGCAGGCAACATCGATGACGCCAGCCGCACGGTTACCGTGAATCTGACCTCGCCAACCATTGGCATCAACACCATTGCTACGGATGACGTGATTAACTCCACGGAAAAAGGCGCGGATCTGCAAATCACCGGCACCAGTAATCAGCCAGCGGGCACTACGGTTACAGTGACGCTGAACGGGCAAAATTACACCGCCACCACAGATGCTTCCGGCAACTGGAGCACCACGGTGCCAGCTTCGGCGGTTAGCGCGCTGGGTGAAGCTAACTACACAGTAACCGCGAACGTCACAGACAGCGCGGGCAACAGCAACTCCGCCAGCCATAGCGTGCTGGTCAACAGCGCCTTGCCTGCTGTCACCATTAACGCGGTGGCGACCGACGATATTATTAACGCTGCTGAATCCGGTAACGCGCAAACCATCAGCGGTCAGGTGACGGGCGCAGCGGCGGCAATACGGTCACCGTGACGCTGGGCGGCAACACCTACACCGCCACGGTGCAGGCTAACTTAAGCTGGAGCGTCAGCGTTCCGGCGGCGGATATTCAGGCCATCGGCAACGGCTCTCTCACCGTAAACGCCTCGGTGACTAACGGCGTCGGCAACACCGGCAGCGGTACGCGCGATATCACAATCGACGCCAATCTGCCTGGCTTACGGGTCGATACTGTGGCGGGCGACGATGTCATTAACAGCATTGAGCACAGTCAGGCACTGGTGGTAACCGGTAGCAGCACCGGGTTAACGGCAGGAACGGCGTTAACGGTCGTTATCAACAACGTCACTTATGGCGCGACGGTGTTAGCCGACGGCACATGGAACCTCGGTGTTCCGGCGGCGGATGTCAGCAACTGGCCTGCGGGTACGGTGGATATTACGGTAAGCGGCACCAACAGCGCCGGAACAACCTCCACCATTACCCATCCGGTCACCGTCGATCTGGCGGCGGTTGCCATCACCATTAACACCCTTTCCGGCGATGATGTGATCAACGCTGTCGAAAAAGGCGAAACGCTGGTGGTGAGCGGCAGCACCAGCGGCGTGGAAGCCGGGCAAACGGTAACCGTGACCTTTGGCGGCAAAAATTACACCACCACCGTGGAAGCCAACGGTAGCTGGACGGTGAACGTGTTACCTGCCGATCTCGCTGCGTTGCCGGACGGCGCGGGCAACGTGCAGGTGAGCGTCAGCAACATTAACGGCAACAGCGCCCAGGCGGATCGCGCGTACAGCGTCGATGCCACCGCGCCGCTTGTGACCATCAACACCATCGCTGGCGACGATATTCTCAACGTAAGCGAAGCTGGCGCGGGGATAACCATCAGCGGCACCACCACGGCGCAGGCCGGACAGACGCTGACCGTTACGCTGAATAACAACACTTACCAGACCACCGTTCAGGCGGATGGCACCTGGAGCGTGAACGTTCCGGCAACGGACTTAAGCGGATTAACCGCCAGCAGCTATACCGTGACTGCGACGGTGAGCGACAAAGCGGGTAACCCGGCAAGTGCCGACCATGCGCTGGCGGTGGACGTTACCGCACCTGATCTCACCATTAACACCGTTGCGGGCGATGACATCATCAACGCTATCGAACACGGGCAGGCGCTGGTCGTCAGCGGAACCAGCACGGGCGCGGCGGCGGGCGATGTGGTCACGGTTAACCTGAACGGTAAAAACTACACCACCACGCTGGACGCCTCCGGTAACTGGAGCGTCGGCATTCCGGCGGCGGATGTTACGGCGCTGGCCACCGGCAGCCAGACTATCACCGCCAGCCTGAGCGATCGCGCGGGCAACAGCGACAGCACGACCCACGATGTGACCGTTGATCTCAGTGGCCCGACGCTGACCATCAACACCGTCTCCGGCGATGACATCATTAACAATACGGAGAAAACCCAGGATCTGACCATCAGCGGCGGCTCCAGCGGTCTGGCGACCGGCACCACGGTCACTGTGATGTTGAACGGCCTGGCGTACAGCGCCACCACCGATGGTTCCGGTAACTGGAGCGTTACCGTGCCAGCTTCGGCGGTCGGTGCGCTGGGCGAGGCGGTTTATTCGATTAGCGCCACCGCTACCGACAGCGCGGGCAACAGCGGCAGCACAACGCATACGGTGAATGTCGAATCGCTGCTGCCTGGGGTGATCATTAATACCGTAGCAGGCGATGACATTATCAACGCCGCTGAAATCGCCGTTAACCAGACCATCAGCGGGCAGGTAACGGGAACGGCAGAAGCGGGGAATACGGTGACGGTCACGCTTGGTGGCAACCAATACACTGCCACCGTGCAGCCAGATTTAAGCTGGAGCGTCAGCGTACCGGCGGCAGATTTGCAGGCGCTGGGCAACGGTGAACTGACCATCAGCGCCTCGGTGACCAACACCACAGGCAATACCGGCACCGCAACGCACGACATTGTGATAGACGCTAACCTGCCTGGTCTGCGCGTCGATACCGTGGCAGGCGATGATGTGGTTAATATTATCGAACACGGTCAGGCACTGGTGGTCACCGGCAGCAGCACCGGACTGGCGGCGGGAACGCCACTGACAGTGGAAATCAACGGCGTCACCTACGGCGCAACGGTATTAGCCGACGGCACCTGGAGCGTGGGCGTTCCGGTTGGGGATGTCGCTAACTGGCCTGCGGGGACGGTCGATATTACGGTTACAGGCACCAACACCGCCGGAACGACAACCAGCATTAGCCATCCGGTCACCGTCGATCTCGCCGCCGTCGCTATCACCATCAATATACTTTCCGGCGACGATGTGATTAACGCCGCCGAAAAAGGCAGTGATTTGCAGCTCTCCGGCACCACCTCCGGCGTGGAAGCGGGGCAGACCATTACCGTTATTTTCGGCGGCAAAAGCTACACCACCACCGTGGCAACGGGCGGTAGCTGGGGCTTGACAGTTCCGGCGGCGGATCTCGCAACCTTGCCAGATGGCGCAGCAAACGTACAAGCCAGCGTCAGCAACGTAGCTGGTAACATCGCCCAGACAACACATGCTTACAGCGTTGATGCCACCGCGCCCTCTGTCACCATCAACACCATCGCCACGGACGATATTCTTAACGCCGCTGAAGCGGGATCGGCGCTGACTATCAGCGGCACCAGTACGGCAGAAGCCGGGCAGACGGTGACCGTGACGCTAAACGGCGTCGATTACAGCGGCAATGTACAGGCAGACGGTAGCTGGAGCGTCAGCGTACCGACTGGCGATTTAGTTAACCTCACCGCCAATTCGTATACGGTCAGTGCATCGATCAGCGACAAAGCAGGCAACCCGGCCTCGGCAACGCATAACCTGACGGTGGATCTTGCCGCTCCGGTTGTCACCATCAACACGGTGGCGGGCGATGACGTGATTAATGCCACAGAACACGCCCAGGCACAGGTTATCAGCGGCTCGGCAACGGGCGCGACCACCGGTAACACGGTTTCCGTTACCATTGGCACGACCACCTATACCACCGTGCTGGACGCCAACGGCAACTGGAGCATCGGCGTGCCTGCCAGCGTGATTTCCGCACTGGCGCAGGGCGATGTAACCATTACCACCACGGTCACCGACTCCGCAGGCAACAGCGGCACGGCTTCGCACATCGTCAACGTGGCGCTTGGCACGCCGGTGCTCGGCATTAACACGATTGCCGTCGACGACATTATCAACGCCACGGAGAAAGGCGCGGATCTGGCGATTTCCGGCACCAGCAACCAGCCTGCGGGCACGCAGGTAACCGTCACGTTCAATGGGCAAAATTACACCACCACAGCCGATTCTTCCGGGAACTGGAGCGTGACCGTTCCGGCGTCTGCGGTGGGTTCGCTTGGTGAAGCGACTTATACGGTGACCGCCACCGCAACCGATGTTGATGGCAACAGCGGTTCCGCCAGCCATAACGTACAGGTCAATACCGTGCTGCCAGGCGTCACCATTAACGTTGTGGCAACGGACGATATTATTAACGCCGCCGAAGCCGGGGCAGATCAAACCATCAGCGGTCAGGTGACGGGCGCGGCGGCGGGCGACACAGTGACCGTCACGCTCGGCGGAGCGACTTACACCGCCACGGTGCAGGCGAATTTAAGCTGGAGTATTAATATTCCGGCAGCCGCTTTACAGGCATTGGGCAACGGCGAGCTGACCATTTCAGCCACGGTGACGAACAGCGTAGGCAATACCGGTAACGGCACGCGTGAAATCACCATAGATGCGAATCTCCCCGGTCTGCGGGTCGATACTGTCGCGGGCGATGATGTGGTTAATATCATCGAGCACGGGCAGGCGCTGGTGATTACCGGCAGCAGTTCCGGTCTGGCTGCGGGTGCGGTACTCACGGTTTCGATTAATAACCAGACCTATAGCGCAACGGTTTTAGCCGATGGTTCATGGAGCGTCGGTGTTCCGGCGGCGGATGTCAGCGCCTGGCCTGCGGGGACGGTCACGATTACGGCGAGCGGTAGCACCACTGCCGGAAATCCGGTCAGCGTCACGCATCCGGTCACCGTCGATCTCACGGCGATTGCCGTCAGCATCAACGCCATTACCGCCGATGATGTGATTAACGCCGCCGAAAAAGGCACGGCGTTAACGCTCTCCGGCAGCACGTCCGGCGTGGAAGCCGGGCAAACGGTCACCGTCACCTTTGGCGGCAAAACCTACAGCGCCACGGTGGCTGCGAATGGTTCGTGGAGTACCACGGTTCCGGCGGCGGATATGGCCGCCCTGCGTGATGGCGATGCCAGCGCGCAGGCCAGCGTCAGCAACGTTAACGGCAACAGCGCCACCACTACCCACGCTTACAGCGTCGATGCCAGCGCGCCAACGGTGACCATCAACACTATTGCGGGCGACGATATTCTTAATGCCGCCGAAGCCGGTACGGCGCTGACCATCACCGGCAGCAGTACGGCGGAAGTGGGGCAAACGGTGACCGTCACGCTCAATGGCGCAAATTATACCGGCACGGTACAAACGGACGGTAGCTGGAGCGTCAGCGTGCCGCCAGCAGCGTTAAGCGCCCTGACCGCCAGTAACTACACCGTCAGCGCGGCGGTGAGCGACAAAGCCGGAAACCCGGCCTCCGTTAACCACAATCTGACCGTTGATACTTCCGTTCCGCTCGTCACCATCAACACGGTAGCGGGCGATGATGTCATCAATGCCACAGAACACGCCCAGGCGCAGATTATCAGCGGCTCCGCCACTGGTGCGGCAACCGGTAGCACCGTCACGGTGACTATCGGCACCAATACCTTTACCACCGTGCTGGATGCCAGCGGTAACTGGAGCGTCGGCGTACCGGCGAGCGTCGTTTCGGCGCTGGCGAACGGCACGGTCACCATTAACGCCAGTGTCACCGATGCCGCCGGAAACAGCGGCAGCGCCACCCATCAGGTGACGGTCAATACCGGTCTGCCATCAATTACCTTTAACGCCATCAGCGGCGATAACGTTTTGAACGCCGATGAAAAAGGCCAGCCGTTGACCATCAGCGGCAGCAGCTCCGGGCTGGCGACCGGCGCACAGGTGACCGTCACGCTTAACGGTCATAACTACAGTGCCACCACCGACGCAGCAGGCAACTGGACGTTAACCGTACCGGCGAGCGATCTGGCAGCCTTAGGTCAGGCCAACTATACCGTCAGCGCCAGCGCCACCAGTGCAGTGGGCAACACGGTCAGCAGCCAGGCAAATTTACTGGTCGACAGCGGCCTGCCGGGCGTCACCATCAACACCGTGGCGGGCGACGATATTATCAACGCCGCTGAAGCGGGCGCCGATCAAACCATCAGTGGGGCGGTGACCCGCGCCGCCGCAGGCGATACGGTTACTGTCACACTGGGCGGCAATACTTATACTGCACAAGTTCAGGCCGATTTAAGCTGGAGCGTCAGCGTTCCGGCAGCCGATCTCCAGGCGCTGGGCAATGGCGATTTAACCATTAACGCCTCGGTCACCAACGCCAGTGGCAACACCGGCAGCGGCACGCGGGATATCACCATTGATGCCAATCTGCCGGGGCTGCGCGTCGATACCGTGGCGGGCGATGATATCGTCAACAGCATCGAACACGGGCAGGCGCTGGTGATCACCGGCGGCAGTAGCGGCCTGAATACCGGCGCAGCGCTGACGGTCACCATCAACGGCGTGGCCTATGCCGCCACGGTACAGGCGGACGGTAGCTGGAGCGTAGGCATTCCGGCGGCGAACGTCAGCACCTGGCCTGCGGGGCCGTTAACCGTTGAAGTCGTCGGCCAGAGCAGCGCCGGAAATCCGGTCAACGTCAGCCATCCGTTCACCGTCGATTTAACGGCGGTAGCTATCAGCATCAACACCGTTGCCAGCGATGATGTGATTAACGCCGCCGAAAAAGGCACCGACCTGACCCTTTCCGGCAGCACCAGCGGGATTGCAAGCGGGCAAACCGTTACCGTCACCTTTGGCGGCAAAACTTACACCGCAAGCGTCGCCGCCAACGGGAGCTGGAGCGTAACGGTTCCGGCGGCGGATCTGGCAACCCTGCCAGACGGCGCGGCGAACGTGCAGGCCAGCGTCAGCAGCGCGAGCGGCAATAACGCTTTGGCAACTCATGCGTACAGCGTCGATGCCAGCGCGCCGACGCTCACCATTAACACCATCGCCAGCGACGATATCCTGAACGCCACAGAGGCCGGAAGCCCGCTCACCGTCAGCGGCACCAGTACCGCCGAAGCCGGGCAGACGGTGACCGTCACCCTTAACGGCGCAACCTACACCGGGAATGTACAGGCGGACGGTAGCTGGAGCGTCAATGTTCCCACCTCAGCCTTAGGCGCGCTGACCGCAAGCAATTACACCGTCAGCGCCACGGTCAATGACAAAGCGGGCAACCCCGGCAGCGCCAGCCATAATCTGGCGGTAGACACCACCGCGCCGATTCTTACCATTAACACCGTGGCAGGCGATGACATCATCAACGATGCTGAACACGCGCAGGCGCTGGTGATCTCCGGCACCAGCAGCGGCGGGGAAGCGGGCGATGTGGTGAGCGTCGTGCTCAACGGCAAAACGTATACCACCACGCTGGATGCCTCCGGTAACTGGAGCGTCGGCGTACCGGCGGCGGATGTTACGGCGCTGGGTAGCGGTGCGCAGACAATCACTGCCAGCGTCAGCGATCGGGCGGGCAACAGCGACGACGCCAGCCGCACCGTGACCGTCAGCCTCACCGCGCCAGTGATTGGCATCAACACCATCGCGGGCGATGACGTGATCAACGCCACTGAAAAAGGATCGAATCTGGCGCTTTCCGGCACCAGCGATCAACCTGCGGGCACGGCGATCACCGTTACGCTGAATGGACAAAACTACAGCGCCACCACCGATGCCTCCGGCAACTGGAGCGTTACCGTGCCCGCCTCGGCGGTCAGTGCGCTGGGCGAAGCCACCTACAGCGTGACGGCGAGCGTCACCAACGCCCAGGGCAACAGCAGCACCGCCAGCCATAACGTGCAGGTCAATACCGCGCTGCCGGGCGTAACCATTAATCCGGTGGCAACGGACGACATTATCAACGCCGCTGAAGCAGGCAGTGCACAAACTATCAGCGGCCAGGTAACCGGTGCGGCGGCGGGCAGCACCGTCACCGTTACGCTGGGCGGCAAAACCTACAGCGTCACCGTCCAGCCAGATTTAAGCTGGAACGTGAGCGTGCCTGCCGCCGACTGGCAGGCGCTGGGTAACGGTGAGTTAACCGTTAACGCCTCGGTCACCAACGCTGTTGGCAACACCGGCAGCGGCACGCGCGATATCACCATTGACGCCAGTCTGCCAGGTCTGCGAGTCGACACCGTTGCAGGCGATGATGTGGTCAATATCATCGAACATGGTCAGGCGCAGGTGATTTCCGGCAGCAGCTCCGGCTTTGCCGCAGGCACGGCGCTGACGGTGGTGATTAATAATCAAACTTACGCTGCAACGGTGCTGGCGAACGGCAACTGGAGCGTCGGCGTTCCGGCGGCGGATGTCAGCAACTGGTCTGCGGGAACGCTGAACATTAGCGTTAGCGGCGCGAACAGTGCCGGAACCCAGACCAGCATTACCCATCCGGTCACCGTTGATCTCACCGCCGTTGCCATCAGCATTAACGCCATCACCAGCGATGATGTGATTAACGCCGCCGAAAAAGGCGCGGCGTTAACGCTCTCCGGCAGCACCTCCGGCGTCGAAGCGGGGCAAATCGTTACCGTTACCTTTGGCGGCAAAACTTACAGCGCCACGGTGGCGGCAAACGGTAGCTGGAGCACCACCGTTCCGGCCGCGGATATGGCGGCTCTGCGTGATGGCGATGCCAGCGCCCTGGTGCGGGTGACTAACGTCAACGGCAACAGCGCCACGGCAACGCATGAATACAGCGTCGATAGCGCCGTGCCAATGGTGACCATCAACACCATTGCCAGCGATAACATCATCAATGCCAGCGAAGCGGCGGCGGGCGTAACGGTTTCCGGCACCAGTACGGCGGAAGCGGGGCAAACGTTGACCGTCACGCTTAACGGCACTACCTACCAGACCACGGTGCAGGCGGATGGTAGCTGGAGCTTAACGCTGCCTGCCAGCGCCTTAACCACGCTTGCTAATAATGGTTACACCCTAACTGCCACGGTCAGCGATCTGGCGGGTAATCCTGGCAGCGCCAGCAAAGGCGTAACCGTCGATACCACCGCGCCGGTGATTAGCTTTAATACCGTGGCGGGCGATGATGTGATTAACAACGTTGAACACACTCAGGCGCAGATTATCAGCGGCACCGCTACGGGCGCGGTAGCGGGCGACCGCCTGGTGGTGACCATCGCCGGGCAGCAGTATGTCACCAGCACCGATGCCAGTGGCAACTGGAGCGTCGGCGTGCCTGCCAGCGTGATTTCCGGCCTTGCGGACGGCACGGTAACCATCAGCGCCACCATCACCGACAGCGCAGGCAACAGCAGCACCCAGACGCACAACGTGCAGGTGAATACGGCGGCGGTGTCACTTTCGGTCAGTACCATCAGCGGCGATAACCTCATTAACGCCGCCGAAGCAGGCAGTGCGCTGACCCTGAGTGGCACCGGAACGAACTTTGCCACTGGCACCGTAGTCACCGTGTTGCTTAACGGCAAAGGTTATAGCGCCACCATTCAAAGCAACGGGAGCTGGAGCGTGAATGTGCCTGCGGCAGACGTCGCCGCACTAGCCGATGGCACCAGCTACACGGTCAGTGCCTCCGCCCAGGACAGCGCCGGAAACAGCGCTACGGCTTCGCGCAGCGTGGCGGTAGATCTCACCGCGCCGGTGATCAGCATTAATACCGTTTCGACGGACGACCGACTCAACGCCGCTGAACAGCAGCAGCCGTTAACCCTTAACGGCTCGACCAGCGCGGAAGTGGGACAGACGGTCACCGTGACCTTTGGCGGTAAAACCTACACCGCCACGGTTGCCGCCAATGGCACCTGGGCGCTGAACGTGCCAGCGGCAGATCTGGCAACACTTGGGCAGGGCGCACAGACCATTACCGCCAGCGTGAACGACCGCGCCGGTAACCCCGGACAGACCACGCACGCACTGACTGTCGACACCGTTGCGCCGACGATCACCATCGCCACGGTGGCGGGCGACGATATTATCAACAACGCCGAGCAGCTTGCAGGACAAACCATCAGCGGCACCACCACCGCCGAAGTCGGTCAGACGGTGATTGTCACTTTTAACGGACAAACCTGGACCGCAACGGTTGGTAGCGGAGGAAGCTGGTCGGTATTTATTCCGGCTCAGCAGTTTGTCGGATTAAGCGACGGCAGCTACACCGTCAGCGCGACGGTCAGCGATCAGGCCGGAAACTCCGGCAGCGCCAGCCGTGGCGTCACGTTGAACGGCGACGTCCCCACGGTCACCATCAACACCTTCGCGGGTGATGATGTGGTGAATGCGGCGGAACACGGCTCATCGCTGGTGATCAGCGGCACCACCACCGCGCCGGTCGGTCAGACGCTGACCCTGACTTTAAACGGCAAAACCTACACCACCACGGTGCAGACCGGTGGTAGCTGGAGCTACACCCTCGGCAGCGCCGATGTCACCGCGCTGGCAGATGGCAACGCCTACGTGATTAACGCCTCGGTGAGCAACGCCATTGGCAACACTGGCAGCAACAATCACACCATTACCGTTGATCTCAGCGCTCCGGCGATGGCCATTAATATCGATTCCCTGCAAGCCGACACCGGCCTTAGCGCCAGCGACTTTATCACCAGCGTCAGCCCGGTGGTGGTCAACGGCTCGCTGACCGCTGCGCTTGCCAGTAACGAGACGGCGCAAATCAGTATCGACGGCGGGGTAACCTGGAGCACGCTCACTGTGACCGGCACGACCTGGCGCTACAACGACAGCCGCACGCTGACCGATGGTAACTATCTCTATCAGGTGCGGGTCATTGATGCGGCGGGCAATGTCGGCGCGACCGACAGCCAGAACGTGGTGATCGATACCATCGCCCCAGATCCAGCGGTGAAAACCATCGCCATTAGCGCGATCACCACCGATACCGGCTTGATCACTAACGATTTTGTCACCAGCGACACGACGCTTGCGGTGAGCGGCACGCTGGGGGCGACGCTTTCTGCCGGTGAGTTCGCACAAATCAGCATCGACGGCGGCACCACCTGGCAGAACCTGTCGGTAAGCGGTTTGACCTGGACGTACCTTGACGGGCGCACGCTGACCGACGGCAACTACAACTACCAGGTGCGGGTTATCGACACCGCCGGAAATATCGGCGCGACCGCCAGCCAGATAGTCACCGTGGACACCAGCGCGCCGCTGGCGAGCAAAACCATCACCATTGCGGGCATTAGCGATGACACCGGTTTAAGCAGCAGCGATTTTGTTACCCGCGACACCACACTGACCGTGCGCGGGACGCTCGGCGCAACGCTTGCCGCCGATGAACGGGCGCAAATCAGCCTCGACGGCGGCGTTACCTGGGCCACTTTAACCGTTATCGGCACCAACTGGAGCTATGCCGATGGTCGCACACTGACCGACGGCACCTGGAACTACACGGTGCGGGTGGTGGATCTGGCGGGGAACGTCGGGCAGACCGCGACGCAAAACGTGGTGGTTGACACCACCAGCCCGGAAGCGGCAAAAAGCATCACCATTACCGGCATCAGCGATGACACCGGAGCCAGCAGCAGCGATTTTATTACCAGCGACACCACGCTTACCGTGCGCGGCGTACTGGGCGCGGCGCTCGGTGCTAACGAGTTCGCGCAAATCAGTACCGACAATGGCGCAACCTGGGTGAACGTGACGCTGGCGGCAGACGGCCTGAACTGGACATACGCTGACGGGCGCACGTTGACTAACGGCACGACAACCTGGCAGGTGCGGGTGGTCGATCTGGCAGGCAACATTGGCGCAACGGGCAGCCAGTCGGCGCAGATCGACACCGTTAATCCGGCGCAGGTGTTGACCATCGCCAGCATCAGCACCGACACGGGGAGTTCGGCCACCGACTTTATCACCAGTGATACCACGCTCTCGCTGACCGGTTCGCTGGGGGCGGGGCTTGCCAGCGGCGAAGTGGCGCAGATTAGCCTCGACGGCGGCGCGACCTGGACCACGCTCACCACCAACGGCACGCAGTGGACTTACACCGACAGCCGCACGCTGACCGATGGCAGCTACGTTTATCAGGTGCGGGTGCTGGATCTGGCGGGGAATACCGGCCCGGTGGTGTCGAAAACGGTGGTGGTCGATACGATTAACCCCACCGCCACGCCGACTATTGTGTCGTATACCGATGATGTCGGGCAGCGTCAGGGGACGTTAAGCAGTTCGCAGGCCACCGACGACACCACGCCGCTGCTGAACGGCGTGCTCTCCGGCCCGCTGGCCAGTGGCGAAGTGGTTTACCTCTACCGCAATGGCCTGCTGTTAGGCGCGGTGACGATGGTCGGCGCACTGAACTGGACTTACAGCGACAGCGGTCTGGTCAGTGGCGCGTACACCTACAGTGCGCGAGTGGTGGATCTGGCAGGGAATATCACCTCCTCCAGTGATTTTGTTCTGACGGTGGATACCTCTATTCCGACCACGCTGGCGCAAATCACCAACCAAACCACGCGTGACACCACGCCGATTATCAGCGGTGTAATCACCGCTGCGCTTGCCAGTGGGCAGTACGTCGAAGTGGTGATCAACGGCAAAACCTACACCTCGCAGCCGGGCGGCGCGGTGGTAGTCGACCCGGCACACAATACCTGGTATGTGCAACTGCCGGATACCGATGCACTGGCAGCGTCCGCAACCGCTTATAACGTCACCGCGCAGGTGAAAAGCTCGGCGGGCAACGGCAACACCGCTAACGTCAGCAACGGCACGGTGACGGTCAACGCGGCAATTGATTACACGCCTGCCTGGACGACCGCCAATAAAACGACCGCCTGGGGGCTGACCTACGGCCTCGACAACCACGGGATGTGGACGGTGCTGGCGAACCAGCAAATTATGCAATCAACCGATCCGCTCACCTGGTCGAAGACCGCACTGACGCTGGTGCAAAGCGGCAACAACTACGCCACCAGTTCCATTGCCGATTACGACCGCAACGGCACGGGCGATCTGTTTATTACCCGCGATGACTACGGTACGGGCTATATCAACGGCTTTACCAATAACGGCGACGGCACCTTTTCCAGCGCGATTCAGGTGAACGTTGGCACGCTGACGTGGTATGGCTCGATTGTGGCGTTTGATAAAGAGGGCGACGGCTATCTCGATTTCTGGATTGGCGACGCTGGCGGGCCGGACTCCAACACCTTCCTGTGGAATAACGCGGGCACCCTGGTAGGCAACTCCACCACCGCCAACAACGGCGGGAGCGCCACGGTCGGCGGGTTGGTAAACGGCTATCTTTCACTTAACGAAGGTTCCGGCGTCGATCTTAACAATGACGGCAGGGTAGATCTGGTTCAACACACCTTCAACCTGAATAACTTCTACACCCTTTCATCGCTCATCAGCCAGGGCAACGGCACGTTTGTCTGGGGGCAGAACACCATCAACACCTTCCTCAGCGTTGCAGGTAGCGGTGGTAACTCGACGTCTGTCTCCATGACCTGGGCAGATTTCGATGGTGACGGCGATATGGATCTCTTCCTGCCTGCCAGTCAGGGGAGGGCAAACTTCGGCTCGCTGTTATTCAACACCAACGGCGTACTGGGGAGTCCGGTTGCGGTGGGCGCAACGGGCACAACCTATGCCAGCCAGTTCAGCGTAGCGGTGGACTGGGATCATGACGGGTTAATGGATATCGCCCGTATTGCCCAGACCGGACAGTCGTATCTTTACACCAACGTTGGCGGTGCCAGCAACTGGACACAGTCGGTACTCGGCGGCAGCCAGAGTGGCACCACCAGCGGCGTGGCGGCAATGGACTACGACTGGGATGGCGCGGTGGATGTACTGGTGACCAAACAGTCGGGCAGCGTGTTCCTGATCCGTAACACCAACACGGTGAGCTACGGCACCTCGCTGCACCTGCGCATTACCGATCCCAACGGTATTAACGTCTATTATGGTAACACCGTGAAGCTGTACAACTCGGCGGGTGTGCTGGTCGCCACGCAAATCATCAACCCGCAGTCGGGGATGGGGGTTAACGACACCTCGGCGCTGGTCAATTTCTACGGGCTGAATGCCGGAGAAACCTACAACGCGGTGTTGATCAAATCCACCGGTGCCACCGCCAGCAATATCGACCAGACGGTAAACACCACCTGGGGCGGTTTACATGCCACTGATGCTACCCATGCTTACGATCTCAGCGCCGAAGCAGGCACCGCGAGCAACAACGGCAAATTTGTCGGCACCGGCTATAACGACACCTTCTTCGCCACCGCAGGCACCGACACTTACGACGGATCCGGCGGCTGGGTGTACAGCTCCGGCACCGGAACCTGGCTGGCGAACGGCGGGATGGACGTGGTTGATTTCCGGCTTTCGACGGTGGGCGTGACCGCTAACTTAAGCAGCACCGCCGCGCAGGCCACCGGTTTTAACACCTCGACATTTACCAATATCGAAGGCATTTCTGGATCGAATTTTAACGACACCCTGACCGGCAGCACAGGCGATAACCAACTGGAAGGGCGCGGCGGTAACGACACGCTCAATATCGGCAACGGCGGTCACGACACCTTGCTCTATAAACTGCTCAACGCCAGCGACGCCACCGGCGGCAACGGTTCGGACGTGGTGAATGGCTTTACGGTAGGGACATGGGAAGGCACCGCCGACACCGATCGCATTGATATTCGTGAACTGTTACAGGGTAGCGGCTACACCGGAAACGGCAAAGCCAGCTACGTCAACGGTGTGGCGACGCTGGATGCACAGGCCGGAAACATCGGTGATTTTGTCAAAGTTACCCAGAGCGGCAGCGACACCATCGTGCAGATCGACCGCGACGGCACGGGCGGCGGCTTTGCGACAGCTAACGTGGTCACGCTGACGGGCGTGCATACCGACCTTGCCACTTTGCTGGCGAATCATCAATTGATGGTGGTGTAGATAATGAAAAAAAATGCCCAGTCCGTGGAAGCCTGGCTGGAGGCGATGATCGCCGTGGCGCGCTATTATCGACTTGATTTTTCTCAGGAGAACGTGCGCGCGACCGTCAACTGGGAGCGCGACAGTAAACGGGAGGAGTTACTCACCGACATGGCGCGGCAGTTGGGGATGGGGCTGCGGCTGGTCGAGTTTTCCGCCGATTCGCTTAACCCCTGGCGGCTGCCGCTGATCGCGGTATTTGATAATCAGCAGATTGGCGTGATCACCCGGCGCGACAACCACGACAATATCAGCATTCAGTTCAGCGGTGACGAAGGGCTGGAAACCACGCTTAACGTCGCGGATGTTGAAGACAAAATCGTCGAACTGGCGCTGCTGCGACCACTCAGCGCCATCCCTGATGCGCGGGTAGATGACTATATTCGCCCGTATCAGGCGAACTGGTTCTGGAATCTGTCGCTGAAAGACTGGCGGCGCTACGGCGATATTATGCTGGCGTCACTGGTGGCGAACGTGCTGGCGCTGGCGGCGATGATTTTCTCGATGCAGGTTTACGACCGCGTGGTTCCGGCGCAGTCGTACCCGACGCTATGGGTGCTGTTCGCCGGGGTGATGATGGCGATCCTGTTTGAGTTTTGTATGCGCATGGTGCGCACACATCTTTCCGATGTGATTGGCAAGCGGGCGGATCTGCGTATTTCGGATCGCGTTTTTGGCCACGCATTACGGCTGAAAAATAACGTGCGTTCGAAATCCACCGGATCGTTTATCTCGCAGATCCGTGAACTGGAATCGGTGCGGGAGCTTATTACTTCCACCACCATCGGCGCGGTGGCAGACCTGCCGTTCTTCCTGCTGTTTGTCTTTATTCTGTGGATGATTGGCGGCTGGCTGGTGCTGGTTGTTTTGCTGGCGCTGCCGTTGCTGGTGATCCCCGGCCTGCTGGTGCAACGCCCGCTGGCGCGGCTGGCGAACGAAGGGATGCGCGAGTCGGCGGTACGCAACGCGACGCTGGTGGAGGCCGTGCAGTCGATTGAAGACATTAAACTGTTGCGCGCCGAACAGCGTTTCCAGAATCAGTGGAACCACACCAACGACGTGGCCTCGTCCATCAGCATGAAGCAACGCTTTCTCACCGGGTTGCTGCTTACCTGGACTCAGGAAGTGCAGTCCATCGTTTACGTGGTGGTGCTGTTGGTGGGCTGCTTTATGGTGATGAACGGCGACATGACCACCGGCGCACTGGTCGGGACGACGATCCTGGCTTCGCGCACCATTGCGCCGCTGTCGCAGATTTCTGGCGTGCTGTCGCGCTGGCAGCAGGCGAAAGTGGCGCGTAATGGCCTCGATGAACTGATGAAGCGCCCGGTGGATCAGCCGGAACACGGCAAACTGGTGCATAAAGCGGTGCTGCACGGTAATTATCAGTTCAGCAACGCGGTGTTTTATTACGACGAAGAAGAGAAGATTGCCGATGTGGCAATCGGCAAACTCAACATTCAGGCCGGAGAGAAAATCGCCATTCTCGGGCGCAACGGCGCGGGTAAATCGACGCTGCTGCAAATGCTCGCCGGAATGCGTATCGCCCAGCAGGGGCAGGTGCTGCTGGATAACATCAGCATCGGGCAGCTTGATCCGGCGGATTTGCGTCGCGACATGGGGCTACTCAGCCAGACCGGGCGACTGTTCTTCGGCTCGCTGCGGGAAAACCTCACCATGGGGATGCCAGAGGCCAGCGATGAAGATATCGAACGCGCGTTAATCCTCAGCGGGGCGCTGCCTTTTGTGCAGAAGCAGAAAAACGGCCTCAACTACATGATTCAGGAAGGGGGATTTGGCCTTTCTGGCGGTCAGCGGCAAACGCTGCTGCTGGCGCGGCTCCTCATCTCTCAACCCAATATTGTCCTGCTCGACGAACCCAGCGCCTCGCTGGATGAAATGGCGGAAGCGCACTTAATCGAACAACTGAAACAGTGGATTGGCCATCGCACGCTGGTCATCGCCACTCACCGCACGGCGATGCTGCAACTGGTGGACAGGATAATCGTGATGGATCAGGGGCGGATTGTCATGGACGGTGCGAAAGAGGCCATTTTGCGTGAGCAGGGCGAACCCACGGCGCGACGCGTGGTGTTACAGGAGAAGAATAAGGGGTCTGCCGCATGAACGGACAAATGCAATACAACCGTGGCCTTAATGAACCGCATCTGCCGCGATCGGCGCTGGCAGTTCGCGTTACCGCAGTGATGCTGCTCTGTTTTCTCGGCTGGGCGTGGTATTTCCAGCTTGATGAAGTGACTACCGGCAGCGGCACCGTAGAACCTTCCGGGCGCGAACAGGTGGTGCAGTCGCTGGAAGGCGGCATTTTGTATCATCTCGACGTGAAGGTGGGCGATATTGTCGAACAGGGTCAGCCACTGGCGCAGCTTAACCGCACCAAAACTGAATCCGACGTACAGGAAGCGATGTCGCGGCTGTACGCAGCGCTGGCAACCTCGGCGCGGTTGCGGGCGGAAGTCAGCAATAAACCGCTGGTGTTCCCTGACGAACTGAATAAATTTCCCGAACTTATCGAATCCGAAACGGCGTTATACAACACCCGCCGTGAAGGGTTAAGCAAAGCCACCACCGGACTGACGCAAGGGATTAGTCTGGTCAATCGTGAACTGGCAATGACCCAGCCGCTGGTGAAACAAGGGGCGGCGAGCAACGTGGAAGTGCTGCGTTTACAGCGCCAGGCTAATGAACTGGAAAACAAACTTAACGACGTGCGTACACAGTATTACGTTCAGGCGCGGGAAGAGTTAGCAAAAGCCAATGCGGAAGTGGAAACCCAGCGCTCGGTGATCCGTGGGCGGGAAGATTCTCTCACCAGGCTCAACTTTACCGCGCCGGTACGTGGCATTGTCCAGGACATTGACGTTACCACAGTTGGCGGCGTCATCGCCCCCGGTGGTAAACTGATGACTATCGTGCCGCTGGATGAGCAACTGCTGATTGAGGCAAAAATCTCCCCGCGCGATGTGGCATTTATCCATCCGGGGCAAAAATCGCTGGTGAAAATAACCGCTTACGATTACTCCATCTACGGCGGCTTGCCAGGAGAAGTGGCGGTGATCTCACCGGACACCATTCAGGATGAAGTGCGGCGCGATGTTTATTACTATCGGGTGTACATTCGCACCTTCAGCAACCATCTGGAAAATAAACATAAACAACAGTTTCCGATATTCCCAGGTATGGTCGCGACAGTAGATATCCGCACGGGCAAAAAGAGCGTGCTGGATTATCTGTTGAAACCCTTTAACAAAGCACAGGAGGCGTTGTGCGAACGATGAACATTAGCGATGTGGCAAAAATTACCGGCCTGACCAGCAAAGCCATCCGCTTCTATGAAGAGAAGGGATTGGTGACACCGCCAATGCGCAGCGAAAACGGCTATCGCACCTACACGCAGCAACATCTCAACGAACTGACGTTACTGCGCCAGGCGCGCCAGGTGGGCTTTAACCTGGAAGAGAGCGGAGAGCTGGTGAACCTGTTTAACGATCCGCAGCGACACAGCGCCGACGTAAAACGGCGCACGCTGGAGAAAGTGGCGGAGATCGAACGGCATATTGAGGAATTGCAAGCCATGCGCGACCAGTTGCTGGCGCTGGCAAACGCCTGCCCCGGCGATGACAGCGCCGATTGCCCGATTATCGAAAATCTCTCCGGCTGCTGCCATCATCGGGCGGGGTGAAAAATCAGTTAATCCCCGTTTGCACAGAAAGAATATGCTGCAAACTTTCTACCATAATGCGTCCCGACTGAAATAAACCTTCCTGGATTGCGTTGCTGGCATTAACAGCGTGACCAGGGAGGCTAATAAAACAACTTGTAAGAACTCAAAGATAAATGCACCAATAATCATAATATGCATCAGAGTTGGTTTTTTTTCATTCTTCATTTTAAATAGCCCACAAACTGGCCTTCCTTCATTAATGCGACTTTCCCTGTATGGTGATAAACAATCACGTTATAAAGACCAGACTGGTATACGGTGGCATCTTTATTATCTTCATCAATCGCGCATAATGAATCATTGAGATAAGCAAAGTTTTTACTGCTCATTCTAAAGGTGAGACCAAAACCTTTATAAATGGATTTTTTAGCGGCCTGGGCGTGTTGTGCGGCTTCTGCGTTCTTATAAGCCTGCGCCTCGGATGCACTTAAAATAGCCGCCTGGCGCTGCTGTTCTGCAAGATAACAGGTGTCATGGCTGACGCCCTGCGCCTGGCAATCTGCGATACGGGAAGTGGGGGAGCTACAGCCAGCCAGTAAGATAATAGTCAGCAGGGAAAACGATTTAATGGTGCTATTCATCATTATTAACCTTAAAGAATTGAGAAATATTGCGAATAAGAAATCGCTATAAAATTTAGAAAGAATATCCCACGCCGACACCCGCGCCGAAATCAGATTGTGTGTCTGCAGAGACACCCGCTTTAATTACTGTATGAATTCCAGCGTTAAACGAAGCACCGACAGATACCGCAGATTCATTATTAAATGTACCCGCTCCGGCAGACACCATCATAAAATCACCTGTCTTAACCTGAGGCTGTGAAGCAATAGCGACGGCTGACGCGATACCTGCATTAGCTTCTTTACGGTTATCTTCCACCTCATGTTTCAACGAACTGAAATTGTTATTGAGTGAATTGATTTGTTGGCTGTTATCTGCGACACGTTTTTGGGTATTTGTTAACTGCTGATGCGTTTGGGTTACGTCTTGTGTCAGGCTGTCAATTTGTTCATGTGTTTGGGTTGAGTCTTGTGCCAGACGCTGAATTTGCTCCCCGTATTGCACGCTGTCGATATGCTGCTGCGTTGCCTGGTTGGTTGTGAGGGTATCTATTCTTTGTTTTTGTTCTGCTGTGGTACGTGTATTAGCGTCATTTTGTGCGGCCAGCCTGGCGTTAACCATCTCCTGATAATGTGCGCTGGTGCGGGCATCGCCAAGTGCGGAAACCGTTTTTTGTGTAGTGTCGAGTTGTTGCTGCTGTGCATCGGTAGCGGCTGTCTGTCTGGCGTCGATCATGCTCTGATAACGGGCGGCAGTCTGTACATCGCCAGTGGCGGCAACGGTTTTCTGAGTTTCGTTGAGTTGTTGCTGCTGAACGGCAATATCGTTACGGTTCTGCTCAATATTGTTTTTGTTTTCAGTCACGGCACCAGAAAGTTTGACGCCGTTCATCAGTGCGGTGTTGGCGTTAATGTTGGCATGGTCAGCCGCTGACTGAGCATGTACGACATCGCCTTTCAAGGTGCTGACATCTGACTGCACGACCGAGACATCATTGCGGGTGTCAGCAATGGCGACTTTATTAGCATCAATATCCGTCTGCGCCACCATAATGGCATGATGTGCGTCATCGGCTTTCAGCGATGCCCAGTTGGCTGTGTGCTGCGCGTTCTGAATGGCGGTATCCTGCCCGTTGTCGCGGTCGAGCTGCGCTTGATTGGTTATCGGGTTCAGCGTACTGGTGGGCTGTACGGGAGAGGCGGCTGTATCATCGGCTTTCTGAGGCGTTGTAGTTTTGTAATTATGTGCAATTAGATAATTTTGTGTAGCAGCACTGTTCCCTGTCCTTTCTAAAAATCGACCAATTTTCTGATCAATTTCCATTTGCGACATTCCTGGCTGGATTGCCGCTAATTCTGTCGCTGCTGCCTCAACAGTATCACCCGCAAACGCAGATGGACTTACCGCGGTAGCAACAACAACAGCCAGTAAAGACAACTTTACAGATTTCATGCATTTTTTCTCTATCAAAGTAAGTCACGTTTATTGTTCTAAAGAAAACAAATATTGTTTCTATAAGAAATAATACGCGTTGCAGTTTGAACGAAATCTACGCCGCCATTTGTGTGATGTAAAGCGCATTTTTATGCGATGTAAGCGTAAACACTAGCCAAAAGAAACATTGGTTGTTTCTTATATAAATAATTATGAAGTTCATTTCGTGCTATTTCCTTGTAAAAAAGAGTAACGACTTGTTTTTATAAGCGAAATAAATTCCGTTTCTGGGCTAAACGTGAAGAGGTTCCTGATGTGTGCTAGAATGCGTTTCTTTGATAAATCTCAATTTTTAAGAGGTTTACGCCAGGCAGGGAAATTAAATGAATGAATTTGAGAAGATTTTTAATGAAATGAATCTGGACAGGGCGCTACTCCCCATCCTTTTTCGTTCGAATCGTTCCACGGTGTGGAAGTATTTAAGCGGCGATAGTACGGCTCCTGCCTCTGCTATGTCGCTGATCATGCTGTTGCAGTTGATCCAGAAGCGAAACCCCGATCTGTTAGCCGAATGGTTAACGCTTTCTGATTTTACCATTCCGCCAGAAGTGTACCTGGACCAGCCTGATTACTGGAAAGGGTGGGTGTATACCCAACATAAGGTCAATAAAAACGTCCTGGAATATCTAAAAAAACACTATCCGGATGAAGACCAAAAAAGTATGAGTAAAGGCCGAGAAGAGTAATTTTGCCTCTACTCGGCTATATGCCGGATGCGGCGTAAACGCCTTATCCGGCCTACGATTCGGGCATATTTTTGTAGGCCTGATAAGACGCGTCAGCGTCGCATCAGGCGATGACCGCACGGATGATCAATGTTATCCCTTCAATCGCAATCACCTCAACATGCGTGCCTGCACCTAAATCTTCGCTGGCGCTGACCGGCCATGAACTGTCGCCAACGCGCATATGGCCACGCCCGTTGACCAGCGGCGTTTCCAGCACAAAACGACGACCAATTAACTGTTGTCCGCGTTGGTTTAGATGACTATCGCTGTGCTTTTGTTCGCGTACCCGCTGCGACAGCCATTTCCACCACAGCCAGGCGGCGAGTAACGTCAGAACAGCAAACATCACCCCTTGCCATTCCCAACCCAGCGGCAGTAGCCAGACCACCAGACCAGTAATCACCGCCGCGACACCGCTCCACAGCAGATAACCATTGCCGCCCAGCATCTCGGCCGCCAGCAGCAAACCACCGAGACTCAGCCAGAAAATATGCGGGTGGACTACCAGCAACGCGATCATGATTTAGCCCGCTCGCTGGCGCTGTCTTTCACCAGTTCGGCAATCCCGGCAATCGACCCCATCAGACTACTGGCGTCTAATGGCATCATTACCACTTTGCTGTTACTGGACGACCCGATCTGCTGTAACGCTTCGGTGTATTTCTGCGCCACGAAGTAGTTCACCGCCTGAATATCGCCAGAGGCAATGGCTTCAGACACCATTTGGGTGGCGCGGGCTTCCGCTTCGGCGGAACGTTCACGCGCTTCGGCCTGTAAAAAAGCCGACTGACGTTCGCCTTCCGCTTTCAGGATTTGCGATTGTTTTTCACCTTCCGCTTTGAGAATTTCCGCCTGGCGTATCCCTTCCGCTTCAAGGATGTAAGCGCGTTTGGTACGTTCCGCTTTCATCTGCGCGTTCATCGAAGAGATCAGCTCTGCCGGTGGGCGTACATCACGAATTTCGATGCGGGTGACTTTTATCCCCCACGGGTTAGTGGCTTCATCGACAATATGCAGCAGGCGCGAGTTAATGCTATCGCGCTGGGAGAGCATTTCATCCAGTTCCATCGAACCCAGTACGGTACGGATGTTGGTCATGGTCAGGTTAATGATTGCCAGCTCCAGATTGCTGACCTCATAAGCTGCGCGTGGGGCATCAATCACCTGAATAAAACAGACTGCGTCGATAGTCACGTTGGCGTTATCTTTCGAGATAACTTCCTGGGAAGGAATGTCGAGTACTTGTTCCATCATATTGATCTTGCGACCAATGCGATCCATAAACGGCACCACCAGGCTTAGCCCCGGTTGCAATGTTTTGGTATAGCGGCCAAAACGTTCCACCGTCCACTGATAGCCCTGCGGCACGATTTTGACGCCTGCGCCAACAATCACCAGCGCGACAAAAATAAGAATCGGGATAAAGATAAGCATCGGAAAAACCTCCTGTTGTACCGTCCATAATGAGCAAAGTTGCTGCTTGATTAAACAAATTATACCTGATTACTGAAAGGGAGTTCCCCCTTATTACTGTGGAGGATAAACTGTTTTTAGTAAAAATCAGAAAAAGGGATGGGTAATGCCGGAAAATAGTCTTTTGCTTCAGTTACACAACGTCGGATATCTGGCGGGTGATACGAAGATTCTTAATAACATTAATTTTTCGCTGCGAGCTGGCGAATTTAAGTTAATTACCGGCCCTTCCGGTTGCGGCAAAAGTACGCTGCTAAAAATAGTTGCTTCATTAATCAGTCCGACCAGCGGAACGTTACTGTTTGAAGGCGAGGATGTCAGCACACTAAAGCCGGAAATCTACCGCCAACAAGTTTCTTACTGTGCCCAGACGCCAACTCTGTTTGGCGACACAGTATACGATAACCTGATTTTTCCCTGGCAGATCCGTAACCAGCAGCCTGATCCGGCCATTTTTCTCGATTTTTTCGAACGCTTTGCTTTGCCGGATACCATCCTGACTAAAAATGTCTCCGAGCTTTCCGGTGGTGAAAAACAGCGCATCTCGTTGATTCGCAATCTGCAATTTATGCCGAAGGTATTATTACTCGACGAAATTACCAGCGCGCTGGACGAAAGCAACAAACGTAACGTCAATGAGATGATCCACCGTTATGTACGCGAGCAAAATATTGCTGTGCTGTGGGTGACACACGACAAAGATGAAATTAATCATGCGGATAAGGTAATTATGCTGCAACCGAATGCCGGAGAAATGCAGGAAGAACGCTATGAACACGCATAATATTACTAACGAGTCGTTGGCGCTGGCATTAATGCTGGTGGTGGTGGCAATCTTAATTAGCCATAAAGAAAAACTGGCGCTGGAGAAAGATATTCTCTGGAGCGTCGGGCGGGCGATAATCCAACTGTTCATCGTTGGTTATGTACTGAAATATATATTCAGTGTTGATGATGCCAGCCTGACATTATTGATGGTGTTATTTATCTGCTTTAATGCGGCGTGGAATGCGCAAAAACGGAGCAAATATATTACTAAAGCCTTTGTTTCGTCGTTTATTGCCATTACGGTGGGGGCGGGAATTACTCTGGCGGTGCTGATTTTATCGGGTTCGATTGAGTTTATCCCGATGCAGGTGATCCCTATCGCCGGGATGATTGCTGGTAATGCGATGGTTGCTGTGGGGCTGTGTTATAACAATCTCGGGCAGCGGTTTATCAGCGAACAGCAGCAAATCCAGGAAAAATTGAGTCTTGGTGCGACACCGAAGCAGGCGTCTGCAATATTAATACGCGACAGTATTCGCGCGGCTTTAATTCCGACGGTCGATTCAGCAAAAACGGTTGGCTTAGTGAGTTTGCCGGGAATGATGTCCGGGTTGATATTTGCCGGGATTGATCCGGTGAAGGCGATTAAATATCAGATTATGGTGACTTTTATGTTGCTCTCGACCGCCAGTCTGTCGACCATTATTGCCTGCTATTTAACTTATCGTAAGTTTTATAATTCGCGCCACCAGTTGGTGGTGGCGCAATTGAAGAATAAATAATGCGATGGCTGATGCGACGCTGGCGCGTCTTATCGTGCCTGCATGGCTCCTGCAATTTATTGAATTAGCACGATTTGGTAGGCCGGATAAGGCGTTTACGCCGCATCCGGCGGTTATGTGCGGATGGCTGATGCGACGCTGGCGCGTCTTATCGTGCCTGCATGGCTCCTGCAATTTATTGAATTAGCACGATTTGGTAGGCCGGATAAGGCGTTTACGCCGCATCCGGCGGTTATGTGCGGATGGCTGATGCGACGCTGGCGCGTCTTATCGTGCCTGCATGGCTCCTGCAATTTATTGAATTAGCACGATTTGGTAGGCCGGATAAGGCGTTTACGCCGCATCCGGCGGTTATGCGCGGATGGCTGATGCGACGCTGGCGCGTCTTATCGTGCCTACAAATCCGGGCAAGCGTCGCATCTCAACGAAATATCAATACAACAACGCATACAACTGACGGCGATATTTCGACGCCAGCGCATCACCTGTACCCAGTGCGGCGAGGATCTCCTGGAACGTCTTACGTGTCTGACCGTCTGCGGCGGTTAAATCTTTACGCAGATGTCCAAACAGTAACTCCAGCGCCTCTTCATTGCGCCCAACCTGATGCAGTTGCAGCGCCAGTTGCGTCGCCAGTGCAGCATCTTCTGGATTCTCTGCCACCTGTTGTTGCAACTGTTGAATTTCCGGCGTATCAGCCGCCTGCTTCAGCAGTTCGATTTGCGCCACCAGCCCCTGGTAGCGGGTGTCCTGATCCTGCAACGGGATGGTTTTCAGCACCGCTTCTGCATCTTCTGAACGGTTCAGTGCAATCAGCGTTTCTGCCAGTAGCAGACCGATTTCCCCGTTCTGATTCGACAACTGCCAGGCGTCTTTCAGCAGCGGCAGTGCGTCGGTGTAATTTCCTTCCTGCATCAGTTGCATCGCCTGCTGCGCTTTCAGTTCTTCTTCGCGCGGCAGCACTTTATCCAGCAGGGCGCGGATCGCTTCTTCCGGCTGCGGCCCCTGAAAGCCGTCTACCGGCTGACCGTTCTGGAACAGATACACGGTCGGAATAGCGCGCAGACCAAACTGGGAAGCAATCATCTGCTCCGCGTCACAATCCAGCTTCGCCAGAATAAATTGCCCGTTGTACTGCGCCGCGAGGCTTTCCAGAATCGGGGTTAACTGCAAACAGTGCTGGCTACGTTCAGACCAAAAATAGAACAGTACCGGCGTGGTCATCGACTGTTCAAGAACCTGTTGCAGGTTAGATTCGTTAATGTTGACAATATTTTGTACGGACATGGAGTCACTCTCTGTTGTCGATATTTTCTTTGACATGGGGGCTTAAGCGCGCGCTTCAACTCACCCCTGCAATATTTTGTCCATCACGCGCCCCGGCAGCAGGCGTTTAAGCACCATTACCGCCCAGGTAACCAGCGTCACCGGATAGCGCATTTTGGGCTTCTCGCTGATAAAAGCATGGCGCACTTTAGCCACAACTGCTTCCGGCCCCAATGTAAAACGGGCGGCAATGCCGGGGTTTTCGACCGGTTGATCGCTTTGCGTCTGGTTGACGTTGTCGGTGAAACGAGTACGAATAGGGCCTGGCTCAATCAGGCTGACCTTGATTCCGCTGTGGCGCAGTTCCATGCGCAGCGCGTCTGACCACGCCTCCAGCGCATATTTGCTGGCCGCATAAGCGCCGCGACCCGGCGTGGAGATTAATCCCATCACCGATGAGGTCATGACAATACGCCCTTCACCATGCGGCAACATGGCGGGTAACAGACGCATGGTGAGCTGATGTGCGCCGAAAAAGTTGGCGGAAAACTGCTGTTCCATCTGCGTGCGGCTGATGGTGGAAAGGGGGCCATACACGCCGAATCCGGCATTGTTAAAGATCCCATACAGACAATTATCGGTCAGGGCGATCACTTCGTCGGCTGCGCGATCAACACTTTCCGGTGAATCCAGATCGATCAACACGCCGGTTAATCCCATATTGTTCATGCGCTCAACATCATCCGGTTTCCGGCAACCTGCCAGTACATGAAAACCCTGGCGTTTTAATTCGAGCGCGCTTTCCAGGCCAATTCCACTGGAACATCCGGTAATTAAGACCGATTTTTGCATAACTTTACCTGTCAGGATCTCCGTTGCTTTATGAGTCATGATTTACTAAAGGCTGCAACTGCTTCGCCATCCAGTCGGCAATAAACGGCTGGGCGTCGCGGTTGGGATGAATACCGTCATCCTGCATCCATTGTGGTTTGAGGTAGACCTCTTCCATAAAAAAGGGCAGCAGCGGGACATCGAACTCTTTGGCGAGTTTGGGATAAATGGCGCTAAAGGCTTCATTATAACGGCGACCATAGTTTGCAGGCAGACGTATTTGCATTAACAATGGTTCAGCGTTGGCGGTTTTGACATCCTGCAAAATCTGGCGCAGCGTCTGCTCCGTTTGCTGCGGCTGAAAACCACGCAAACCGTCATTGCCGCCCAGTTCAACCAGCACCCAGCGCGGCTGATGCTGTTTCAGCAGAGCCGGAAGGCGCGCCAGCCCTTGTTGCGAGGTGTCGCCGCTGATGCTGGCGTTGACTACCGACGTTTTACTCTGCCACTTATCATTCAACAAGGCAGGCCAGGCCGCGCTGGCAGACATTCGATACCCGGCGCTCAGGCTATCACCCAGAATTAATAACGTGTCCGCTGCGGCGGCACGGAAAGTTAACAGGACCAGGAACAGGAAGGGCAAATGCCAGCGGAAAACATTGTTGAAGTTCATCATCTTAAGAAGTCCGTCGGTCAGGGGGAGCATGAACTCTCCATCCTCACCGGAGTTGAGCTGGTTGTCAAACGCGGCGAAACCATCGCGCTGGTGGGCGAGTCAGGGTCGGGTAAGTCAACCTTACTGGCGATCCTCGCCGGGCTGGATGACGGTAGTAGTGGTGAAGTGAATCTGGTGGGGCAACCGCTACATACTATGGATGAAGAAGCGCGGGCAACGTTACGCGCGAAGCATGTCGGCTTTGTTTTTCAGTCATTTATGTTAATTCCTACCCTTAATGCACTGGAAAATGTCGAACTTCCGGCGCTGCTGCGCGGTGAGAGTAGCGCGGAAAGTCGTAACGGTGCGAAAGCGTTGCTCGAACAGTTGGGGCTGGGTAAACGTCTTGATCATCTTCCGGCACAGCTTTCCGGTGGAGAACAGCAACGGGTGGCGCTGGCGCGAGCTTTTAACGGTCGGCCTGATGTGCTGTTTGCCGATGAACCCACCGGCAACCTTGACCGCCAGACGGGCGATAAAATTGCCGACCTGCTGTTTTCCCTCAACCGTGAGCATGGCACCACCCTGATTATGGTGACCCACGACCTGCAACTGGCGGCACGCTGCGACCGCTGCTTACGGCTGGTGAACGGACAGTTGCAGGAGGAAGCATGATTGCACGTTGGTTCTGGCGCGAATGGCGCTCGCCGTCGCTGTTGATTGTCTGGCTGGCGTTAAGCCTGGCGGTGGCCTGCGTGCTGGCGCTGGGCAATATCAGCGATCGGATGGAGAAAGGTTTAAGCCAGCAAAGCCGCGAGTTTATGGCGGGCGATCGGGCGTTGCGCAGTTCGCGCGAAGTACCGCCAGCGTGGCTGGAAGAGGCGCAAAAGCGCGGCCTGAAAGTCGGCAAGCAGCTTACCTTTGCCACCATGACCTTTGCGGGCGACACGCCGCAACTGGCGAACGTCAAAGCGGTTGATGATATCTACCCGATGTATGGCGAGCTACAGACCAATCCTTCTGGACTAAAACCGCAACCGGGCAGCGTATTGCTGGCTCCACGGCTGATGGCGCTCCTGAATTTGAAAACGGGCGATACCATCGACGTGGGCGATGCCACGTTGCGCATTGCTGGAGAAGTGATTCAGGAGCCGGATTCCGGTTTTAATCCCTTCCAGATAGCCCCACGCCTGATGATGAATCTGGCAGATGTCGATAAAACAGGAGCCATACAGCCGGGAAGTCGGGTCACCTGGCGTTATAAATTCGGCGGCAACGAGAACCAGCTCGACGGCTATGAGAAATGGTTGTTACCACAGCTTAAACCCGAACAACGCTGGTACGGTCTGGAACAAGACGAAGGTGCGCTGGGGCGTTCGATGGAACGCTCGCAACAGTTCCTGCTGCTTTCGGCGTTGCTGACCTTGCTGCTGGCGGTGGCGGCGGTCGCGGTGGCGATGAATCATTATTGCCGCAGCCGCTACGATCTGGTGGCGATCCTCAAAACGCTGGGGGCTGGGCGGGCGCAACTGCGTAAGTTAATCGTCGGTCAGTGGCTGATGGTACTGATACTTTCAGCCGTTACCGGCGGAGCGATTGGCCCGTTGTTCGAAAGCGTGTTGATGGTTTTGCTTAAGCCTGTTCTGCCCGCCGCGCTGCCGCCTGCCAGCTTCTGGCCGTGGTTGTGGGCGCTCGGCACCATGACGGTTATCTCGTTGCTGGTGGGGCTGCGACCGTACCGACTGTTGCTGGCAACGCAGCCTTTACGCGTATTACGTAATGATGTGGTCGCCAACGTCTGGCCGCTGAAGTTTTATCTGCCGATTATCAGTGTGGTGGTTGTGCTGCTGCTCGCCGGATTAATGGGTGGCAGTATGCTGCTGTGGGCGGTGCTGGCGGGCGCGATAGTGCTGGCTTTGCTGTGCGGTGTGCTGGGCTGGATGCTGCTCAATGTATTACGCAGTATGACGCTGAAATCGCTGCCTCTGCGCCTGGCGGTTAGCCGCCTGTTACGTCAGCCGTGGTCAACGTTAAGCCAGCTTTCGGCCTTTTCGCTCTCCTTTATGCTGCTGGCACTGCTGCTGGTGTTGCGTGGCGATCTGCTTGACCGCTGGCAGCAGCAGTTGCCGCCAGAAAGCCCGAACTACTTTTTAATCAACATCGCCACGGAACAGGTAACGCCGCTAAAAGCGTTCCTCGCGGAATATCAGATAGTCCCGGAATCGTTTTATCCGGTGGTGCGGGCGCGGCTGACGGCAATCAATGGCAAAGCGACAGAAGGCAATGGGGATGAAGCGCTTAATCGCGAGCTGAATCTCACCTGGCAAAATACGCGGCCGGATCATAACCCGATTGTCGCCGGTAGCTGGCCGCCAAAAGCCGATGAAGTGTCGATGGAAGAGGGGCTGGCAAAACGCCTGAACGTTGGTCTGGGCGATACCGTCACCTTTATGGGTGACACCCAGGAGTTTCGCGCCAAAGTCACCAGCCTGCGCAAAGTGGACTGGGAAAGTCTGCGTCCGAATTTCTATTTTATTTTCCCTGAAGGGGCACTGGACGGGCAACCGCAGAGCTGGCTCACCAGTTTCCGTTGGGAGAACGGCAACGGCATGTTGACGCAACTCAACCGCCAGTTCCCGACCATTAGCCTGTTGGACATTGGTGCGATCTTAAAACAGGTCGGCCAGGTGCTGGAGCAGGTAAGTCGGGCGCTGGAAGTGATGGTGGTGCTGGTCACTGCCTGCGGTATGTTGCTGTTGCTGGCACAGGTGCAGGTGGGAATGCGTCAGCGGCATCAGGAATTGGTGGTGTGGCGCACACTCGGCGCGGGCAAAAAGCTGCTGCGCACAACATTGTGGTGTGAGTTTGCCATGCTCGGGGTTGTTTCCGGCCTGGTAGCCGCAATCGGCGCGGAAACGGCGCTGGCGGTGTTGCAGGCGAAAGTGTTTGATTTCCCGTGGGAGCCAGACTGGCGATTGTGGATTGTGCTGCCGTGCAGCGGTGCGTTGCTTCTTTCCCTGTGCGGCGGCTGGCTGGGTGCGCGACTGGTTAAGGGGAAGGCACTGTTCAGGCAGTTTACGGGGTGATGAGAGGCGTTAGATTGCCTGATGCGACGCTTTGCGCGTCTTATCAGGCCTACGGTCTACGGGCAAAATGTAGGCCGGGTGAGGCACTTGTGCCGCATCCGGTAGCCGTGCGCTGATGCCCGATGCGACGCTTTGCGCGTCTTATCAGGCCTACGGTCTACGGGCGAAATGTAGGCCGGATAAGGCACTTGTGGCGCATCCGGTAGCCGTGCGCTGATGCCCGATGCGACGCTTTGCGCGTCTTATCAGGCCTACGGTCTACGGGCAAAATGTAGGCCGGGTGAGGCGCTTGTGCTGCATCCGGTAGCTGTGCACTGATGCCCGATGCGACGCTTTGCGCGTCTTATCAGGCCTACGGTCTACGGGCGAAATGTAGGCCGGATAAGGCACTTGTGGCGCATCCGGTAGCCGTGCACTGATGCCCGATGCGACGCTTTGCGCGTCTTATCAGGCCTACGGTCTACGGGCAAAATGTAGGCCGGGTGAGGCGCTTGTGCTGCATCCGGTAGCCGTGCACTGATGCCTGATGCGACGCTTTGCGCGTCTTATCAGGCCTACGGTCTACGGGCAAAATGTAGGCCGGGTGAGGCGCTTGTGCTGCATCCGGTAGCTGTGCACTGATGCCCGATGCGACGCTTTGCGCGTCTTATCAGGCCTACGGTCTACGGGCGAAATGTAGGCCGGGTGAGGCACTTGTGCTGCATCCGGTAGCTGTGCACTGATGCCCGATGCGACGCTTTGCGCGTCTTATCAGGCCTACGGTCTACGGGCGAAATGTAGGCCGGGTGAGGCGTTTACGCCGCATCCGGCATGAACAACGCGCACAGAATGCCGCCCATCACTGCGCCTTCACCCACTCCATCACTTCCGCCCACTCACCGCGAAAGACAACTTTTTCCGCTTTTTTCTCAAGCTGATAGCGATACATCGGGTCGTAATACTCTTCAAGCAGCGGCACCAGCCAGGCCATATGACCGTCGGTGCTGCCGGTTGCGAGTTGCGTTGTCAGCGCCGCATCCAGCCGTGCCGCCAGTTCGTTATAGCGCTGTAATCCCAGCCGACGCTTAATTGCTGAAAGCCCATGATGCAGGTACTCGCAATACTCTTGCCAGCCCTGTTCTTCACCATATGCATGGGTAAAATCATGATGCATACGCAGGAAATACTCTTCGTTCAGGCGTTCAAGACGGATCTCAAACGGGTCTTCCACCACCGCAATCGCCGCCTGGGTCATTCGCTCGCGCAGACATTCCGGAAGGTGATTTGAACCAATCATCCGGCTTTCATCTTCCAGCACCCACAGGTGCAGATCCTGACGGGCGTCGGTTTTTAGCATTTCGGCGGCCAGCAGGTTTTCAAAACTCGCCTGGCTAAGTTGTGGTTGTAACGTGCGACCAAAAGCAGAACCACGATGGCGCGCCAGCCCTTCCAGATCAACACCGTTCGGTTGCTGTTGCACTAACAGCGTTTTGCCGCTGCCGGTACAACCGCCAATCAGCACTATCGGTTTTTTTGACAGTTCAATGGTCGCCTGAATCGCGGTCTGGCGCAGTGCCTTATAACCGCCTTCCACCAGCGGATAATCAATCCCTGCGTCATGCAGCCAGCGTTGCACAATATGTGAACGTTGACCGCCGCGGGCGCAGCAGAGAATACCTTGTGGATTTTGCAGGCACGCTGCCCGCCAGGCGTCCATGCGATGCTGACGAATTTCACCCGCCACCAGTTTATGCCCCAACGCCAGCGCCGCCTCTGATCCTTGCTGTTTATAGCAGGTGCCAACGGCGGCGCGTTCATCGTTATTCATTAACGGCAGGTTGATAGCGGCGGGCATTGCGCCTTGCTCAAACTCGATGGGGGCACGAACATCAATAATGGGCGTATCAGCAATCAGCAGGGCACGATAGTCCTGTTCCGTGTATCTCTCTTGCATAGTAAAAAGTGAACCTCAAATCAGCTTGCGCGCTATTTTACGCGCCAACGCGCAAGGAAACTTGATTTTTAACTACGTGGGTTGCCGAAAATTTCTAAAAAACCGCTGATTTCCGGCCTGCGCTGGGTAAACAAGGTCACAATATCTTCCACCGCTTTGCCGCTGCCAAACTTGCGCCATGCCAGACTTAATGGCGAAGGAGGGCGCATCGTCGGGATGACCCGGCTGACCAGTTGTTGATTATCAATCATCGACTGGCAAAGTGATTTTGGCAAAAAACCAATGCCAACGCCCGCCAGATGGGCGGCGATTTTCGTTTCCATATCAGGAACAATAATTTCCTTTTGTCCCGGCAAACGCCAGGCGACGCGTTTGGTTAAGGTTCGGGCGCTGTCTTCAATATTGACCGCCGGAAAGCGCCGTAACTGCGCTTCTGTTAGCGGCTCTTCAACGTTCGCCAGCGGATGATCCGCCGCGATAACAAAGCGCCATTGCACCGAACCTAAAGGATCAAGGCTAAAAGTATTTGCCAGTGCTTCGGTCCCCGTGACGCCGATAGCCAGGGAAAAGCCTTCGTACAATAGCGAATCCCAGACACCCATATAGATTTGTCGGGAGATGTGAAACTGGGTAAAGGGATAACGTTCATTCAGCCACGCCAGCAGTTGGGCGACGGCCTGGGGGTTGTAGAGCAGGTTGTTGATGACGATATTCACCTGGCGTTCCACGCCATCATTCACCTGTTGCAGCTCGCTGGGCATACTTTCCAGCCAGCTCAGCCAGTCTCTGGCCTGACAAAGCAGATGCTCGCCTGCCGCTGTCAACGTCACGCTGCGAGTCGTGCGGAAAAACAACGCCACCCCGGTATTCTCTTCCAGAAGTTTAATGCGATAACTGATAGTCGCCGTGGTTTTACATAATCGTTCAGCCGCTTTTGAAAAACTTCCTGTTTCAGCAACAGCAATAAAAGTTCGCAAGGTTTCTGGATCAAACATCTTCAGGTATCCCAATTTAAATCAGCAAGTTGCGTGATTTTCCTGTCCTTTGATTTACCTGTATTTTCACATGATAACCCTGCGTGATTTGTGGACTAAATCTGGTTTTGGAAAAATATTCCAACTTTTGTATTGATGTTGTTCTCTTAAGGTTTTAGATTGCCTGTTATTGAAACCTGGCTGACCGGTCGGCGGTGGTTGAACGGAATTATGTTACAAGGACAAAAAGATGAAACTTCAGGTATTACCGTTAAGTCAGGAAGCCTTCAGTGCTTATGGCGACGTTATCGAAACGCAGCAACGGGATTTTTTCCATATAAACAATGGACTGGTGGAGCGTTATCACGATTTGGCGCTCGTTGAGATTCTTGAGCAAGACCGGACGCTTATCAGCATTAACCGCGCGCAACCGGCGAATCTGCCGCTGACCATCCACGAACTCGAACGCCATCCGTTGGGCACCCAGGCATTTATTCCGTTGAAAGGGGAAGCGTTTGTGGTGGTCGTGGCGTCAGGTGATGAAACCCCAGATCTGTCAACGCTGCGGGCGTTTATCACCAACGGTGAGCAGGGGGTGAATTACCATCGTAATGTCTGGCACCATCCGCTTTTCGCCTGGCAGCAGGTTACCGATTTTCTGACCATCGATCGCGGCGGCAGTGACAACTGTGATGTCGAAAGTATTCCTGAACAGGAACTCTGTTTTGCGTGACGCCTGGAACCGACTTGCATAAGATAAACTAATTGTTCATTGTTTATGCTCACTTGTAGGTCGGAGTTAACGTAGGTATGACGGAAGTTAGACGGCGCGGCAGGCCAGGACAGGCAGAGCCTGTGGCACAGAAGGGCGCACAGGCGTTAGAACGGGGAATTGCGATCCTGCAATATCTGGAAAAAAGTGGGGGAAGTTCATCGGTTAGCGATATTTCTCTCAATCTGGATTTGCCGCTCTCAACGACCTTTCGCTTGCTGAAGGTTTTACAGGCAGCGGATTTTGTCTATCAGGACAGTCAGTTAGGCTGGTGGCATATAGGATTAGGTGTCTTTAACGTCGGCGCGGCGTACATCCATAACCGCGATGTCCTCTCCGTTGCCGGGCCGTTTATGCGCCGCCTGATGTTGCTTTCCGGCGAGACGGTCAATGTCGCAATTCGTAACGGCAATGAAGCGGTTTTAATTGGTCAGTTAGAGTGTAAATCGATGGTCAGGATGTGCGCGCCGCTGGGCAGTCGTCTGCCGTTACATGCTTCCGGCGCAGGCAAGGCGCTGCTTTATCCGCTGGCGGAAGAGGAGCTGATGAGCATCATCCTGCAAACCGGTTTGCAGCAGTTTACGCCAACGACGCTTGTGGATATGCCCACCTTGCTGAAGGACCTGGAACAAGCGCGTGAACTGGGCTATACCGTAGATAAAGAAGAGCATGTTGTAGGCCTGAATTGCATAGCTTCAGCAATTTACGACGATGTAGGTAGTGTTGTTGCCGCTATCTCTATCTCCGGGCCTTCATCACGACTGACAGAAGATCGTTTTGTCAGCCAGGGTGAGCTGGTCAGAGACACCGCCCGCGATATTAGTACGGCGTTGGGACTGAAAGCACATCCATAGTGTCTGTCGCATCCCGCTCTGCGGAGCGGGTTTTTTTGACAAAAAATGAAAGTTGGAAAATTTTTCCAATTAATAGAGGTAGGAATAAAATGGCAAAAATGAGAGCCGTTGACGCGGCAATGTATGTGCTGGAGAAAGAAGGTATCACCACCGCCTTCGGCGTTCCGGGAGCAGCAATCAACCCTTTCTATTCAGCGATGCGTAAGCACGGCGGTATTCGTCACATCCTGGCGCGTCACGTAGAAGGTGCGTCGCACATGGCTGAAGGCTATACCCGCGCAACGGCAGGGAATATCGGCGTTTGTTTGGGGACTTCCGGTCCGGCGGGCACGGACATGATCACCGCGCTCTATTCTGCTTCTGCTGATTCCATTCCTATTTTGTGCATTACCGGTCAGGCTCCGCGCGCTCGTCTGCATAAAGAAGATTTCCAGGCGGTGGATATCGAAGCTATCGCCAAACCGGTCAGTAAAATGGCGGTTACTGTACGTGAAGCGGCGCTGGTGCCTCGTGTGCTGCAACAGGCATTTCACCTGATGCGTTCTGGTCGTCCGGGGCCGGTACTGGTGGATTTACCGTTCGACGTTCAGGTTGCGGAAATCGAGTTTGATCCTGACATGTACGAACCGCTGCCGGCCTACAAACCTGCTGCCAGCCGTATGCAGATCGAAAAAGCGGTAGAAATGTTAATTCAGGCCGAACGTCCGGTGATTGTTGCCGGGGGCGGGGTAATCAACGCCGATGCCGCGGCGCTGTTACAACAGTTTGCTGAACTGACCAGTGTTCCGGTGATCCCAACGCTGATGGGCTGGGGCTGTATTCCGGACGATCACGAACTGATGGCCGGGATGGTGGGGCTGCAAACCGCGCATCGCTACGGTAACGCAACGTTGCTGGCGTCCGACATGGTGTTTGGTATTGGTAACCGTTTTGCCAACCGTCATACCGGTTCGGTAGAGAAATACACCGAAGGGCGCAAAATCGTCCACATCGATATTGAGCCGACACAAATTGGCCGCGTGCTGTGTCCGGATCTGGGTATTGTCTCTGACGCTAAAGCGGCGCTGATGCTGCTGGTTGAAGTGGCGCAGGAGATGCAAAAAGCCGGGCGTCTGCCTTGTCGTAAAGAGTGGGTTGCAGAGTGCCAGCAGCGCAAACGCACTCTGCTGCGCAAAACCCACTTCGACAACGTGCCGGTGAAACCGCAGCGCGTGTATGAAGAGATGAACAAAGCCTTTGGACGCGATGTTTGCTATGTCACCACTATTGGTCTGTCGCAAATTGCCGCTGCACAAATGCTGCATGTCTTTAAAGACCGTCACTGGATCAACTGTGGTCAGGCAGGCCCGCTGGGCTGGACCATTCCGGCGGCGCTGGGCGTGTGTGCGGCTGATCCAGAGCGTAATGTGGTGGCGATTTCCGGAGACTTCGACTTCCAGTTCCTGATTGAAGAGTTAGCCGTTGGCGCACAGTTCAACATTCCGTACATCCATGTGCTGGTCAATAACGCCTATCTCGGTCTGATTCGCCAGTCGCAGCGTGCATTTGATATGGATTACTGCGTACAGCTCGCGTTCGAAAATATTAACTCCAGTGATGTGAACGGTTATGGCGTTGACCACGTGAAAGTAGCGGAAGGTTTAGGTTGTAAAGCCATTCGCGTCTTCAAACCGGAAGATATTTCTCCGACCTTTGAACAGGCGAAAGCCTTAATGAATCAGTACCGTGTTCCGGTGGTAGTGGAAATTATGCTGGAGCGTGTGACTAATATTTCGATGGGCAGTGAACTGGATAACGTCATGGAATTTGAAGATATTGCGGATAACGCAGTGGACGCGCCGACGGAAACCTGTTTCATGCACTATGAATAAGGGAGATAAATAATGTTACGTTTCTCTGCTAATTTATCGATGTTATTTGGCGAATATGATTTTCTCAGCCGTTTTGAGAAAGCCGCTCAGTGTGGTTTTCGCGGTGTTGAATTTATGTTTCCTTATGACTACGACATTGAAGAATTAAAACAGGTACTGGCGAGTAATAAACTTGAACATACGCTGCATAATTTACCGGCGGGTGACTGGGCGGCAGGCGAGCGGGGTATTGCCTGTATTCCAGGGCGTGAAGAAGAGTTTCGTGATGGCGTAGCAGCAGCGATTCGTTATGCCCGTGCGCTGGGTAATAAAAAAGTTAACTGTCTGGTCGGGAAAACACCAGCAGGCTTCAGCAGTGAACAGATTCACGCAACGCTTGTGGAAAATCTGCGTTATGCCGCGAATATGCTGATGAAAGAAGATATTTTATTATTGATTGAGCCAATCAACCATTTCGATATTCCTGGTTTTCATCTCACCGGAACTCAGCAGGCACTGAAACTGATTGAAGATGTTGGCTGCTGCAATGTAAAAATCCAGTATGACATTTATCATATGCAACGGATGGAAGGTGAATTAACCAATACCATAACCCAATGGGCCGATAAAATTGGTCATCTGCAAATCGCTGATAATCCACATCGCGGCGAACCAGGAACCGGAGAAATTAATTACGATTATCTCTTTACGGTAATTGAAAATTCTGACTACAACGGTTGGGTTGGGTGTGAATATAAACCCCAAACCACTACGGAAGCCGGTTTACGCTGGATGGAACCGTACCGTTAAAACGTAACGCTGTTCAGACAATGCTTTTTTAGGCCGCAACATCGGCAGGGGATCGTGTTGTCTGAATTCAGGAATGGCGACATTTAAAAGAGGTTAATTATGAAACTGGGATTTATTGGCTTAGGCATTATGGGCACCCCGATGGCCATTAATCTGGCGCGTGCCGGTCATCAATTACATGTCACGACCATTGGACCGGTTGCTGATGAATTACTGTCACTCGGTGCCGTTAATGTCGAAACCGCGCGCCAGGTAACGGACGCTGCCGACATCATTTTTATTATGGTGCCGGATACGCCGCACGTTGAAGAGGTTCTGTTTGGTGACAATGGCTGTACTAAAGCTGCGCTGAAGGGCAAAACCATTGTTGATATGAGTTCTATTTCACCGATTGAAACTAAACGTTTTGCTCGTCAGGTAAATGAACTGGGTGGTGATTATCTCGATGCGCCCGTTTCCGGCGGTGAAATTGGCGCGCGTGAAGGGACGTTGTCAATTATGGTTGGCGGTGACGAAGCGGTATTTGAACGCGTGAAACCGCTGTTTGAACTGCTCGGTAAAAATATCACCCTCGTGGGCGGTAACGGCGACGGTCAAACCTGCAAAGTGGCGAACCAGATTATCGTGGCGCTCAATATTGAAGCGGTTTCTGAAGCCCTGTTGTTTGCTTCGAAAGCCGGTGCTGATCCTGTGCGTGTGCGTCAGGCGTTGATGGGCGGCTTTGCCTCCTCGCGCATTCTGGAAGTTCACGGAGAGCGTATGATTAAACGCACCTTTAATCCGGGCTTCAAAATCGCTCTGCACCAGAAAGATCTCAACCTGGCGCTACAAAGTGCGAAAGCGCTGGCGCTGAATCTGCCAAACACCGCGACCTGCCAGGAATTATTTAATACCTGTGCAGCAAACGGCGGCAGCCAGTTGGATCACTCTGCGTTAGTGCAGGCGCTGGAATTAATGGCGAATCATAAACTGGCCTGATAAATGAGCATCATGGCTGATGAAGCTACGATGCCCGCAATAAATAATGGCCGATATCAAATAATTGATTCGGCCTGCAGTAAAAAAGAAAGCAGCCAACGATGTTGCTTCAGTATTAAATCTATTTTTTATTTTATTAGTTCCTCATAGCTAGATTAAAACAGCGTTATTCAATACGTGAAATTAAGAGGGATTTATGGAACATCAGAGAAAACTATTCCAGCAACGTGGCTATAGCGAAGATCTATTACCGAAAACGCAAAACCAGCGGACCTGGAAAACATTTAACTATTTTACCTTATGGATGGGGTCGGTACATAACGTTCCCAACTACGTAATGGTAGGTGGCTTTTTTATTCTCGGCTTGTCTACCTTTAGTATTATGCTGGCAATTATCCTTAGTGCCTTTTTTATTGCAGCGGTAATGGTATTAAACGGTGCGGCGGGCAGTAAATACGGCGTACCATTTGCCATGATCCTGCGTGCTTCTTACGGTGTACGTGGCGCACTGTTTCCCGGATTATTAAGAGGTGGTATTGCCGCTATCATGTGGTTTGGCCTGCAATGCTACGCGGGGTCACTGGCCTGCTTGATCCTGATTGGCAAAATCTGGCCGGGGTTTTTAACTCTCGGTGGTGATTTCACTCTGTTAGGACTTTCTCTACCCGGCCTGATTACCTTCTTGTTTTTTTGGCTGGTTAACGTTGGAATTGGCTTCGGTGGCGGCAAAGTTTTAAATAAATTCACCGCCATTCTTAACCCGTGCATCTATATCGTTTTCGGTGGCATGGCGATTTGGGCGATTTCGTTGGTTGGGATCGGTCCAATCCTCGACTACATCCCCAGTGGTGTACAGAAAGCAGAAAACAGTGGTTTCCTGTTCCTGGTGGTGATAAACGCGGTGGTTGCGGTCTGGGCAGCACCGGCGGTAAGCGCATCCGACTTTACGCAAAACGCCCACTCGTTTCGTGAGCAGGCGCTGGGGCAAACGCTGGGTCTGGTCGTGGCCTATATTCTGTTTGCGGTTGCTGGGGTAAGTATTATTGCCGGAGCCAGTATTCATTACGGTGCTGATACCTGGAACGTGCTGGATATTGTTCAACGTTGGGACAGCCTGTTCGCCTCATTCTTTGCGGTACTGGTTATTCTGATGACGACCATTTCGACTAACGCCACCGGTAATATTATTCCGGCCGGTTATCAGATTGCTGCTATTGCACCGACGAAACTGACCTATAAAAACGGCGTACTGATTGCCAGTATTATCAGCCTGCTGATCTGCCCGTGGAAATTAATGGAAAATCAGGACAGTATTTATCTGTTCCTCGATATTATCGGCGGAATGCTGGGGCCGGTAATTGGTGTGATGATGGCTCACTATTTCGTGGTCATGCGTGGGCAAATTAATCTTGATGAATTGTATACCGCATCCGGTGATTTTAAATACTACGATAACGGCTTTAACCTTACCGCGTTCTCAGTAACTCTGGTGGCGGTTATTTTATCTCTCGGCGGTAAATTTATTCCGCTCATGGAACCATTATCTCGAATTTCATGGTTTGTCGGCGTTATCGTCGCCTTTGCGGCTTACGCTTTATTAAAAAAACGCACAGCAATAGAAAAAACAGGAGAACAAAAAGTCACAGGTTAATTAATCCCGATATTGAACATTGAGTTAAAAAACCAATCTGTATTTTACAAGGAGTTTGTTATGTCTTTTGATTTAATTATTAAAAACGGCACTGTCATTTTAGAAAATGAAGCTCGCGTTGTAGATATCGCCGTTAAAGGCGGAAAAATTGCCGCTATCGGTCAGGCGCTGGGCGATGCAAAAGAAATTATGGATGCGTCTGGTCTGGTGGTCTCTCCGGGCATGGTTGATGCGCACACCCATATTTCTGAGCCAGGTCGCAGCCACTGGGAAGGTTATGAAACCGGCACTCGCGCAGCGGCAAAAGGCGGTATTACCACCATGATCGAAATGCCGCTCAACCAGTTGCCAGCTACCGTTGACCGCGCTTCTATTGAACTGAAGTTTGATGCCGCTAAAGGCAAGCTGACTATCGATGCGGCACAACTCGGTGGCCTGGTGTCTTACAACATCGACCGTCTGCATGAGCTGGATGAAGTGGGCGTTGTCGGCTTCAAATGCTTCGTCGCAACCTGTGGCGATCGCGGTATCGACAATGACTTCCGTGACGTCAATGACTGGCAGTTCTTCAAAGGCGCGCAGAAGCTGGGCGAACTGGGTCAGCCGGTGCTGGTGCACTGCGAAAACGCGCTGATCTGTGACGAACTGGGCGAAGAAGCGAAGCGTGAAGGCCGCGTAACCGCGCATGACTATGTCGCTTCGCGCCCGGTATTTACGGAAGTGGAAGCGATTCGCCGCGTACTGTATCTGGCAAAAGTTGCCGGTTGCCGTCTGCACGTTTGCCACATCAGCAGCCCGGAAGGTGTTGAAGAAGTGACTCGTGCGCGTCAGGAAGGTCAGGACGTTACCTGTGAATCCTGCCCGCATTACTTTGTGCTGGATACCGATCAGTTTGAAGAAATAGGCACTCTGGCGAAGTGTTCACCGCCGATCCGCGATTTGGAAAACCAGAACGGCATGTGGGAAAAACTGTTCAACGGTGAAATCGACTGCCTGGTTTCTGACCACTCTCCATGCCCTCCTGAAATGAAAGCCGGTAACATCATGAAAGCATGGGGCGGTATCGCTGGTCTGCAAAGCTGCATGGACGTGATGTTCGATGAAGCGGTACAGAAACGTGGTATGTCTCTGGCCATGTTCGGCAAATTAATGGCCACCAATGCGGCGGATATTTTCGGTTTGCAGCAAAAAGGTCGTATCGCCCCAGGAAAAGATGCCGACTTCGTCTTCATTCAGCCGAATAGCAGCTATGTTCTTACCAATGACGATTTGGAATATCGCCACAAAGTCAGCCCGTATGTTGGCCGTACCATTGGCGCGCGTATCACGAAAACCATCTTACGTGGTGATGTGATTTACGACATCGAACAGGGCTTCCCTGTTGCGCCTAAAGGTCAATTTATCCTTAAACATCAGCAGTAATCTGGCCCCTGCAATGCCCGCCGCGTGCGGGCATTCTCCGGTTAAGGTGTGTTTATGTTCAATTTTGTAGTCAGCCGCGAAAGCCTGTTATCAGGGTTTCAGTGGTTTTTCTTTATTTTTTGCAACACCGTTGTGGTTCCTCCTACGTTGCTTTCGGCTTTTCAGTTGCCGCAAAGTAGCCTGCTTACGCTCACCCAATATGCTTTTCTCTCTACCGCGCTGGCCTGCTTTGCTCAGGCATTCTGCGGTCATCGTCGCGCAATTATGGAAGGGCCGGGGGGCCTGTGGTGGGGAACCATCCTCACCATCACCCTCGGAGAAGCGTCGCGCGGTACACCGATCAACGATATCGCCACCAGTCTGGCGGTGGGAATTGCGCTCTCCGGCGTACTGACAATAATGATTGGTGTTAGTGGCTTAGGTCATCGCCTGGCGCGGTTATTTACCCCGACGGTGATGGTGCTGTTTATGCTGATGCTTGGCGCACAACTGACCAGCATCTTTTTTAAAGGTATGCTCGGGCTGCCGTTTGGCATAGCCGATCCTGATTTTAAAATTCAGTTACCGCCGTTCGCGCTCTCGGTGGCGGTAATGTGCCTGGTGCTGGCGATGATTATCTTTCTGCCGCAACGTTTTGCCCGTTACGGCTTGCTGGTCGGCACGATAACCGGGTGGTTGTTATGGCATTTTTGCTTTTCGTCCTCGCATTCGCTTTCCGGTGAGTTGCACTGGCAGTGGTTCCCGCTCGGCAGTGGTGGCACGTTGTCGCCGGGAATTATTCTGACGGCGGTGATTACCGGTCTGGTTAATATCAGTAATACCTACGGTGCGATTCGCGGTACAGATGTTTTTTATCCGCAACAGGGCGCGGGGAATGCGCGTTATCGTCGCAGCTTTGTGGTGACCGGATTTATGACCTTGATAACCGTACCGTTGTCGGTAATTCCATTCTCGCCGTTTGTTTCATCAATTGGTTTATTAACCCAGACCGGCGATTACTCGCGACGCTCGTTTATTTATGGCAGCGTTATTTGTCTGCTGGTGGCGCTGATTCCTGCACTTACACGACTGTTCTGTAGTATTCCATTACTGGTGAGTAGCGCGGTTATGCTGGTTTCTTATCTACCGCTGCTCTTTTCTGCTCTGGTATTTAGCCAGCAAATAACTTTTACCGCTCGCAATATTTATCGCCTCGCATTACCGTTATTTGTCGGCATATTTTTAATGGCATTACCGCCTGTGTATCTGCAAGATCTTCCATTAACGCTTCGTCCTCTACTCAGTAACGGCCTACTGATCGGAATTTTACTGGCTGTTCTTATGGATAATCTAATTCCGTGGGAACGCATCGAATAATTTGTTGAAAAAGGATTAATAATGAAAATTGTCATTGCGCCAGACTCTTTTAAAGAGAGCTTAAGTGCAGAAAAATGTTGTCAGGCAATTAAAGCTGGATTTTCGACTCTCTTTCCCGATGCGCACTATATCTGTTTGCCGATAGCGGATGGGGGAGAGGGGACGGTTGATGCGATGGTTGCTGCGACGGGCGGCAAAATCGTGACGCATGAAGTCTGTGGACCGATGGGCGAAAAAGTGAATGCTTTTTATGGCATTACTGGGGATGGGAAAACGGCGGTGATCGAGATGGCGGCGGCAAGTGGCCTGATGCTGGTCGCACCTGAAAAGCGTAATCCGCTACTGGCGTCAAGTTATGGCACCGGTGAGTTAATTCGCCATGCGCTTGATAACAGCATTCGTCATATTATTCTCGGCATTGGCGGCAGCGCGACGGTAGACGGCGGCATGGGCATGGCGCAGGCACTCGGTGTGCGTTTTCTCGATGCTGATGGTCTGGTGCTGGCGGCAAATGGCGGTAATTTAGCCCGTGTGGCAAGCATTGAGATAGAGGAGCGCGATCCGCGTCTGGTGAGCTGCCATATCGAAGTCGCGTGCGATGTCGATAACCCGCTGGTAGGGGCACGCGGTGCGGCTACGGTGTTTGGCCCACAAAAGGGGGCAACGCCGGAAATGGTCGAAGAGCTGGAACAGGGGCTGCAAAATTACGCCCGTGTTTTACAACAGCAAACTGAAATTAACGTCTGCCAGATGGCAGGTGGCGGCGCAGCGGGCGGAATGGGCATTGCGGCGGCAGTGTTTCTCAATGCGGATATCAAACCGGGTATTGATATTGTGTTAAATGCGGTCAATCTTGCGCAGGCGGTGCAAGGTGCGGCGCTGGTGATCACCGGTGAGGGGCGCATTGACTCACAAACGGCAGGCGGTAAAGCGCCGCTGGGTGTGGCGTCAGTGGCGAAGAAATTAAATGTCCCGGTGATTGGGATTGCTGGCGTATTGGGTGATGGCGTGGAAGTGGTGCATCAATATGGTATCGACGCTGTTTTCAGTATACTGCCGCGGCTGGCACCTTTAGCCGAAGTGCTCGCCAGTGGTGAAACCAATCTCTTTAACAGCGCGCGGAATATTGCCTGTGCCATTAAAATAGGTCAGGGAATTAAACTCTGATTCTTACCTTAATAAAGTGGATGCGGTTCATATCGCATCCGTTCAGATTACTGACAACGTGCGTGTTGTGTATGCCGGTTCCGTCCTGGAAATCGCGAAAATTATCATGTAGGCCTGATAAGTGAAGCGCATCAGGTAATGTTGCGAAAAAAAAGCCACGGTATAAACCGTGGCGAAATCCAACATAGCTAAAATAAAAATCTCAGCGAGAGTGGTATTAATTAAATCTCAACGTCGCGGTTGCAATCTTTCGAATAAATATAACTAAACGCTTCACCGCGCCCTACGCCATAACCGGCTTGCAAGGAATATGCGCCCATAAAGATGTAATCGCCTTTTTTCACTGGGATCCAGTTATTGTCGAGGTTATAAACCCCCTGACCGGAAAGAATATAGGCACCGTGTTCCTGAACGTGGGTTTCGATATAACCGTGGCTGGCACCTGGCGCAAAAGAGAGGATATGCATGTTCATATCAAAGCCTAACTCTTTTGGCAGGAAGTCCAGCAGGATCACATCGTCCATACCTTCATAGTGAATACGTTCCAGTTCATTTGCATTGCCAGAAACCAGCCACGGCGCATGGCCTTCTACCGGAATATAACGGCGCTTATATAAGAAGATTTGGCTGTCTTCGGTCTGGGAATTAACAAACGTCATTAAGGAACCTGGCGGGCAATACAGATACCCACCTTCGCTTAAGTCAAATTTTTTCCCTTCAGCTTCGGCAGTGATATTTCCAGAAATCACATACAGGAAAGTTTCTATCCCATCGCCGCCGAAACCCTGCTGATTACCGCCGTTTTGATGCAGCGTGACCAGATAATCGACAAACGTAGCGCCCAGCTTTGGTGTAGACAGGATCGTCGAGTCACAATTTTCAAAGCCCGGAATAATATTTTTCACCAGGCCGTCTGGGGTTAACAGTGCGAAATTACCGTGTTTCACAATCGCGCGGTTAGCCAGTAAATCATCGCGGTAACCCGTGACGTTATTTAAATATCCCATTTATGACTCCTTATTTCTGCCAGGCAAGTTGATAAAGCATGAGTGCCAACGTTTTGACCCCTTCGGCAAGGTCGTTAATATTGGTGCGTTCCGCCGGGTTATGGCTGATCCCGTTAATGCTGGGAATGAAAATCATGCAGGTCGGCACGCGAGGCGCGAAAATTTGCGCGTCGTGTCCGGCACCGCTGTGCATTACCCGATAGTTCAGGGCTTCCTTCTTGCACAGCTCCGTCAGGGTGGCGACCAGTTCTTTGTTCATTGGCACGGGTTCTTCATCCATCCATAAATCGATATCAATACCGATATCCATTTCATCGCAAATCGCCCGCATGTCGTTTTCTAACCGTTGGGTGAAATCACGCAACACGGCGGCGTCAGTATGGCGACAATCAATAGTGAAAGTGGTTTTCCCCGGCACCACATTCACCGTATTCGGGCGCGGCTCCACCTTGCCAAAGGTGAGCACCAGCGGATCGCCCATCTTTTTCGCTTTTTCAACCGCTTGATTGCAAATGCGACTGAACGCGTAGACCGTATCACGACGATAGCCCATCGGCGTGGTGCCTGCATGGTTTGATTCGCCGTTCAGCGTCACCGTGTAGCGACGTTGCCCGACAATTGCATTCACGATGCCAATTGATTGACCATTACTTTCCAGCACACAGCCTTGTTCAATATGCAGTTCGACAAAGGCTTTGATGTCCTCGCGTGGTGGTAGCGGCGCGTTCGGCAGGACAAATCCGCAGGCGAGCATCGCATCAAGGAAGCTGTTGCCTTTGGCATCACAGATATTCCGCACATCGTCAGGATTCGCCAGACCGAAAATGTTTTTACTGCCCCAGAAGACATATGGGAAGCGGCTGCCTTCTTCTTCTGCCATCGCCACCACTTCGACTGTACGCAGCGGCGCGCCGTATTGCGTTTTCAGCCAGTCAATTGCCAGCCACGCCGCCAGTGCGCCGAATTGCCCGTCAAGGTTACCGCCGTTAACAACGGTATCGATATGCGAACCGCTCAGAACCACTTCCTGTGGGTATTCGGTGCCGCTCAGGCGGCCGTATAAATTCCCCACTTTGTCGAAATGTGTTTCCAGCCCGCTGATGGCCATTCTTTTTTTGAATTGTTGCTGGGTTTCCAGCCATTCCGGCGAATAAAGTAAACGGGTCATTCCACCCGTTGGGTCTGCGCCAAAAGAGGAAAGCCAGGGCAGCGTTTCTTCTATGGCTTGGCGAAAATGTGTGATCATAGGAAAGTCCTGTCTCAATTATTATTGTGCAAAGGGATTTTTCGTTTCATATGACGTGTTATAAAGCGCGTCGGAAATTAAATACTGGTAAATATCATCAACAATCTCGATACCTTCGACGGCGGCTTTGCGTTGTTTAATATCTTGATCCTGTCCGGGATAATAAACCTGGCTAAAACCGGGCGCGGGGGTAATGGCATTTAATTCGCACATGGTCTGGCTAAGATGTTGTCGGAATAATTCGCTGGAGGAGAAAAAGTCAGGATTAATTACCAGATGTAATTGCCCCAAATTACGTCCGGCGTGTAAATCGTCATACATTGAACTGACCTGACGCCCGAACGGTAAACCGAGTAACACGCCTGAAAGCAGATCAATCATCATCATCAGGCCATAACCTTTCGGTCCGGCAGCGGGCAGCAGGGCGTTAACCGAGAATGGATCGGCTGTTGGTGCTCCGTTTTTATCGACCGCCCAGGTCTTCGGAATAGACATATTGCGCGAGCGCGCGTCGAGTACTTTCCCCCATGCCTGTACGGTAGTCGCCATATCAAAGGTAAGGATCTCGTCACTTTCTCCCGGCGCGGCAAAGGCCAGCGGGTTAGTACCGTAGTAAATTTCCGCCCCACCAAATGGCACCACCATGGGATCGGACTGACACATCGAAATGCCAATTAATCCGGCGTGAGCTGCCTGCTGCACAAAATAAGAGATTGCACCGCTGTGCCCCATCCGGCTAATGCCGACCACGGCAACGCCATTTTGTTGGGCGGTTTTGATGGCATGTTCCATAGCCATTTTTGCGGCAACCTGCCCGGCGGCGTTGTCGGCATGTAAAATTGCCGAGCACGGCCCTGTCTCCTCAAGACGGAATGCCGGTTCGCGGTTAGTGCCGCCTTTTGAAATGCGTTCTGCGTAGTATTCCACGCGTACCGCGCCATGAGAGTGGATCCCTCTGGCATCGGCGTAAACCAATACTTCAGCAACGGTTGCAGCGTGCTCACGTTTTAACCCAGCCAGGCAGAGTTTATTCTCAATTAGCTGGTGGAGTGTTTCCCGACTGATTTTCATCTGTCTTCCTTTTTAACGACGGTGTGAAGCATGACTGCAATTAACATACAGGGAAAATATCTGGATTATGTGATCCAGACAGGCAAAAAAATATAGTTAGAATTTATTTGATAATCCGCCTGTTTTTAATCTGATTTTTAAAATTACGTCGCTTGTTAAAAAATAACACGTAATGCTCTGGCGGTTATTTGATTTATTTTACTAATAATCTCTGTGTGATGTTTATCACCTTATTTACCATCGGCCGACGATACCGTAATTGACACATTAATACTGCTCGTGCAATTGCCATGGGTGCAATTTTTAAGGAGTTGTTATGATCCACGCCTTTATTAAAAAAGGGTGTTTTCAGGATTCGGTCAGTTTAATGATTATTTCACGAAAACTCAGCGAATCAGAAAATGTTGATGATGTTTCCGTAATGATGGGTACGCCCGCTAATAAAGCGTTATTAGAGACTACAGGTTTCTGGCATGACGATTTTAATAACGCTACGCCGAACGATATTTGCGTGGCAATTCGTAGCGAAGCGGCGGATGCGGGGATCGCGCAGGCGATTATGCAGCAGCTTGAAGAGGCGTTAAAGCAACTGGCGCAGGGGACGGTCAGCAGCGAGGCGTTAACGCAGGTGCGCCGCTGGGATAGCGCCTGTCAGAAATTACCCGACGCTAACCTGGCGCTGATTTCAGTGGCGGGTGAGTACGCGGCGGAACTGGCTAATCAGGCGCTGGATCGCAACCTCAACGTGATGATGTTCTCCGATAACGTCACGCTGGAAGACGAAATCCAACTCAAAACTCATGCGCGGGAAAAAGGCTTGCTGGTGATGGGGCCGGATTGCGGTACGTCGATGATTGCCTCTACGCCGCTGGCTTTCGCTAATGTGATGCCGGAAGGCAATATTGGTGTCATTGGCGCTTCTGGTACAGGGATCCAGGAATTGTGCTCGCAGATTGCGCTGGCAGGGGAGGGGATCTCCCACGCAATTGGTCTGGGCGGGCGCGATCTCAGCCGTGAAGTGGGCGGCATCAGTGCGCTGACGGCGCTGGAAATGCTCAGTGCAGACGAGAAAAGCGAAGTGCTGGCGTTTGTCTCAAAACCGCCAGCCGAAGCCGTGCGCCTGAAAATTGTTAATGCCATGAAAGTAACCGGCAAACCGACGGTGGCGCTGTTTTTAGGTTATACCCCGACGGCGACTCGTGACGAGAATGTGTGGTTTGCCTCCTCGCTGGATGATGCCGCGCGTCTGGCTTGCCTGCTTTCACGCGTTACAGCGCGACGTAACGCGATAGCTCCGGCCAGCAGTGGATTTATTTGCGGCTTGTATACCGGCGGTACGCTGGCAGCCGAAGCGGCGGGATTACTCGCCGGACATCTGGGCGTGCCAGCCGACGATGCCCATCATCACGGCATGATGCTGGACGCTGATGGTCACCAGATCCTCGATCTGGGCGATGATTTCTACACCGTCGGGCGTCCCCATCCGATGATCGACCCGACGTTACGTAATCTGTTGATTGCCGATCTCGGTGCTAAACCACAAGTGCGTGTATTGCTACTCGATGTGGTGATTGGTTTTGGTGCGACTGCCGATCCTGCCGCATCGCTGGTAAGCGCATGGCAACAAGCCTGTGACGCCCGTCCAGATAGTCAACCTCTGTATGCCATTGCCACGGTGACGGGTACTGAACGTGACCCGCAATGCCGTTCGCAACAAATTGCCACACTGGAAGATGCGGGGATCGCGGTGGTCAGTTCACTGCCTGAAGCCACGTTGCTGGCGGCGGCGCTGATTCATCCGCTTTCGCCAGCCACGCATAAATACACTCCATCATTACTGAAAAACGTCGCTGTGATTAACGCCGGGTTACGCAGTTTTGCGCTGGATCTTCAAAGTGCCAGCAAACCGGTAGTGCATTACCAATGGGTGCCAGTCGCTGGCGGCAATAAAAAACTGGCTCGTTTATTAGAACGTTTGCAATAAGGGGTTCCCATGTTTACATCAGTGGCGCAAGCCAATACTGCGGTTATCGAACAAATTCGTCGCGCTCGTCCACACTGGCTGGATGTGCAACCGGCTTCTTCACTCATTAGCGCGTTAAATCAGGGTAAAACACTGCTTCACGCCGGGCCACCGATGCGCTGGCAGGAGATGACCGGGCCAATGAAAGGAGCGTGCGTGGGCGCATGTCTGTTCGAAGGCTGGGCAAAAGATGAAGCGCAGGCTTTGGCGATGCTGGAGCAGGGGGAAGTGAACTTCATTCCTTGCCACCATGTGAATGCTGTCGGACCAATGGGCGGTATTACCTCTGCCAGTATGCCGATGCTGGTGGTTGAGAATGTGACCGACGGTAACCGGGCGTATTGCAACCTCAACGAAGGTATCGGCAAAGTGATGCGTTTCGGTGCCTATGGAGAAGATGTTCTGACTCGCCATCGCTGGATGCGCGATGTGTTGATGCCAGTATTAAGCGCCGCGCTGGGGCGCATGGAGCATGGTATCGATCTCACCGCGATGATGGCGCAGGGCATTACGATGGGCGATGAGTTCCATCAACGCAACATTGCTTCCTCAGCACTGTTGATGCGTGCGCTGGCACCGCAAATCGCCCGTCTCGATCACGATAAACAGCAAATCGCGGAGGTGATGGACTTCCTTAGCGTGACCGATCAGTTCTTCCTCAATCTCGCGATGGCCTATTGCAAGGCGGCGATGGATGCAGGCGCGATGATCCGCGCGGGCAGCATCGTTACGGCAATGACCCGCAACGGCAATATGTTTGGGATTCGGGTAAGCGGTCTGGGCGATCGCTGGTTTACTGCGCCAGTTAACACTCCACAAGGTCTGTTTTTCTCCGGCTTCTCGCAGGAGCAGGCGAATCCGGATATGGGCGATAGCGCGATTACCGAAACCTTTGGTATCGGTGGAGCGGCAATGATCGCCGCCCCAGGCGTAACGCGTTTTGTCGGTGCGGGTGGCGTGGAGGCTGCAAGAACGGTATCTGAAGAGATGGCGGAAATCTTCCTTGAACGCAATATGCAGTTGCCGATCCCCGGCTGGGATTTCCAGGGCGCATGTCTGGGGCTGGATATTCGTCGCGTTGTGGAAACCGGCATTACGCCGCTCATCAATACTGGTATCGCCCATAAAGAAGCGGGGATCGGGCAGATTGGGGCAGGCACTGTACGGGCACCGCTGGCCTGCTTTGAACAGGCGCTGGAAGCCCTTGCTGAAAGTATGGGTATTGGTTGAGGAACGCGCGATGACGATCATCCATCCTCTGCTTGCCAGTCGTAGCGCACCAGACTATCGCCAGTCCTGGCGGTTAGCGGGCGTCTGGCGGCGGGCGATTAATCTGCTGACGGAAAGCGGCGAACTGTTAACGCTGCATCGTCAGGGAAGTGGTTTCGGCCCCGGAGGATGGGTGCTTCGCCGCGCGCAATTCGATGCGTTATGCGGTGGATTACGTGGCAATGAACGACCGCAAGTTGTGGCTCAAGGGATTTGCCTCGGGCGTTTTACGGTTAAACAGCCACAGCGTTATTGTTTGCTACGTATTACGCCGCCTGCGCATCCTCAACCGCTTGCCGCTGCATGGATGCAACGCGCGGAGGAAACCGGGCTTTTTGGGCCACTGGTGTTGGCGCTAAGCGATCCGCTACCCGCTGAATTGCGCCAGTTTCGTCACTGTTTTCAGACCGCACTCAATGACGTTAAGACCGACTGGCGGCACTGGCTGGGCAAAGGTCCGGGATTAACGCCAAGTCATGATGACACGCTGAGCGGAATGCTGCTGGCGGCCTGGTATTATGGCGCTTTAGATGCGCGCTCCGGTCGCCCGTTTTTTGCCTGTTCCGACAATCTTCAACACGTTACCACGGCGGTGAGCGTTAGTTATTTGCGTTACGCCGCCCAAGGCTATTTCGCCTCGCCACTCTTGCACTTTGTTCATGCTCTGAGTTGCCCGAAACGTATCGAAGCAGCGATTGATTCGCTGTTGGCGCTGGGGCATACGTCAGGGGCAGATACGCTGCTGGGGTTCTGGCTTGGGCAACAATTATTACAAGGAACACCATGAAAACACTGGTTGTAGCTCTTGGGGGCAACGCCTTACTCCAGCGCGGTGAGGCGCTGACGGCAGAAAATCAATATCGCAATATTGCCAGTGCTGTACCCGCGCTGGCACGTCTGGCGCGTTCTTATCGGCTGGCGATTGTTCACGGCAACGGGCCGCAGGTGGGGCTGCTGGCGTTACAGAATCTGGCGTGGAAAGAGGTGGAACCGTATCCGCTGGATGTGCTGGTGGCGGAAAGCCAGGGGATGATTGGCTATATGCTGGCGCAGAGTTTGAGCGCACAGCCGCAGATGCCACCGGTGACGACGGTGCTGACGCGCATTGAAGTTTCACCTGATGATCCGGCATTTTCGCAGCCAGAGAAGTTTATCGGTCCGGTTTATCAGCCGGAAGAGCAAGAGTCGCTGGAAACGGCATATGGCTGGCAGATGAAACGCGACGGTAAATACTTGCGCCGGGTGGTGGCATCTCCACAACCGCGTAAAATTCTCGACAGCGAAGCCATTGAGTTGTTGCTCAAAGAGGGGCATGTGGTGATTTGCAGTGGCGGCGGCGGTGTTCCGGTGACGGATGACGGAGCTGGGAGTGAAGCGGTGATTGATAAAGATCTCGCCGCTGCGTTGCTCGCCAGGCAGATTAATGCCGATGGGCTGGTGATCCTCACCGATGCTGATGCGGTATATGAAAACTGGGGAACGCCACAGCAACGCGCCATTCGCCATGCCACACCGGATGAGTTAGCGCCATTTGCCAAAGCCGATGGTTCGATGGGGCCGAAGGTGACGGCGGTGAGTGGTTATGTCAGAAGCCGTGGTAAACCCGCGTGGATTGGTGCGTTATCGCGAATTGAAGAGACGCTGGCGGGCGAGGCGGGAACCTGTATTTCGTTGTCGTCGTAGGCATTTGTGCCTGATGCGATGCTTGACGCATCTTATCAGGCCTACAACCGGTACAGGATCGGTAGGCCGGATAAGGCGTTCCCGCCGCATCCGGCAATTGGCGCACGATACCTGCTGCGATGCCGGCGCATCTTATCAGGCCTACAATTGGTGCCGGATCGGTAGGCCGGATAAGGCGTTCACGCCGCATCTGGCAAGAATATGAGCACCAGGTTAACTGAACTTACTCTGCGCCCAAATCACGCCGCTGGCATACTCCGGCGGCAGCAGTGGGATTAATGCTTCCAGCGTCGCGGTCAGACGCGATGTGTCGCTGTCGGTCAAATTCAGATGCCCCACTTTACGACCTGGGCGTACTTCTTTGTCGTACCAGTGCAGATGCACCAGCGGCAGTTTCAGCCAGTCATAGTTCACATCGCTACCAATCAGGTTGATCATCACCGACGGGCTATTAACCACCGGTTGCGGTAACGGCAGATCGGTAATCGCCCGCAGGTGCAGCTCAAACTGGCTGATGCTGGCACCGTTTTGCGTCCAGTGACCGCTGTTATGCACACGCGGAGCCAGTTCGTTGATCAACAGACCTTGCGGGGTGACAAAACACTCCATCGCCATCACACCGACATAACCCAGTTCCTGCATAATCGCTGACAGCATTTCTTCGGCCTGCGCCTGCTGCGGTGCATTGGCCTGCGGGAAAGCCACGCTGGTGCGTAAAATACCGTCCTGATGCAGGTTGTGCGTCAGCGGATAAAACACTGTGCTGCCATCAAAGCCGCGCGCGCCAACCAGTGACACTTCGCCAGAGAAGTTAATGCCCTGCTCGACAATACATTCGCCGTAGCATTCAGCCGGTAACTGTTCGGTTTCATCGGCGCGTAAACGCCATTGACCGCGACCGTCATAGCCACCAATACGACGCTTAACAATCGCCAGCTCACCTAAACGATCAAACACCGCAGGCCACTCGCTGCGATCGGCAAGTAACTGCCACGGCGCGGTCGGTAGGTGAAGTTTGTCGAAAAGCTGCTTCTGAGTCAGGCGATCGGCAATAATCGGGAATACATCGCGGTTCACAAAGGCCGGATGGCGCGCCAGCTCGCGAGTTAATGCAGTTTCTGGCCAGCGTTCGATCTCAGCGGTAATCACGCTTTGTTGAAAGGGCACCGCCGCCGGTTCAGCGTCCAGCCCGACCGGCCAGACAGCAATGCCTAACGGTTCGCCTGCCTGGCGCAACATACGGCCTAACTGCCCGTTACCGAGGACGCAAACCTGTTTCATGCCGCACCTCGCGGGTCCGGGTTTTCCAGTACTTCGTCGGTCTGGGCTTTGCGCCAGTCATTCAGACGCTGGTGCAGTTCTTTATCATGAGTAGCAAGAATTTGTGCTGCCAGTAACGCCGCGTTTGCCGCGCCCGCTTTACCAATCGCCAGCGTACCCACCGGAATGCCGCGCGGCATTTGCACGATGGAGTAGAGGCTATCGACACCGCTCAGTGCGGCGCTCTGTACTGGTACGCCCAGCACCGGCACCAGCGTTTTTGCGGCAATCATGCCTGGCAGGTGCGCTGCGCCGCCAGCGCCCGCAATAATCACCTGATAACCGTTCTCTTCGGCGCTTTCAGCGAAGCTGAACAGTTTATCAGGGGTGCGGTGAGCAGATACCACTTCTACGTGGTGCGGGACATTCAGGATTTCGAAGATTTCGGCGGCGAACTGCATGGTAGCCCAGTCGCTTTTGGACCCCATCACGATGGCGACACGCGCCGGATTATTGCGGGAAGACATGCGTCTTAAAACTCCTGTGGTGCACAACTCTCGGCTTTAGAGGGCACAGAGAATAGCACGGAAAGAGAGCAAGGAAAACGGTTGCGTAGGCGAGATTAACCGTCATTTGTTGAGTTTTCAATCTGATCTGCGTGTTGATTATGCGCTCTGGATGAACTGGCAAAGAATGCCCATATCAGCACAATGCTCCACGGAAAAAAGCAAATACCGACAATCAATACAAATCTTTCGACAAAACGTTGGTTATGGGGGCGGGTGAGTACTAAGTAAATGAGCCAGAAATAGACTATCCACGAAATGACCGCCGCAGCTACCAGTGACAATACGCCAAAATAGAAGCCGACAAGGCCAAACCAGCTAATACACAGAGGCGCTCCTGCCGTAAGGGCGATGCCAGAAATCAAAAATCCGTTGCAGCGTCGCATAATAATATTCCCTGTTGTTATTTCACTCAGGGACTTATTACCTTGCTGACTCAGAAAAAGATATACAGGTTGCGGTAGTCTGGCGCTTTTTCAGAATCTGTTCATTCGCGGTCAGAAAGGAAAATGGATTAGCTCAACGTCATCTGCCGTGACTTTCACCATCGAACCTTCGGTATGCCAGGCTCCCAGCACGACGCGGAAAGCAGGTTGCGCATTGGCGATGAGTTCATGCACCGCCGGGCGATGCGTATGCCCGTGGATCAGCCATTGCACCTGATGCTTTTCCATCGCACTGACCACCGCGTTTTGGTTAACGTCCATGATCGCCAGCGATTTACTGCTGTTGGCTTCTTTACTGTTTGCGCGCATTCGCGCAGCAATACGTTTACGTAAAAACAGCGGCAGGGCGAGGAATAGCGTTTGCAACCAGGGCTTGTGGACTTTGGCGCGAAAAGCCTGATAACCGACGTCATCGGTGCACAGCGTGTCGCCATGCATAATCAGCACCCGACGACCATAAAGTTCGAGCACTTTTTCTTCTGGCAATAACGTCATACCGCTTTCACGGGCAAAGCGTTTGCCGAGCAGAAAATCACGGTTGCCATGAATGAAATAACAGGGAACGCCGGAGTCGGATACCGCTTTGATCGCCGCCGCCATCTGGCGATGAAACGGGCTGGGATCATCGTCGCCAATCCATGCTTCAAACAGATCGCCAAGAATATACAGCGCGTCGGCCTTGCGGGCTTCTCCCGCTAAAAAACGCAGAAAACCGGCGGTGATCGCCGGTTCTTCCACGCAGAGATGAAGATCTGCAATAAAGAGTGTCGCCACGATTACTCGCTAACGGTCACGCTTTCAATGATAACGTCTTCTTTTGGCACGTCCTGGTGCATACCGCTACGACCGGTTGCGACACCTTTGATTTTGTCGACTACGTCCATGCCTTCAACCACTTCGGCAAATACGCAGTAACCCCAACCTTGCAGGCTCTCGCCGGAGAAGTTCAGGAAGTCGTTATCAACCACGTTGATGAAGAACTGGGCAGTTGCAGAGTGCGGAGCCTGAGTACGAGCCATTGCCAGCGTACCACGGGTGTTTTTCAGACCGTTGTTGGCTTCGTTTTTGATTGGCTCTTTGGTGGCTTTTTGCTTCATGCCCGGTTCAAAACCGCCGCCCTGAATCATAAAGCCGTTGATAACACGGTGGAAAATGGTGTTGTTGTAAAAACCTTCGCGGCAGTAGTCCAGGAAGTTTTTAACTGTTTCAGGTGCTTTATCGTCAAAAGTTTTGATGACAATATCGCCGTGATTGGTGTGGAAAGTAACCATTTTTGCATCCTGTTCCGTTTGATTGGTGCTTCAACCCGGTTCGGGTCATATATAGGGTGGTGTTATAGCATAACCGCACGATCGGATCATCTCGCAATGTATGCTGATTCGCGCGGGAAATATGGGTATTATACGCAACTCAATTACCCACACATGTCTAAACGGAATCTTCGATGCTAAAAATCTTCAATACTCTGACACGCCAAAAAGAGGAATTTAAGCCTATTCACGCCGGGGAAGTCGGCATGTACGTGTGTGGAATCACCGTTTACGATCTCTGTCATATTGGTCATGGGCGTACTTTTGTCGCCTTTGACGTAGTTGCGCGTTACCTGCGTTTCCTCGGTTATAAGCTGAAGTATGTGCGCAACATTACCGATATCGACGACAAAATCATCAAACGCGCCAATGAAAACGGCGAAAGCTTTGTGGCACTGGTGGATCGCATGATCGCTGAAATGCACAAAGATTTCGATGCTTTGAATATCCTGCGCCCGGACATGGAGCCGCGTGCAACGCACCATATCGCAGAAATTATTGAACTCACTGAACAACTGATTGCTAAAGGTCACGCCTATGTGGCGGACAACGGCGACGTGATGTTCGACGTACCGACCGATCCAACTTACGGCGTGCTCTCGCGTCAGGATCTCGACCAGTTGCAGGCAGGCGCGCGCGTTGACGTGGTCGATGACAAACGCAACCCGATGGACTTCGTGCTGTGGAAGATGTCGAAAGAGGGCGAACCGAGCTGGCCTTCTCCGTGGGGCGCGGGTCGTCCTGGCTGGCACATTGAATGTTCGGCAATGAACTGCAAACAGTTGGGTAATCACTTTGATATCCACGGCGGCGGTTCTGATCTGATGTTCCCGCACCACGAGAACGAAATTGCCCAGTCCACCTGTGCGCACGATGGTCAATACGTCAACTACTGGATGCACTCCGGCATGGTGATGGTTGACCGCGAGAAGATGTCCAAATCGCTGGGTAACTTCTTCACCGTGCGCGATGTGCTGAAATACTACGACGCCGAAACCGTGCGTTACTTCCTGATGTCGGGTCACTATCGCAGCCAGTTGAACTACAGTGAAGAGAACCTGAAACAGGCGCGTGCGGCGCTGGAACGTCTCTACACTGCGCTGCGTGGCACAGACAAAACCGTTGCTCCTGCGGGTGGCGAAGCGTTTGAAGCGCGCTTTATCGAGGCGATGAATGACGACTTCAACACGCCGGAAGCCTATTCCGTGTTGTTTGATATGGCGCGTGAAGTGAACCGTCTGAAAGCAGAAGATATGGCAGCGGCGAACGCAATGGCGTCTCACCTGCGTAAACTCTCTGCCGTGCTGGGTCTGCTGGAGCAAGAACCGGAGGCGTTCCTGCAAAGCGGCGCACAGGCAGACGACAGCGAAGTGGCTGAGATTGAAGCGTTAATTCAACAGCGTCTGGATGCTCGTAAAGCCAAAGACTGGGCGGCAGCGGATGCGGCGCGTGATCGTCTTAACGAGATGGGGATCGTGCTGGAAGATGGTCCGCAAGGAACCACCTGGCGTCGTAAGTAACACCCTCACTCTTATCCTCTCCCGCAAGGGAGAGGATACGCTCAGCGCAATTTACGCCTGCGCCACCACAATATTCCCATCACTATTATTCCTGGTAGCCATACCCACATTAGCTCTGAAATAATCACCTGATGCCCATATGGCGTGGTGTAACGCGATAACGCAAACGGCGCGACTTTAATCACCTGCCAGGGGGCGAAAAATCGTTCCTCTGACCACGGCCACAACCAGCCAACACCTTTGCCGCCAGTGGTTACCGAATCCAGCAAGCTGTGTGATAGCAGCGATACGGTTAAAAATAGCCAGCAGCGAATCAGCCCCGTCCTGAACCATCGATGCCCAATAAGCACGCATAACAGCGGGACAACAAACGCAAATACCAGCGAATGAGTAAAACCGCGATGGCCAAAAACATTGCCGTAGGCAACGCCAAATTTAAACGACAATACGTCGGCGTCTGGCAGCATCGCCAGGATGATTCCGGCAAATAACAGACGCGGCGGGATGATTTTCGACCCCAACCCTAAACCAATACAAAGGGGGACGGCGGCGTGGGTAATAACGGTTGGCATGATGATTGCTTCGGCAAAATGTTGATGCTAACAACATGAATGAAAGCAACGAAGAGGGCAAAGGTCTGAAAAGAGAATCGGCCTGCATACAGGCAGGCCGGAATGGGGTCAGGCAACAACCTGTACGCTGTGACCTGCAAAACTCACTGTCTGACCGGCGACGATTTTGCAACGTTTGCGCGTTTCAACTGCGCCGTCGACTTTCACCTGGCCTTCAGCAATCGCGATTTTCGCCTGCGCGCCGCTTTCGCTCCAGCCTTCCAGTTTCAGCAAGTCGCACAGCTCAACGTGCGGATGTTTACCTAAAGAAAATGTCGCCATGTTACTCACCCTGTGGATCATGATATTCAACGCACGCCTGTAGCGTGTTTTCAATCAGCGTGGCAACCGTCATTGGGCCAACGCCGCCGGGAACAGGCGTAATGTATGAGGCGCGCTTAGCCGCTTCTTCAAACACGACGTCGCCCACAACTTTGCCATTTTCCAGACGGTTGATACCGACATCAATCACAATTGCGCCTTCTTTGATCCAGTCACCGGGAATAAAGCCTGGCTTGCCGACGGCGACGATCAACAAATCGGCGTTTTCCACATGATGACGCAGATTTTTGGTGAAGCGGTGAGTCACGGTGGTGGTGCAACCTGCCAGTAGCAGTTCCATGCTCATCGGGCGACCGACGATATTCGATGCACCAATCACCACAGCATTAAGGCCAAAGGTATCAATGTTGTAACGCTCAAGCAGCGTGACGATACCGCGCGGGGTGCAAGGACGCAGGCGCGGCGCACGCTGGCACAGACGACCAACGTTATAAGGATGGAAACCGTCTACGTCTTTGTCCGGGTGAATACGTTCCAGTACTTTGACGTAGTCAATTCCCGCCGGAAGCGGCAACTGCACCAGAATACCATCGATGGTATTGTCGGCATTCAGCGCATCGATAAGCTCAAGCAGTTCTGCTTCGCTGGTGGTTTCAGGAAGGTCATAGGAGCGGGAGACGAACCCGACTTCTTCGCAAGCTTTGCGTTTGCTTGCGACATAAATTTGCGATGCAGGGTTGCTGCCGACCAGCACAACGGCCAGTCCTGGCGCCCGCAGTCCGGCCGCAACGCGTGCCTGAACTTTTTGAGCAACTTCAGAGCGCACCTGCTGCGCAATCGTTTTACCGTCAATAATCTTTGCTGCCATCAGAGAGAGGATTCCATCTGTTACGTAGGTCGAAGGGGATGCGTCTATTTTGTCAGAAGCGTAGCGCGCTGTCAGTTTTCGTTTTCTGAAAAGTAAAACCTTCTGTACCAGGCAGATTAACGCCGATAATGATAACCGCCGTTGGTTTGCCGTCGTAGTGAGATAAATCAGACACGACCGTACACTTGTTCAGCAACCAGTTCAAAAGCCATTGACTCAGCAAGGGTTGACCGTATAATTCACGCGATTACAGCACATCGTGGTATCAATGCGCCCTTAGCTCAGTTGGATAGAGCAACGACCTTCTAAGTCGTGGGCCGCAGGTTCGAATCCTGCAGGGCGCGCCATTACAATTCAACCAGTTACACCTTCTTTACCACCTTCATAATTTCAGAGTGGACGTATTTGGGGCATCATTACCAAAAATATCGTCTATTTTCCTCGCGTGCTCTGTCAAATGATTAGACGTAAGGTGAGCATATCTACGCACCATTTCTATGGATCCCCATCCGCCCATTCCCTGAAGCACTGATGAAGAGCATCAATGAATGCACCAGGGGGAACCAGTGAGTTAAGTTCGAACTGTAGTACAATTCTCTCCGGTATTAACAGGAATGAATATGCTATGAACCCTTATATTTATCTTGGTGGTGCAATACTTGCAGAGGTTATTGGTACAACCTTAATGAAGTTTTCAGAGGGTTTTACACGGTTATGGCCCTCTGTTGGTACAATTATTTGTTACTGTACATCATTCTGGTTATTAGCTCAGACGCTGGCTTATATTCCTACAGGGATTGCTTATGCTATCTGGTCAGGAGTCGGTATCGTCCTGATTAGTTTACTGTCCTGGGGATTTTTCGGCCAACGGCTGGATCTTCCAGCCATTATAGGCATGATGTTGATTTGTGCCGGAGTGTTGGTAATTAACTTATTGTCACGAAGCGCACCACATTAAAAATAGTTTCGTTCGAGTTTAATGAAATACGTCAGCTCGTATGTTTATACGGGCTGCTTTTTTATACTGCGGGTAAATGTTTTTTGGCAAGTGGAGCAGGGGATTACCATATTTGTGTTTTGAATAGCAATAACAAAGTTGTAGGCAAGAAATACTGTCGGCATTTTGTGATTAAATGGTTTATAGCAATATAACAAGAAACTCTTAAGTCTGTTTGTTTTTTAAACTTCATCCACATCGTGGATAAATATGAGAGCCACCCGCTGAACGGGTGGTTTTACGTAAGTTAAATTTTATAATTTCAGTGAATGTTTACGCTACAATAATACAAATGATAGTGGACAAAAACACAATCAGGCGATGGATTCACCGTAGGATGCAACTGCCTGAGCGGTGAAACCCACGCTCAATTCCTGTCTGACCCCATCATTTTTAAGCCAATAATAAATATTATCTTCTTTATTAAAAGCGTAAATTCTACAAATGCCCGCACATTCACTATTTGTTTTCCATCCACTATTAGCTACATCGCCCCATTCCTGGTAAAGTCCTGCGTTAACTTCTCGCTTAATAATATGCCCTGAATCATGATCATTATAATCGTAACTATCGATATCCTGCGCTTCGGGAAATTCTCCGTTCATTTTTTTAACCCACGGTAAAATATCTTTAACTGAATCATAAGCTTCAATGCTGTATTTGAAAAAACGCTTCACGGTAAAAATATAAATACCGGCAGATTTGTTCGTTGATTTATCAGTAGCGAAAATGGCAAAAATATTCCCGATGCACTTTTCGTCAACGTCAGGAAAAGTTACTGTGCCATCCTGACTGATCGCCAGAACATTATTGTCTGCATCAGTGCTACAGCTCCATTTTACCTTGCCATTATTAACCGGGTCATTATCAATGACCATCTTAAAGGTGGCACCTGGAAACAAGCAGTTAGGGAAATGGTAACCATTCGTCATATCATTTTTAATATCATAGATATGGTTGTCAACTAAAACGCCTGTAATTTTACTCATCATTGACTCTCTTTGTTTATTAAATAAAAGGTTTTATTCCTGTGTAAAGGAATATGCTGATATTAATGCGCTTGATGAATAATTGTTCTTATTTAAAAGTTATATAGCGGTATAAATATGATTATATAATCCCTCTGAGTAGTGGTTACGCCGCTTATTTGTGTTATGTACGGGAATATCTGGAAAGTGCCAAATCGTCGCAAGCGTAATCCTGAGCCGAAGCATTGCAAGATCTGATGGCAACTATCATGTGGTGACAAATGGTAAAGCGGGTAATGATGTTTATTGTGAATATAATGGTGTAACCGCTGATAAGAATATTTGACTGGAGGGCAGATAATTAAAAGATAACGTATGAAAGAATGAGCTTTGAAGTTTCATGACAAACAGCAGTTTAAAACCTTCCGGTTATCTATTGACCGGTAGGAGAATGAAGACCTCCAGAACAAACAGTTAGTCGATGAAATTAGTTTCACCTATATTCTTCCTTTAACGCCTCCTCTTTCGCAAATTACACTATCACTTTTTGATCGCGGTTTGGTTAAATAATTGAAAAACGTCAGACGCATAAAATGCGTTGAAAACTGAGAATTAATACAGACAGGATTCTGATCAGGCAAGTGAAAAGGAAGGGAGCAAGCAAAGTTGCTCCCTTAAACAATTAATACTCGAGGATGCCACGCGCGACGGGCAAATAGCGCAGAGAGAAATAGAGTGCGTCTTTGCCACAGGCGGAACGTTTTGCTAGTAGCGAGGCGATCTCCGCATTCGGTTTTGGTTTAGCTGCAAACGTTTTACCTTTGCCCGCGACAAACAACTCATAAACAATGCCGCTGGCGGGTGAGGCAGTTTGGCAATCTGCGCTGGCTTGCAGATAACGGTCACGCTGTTCGGCGGTGAGTTTATCAACGCCGCCGCCATCCTGTACCCAGACATTAACGCCTGTCGCTCTAACTTGTTCCAGCAGTTGCCGATAGCCATCGGGCGACATATTGCCAGCGAAAAAGCTACTGATATAAACCGGTTTTGCTGAAACATTGCTAATCAGTCGCTGCGTATTGTTTAACCATTTTAGTAAAGGTTGTCGGGCGGCTTCACTGCGCCAGTTCAGATCGTCAATTTCCGCACTGATGTACCAGCCATCCGGCGTTACGCCAGGCGCGGCACGCCATAATCTGGCTTGCTGGAGATCGGCGGCCAGCAGGCGATTAAGGTAGCTTTCCAGCGCTGCAGATGACTGCTTCTGATGCAGAAAAAATTCCGGATCGGCGTTCAGACCAACAATCAGCTTCAGACCAGCCTGTTGCGCTGCTGCGGCACGCTTAAACAATAACGCGCGCTGTTCTGGCTGGGTGAATGCATCGCCATAACGAGTCCATTGCAGAATCAGTGTGTCGAAGCCCTGGAGACGCAACTGACTCATCAGTCCCTGCCACTGGGCGTCGGTGACCTGACTGTCACGGTTTTGCGGTTGCCAGATAATACCTTTCATTGCAAAGGAAAAAGGGCTGACCAGGAGCAGTGTCAGCAATACGAAAATGAACTTACGCATTTACCAGTGCACTCCAATGGTGAGAAACGCGTTGTTGCGCTCCCCGCTACGTTGATTAATCACCTTAAAGGTATGCTGATATTCGACGCCGAGACTGACTTTGTGCGGCCAGGCATCGTAATGCGTCTCGCCGGTCCAGATATTCCAGCGCACGCCGACGCCACCAAGCTGTGCGCCCTGAGTGCCTTTATCACGATAGCCGTTATCCTGTATGTGAGCGTAAGGTTCGATTGTCTGCCCGTTCGCGACTTTCTGATGCCAGCTCACACGGTAATCAGCCGTCCACGCCTGAATATCCTGGCGGACATATTGCGCCGCATCGAGATACAGATTTTGGGCAAACCAGCCTGAACCGTTCGGGTGCCACTCATCGCTGTATTTACCGCCGTTAAAGAACGAGGCGCTGGCACGCAGCATGGTGTCGGAGGTGCCATTTTGCCCATTCAGCGGGAACTGCTGTTCAACGGCAAGGAAAAAGATCTGATCGCGCAGCGGCTTCCAGCGCAGGCCGGTGCCGGACATCGGATTTTTCACCGGCATCACCACACCGTTTTCTCCGGTATCGGCAAACACACGGCTGTAAACCGAAAGCAGGTCGCCTTCCAGCAGTATATTGCGCCCGATGCGGTATTCGGCTTCCAGTTGTCCGTAGCTACGATAGCTTTTACCTGGCGCAGCGCCACCGACGTTATTACTAGCTGAACTCATCGCGCCGGAACGCAAGCCGATGGAGGAATCGAAACTGAACGTCCAGCGGCGACCTACGTCCTCATGCAGACGACGGAAATTGAAGCGTTGCTGATTTTGTTCCGGTGTCAGCGGTGTAATCAGCGCCTGGTTATCAATGTCATCAATCACCAGCCGGGCGTAGTGTTGCGTCGCAGGCATATCATCCAGACGCTGATTCACGTAAGCCAGTTGTCTGATGAGTGCCGGATCGTCCGGTAGCCCTTTATGCGCCTGTTCCAGCATCTCCCGCGACTGCGCGATATCGCCGCTATCCCACAAGGCGTAACCGAGCGCCGCCTGGGTATTGCTGTTATTCGGTTCCAGTTCCAGAGCGGCGCGCAAATCGCTCACTGCCGCTGAGACATTATGACGTTGCCGATAAATCGTCGCCCGCGCAACGTAAGCGTTAGCTGAAGGCGCAATGTTAATTGAGCGAGTGAGATCGTTCAGTGCAAGTTCTGGCTGAGCAGGAATATAACGTTGTGCATGTAGCCACCAATACTGAGCATTGTTGCCCAGCCCGCGTTGTTCTGCCTGCTGAAGCCAGCGATCGCGAGCCGTGCCATTTCCAGCCGCCTGGGCGGTATTGGCGGCAGCGAGCAGATCTTCATTGCTCATGTCGTGAAGACTGATTTTCTGCCAGGCCGCCAGTGCGGTGGCGTAGTCTTCAACCTGATACGCCTGATAGGCCACCGCGCGATGTTGCCACGCGTTCGGTTGCCGTTTTTCTGCCTGAAGCCATGCATACAACGCCACACCAGGTAGCGTCTCCCGATAACACTTCGCCAGACGGTTCCAGGCGGCTGCATCGTAAGTCGGTGACATATCGCCCAGTAAACGGACGATTGCCGGGCAATTGTCAGCAATACCCGGCAACTGGCTTTGCCACTGGCGTTGCGCCGCCAGCGGCAACGGTTTCGATAAAATCGCCACTTTCGCTGGCGTTGCCAGGTAAGGATGACTTTCCAACAGAGACGCCAGCCGCGTCATTAACGTATGGCTGGTGCTTGCATCGCCCTGGAAAGGGTAGCGTTGCAGTAACAAATCGGCAGCTTCACGTGACTGTCCGTTCTGCATCAGTTGCCAGGTCAGTTGATCCAGGCGCGTAAGATTTGCTGGTTCTCGCTGATACAGCAACCGCGCCAGACGTAGTGCTTCAACTCTGTTGTGGGTTGCCACACTGACGGCATAACGCTCTTCAAGCATTTCATTGGCGGGGAGGGTGGCGAGCAGTTTTTGCGCCGCGTCGTACTGACCCTCTTTTAACAGCTCCGGAAGCGTTGCGCCAATAACGTACTGGCGGTTATCGGCAAACTGTACCGTGTAATTCGCCAACGCTTGCACCGGAGTGTCACTGTATTTTGATAACAGATAGAGCCAGCTTTTCTCTTGTAAGTCAGTAGTGAACAGAGGTTTGTTTTCAGCGAGATAACGCTGGAGGCGTGCTTTTTCGCCACGATAAGCCAGTGCGGTCGCGTAAGTAATATACGACTGTGGATCGGTGAAGATCCCCACTGATTGCAGCGCCAGGATCCGATCATCCAGATGCCCGGCAAGAAGCACGTCAAACCACTGACGGCGCTCTGCTGCGCTTAATGTATTCTGCTGGCGTGCTTCATTGTATAGCGTATCCGCCTGGGACCATTGTTTCAGGTAGATTGCGCGTTGCAGCAGATCGGTACGTAACGTTTTTCCTTCCGGCGATGCGGCAAACGTCGCATCGTTCAGTTGCGCTTTGGCAACAGATAACTGTGCCAGCCGCAGCGCATTCTGCCCAACTTCACTGCGGCAACGCAGAGTCGGCGCAGCATCGCACGCTTTTTGCTGGGCCAGCAGCTCCTCGACGGTATTCACTGTTTTGACTTCCACAGGAATTGCCGCAAGGCTACGTTGAAGTCGGGCATCGCCGGGAGTTCGTTTAAGCTGATCCTCAAGCAACAGCCGCGCGCGGTCATCATGACCAAAATGGCGATAGGCTTCTGCCAGATATAAAGTCAGCGGAATATTATCCGGCACCTGCTGATGAATATATTCAAATTCACGGATGGCGGTTGCTTCGTCGTTATTTTTCTGTGCTTTCAGCGCCTTATCGAGGCGGGGATAAATAACAAAATGGCGATAGTCGCTAAGCCCCAGCTCTTTGGCGCTGGTGCCAATATTGTCTGCGAGTGCGCCAGTACTCAATAAAGACGTCAGCAGTAAACCAGACCATCCGATGATGCGATTAAGGTTATTTTCCTTCATTTTCGGACTCCAGTTGCGCAACCTGTTCTGTGGTTAAACCTGCTTTGAGTAATAGAGATTGCATCGAAACTTGTAATTCGCGTTGAATTGTCAGTACGCGATCCAGCGTTTCCTGGCTGATGACACCTTCAGTAACCAAAAATTTGCCGAGCGGCAGAGAGCTGCGTTCATGACGCAGTAGCAGTACATTAATCGCTGAACGATTAATATGGCCGAGTGTGGTCAGTATTTCGGCAAACAGGAACTGATGCGGCACATATTGCTGCCAAATATCGCTGGCCTGTTGTTCCGTGAGCCACTGATGCTGAACCGCATTGTACAACATTGCCCGCGGATCGTGACCGCGGCGGCGTGCATACCAGTGGCGTAATCCGGTGACAATTTGCCCGCGCAGAACAATGACGTAGCGCACTTTACGTCCAACCTTGCGCGTCAGTGCCGCCAGTGACACCGGATCAATGCCGTCTTCACTACCGACAATTAACTCATCATTTTCCAGACGCAGCGGCAGCACCGCATAATGCAGTGCTACGGAAGCCGGCATTTCGGCAATCAGCGAGGAAGGGATCTGCCAGGCATCGATCGATTCCCACGCCACACCGTTTTGCTCCGCCAGTGCCTGCGCCAGTTGCTCTGCGCTGATCAACCCTTGCATCAGCATCGAACCGCCGAGACGCAGACCTTCGACGCGATTACGCAGTGCTGTATCGAGTTGTTCTTCGGTGATGACCTGATTTTCCAACAAAATTTGACCTAACGGGCGCAACGAACGGGTATCGCCAGTCACGCTGGGGAAATCGTGCGTCGTTTTATCCCACGCTACGCGACGCGGATCGCCATGTTGAAGCACCTGTTTCAACGCGCGCCAGTTAGCCATAAAGTTAATCAGGTTGCCCCAGAATAGCCGCAGGACGGATAGCAGGCCCTGCGTCAGGCCGTAGTAACCGGTGACAAAAATCACCCGCTGCACAATACGGTTAACCATCAAGCCAAAGTTTAGCCATAGCAGGGTCATTAACCATGCGCTGCCGCTGAAAATAGAAAGAAAATTCCAGGCATCAGGGCATAAACTTTCATACGCCAGTAACAGCAAAAGTTGGATCATCACCAGCATCGCGAGGAAACTAACAAAGTTGCTGATTGCCCCTTTGCGGTCACGCCAGAGAAAGTAGTTGAGTGTCAGGCTGGAAGTCCATTTATGGGTTTTAAATCCCTGGAAAACAATGCCGATGATCCAGCGAGACTTTTGCCGTACTGCGGTGGAAAAGGTATCGGGGAAATATTCGCGCACGCAGATCATGTTTGACGTCCGCGCGTGCTGTAAAAATTTACGCTGCTCGCGTTCTTTAGCTTCGTCCACCACCGGAAAACGGACAAAAATCTCCGTCATTCCTTTCTCTTTCAGGCGGAAACCAATGTCGTAATCTTCGGTGAGACTTTGCACGTCAAAAGCAATGCCGTCACCGTCAGCCAACAGCGCGGTCACGGCGCGGCGGCTGAAACAGGTGCCAACACCTGCGCTGGGCACCTGTCCGGCGAGGGCTTCACGCACCGGAACATCTTTGCCATGCAGTTCGGAAAACTCATCGATATAGGTCATGCTGGTGAAGTGCGTCCATTCGCGTTCGAACGGATACACCGGGATCTGAATCAGATCCTTACGCTCGACAAGGTAGTTGAACAGACGCAGTTCCATTGGCGAAATCACATCTTCGGCGTCATGCAGAATAAAACCCGCAAAGGCGAAATTGGCGCTTCGCTCAAACTGGGTGATGGCGTCCAGCACATTGTTCAGACAATCTGCTTTGCTGGTGGGGCCAGGACGTGCGCAGACCACCTTATGCACGTTCGGGAAGCGAGCACACACTTCGTCAACATCACGCTGAGTATCGGGGTCGTTCGGGTAAGTGCCGACAAAGATATGATAGTTTTCATAGTCGAGCGTGGTTGCCGCCAGCTCGGCCATATTGCCGATGACGCCAGTTTCATTCCACGCCGGAACCATAATCGCTAACGGTTTTTCATCTGGTTTGTACAGTTCGCGGTAACTCATTCGTGGGTAGCGCCGATAAACACTCAACTTGCGCTTAATGCGACGAACCCAGTAGACGACATCAATGAAAAAATCGTCCAGTCCGCTGATGAACATTACGACCGCTAACGTTATCGCGATTACTTTTAAGCCATAAAGCCAGGTAGCAAAAACATCAAGAAGCCAGTCCACGCCAAAACCTTACATTAACGCTGCTTATGTTTAGGGTGGCGTATATTAAGGTTTTTTATGAATTGTGACAGCTTTTTACCATTAATAGGTATGACTATTGCGGCACGTTATTTTTACACTGGTGATAAAAGTTGCTGTTTGCTGAATGATTAAGCGGGTAATGAGATCACAAACCTTGTCCCACGCGCATCTGACGTTACCGCAACCGTGCCTTTATGCGCGACAACAATCGATTTCACAATCGCCAGGCCAATGCCGCTACCTTCACCTTTTCGTTGGCGGGAGGGGTCAACGCGGTAGAAGCGGTCGAACAATCGCGGTAAGTGTTCGGGCGGAATGGGCGTACCGGGGTTTTCGACGGTAACCTGTACCTGGCGATCGGTAGTCTGGCAACGCACTACAATTGCCTCTCCGGGCGGCGTATAACGCAGGGCGTTAGAAAGCAGGTTGCTTAACGCCCGACGCAACATCAGCGGATCGCCCGCGACCTGACACTTGTCGCCAACAAATCGCAGTTCCACGCCGCGATCTTCCGCTAACGCCTCGAAAAAATCGAAAACTTTGCTGACTTCATCTGCCAGGTTGAGCATTTTCTTTTCCGGGATTAGCTGGTTGTTATCGGCCTGGGCGAGAAACAGCATATCGCTGACCATTTTCGCCATTCGCGTCAACTCTTCCAGATTAGAGTAGAGCACATCTTCCAGTTCCTTCTGGCTGCGCGACTGACTCAGGGCAATTTCCGTTTGCGTCACCAGATTCGTAATTGGCGTGCGAATTTCGTGGGCGATATCTGCCGAGAAGTTGGACTGGCGGGTAAAGACATCTTCAATACGTTCAATCATATGATTAAACGACAGCACCAGTTGTTCCAGCTCAATCGGCACGGTCTGCGGGGCCAGGCGAACGTCGAGATCTTTCGAAGTGATATTCTGGATCTGGCGGCTGACGCTGCGGATCGGCGCGTGACCTTTATGTACCGCCAGCAGCACGATAAAGACGATCAGGATGCTGATGATCGATGCGGTCATTACGAGTTTATTCATCAAATCATTTATGTAATGAAGATGAAAATCGATCGACAGCGCAATGTAGAGCGTATAAGCCGGTTTGCCGTCCACCAGCGGGCCAACCGACAAGTTAATCATCCGCCAGTTGCTGTGTTCCCTATGCCCGTGACCGTGGCCCGGCATCATAATCGTCGGGCCGGAGAGGAGATACACCTCACCACCACGTGCGTCTTTATCGGGTATGGCATCGCGTGCAAACTCGCGGATATCCGGCGCGCCTGGGGAGTGATATACCGTTTTACCGTGGCTATCTGCCAGGGAAATCAAGACGTTGGAATAACCACTGACGATATCTTCCAGCGTCATTAAGCGTCGGGTTTGTGTCTCGTCAGGGTGATTAAGTACCCGTTCAAGGGTGGTGCTAATCTCTTTTAAATCATTAATATCCTGCTCAGCAAAATGGACTTTTACCGAGTGGATCATGATCCATGCAAAGGCGAAAAATGCCGCGATGGTGGCAAGGCTGATAAAAAAGGTCAGGCGGGTTGCCAGCGAAAACGGGCGCTGAAATGGCTTATTGGCCATCCGGCACCTCAAGCATGTAACCCACGCCACGCACGGTTTGAATCAGCTTTGGCTCAAAATCATTGTCGATTTTGCCGCGCAGTCGCTTCACCGCCACATCAATGGCGTTGGTGTCGCTGTCAAAATTCATGTCCCATACCTGTGAAGCGATAAGCGAGCGGGGCAGTACTTCGCCCTGATGACGGAGGAAAAACTCCAGCAGGGTAAATTCTTTACTGGTCAAAGTGATACGCGTGCCGCTACGGGTGACTTTGCGGCTGACAAGATCGACCATCAGGTCGGCAACCTGAAACTGGCTTTCGATAATCACCGCCGCTCCGCGCCGCAGTAAGGTGCGCACCCGCGCCAGCAGTTCAGCAAAAGCGAATGGCTTCACCAGATAATCATCCGCTCCCAGCTCCAGCCCCTTGACGCGATGTTCAATCGTACCCAGCGCGCTGAGCAGCAGAATCGGCATCCCTTTGTTGGCAGAACGCAACATGCGCACGATATCCCAGCCGTTCACGTCTGGCAGCATAATATCGAGGATTATCAGGTCGTAATCTCCAGTCATCGCCAGATGGTAGCCGTTAAGTCCGTTATCGGCCAAATCGACCACAAAACCGGCTTCGGTTAACCCTTTGGTCAGATATTCGCCGGTTTTCTTTTCATCTTCGACAATCAACAGTTTCATGTTTCCTCCGCATACTGCCCGGCCAATTCTAGAGGAGCGCGATCAGATGGCAATCGCTTATTGGCAAAATGACAATTTTGTCATTTTCCTGTCACCGGAAAATCAGAGCCTGGCGGGTAAAGTTGGCGGCATAAAATCACCAGAAATTATGCGCCTATGTCTCATTGTAAACTCCTGACACTTTGTGTGGCCCTCGCGCTAAGTGGTTGCTCACTGGCACCGGATTATCAGCGCCCGGCAATGCCCGTGCCGCAGCAGTTTTCGTTAAGTCAGAACAGCCTGATCAACCCGGTCGATAATTACCAGAGTGCGGGCTGGCGCACCTTTTTTGTTGATAATCAGGTGAAGACGCTGATTAGCGAGGCGCTGGCGAATAACCGGGATTTGCGTATGGCGGCGCTAAAAGTGCAGGAGGCGCGGGCGCAATATCGACTGACCGATGCCGATCGCTACCCGCAACTCAACGGCGAGGGTAGCGGCAACTGGAGCGGTAATCTTAAAGGCAATACCGCCACGACACGGGAGTTCTCGACTGGCCTTAACGCCAGTTTTGACCTCGATTTTTTCGGTCGCTTAAAGAACATGAGCGAAGCCGAGCGACAAAATTATTTAGCTACTGAGGAAGCCCGGCGCGCGGTGCATATTCTGCTGGTTTCGAATGTCGCGCAAAGCTATTACAACCAGCAACTGGCTTATGCGCAATTGCAAATAGCCGAAGAAACGCTGCGTAATTATCAACAGTCATATGCGTTTGTCGAAAAACAACTGTTAACCGGTAGCAGCAATGTTCTGGCGCTGGAACAGGCTCGTGGGGTGATTGAAAGTACCCGTAGCGATATTGCTAAACGTCAGGGGGAACTGGCGCAGGCGAATAATGCGTTGCAACTGTTATTGGGACGCTACGGCAAGCTGCCGCAAGCGCAGGCAGCAAACAGCGACAGCTTGCAAAGCGTTAAATTACCGGCGGGTTTGTCATCGCAAATCTTATTGCAACGCCCGGATATTATGGAAGCCGAACATGCATTAATGGCGGCCAATGCCAGTATTGGTGCTGCACGCGCGGCATTTTTTCCGTCTATAAGCCTGACCAGCGGAATATCAACCGCCAGCAGCGATCTGTCGTCATTATTTAACGCCAGCAGCGGGATGTGGAATTTTATCCCCAAAATTGAGATCCCCATTTTTAATGCCGGACGTAACCAGGCCAATCTGGATATCGCTGAAATTCGCCAGCAGCAGTCGGTGGTGAATTATGAACAGAAAATCCAGAACGCCTTTAAAGAAGTGGCCGATGCGCTGGCGTTACGCCAAAGTCTGAATGATCAAATCAGCGCTCAGCAGCGTTATCTGGCGTCGTTGCAAATTACCCTGCAACGGGCGCGGACGTTATATCAGCACGGCGCGGTAAGTTATCTGGAAGTGCTGGATGCCGAACGTTCTTTATTTGCTACCCGACAAACCTTACTCGACCTGAATTATGCCCGTCAGGTTAACGAAGTTTCCTTATATACCGCTCTGGGTGGCGGTTGGCAGCAATAATTTTTTAACTCCAGGAGATATAAAATGAAAAAGACACTGCAAGTCGCAATGTTCAGTCTGTTTACCGTTATTGGCTTTAATGCGCAGGCTAACGAACATCATCATGAAACTATGAGCGAAGCACAACCGCAGGTAATTAGCGCCACCGGTGTGGTAAAAGGTGTTGATCTGGAAAGCAAAAAAATCACTATCCATCACGATCCGATTGCTGCCGTGAACTGGCCGGAGATGACCATGCGTTTTACCATCACCCCGCAGACGAAAATGAGCGAAATTAAAACCGGCGACAAAGTGGCGTTTAATTTTGTCCAGCAGGGCAACCTTTCTTTATTACAGGATATTAAAGTCAGCCAGTAACCCAGGTTTAATGAAATGAAAAAAATCGCGCTTATTATCGGCAGCATGATCGCGGGCGGTATTATTTCCGCGGCAGGTTTTACCTGGTTTTCCCAGGCGGAACAGCCAGCAGAAAAAACACCAACCGCAGAACGTAAAATTTTATTCTGGTATGACCCGATGTATCCCAATACGCGGTTCGATAAACCGGGTAAATCGCCGTTTATGGATATGGATCTGGTGCCGAAATATGCCGATGAAGAGAATTCTGCGTCTGGTGTGCGTATTGACCCGACCCAGACGCAGAATCTGGGGGTGAAAACGGCCACCGTCACGCGCGGGTCGTTGACGTTTGCCCAGAGTTTCCCGGCAAACGTCAGTTACAACGAGTATCAGTTTGCTATTGTGCAGGCCCGCGCCGCCGGGTTTATCGACAAGGTTTATCCGCTTACCGTGGGCGATAAAGTGAAAAAGGGCGCGCCGCTTCTCGAGCTGACTATTCCCGACTGGGTGGAAGCGCAGAGTGAGTATTTACTGCTACGTGAAACCGGCGGTACGGCGACCCAGATCGAAGGCATTCTTGAGCGGCTGCGACTGGCGGGAATGCCGGAGGCCGATATTCGCCGCTTGATCGCCACGCAAAAAATCCAGACTCGCTTTACGCTCAAAGCGCCCATTGATGGCGTGATCACCGCGTTTGATCTGCGCGCGGGAATGAATATCGCCAAAGATAACGTGGTAGCGAAAATTCAGGGTATGAACCCGGTGTGGGTCACTGCCGCGATCCCGGAGTCCATCGCCTGGCTGGTGAAAGATGCCTCGCAGTTTACGCTCACCGTTCCGGCGCGACCCGATAAAACGCTCACCATTCGCAAATGGACGCTGCTACCCGGCGTGGATGCCGCGACCCGCACGCTGCAACTGCGTCTGGAAGTCGACAACGCCGAAGAGGCGCTAAAACCGGGAATGAACGCCTGGTTGCAACTCAATACCGCCAGCGAACCGATGCTGCTGATTCCGTCACAGGCGCTGATCGACACCGGCAGCGAACAGCGGGTGATTACCGTTGATGCCGACGGGCGTTTTGTTCCGAAACGTGTTTCCGTTTTCCAGGCATCACAAGGTATCACCGCGCTACGCTCTGGTCTGGCGGAAGGTGAAAAGGTGGTTTCCAGCGGGCTGTTTCTGATTGATTCCGAAGCCAATATTTCTGGTGCGCTGGAGCGGATGCGCTCTGAAAGCGCTACCCATGCGCATTGAGGGAATAACCAATGATTGAATGGATTATTCGTCGCTCGGTGGCGAACCGTTTTCTGGTGCTGATGGGCGCATTGTTTCTGAGTATCTGGGGCACCTGGACCATTATTAACACGCCAGTGGATGCACTGCCGGATCTCTCCGATGTGCAGGTGATTATTAAAACCAGTTACCCCGGTCAGGCACCACAAATCGTTGAAAATCAGGTCACTTATCCGCTAACCACTACCATGCTGTCGGTGCCGGGCGCGAAGACAGTGCGCGGTTTCTCGCAGTTTGGCGACTCTTATGTGTATGTCATTTTCGAAGATGGCACCGATCCGTACTGGGCGCGCTCGCGGGTGCTGGAGTACCTCAACCAGGTGCAGGGTAAGCTGCCTGCGGGTGTCAGTGCCGAGTTGGGGCCAGATGCCACGGGCGTTGGCTGGATTTATGAATACGCGCTGGTGGATCGCAGCGGGAAGCACGATCTGGCTGATTTACGCTCATTGCAGGACTGGTTTCTTAAATATGAGCTAAAAACCATCCCCAATGTTGCGGAAGTGGCATCGGTGGGCGGTGTGGTAAAAGAGTATCAGGTAGTTATCGATCCTCAGCGCCTGGCGCAATATGGCATCAGTCTCGCAGAAGTGAAAAGTGCGCTGGATGCCTCAAACCAGGAAGCAGGCGGTTCGTCGATTGAACTGGCGGAAGCAGAGTATATGGTACGTGCCAGTGGCTATCTGCAAACGCTCGACGACTTTAATCACATCGTTTTAAAAGCCAGTGAAAATGGTGTTCCCGTTTATCTGCGTGATGTAGCGAAGGTTCAGGTTGGGCCGGAAATGCGCCGGGGTATTGCGGAGCTGAACGGCGAAGGCGAAGTGGCGGGTGGGGTCGTTATCCTGCGCTCCGGCAAAAACGCCCGTGAAGTTATTGCCGCCGTGAAGGACAAACTGGAAGCGCTGAAAAGCAGCCTGCCGGAAGGCGTGGAGATAGTTACAACATACGATCGCAGCCAGCTTATTGACCGCGCTATCGACAATCTCAGCGGCAAGCTGCTGGAAGAGTTTATTGTGGTGGCGGTAGTCTGTGCGCTGTTCCTCTGGCATGTGCGTTCGGCGCTGGTGGCGATTATTTCGTTGCCGCTGGGGTTGTGTATTGCTTTTATTGTCATGCACTTTCAGGGGCTGAACGCCAATATTATGTCGCTGGGCGGTATTGCGATTGCCGTCGGGGCGATGGTCGATGCCGCTATCGTCATGATCGAGAATGCCCATAAACGGCTGGAAGAGTGGCAGCATCAGCATCCTGACGCCCCGCTGGATAATAAAACACGCTGGCAGGTGATCACCGATGCTTCTGTTGAAGTAGGGCCAGCGCTGTTTATCAGTTTGCTGATTATTACGTTGTCGTTTATCCCGATCTTCACCCTTGAAGGACAGGAAGGGCGTTTGTTTGGTCCACTGGCGTTCACTAAAACCTATGCGATGGCGGGGGCTGCGCTGCTGGCGATCGTGGTGATCCCGATCCTGATGGGTTACTGGATCCGTGGCAAAATTCCGCCAGAAAGTAGTAATCCGCTCAACCGCTTTTTGATTCGGATTTACCATCCGCTGTTGCTGAAAGTATTGCACTGGCCAAAAACCACGCTGCTGGTGGCGGCGCTTTCGGTGCTGACGGTAATCTGGCCGCTCAATAAAGTTGGCGGCGAATTTTTACCGCAGATCAATGAAGGGGACTTGCTGTATATGCCTTCGACGCTACCGGGGATTTCCGCGGCGGAAGCGGCGAGTATGCTGCAAAAAACTGACAAGCTGATCATGAGCGTGCCGGAAGTGGCGCGGGTATTTGGCAAGACCGGGAAAGCGGAAACGGCAACTGATTCTGCTCCGCTGGAGATGGTAGAAACGACCATTCAACTTAAGCCGCAGGATCAGTGGCGGCCAGGTATGACGATGGACAAAATCATCGAAGAGCTGGATAACACAGTGCGGCTGCCGGGGCTGGCAAATCTGTGGGTGCCGCCAATCCGTAACCGTATCGATATGCTCTCGACCGGCATTAAAAGTCCCATCGGGATTAAGGTTTCCGGCAACGTGCTGGCGGATATCGACGCGATGGCGGAACAAATCGAAGAAGTGGCGCGAACGGTGCCTGGCGTGGCTTCTGCGCTTGCCGAACGCCTGGAAGGTGGGCGCTATATCAACGTTGAGATTAACCGCGAAAAAGCCGCGCGTTACGGTATGACGGTGGCGGATGTGCAGTTGTTTGTGACATCCGCAGTGGGCGGAGCGATGGTTGGCGAAACGGTGGAAGGGATTGCTCGTTACCCGATTAATCTGCGTTATCCACAAAGCTGGCGCGACAGCCCGCAGGCGCTGCGACAGCTACCGATTCTGACGCCGATGAAACAGCAAATCACCCTTGCTGACGTTGCTGACGTCAAAGTCTCTGGCGGACCGTCAATGCTGAAAACCGAGAATGCGCGACCGACGAGCTGGATTTATATCGACGCTCGCGACCGTGACATGGTGTCGGTGGTTCACGATCTGCAAAAAGCGATTGCCGAGAAAGTGCAGTTGAAACCGGGCACTAGTGTGGCGTTCTCCGGGCAGTTCGAGTTACTGGAGCGCGCGAACCATAAGCTGAAACTCATGGTGCCGATGACGTTGATGATCATTTTCGTGCTGTTATATCTGGCGTTCCGTCGCGTAGGCGAAGCGTTGTTGATTATCAGCAGTGTACCGTTTGCGCTGGTGGGCGGTATCTGGTTCCTGTGGTGGATGGGCTTTCATCTTTCCGTGGCAACGGGCACCGGTTTTATCGCTCTCGCCGGAGTCGCTGCCGAGTTTGGTGTGGTGATGTTGATGTATTTACGTCACGCCATAGAGGCAGAGCCGTCGCTGGATAATCCGCAAACCTTTAGTGAACAGAAGCTGGATGAGGCGTTGTATCACGGCGCGGTACTGCGCGTGCGGCCGAAAGCGATGACGGTGGCGGTGATTATCGCTGGTCTGCTGCCGATTCTGTGGGGAACAGGGGCGGGTTCCGAAGTGATGAGTCGCATCGCTGCGCCGATGATTGGCGGTATGATCACCGCACCGTTGCTGTCGCTGTTTATTATCCCGGCGGCGTATAAGTTGATGTGGCTGCACCGTCATCGGGTTTAGGCAAAATTGCCTGATGCGCTATGCCTTATCAGGCCTACAGCGTGAATTATAATTTATTGAATTTGCACGTTTCTGTAGGCCAAATAAGGCGTTAACACCTTATTTGGCAATAACAGAGTACTTTTTGTCGGCAATTTGCATAAGAAAAGGATACCCGGTTTAACTGTGTGGATTGTGTCTTGCGACGACCAGCACTAAATGTTAAAAGATGCCCCTCATTAAAAAAGACACACAGGGGAAAGGCGTGAAAAACGCGTCAACCGTATCGGAAGATACTGCGTCGAATCAAGAGCCGACGCTTCATCGGGGATTACATAACCGTCATATTCAACTGATTGCGCTGGGCGGTGCAATTGGTACTGGTCTGTTTCTTGGCATTGGCCCGGCGATTCAGATGGCGGGGCCGGCCGTGTTGCTGGGCTACGGCGTCGCCGGGATCATCGCTTTCCTGATTATGCGCCAGCTTGGCGAGATGGTGGTTGAGGAGCCGGTTTCCGGTTCGTTTGCCCACTTTGCTTATAAATACTGGGGACCGTTTGCAGGCTTCCTTTCCGGCTGGAACTATTGGGTAATGTTCGTGCTGGTGGGAATGGCAGAGCTGACCGCTGCGGGCATCTATATGCAGTACTGGTTCCCGGATGTTCCTACGTGGGTCTGGGCCGCCGCCTTCTTTATTATCATCAACGCCGTTAACCTGGTGAACGTGCGCTTGTATGGCGAAACCGAGTTCTGGTTTGCGCTGATTAAAGTGCTGGCGATTATCGGCATGATCGGTTTTGGTCTGTGGCTGCTGTTTTCTGGTCACGGCGGCGAGAAAGCCAGTATCGATAACCTCTGGCGCTTTGGTGGTTTCTTTGCCACTGGCTGGAACGGGCTGATTTTGTCGCTGGCGGTGATCATGTTCTCCTTCGGCGGCCTGGAGCTGATTGGGATCACAGCCGCTGAAGCGCGCGATCCGGAAAAAAGCATCCCGAAGGCGGTAAATCAGGTGGTTTATCGTATCTTGCTGTTTTATATCGGTTCGCTGGTGGTATTACTGGCGCTCTACCCGTGGGTGGAAGTGAAATCTAACAGTAGCCCGTTTGTGATGATTTTCCATAACCTCGACAGCAACGTGGTGGCTTCTGCGCTGAACTTCGTCATTCTGGTGGCATCGCTGTCAGTGTATAACAGCGGGGTTTACTCTAACAGCCGGATGCTGTTTGGCCTTTCCGTCCAGGGTAACGCACCGAAGTTCCTTACCCGTGTTAGCCGTCGCGGCGTGCCGATCAACTCGCTGATGCTTTCCGGGGCGATCACCTCACTGGTGGTGTTGATCAACTATCTGTTGCCGCAAAAAGCGTTTGGTTTGCTGATGGCACTAGTGGTGGCAACCTTGCTGTTGAACTGGATTATGATCTGCCTGGCGCATCTGCGTTTTCGTGCAGCGATGCGACGTCAGGGGCGTGAAACACAGTTTAAGGCGCTGCTCTATCCGTTTGGCAACTATCTTTGCATTGCCTTCCTCGGCATGATTTTGCTGTTGATGTGCACGATGGATGATATGCGCTTGTCGGCAATTTTGCTGCCGGTGTGGATTGTGTTCCTGTTTGTGGCGTTTAAAACACTGCGCCGGAAAGCGAAATAATAGTGTAGGTCGGATAAGGCGTTCACGCCGCATCCGACAAAATGATGTCAACAATTTGAAGCCGCTCTCATCCATTCGATGAGAGCGGTTTTTTAATTACTGCTTAAATGCTTCTGCCAGGGAGCGAATATCATTGCTGGTTGGTGACTGATGAAGTCGCAGACCAAACTCTTCGACGATGGCAAATATGTGGTCGAATATATCAGCCTGAATGCTTTCATATTCCAGCCACACCACAGTATTAGTAAACGCATAGATCTCAAGCGGTAAACCATTATCGCCGGGAGCTAACTGGCGCACCATTAAGGTCATATCTTTACGAATCCGCGGGTGATTGCGTAGATATTCGTTCAGATAGGCGCGAAACGTTCCAATATTGGTCATTCGGCGCAGGTTTAATACTGACTCCGTAGAACCTTGCTGGCGATTCCACTCGTTAATTTCCTGATGGCGGCTGGTTAAATAGGGTTTCAACAAATGCGCTTTATTCAGCCGCTGCATTTCGGTTTCATCAAGAAAACGAATACTGGTGACATCAATACTGATGCTGCGTTTAATACGTCGACCGCCAGAGGCTGACATCCCGCTCCAGTTTTTAAAGGAGTCGGATACTAACGACCAGGTGGGAATAGTGGTAATGGTATTATCCCAGTTACGCACTTTGACGGTAGTTAAGCCGATATCGATCACTGAGCCATCCGCGCCGTATTTTGGCATCTCCAGCCAGTCGCCCAGTTTCAACATATCGTTCGCGGAAAGCTGAATCCCTGCAACCAGACCAAGAATCGGATCTTTAAACACCAACATCAGTACGGCAGCCATCGCGCCAAGACCACTGATCAGAATTGCCGGTGACTGACCAATCAGCAGTGAGATCATTAATATGCCGACCAGAATCGCGCCGATCAGTTTGATCCCCTGAAATATCCCTTTTAACGGCAACTGTTTTGCTGCCGGGAATTTCTGAGCCAGATTTAAAATAACATCCAGCAGGGAGAAGACTGAAAGCAGCGCATACATCATGATCCACAACTGCGCACAGGTGGTCAGGATATCAGCCGCTTCGGTGCCTTTTTGCAGCCAGAATACCGCCTGAATATTGACGATAATCCCCTGCAGGGTAAAAGCTAAACGGTGGAAGAGTTTATTCTGGGTAATGATTTGCAACCACAGCCGTGAGCTGGCGATGGCGCGTTTTTCGAAGGTACGCAGTACCACCCAGTGCAAAATAATATGCACTATTACGGCGGTCAGAAAAATAATACCGAAAATCATCACCATTGAAGTGGTGTGATCGATCTCAATACCCGCTAAATCTTCAACCTGGGATATTAAATCCTGCATAACGTCTCCTTTATACAACAGCGGCCTATGATGACGGGTGAAAGGGGGTTATGCAAATAAGTAAAATCTGAGGATAAATAGCCGGGCGGATGCCCGGCAAGGGAGAATTACACTTCGGTTAAAGTGATACTTTGTGGCAGACGAGATTTCGGCAGGGTAGCGTTAAAATCTTCGACGCTATGATGACCCACCGGAACGATCACCAGACTGGTGTAGCCTTTCTCTTTCAGACCAAATTCTTCATCGAGGATCGCGGCGTCAAAACCTTCGATTGGCACCGCGTCCAGACCCAGTGCCGCAACGCCCAGCAGGAAATTACCGACGTTGAGATATACCTGTTTTGCCATCCACTCTGCATCATCTTGCAGATCTTTACGGTGCATATCCGCGAAGAATTTGCGGCCTTTATCGTTCGCGGCTTTCGCTTCCGGCGTGGCAAAGCGGCCATCAGCATCTTCCTGGTCAACAACCAGCTTCAGCCAGGCATCGTCCATTGCGGTTTTCGCGCAGAACACCACGACGTGCGAGGCATCAAGTATTTTACGTTCGTTGAACACGTAATTATCGGCAGCGGATTTGGCGACACGCGCTTTGCCTTCTTCAGTGCTGGCAACGATAAAATGCCACGGCTGGGAGTTGGTGCTGGAAGGGCTGTATTGCAGCAGGGTTTTGATCTGCTCCGCCTGTTCTGGGGTAAGTTTTTTGTTGGCATCGAATGCCTTAGTGGAATGACGCTTTAAGGCGACAGAAATAATATCCATAAAGACTCCTTGTGAAAGACATTTGTGTGCCAGCAGATTACAAGGATCGAAGTAAAATGGTAAGCGAGAAAAATGCTCTATAGATTTACGTTTTAGCCTGGGCGCAGTCTTTTTTGATCGCGTTTGGCTAAGCCATCAACCACTAAATTCCATGAATCGTTGATCAGATCGCGAAGTAACGCTTCGGAGATTTCCTTGCCGGGATACACCGAAATCCAGTGCTTTTTATTCATGTGATATCCAGGCTTAATGTTCGGATATATCTGCTGATTTAACAGGGATTTTTGTGGATCGGACTTCAGATTTATGAAGGGGACGCCGCGCAGTTCTGACGACAGCATAAAAATCTTGCCGCCAATTTTAAAAACATCAAACTCCGGGCCAAACGGCCAGCAAAGCTCGACGAAAGGCAGCTCAAGCGCCAGGCGTTTCGCCGTTTCAAGCAGTGATTGCTTATCCATAAACTTTCCTTAAGGCGAAGGAGAATAAGCAAAGTATGCCGCGAACCGCGGCGATAATCGATGTTTAATCCGCCAGCGAGAACCAGCGTCGCCAGATAAATCTAAGAATAAAATATTCAATAGCGCCCAGCACTAAAAACCACAGACAAAATAACAAAGTGTAAAGCTGACTCAGATCCATCAGATGGAACGTGGCCATCAGTTTCTGTGCCAGCGTCAGCCCCAGCGCGGGGGCGGGCAGCAGCAGGCAAGAGAGGAAAGCCATCAACAAAATGCCTGCTGCGGCGGTCAAGGTTTCTAAAGGGTGTTTCATAACATTGTTAAATGTAAGTTAAAACACCATTGTCAGGGATATTCTTCTGTAAGGCAATTCCCGACTTAGTCTCCGGCCCAAATCTCACAATGCTTTTTCACCAGCCCAATCAGCGAGCCGCCATCGGCAACGAAATCACGCATCAACTGTGCTTCATTCAGACCGCTGGCGACCTGGCGATGCAGGGCCTCAACCGCACTCGACGCACCAATTTTATGCGCAGAAGGGGCGATTTTTTCCAGCAATCGTAAGGTGTCTTCTGTTAGTGGCCGACGATCGCCGGTGTGTGGATCGGTAACAACGCCTTCCAGACCATAGCGGCAGGCCTGGAAACGGTTGAACTTATACAGCAGATAATCCTTTTCCTGATGCTTAAAAGGGCGTTCCGTCAGCAGCCAGTGAGCGGTGGACTGAATCAATCCCGCCATATTTATCGCATGGCTAAGGGTTAACGGAGTATCCATCACCCGAACTTCTACTGTGCCAAAATGAGGGCTGGGGCGAATATCCCAGTGCAAATCTTTAATGCTGTCGATCATCGTGGTGTAGCTCAGGCAGCGAAACAGGGCTTCGAATTGCTGCCAGTTACTGACCCACGGCATCGGGCCATTATCGGGAAAGGCGGAAAAGATATTTGGCCGTGAGGAGACAAAATGGGTATCTGTTCCCTGCATATACGGCGACGCGGCAGAAAGGGCGATAAAGTGCGGCACAAAGCGCGATAAGCCGTGTAGCAAATAAATGGCGTCATCGCCACTGGCGCAGCCAACGTGAACATGCTGACCAAAAACAGTCGCCTGCTGAATGAGATAACCAAAGTGTTCCAGCGTCCGCTGATAGCGTGCGTTATCGCACACCTCCTGACGCTGCCATTTCTGAAATGGGTGCGTACCGCCACCGCAAATTTCCAGATGATTCTCCGCCGCAGCTTGCAGAACGACTTTCTGCATCGCTGAAAATTGCCCGGCAGCCTGGTTGATATCACGGCAAACACCAGTTGCCAGTTCCAGCATACTTTCGGTGATATCGTGCTTCACTTCCCCGGCGCTAATCTCACTTTTTACCGCATCAATTAGCGTTGAAGAGTCCTGACTAAGATCGTAGCCCGGCGGATTAACCACCTGCATTTCCAGCTCAATACCGAGGGTAAAAGGTTCAGAAATATGAAAATCGGGTAATGACATAGGTTTCTCTTATGTGGGCGTTTTCGTTTCAGTATAGAAGTGGGCGCGGCTGGGCGAGACGCGGAAGTTCTGGAATGTTTCTTTTTTTGGTGATGATGAACCGATTGCTACTGAAGCAATTTGGCTACTTTTGCAATGTGACAAGTTATGGCTGAGCTGGCTGGTGGCGAAGAATTTTGACGGTTGGGGCGTACAGAAAAACTGGCTCAGCTTCAGTTGAACTGATGAATTGTGGAAAGCCCGCAACAGGATTTACTGTATAAATAAACGGTTATTTTGCTAAGGAAGGGTAAGATAACCGCGGGTGCCTGAAGCTTTCCGGTTTCAGGTTTACTCTGAGGTCTGGAAAGATGAAGCCCAGGAGATATTTCTATCAACCCTGGGGCTACCTACCCAAACCTGAACAATTTGGATGCTAGTCCCTTCTTCGCATGGAGGCAATATAAACACGCTGACGAAATATGCCCTTGTGGCAGTCATAGTACTGTGTTTGATGGTACTGGGATTTACGCTTCTGGTCGGAGACTCGCTGTGTGAGTTCACCGTAAAGGAACGTAATATTGAGTTTAAGGCTGTTCTCGCTTACGAACCGAAGAAATCGCCGCTGTGCGGGGAGAAATCCCTGCATATCCGGTTGTCAGGTCAGGAATGGTAGGGCACCTGCTTTACACTTTCGCCCGCGCTCAGTGATGGCTGCGGGCGAGCCACAGCAAGAGTTATCCATTAATCGTGTTGGCACAGCGTTATGATGTGTTTTCCTCTTATCTGCCAGTGCGCAGCAAACATCTCGTCCTCCCAACGAATAATGATTCGCTGTTTATTCCAGTTAACCACCTGATAATTTAGAAATCCTGCGTCGGTCTGTATCTTGCTTGCCTTAAATGCACTCTCTTTTGCTGAAAATGCCAGTGTAAGTGCCACAGGGAAAGGTAAATTGTAGCCTGTAATAAACTCGCGTTCAGTGAGGGTAATGATGTTATCTGTCAATTCTCTGGCTGTGTGTGCAGAAAAAATTTCTTCGATATCCACACCAATCGGTTGGTGAGAGACGATTGCTATAGCCGTATCCCCGCAGTGACTAATACTGCCGTATAAGCCCGTAGGCCAAAGTGGTTGGCGATGTTCACCGATTGCGGGCACACATTTATAGCCATATCCCCGCAACGCATGAACAGCAGCAATCCGTCCGGCTAAATGTTCGGCTTTGCGTTTACGTCCGGCATGTTGCAGTTGTGCGTAATGCGGCAGCCAGAACAAATCCTGCTCGTGAAAACTTGCAGGATCGAACTCAACAATGTGCAGCGTATGTCCGGCAAAGGGAAGGGAGGTATGCGTGGTTTTCATTTCGCCCATATTAGAGACTGATGACAAACGCAAAACTGCTTGATGCGCTACGCTTATCAGGCCTGCGTGGCTCTGCAATATATTTGAATTGGCAAGATTTTGTAGGCCGGATAAGTCGTTCACGCCGCATCCGGCATGAACGACACGCCCTTTGTCAACAATCTGACGTTAGTATCAGAAGTGAGTATTAATGCTCATATACCATGTCCGTCCTGGTTCGTTATAGGTATACGCGCCAGCACCTGCGATATAGTTCGCACCGGCAAGATCACCCGTGGTCTGGGCATTACCTTCACGCCACAAACGCTTGTCGAACAGGTTATCCACGCCGCCAGTCAGACTGACGTTCTTCGTCACGTCCCAGGTCGCACTCAGGCCAACAATACTGTACGGGCTAATTTCTTTGGTTTCCGGGCCAACCGCTGGCTGGCCTTTGTAGTTATATTTCTTCGGCTGCTGTTTGCCATACCAGGTGAAGGTGGTTTGCATCGACAAATCTTCCCGCGCCTGCCAGCTCAGCGTTGAGTTCAACGTATATTCAGGGATGATCGACAAACGGTCTCCCGTGGTTTTGTTTTCACTCTTCAGCATATAAGTGATGTTGTTGGTCCACATCACCGTCTCGCTAACCGGCACGTTTAACGATCCTTCCAGACCTTCAACCACCGCTTTCGGCACGTTATCCCACTGATAGAGATCGGTGCCTGCCGCATTTTTCCCTACAGCCACATAGCCCGCTTCAATCTTGTTGCGATAGTCGTTACGGAACCAGGTCACGCCCGCCAGCCAGCCGTCGCGTTTGAATTCCAGACCAATCTCTTTGTTGATGCTGGTTTCTGCTTTCAGGTCATCGTTACCTTGTAGATAGCAGCCGCCTGCGCTGGCATAGCAGCCCTGACCTTTACTGTAGAGAATGTAGTTCGGGTTAGTCTGATACAGGCTCGGAGCTTTATAGGCGCGTGCGATACCCATTTTCAGCGTGAAGTCATCGCCTAAGCCTTGCGATACGTTTAACGCCGGGCTCCAGTTATTACCGACAATGCTGTGATGATCGAAACGCAGCCCCGGCGTTACGATGGTGCTGTCGGTCAGTTCTATATTGTCTTCTGCAAACAGCGAGAAAATTTCTGCTTTTGAATATGGGCTACGGTCGGTGGCACTCACACCATCAATAGCACCGCCGGTATTCGTTCCGGTCAGCGCCTGGGTGTTGGAACTCAAGTCCTTCATCCGCTGCTGATTCCACTCCGTACCCAGCGTCAGCGTCTGGTTAACGAAGAAATCAATCGGCAGGTTAACTTCGCTATGCAGCATCACGTCATCGAGATCGATATCGACGAAATCCTGCGTCGCTTTTTCGTTAAATTTTCCTTCGGTGCCGCCCGCCAGACCTTCCGGGATACGCGAGTTACGGGTGTGTTCATACTGCACCCAGTTGCTGGTGGTCACGCCGTTATCCCAGCCGCCGTTCCAGGTCAGCGAGTAGTTCTGGCGATAGAGACGGTTGGTTTCATCGCCGTATTTAGAGCGAGTGTAAGCATCAGAGTTGGTGTTCTGGGTATCGCCCGCATACAGGTTGCCCTGGCGGCTGTAACCTGCTTCCAGTTCCAGCGATTGCAGCGGTGCGAAGTCCCAGCGAACTACGCCGTTAATGTCTTTGTTGATCACCCCTTCGCGCCCGGCTGGTAGGGTAGTTGCATAGGTTCCTGCACGTGCGGACTGATGACCTTTGTTAATATCCCACGCGTCGGCCTGCGTTTTGTCGAGGTTGCCGTACAAACGGAAGCTGAACGCGTCGCCCAGTGGACCGGTGAGGCTGAAGTTGGTGCGTTTGGTGGCACCTTCCTCTTTATGTTCAGGGGCATTGAAATAAGCATCCCAGGAACCGTGCCACTCGCCACTGCCTTTTTTGGTGATGATGTTAACCACGCCACCTGCCGCACCGTTACCGTAACGGGCCGCCGCCGGACCACGCAAAACTTCAATACGTTCGATCATCTCAGGTGGCACCCAGGAGGTATCGCCACGGGTATCACGCTCACCGCGCCAGCCCTGACGCACCGAGTTGCGGCTGCTGACCGGTTTACCGTCAATCAAAATCAGGGTGTTTTCCGGACCCATGCCGCGAATATCAATCTGGCGGTTATTACCGCGCTGACCGCTGGTGGAGTTACCCGTCAGGTTTACGCCTGGCATGGTACGGATGATTTCCGATACATCGCGGGCCACCGGGTTTTTGCGGATTTCATCTGCGGTGATGGTCGAAACGCCGGGAGCCTGCAAGTTCTGCTCGGCGGCGGTCACGACAATGGTATCGTCCTGTGAAACAGGGGTATCGGTTGGCTCTTGTGCCTGCGCTACTCCATAAATCCCCAGATTGACCAACAAGGCCAGGGAATGAATCTTCTTGTTCATTGTTTTTTTTCCTGCATTTTTGCCACGAATTCCAACGGTCTAAAGAGACGTAAGCTGGATTGATGTCGCCCGTCACTGCGAAAACCTTTGATTCCTGAAAGACACGCAGTGCAGTTGGTTAATTAATGCCCGCGCTTGACATAGCGCGCCAATACGCTATTGCAAATGCAAATAGTTATCAATAATATTATCAATATATTTCTGTAATCAATGAAAAAATTCACAATAAACATAAGGTTATGATGTGACGGCGTTAAAGGTGGGAAGTGATAGCTGGTGGCAGTCGAAACATGGCCCGCAATGGCAGCGTCTTAATGACGAAATGTATCAGGTCACTTTCTGGTGGCGTGACCCACAAGGTTCTGAAGAACGCTCAGCGATAAAGCGCGTATGGGTCTATATCACTGGTGTTACCGATCATCATCAGAACAGCCAGCCCCAGTCGATGCAACGCATAGCAGGCACCGATGTCTGGCAGTGGACGACACAACTTAATGCCAACTGGCGCGGCAGCTACTGTTTTATTCCCACCGAACGTGCTGACATTTTTTCTACATCATCACCAGATCGCCTCGAATTACGCGAGGGATGGCAAAAATTACTCCCTCAGGCGATAGCCGATCCGCTGAATCCGCAAAGCTGGAAAGGAGGGCGAGGGCACGCTGTTTCCGCACTCGAAATGCCGCAAGCGCCCCTGCAACCTGGTTGGGATTGCCGGCAAACGCCAGAAAATTCAGCCAGGGAAATTACCTGGAGAAGTGAACGGCTGGGAAATTCACGCCGTGTATGGATTTTTACCACCGGCGATGTACCAGCCGAAGAGCGTCCGTTAGCCATTCTGCTCGATGGTGAATTTTGGGCGCAAAGCATGCCCGTCTGGTCGCCGCTGACTTCGTTGACCCGCCGTCAGCAACTTCCACCTGCTGTGTATGTGTTGATCGATGCCATCGACACCGCGCATCGTGCACGCGAACTTCCGTGTAATGCTGATTTCTGGCTGGCAGTACAGCAAGAGTTATTACCCCTGGTGAAAGCCATTACCCCTTTCAGCGATCGTGCTGATCGTACCGTGGTCGCCGGGCAAAGTTTTGGCGGCCTTTCAGCACTGTATGCCGGACTGCACTGGCCTGAACGTTTTGGCTGTGTATTAAGCCAGTCGGGATCGTACTGGTGGCCGCATCGGAGTGGGCAGCCGGAGGGGCAACTGATCGAACAGCTTAAATCAGGCGATGTTAGTGCTGAAGGCTTGCACATAGTGCTGGAGGCCGGGATTCGCGAACCGGTGATTATGCGAGCTAACCAGGCGCTGTATGCACAATTACAGACCACACAACAATCCATTTTCTGGCGTCAGGTTGACGGCGGACATGATGCGCTTTGTTGGCGCGGCGGTTTGATGCAGGGGCTAATCGACCTCTGGCAACCGCTTTTCCATGACAGGAGTTGAATATGGCATTCAGTAATCCCTTCGATGATCCACAGGGAGCGTTTTACGTTTTGCGCAATGCGCAGGGGCAATTCAGTCTGTGGCCGCAACCGTGCGCGTTACCGGCGGGTTGGGACGTTGTTTGTGAACCGCAGTCGCAGCAAGCTTGCCAGCAGTGGCTGGAAGCTAACTGGCATACTCTGACACCCGCGAATTTCACCCAGCCGCAGGAGGCGCAATGAGTCAGCATTTACCTTTGGTTGCAGCGCAATCTGGCATCTGGATGGCAGAAAAACTGTCTGATTTACCTTCCGCCTGGAGCGTGGCGCATTACGTTGAATTAACCGGAGATATTGATGCGCCATTACTGGCCCGCGCGGTGGTTGCCGGGGTAGCACAGGCTGATACGCTGCGGATGCGTTTTACGGAAGATAACGGCGAAGTCTGGCAATGGGTCGATGACGCGATGACGTTCGAACAACCAGAAATTATCGACCTGCGTACCAACATTGATCCTCACGGCACTGCGCTGGCATTGATGCAGGCTGATTTACACCAAAACCTGCGCGTCGATAGCGGTAAACCGCTGGTGTTTCATCAGCTCATTCAGATTGCGGATAACCGCTGGTACTGGTATCAACGTTATCACCATTTGCTGGTTGATGGCTTCAGTTTCCCGGCGATTACCCGCCAAATTGCCAACATTTACTGCACATGGCTGCGGGGCGAACCAACGCCTGTTTCGCCGTTTACTCCTTTTGCTGAAGTGGTGGAAGAGTACCAGCAGTACCGCGAAAGCGACGCCTGGCAGCGTGATGCAGCATTCTGGGCAGAACAGCGCTGTCAGTTGCCGCCGCCAGCTTCACTCTCTTCCGCACCTTTGCCTGGGCGTAACGCTTCGGCGGATATTCTGCGCCTGAAACTGGAATTTACTGACGGTGAATTCCGCCAACTGGCTACGCAATTACCAGATGTACAACGTACCGATCTGGCTCTTGCACTGGCAGCCTTGTGGCTGGGGCGATTATGCAACCGCATGGACTATGCCGCCGGATTTATTTTTATGCGCCGCCTGGGATCGGCGGCGTTGACGGCAACCGGACCTGTGCTCAACGTTTTGCCATTGGGTATTCACATTGCAGCGCAAGAAACGCTGCCGCAACTGGCAATCCGGCTGGCAGGGCAGTTGAAAAAGATGCGCCGCCATCAACGTTATGATGCGGAACAAATTGTGCGTGACAGCGGACGTGCGGCGGGAGAGGAACCGCTTTTCGGCCCGGTACTCAATATCAAGGTATTTGATTATCAACTGGATATTCCGGGCGTGCAGTCGCAAACTCACACCCTGGCAACCGGTCCGGTTAATGACCTTGAACTGGCGCTGTTCCCGGATGAGCACGGTGATTTGAGTATTGAAATCCTCGCCAATAAACAACGTTACGATGAGTCAACGTTAATCCAGCACGCTGAACGCCTGAAAATGCTGATTGCGCAATTTGCCGCGGATCCGACGCTGTTGTGTGGCGATGTCGATATTATGCTGCCAGACGAATATGCTCAGTTGGCGCAGATCAACGCCACCCAGGTCGATATTCCTGAAACCACACTGAGCGCGCTGGTGGCAGAACAGGCAGCGAAAATGCCGGATGCTCCGGCTCTGGCAGATGCACATTACCAGTTCAGCTATCGGGAAATGCGCGAGCAGGTGGTAGCGCTGGCTAATCTGCTGCGTGAGCGCGGCGTTAAACCCGGCGACAGCGTAGCGGTGGCATTGCCGCGCTCGGTCTTTTTGACCCTGGCATTACATGCGATTGTTGAAGCAGGCGCGGCCTGGTTACCGCTGGATACGGGCTATCCGGACGATCGTCTGAAGATGATGCTGGAAGATGCACGCCCGTCGTTGTTAATCACCAGCGACGATCAACTGCCGCGCTTTAGCGATGTAGCAAATTTAACCCGCCTTTGCTATAACGCCCCACTTACCCCTCACGACAGTGCGCCACTGCAACTTTCGCAGCCGCACCACACCGCTTATATCATCTTTACTTCCGGTTCTACCGGCAGGCCGAAAGGGGTGATGGTCGGGCAGAAGGCTATCGTTAATCGCCTGTTATGGATGCAAAACCATTACCCGCTGACAGGTGAAGATGTCGTTGCTCAAAAAACGCCGTGCAGTTTTGATGTCTCAGTATGGGAATTTTTCTGGCCGTTTATCGCTGGGGCAAAACTGGTAATGGCAGAGCCGGAAGCGCACCGCGATCCGCTCGCTATGCAACGGTTTTTTGCCGAATACGGCGTGACGACCACACACTTTGTACCGTCGATGCTGGCGGCGTTTGTTGCTTCGCTGACAGCGGAAACCGCTCGCCAAAGTTGCGCGACGTTGAAACAGGTGTTCTGTAGTGGCGAAGCATTACCGACCGATTTATGCCGTGAGTGGCAGCAATTAACCGGCACGCCGTTACATAATCTCTATGGCCCTACAGAAGCGGCGGTGGATGTGAGCTGGTATCCGGCCTTTGGCGATGAACTGGCGGCGGTGAGTGGTAGCAGCGTACCGATTGGCTATCCGGTCTGGAACACGGGGCTGCGCATTCTTGATGCGATGATGCATCCAGTACCGCCGGGTGTTGCGGGAGATCTCTATCTCACCGGCATCCAACTGGCGCAGGGTTATCTTGGACGACCCGATCTCACAGCCAGCCGTTTTATTGCCGATCCGTTCGCTCCTGGTGAACGCATGTATCGTACTGGCGATGTGGCTCGCTGGCTGGAAAATGGCGCGGTGGAGTATCTCGGGCGCTGTGATGATCAGCTAAAAATCCGTGGTCAGCGTATTGAACTGGGTGAAATCGATCGCGTGATGCAGGCGCTGCCAGATGTCGAGCAGGCCGTTACCCACGCTTGTGTCATTAACCAGGCGGCAGCAACCGGCGGTGATGCGCGTCAGTTGGTGGGGTATCTGGTGTCGCAATCAGGTTTGCCGCTGGATACCACTGCACTGCAGGCGCAATTGCGCGAAACATTGCCGCCGCATATGGTGCCTGTAGTTCTGCTGCAACTTGCGCAGTTGCCGCTCAGTGCCAATGGCAAGCTGGATCGCAAAGCTCTGCCGTTGCCGGAACTAAAAGCCCATACGTCGGGACGTGCGCTGAAAACGGGCAGTGAATCGATTATTGCTGAAGCGTTTTCGTCATTACTGGGTTGTGACGTGCAGGATGCCGACGCTGATTTCTTCGCTCTTGGCGGTCATTCGCTACTGGCGATGAAACTGGCAGCGCAGTTAAGTCGACAGTTTGCTCGCCAGGTCACACCGGGGCAGGTGATGGTGGCATCAACCGTCGCTAAACTGGCAATGATTATTGATGGCGGAGCAGAAAACGCCCAGCGTCTGGGATTTGAAACCGTTCTTCCACTGCGTGAAAGCAATGGCCCGACGCTGTTCTGTTTCCATCCGGCGTCCGGTTTTGCCTGGCAGTTTAGCGTGCTCTCGCGTTATCTCGACCCACAATGGTCGATTATCGGTATTCAGTCACCGCGCCCCAATGGCCCCATGCAGACGGCGACAAACCTGGATGAAGTATGCGAAGCGCATCTGGCAACATTACTGGCACAACAACCTCGTGGCCCTTATTACTTGCTGGGTTATTCGCTGGGCGGTACGCTGGCGCAGGGTATCGCGGCGCGACTGCGTGCTCGTGGCGAACAGGTAGCATTTCTTGGTTTGCTGGATACCTGGCCACCAGAAACGCAAAACTGGCAGGAAAAAGAAGCCAACGGTCTGGATCCGGAAGTGCTGGCGGAGATTAACCGCGAGCGCGAGGCGTTCCTGGCGGCACAGCAGGGAAGTACTTCAACGGAGCTGTTTACCTCCATTGAAGGCAACTATGCTGATGCGGTGCGATTGTTGACCACTGCTTATAGTGTGCCATTTGATGGTAAAGCCACGCTGTTTGTTGCTGAGCGTACATTACCGGAAGGTGTCAGCCCGGAGCGCGCCTGGTCACCGTGGATTGCAGATCTGGATATTTATCGCCAGGATTGCGCGCACGTGGATATTATTTCTCCGGAGTATTTTAAAGAAATAGGGCCATTAATAAATACACTAATTAATAACTAACCGTACGTTATTAACGAATCTGCCATAACCTCATGCAAAACCATAATCCGACTAAATGATTATGGTTTTTTTATTCTTAAAAATTATTTATTTCTCTGAGAACGGCATCATTGCTGGGATTGCTGAGTTTGCTATTCACTTTTGGATAATAATAGTGAAAGAGTTCTTTCGGATAATTCTCAGATCCTGTTAGAATGTTATAAACATTGTTGTGCTTTTATGGACTAAAATCTCAGGTTCAACCACATGTCATCACTGAATATTAAGCAGGGAAGCGACTCTCATTTTCCCGATTATCACCTGGCGTCGCCCAGTAATAATGAAATTGATTTACTTAATCTAATCGACGTTTTATGGCGGGCAAAAAAAACGATCATGGCAGTCGTTTTTGCGTTTGCCTGCGCAGGTTTACTTATCTCTTTCATCCTGCCGCAAAAATGGACCAGTTCGGCTGTCATCACCCCCGCAGAGGCTGTTCAGTGGCAAGACCTGGAGAAAACTTTCACTAAACTCCACGTGCTGGATCTCGATCTCAATATCGACCGCGGTAGTGTTTTTAATCTTTTTATCAAAAAGTTTCAGTCGGTTAGCTTGCTGGAAGAGTATCTGCGTTCATCACCTTATGTTATGGACCAACTAAAAGAGGCGAAAATCGACGAACTGGATTTGCATCGCGCTATTGTCGCATTGAGCGAAAAAATGAAAGCGATTGATGACAATGCCAGTAAGAAAAAAGATGAGCCGACACTTTATACTTCCTGGACGCTAAGTTTTACCGCGCCCACCAGTGAAGAAGCCCAGACCGTTCTGGCAGGGTATATCGATTATATCTCTACGTTGGTGGTGAAAGAGTCGCTAGAAAATGTGCGTAATAAACTGGAAATTAAAACCCAGTTCGAAAAAGAAAAACTGGCCCAGGATCGGATTAAAACCAGAAACCATCTTGATGCAAACATTCAGCGCCTCAATTACTCACTCGATATTGCTAATGCGGCAGGAATTAAAAAACCCGTTTACAGTAATGGTCAGGCAGTAAAAGACGACCCTGAGTTCTCTATTTCTCTCGGCGCAGACGGTATTGAGCGTAAACTGGAAATTGAAAAAGCGGTCACTGATGTTGCCGAACTGAACGGTGATTTACGTAATCGCCAGTATCTTGTTGAGCAATTAACAAAAGCAAATGTCAGCGATGTCAATTTTACGCCGTTTAAATATCAGTTGCGTCCGAGTTTGCCGGTGAAAAAAGACGGTCCTGGCAAAGCGATTATTGTGATCCTTGCCGCGTTGGTCGGCGGTATGGTTGCGTGTGGCAGCGTGCTTTTGCGCCATGCAATGGCATCCAGAAAACAGGATGCCATGATGGAAGGTCACTTAGTTTAAATCTTCGCGGTTGAAGGTGCCGTTCGTCCGAGCGGCACCACCAATGGTGTTCCTGCCACGGGATCATCAATAATCATGCAGCGCAAACCATAGATACGCTCAATTAATTCGGCAGTGACAATCTCCTTAGGTGCACCCTGGGCGATAATTTTTCCTTCTCGCAGCGCAATCAAATGGCTGGCGTAACGACAGGCCTGGTTGAGATCGTGCAGCACCGCAGCCAGCGTATAGCCTTTCTCGCGGTTTAGTTCACTGAGCAACTCCAGCAAATCAATCTGATGACTGATATCCAGCCAGGTCGTTGGCTCATCGAGCAACATAATCGCCGTTTCCTGGGCCAGCACCATCGCGATCCACGCTCGCTGTCGTTGCCCGCCGGAGAGGGTATCCACGCTTTGATTCGCCAGATGAGTAATTCCCGTGGCCTGCATCGCTTTTGTAACCGCCTCTTCGTCTTCTTTCCGCCAGCGGGTAAACAACGGCTGATGCGGATAGCGCCCACGCGCTACCAGCTCCTGAACGGTGATGTCGCCCGGCGTGGTAGCGTTTTGCGCCAGCAGACCAATCCGGCGTGCGACCTCTTTACTGGCGAAACGCTGAATCTGTTCGCCATCCAGCCAGACATGCCCGTGAGCGGGTGTCATCAGACGACTTAACGTGCGCAGCAACGTGGATTTACCGCAGCCGTTTGGCCCGATAATCGCCGTGAAATGACCGTCAGGGATCTCTACGGTCAGATTTTCCGCAACGGTATATTTGCCATATCCCAGGGTTAACTGCTCGCCGCGCAAACGGGCTACTGATTCGGTCATTTTTTGCGAGACTCCTGAATTAACAAGACGATAAGGTAAATACCGCCGAGGCTGACGGTGACGACGCCAACCGGAAGTTGATACGGCATAAACAGTTGCTGAGCGCAGAGGTCTGCTGCCAGCAGTAACAGCGCGCCACATAGCGCCGCCTGGGTCAGCCCCCAGCGAGCGGTGCCGCTAATGCGTCGGGCAATATGCGGCGCGACCAGCGCAATAAAGGAGATCGGCCCCGCCAGTGCAGTTGCAGCAGCGGTAAGCACCACCGCCACCAGCATCATTAACAGACGCGAGCGTTCGACGCTGACGCCCAGCGCGCAGGCGGTATCATCGCCCATCTCCAGCAAGCGCATCCGCCTTACCAGCAAGGCTGCGGCAATTAACATCAAAATAATGATTGGTGCGGAAGGCCAGGTTTTCGCCCATGTCAGGCCGTTGAGCGAGCCGGCATTCCACAAACCCGCCGTTAGCGCCGTCTCTAATGAGGCTTTAAGCAATAGCCAGGTATTAAAGGCCACCAGCATGGCGCGAACGCCGATACCGATAATAATCAGGCGAAAGGTGTCGATACCGTTACGCCAGGCGAGCAGCCAGACCAGTAGTGAAGTGACAATGCCACCCGCCATTGCTGCCAGGGCGATAGCCGTCAGGTCCTGACCAAACAGTACCATCGCCACCAGCACGCCGCTCCACGCCCCGGTGTTAAAGCCCATCACGTCAGGGCTGCCGAGTGGGTTACGCATCAGCGACTGAAAAATAGCGCCGCTGACGCCCAGCGCCGCGCCAATTAACAGCGCCATCAGCACGCGCGGTAAGCGCCATTCGGTGACGACCATTGTCATACTGCGGGGAGCATCACCCATCAGCGCGGCGAATACCTGCGATGTTTCCAGTGTCACAGCACCACTGCGTAATCCCCAGATGCCCGCCACGATACAGGCGGTAATCAGCAACAAACAGGTTATGAGTAATCTGCGAGAGACGTAAATCATGCGCCACCTCGCGTTTTACGTCGGACGAGGAAGATTAATACCGGTGCGCCAATAAAGGCGCTGACCACGGAAACGCGCAGCTCGCCGGGCACAATCACACGCCCGATGATATCGGCAAACAGCAGCAGGACAGGCGTGGCGAGTAGTGTAACGGGGAGTGACCAGCGATGATCTGCTCCTACCAACCAGCGTGCCATATGCGGCATCATCAGGCCAATAAAGGCAATCGGACCCACCACTGCCGTCGCACTACCGCAAAGCACAGTAATCGCCAGCAGACCAATCAACTGTGTGCGCGCTACGCGGCTACCCAGCGCCGTCGCGGTGTCGTTTCCCAGACTTAAACTATTCAACGCACGACTCAGTAAGAGTGCGGTTGCTCCGGCGATCAGCACCGGGATCAGCACCACTTTTAAGGTATGGAGGTTGCGAATATCCAGTGAACCGGCTTGCCAGAAACGCAACTGATCGTAGACGTCAGGATTAAGCAGGGCGATGCCGCTGGTCAGCCCTTCCAGTACCGCCGCCAGCGCCACGCCCGCCAGGGTTAAACGCACCGGACTTAACTGCCCGCCGCCCTGGCTGCCGGTAAAGGCAACAATCAACGAGGCCACCAGCGCGCCAGCGAAAGCCATCGCCAGTTGTTCCTGGGCGGAAGAGTAACCAAACAGCGCTGCGCCGAGCACAATGGCAAAGCTGGCTCCGGCGTTCACGCCAAGCAAACCGGGATCGGCAAGCGGGTTTCGGGTGAGGGTTTGCATTAACGCCCCGGCAAGGCCAAGCGCTCCGCCCGCCAGCAATCCGGCAAGGGTGCGCGGCAGTCGGGCGTCGAGCACGATGGTGCAGTCGGCGCTCTGGCAGGTGCCGGAGAGTGCCTCCAGTACCACGGAGGCGGGGAGTGATTTTGCCCCAATGAGCAGGCTTAATGCCGTCGCGATAATCAGTAATAACAGCAATCCGGGCACGGCAATGGCGCGTGTCACGGCAACAGAACCAGACATACGAACTTCCATGATAATGAAATTAATTATCGTTATCGATCTTATTTGGATATGTTAGCATGTGCAGCCTAAGAATAGGTATTTAAAATATTTGATGGCAAGGCATTGTAATGAATAAACAATCCTGGCTGCTTAACCTCAGCCTGTTGAAAACGCACCCGGCGTTTCGCGCAGTATTCCTCGCTCGTTTTATCTCAATTGTTTCTCTGGGGTTGCTCGGCGTCGCGGTGCCGGTGCAGATCCAGATGATGACGAATTCCACCTGGCAGGTTGGGCTTTCAGTGATGCTGACCGGCGGCGCGATGTTTGTCGGTCTGATGGTCGGTGGTGTGCTGGCGGATCGTTATGAGCGCAAAAAAGTGATTTTGCTGGCGCGCGGCACCTGTGGCATTGGCTTTATTGGTCTGTGTCTGAACGCGCTGTTGCCGGAGTCATCACTATTGGCAATCTATTTACTCGGTTTATGGGATGGTTTTTTTGCCTCGCTGGGCGTTACGGCGCTGCTGGCGGCAACGCCTGCGCTAGTTGGGCGGGAAAACTTAATGCAGGCCGGGGCGATTACCATGTTGACCGTGCGCCTGGGATCGGTAATTTCGCCCATGATGGGTGGCTTACTGCTGGCGACTGGCGGCGTCGCCTGGAACTACGGGCTGGCGGCGGCAGGAACGTTCATCACTTTACTGCCTCTGTTAAGCCTTCCGGCACTGCCGCCGCCACCGCAGCCGCGTGAGCATCCGCTGAAATCGCTTCTGGCAGCCTTTCGTTTTCTGCTCGCCAGCCCGCTGGTGGGCGGCATAGCGCTGTTGGGTGGGTTGTTGACGATGGCGAGTGCGGTGCGGGTACTGTATCCGGCGCTGGCAATCAACTGGCAGATGTCGGCGGCGCAGATTGGCTTTCTCTATGCGGCAATTCCGCTCGGTGCGGCAATCGGGGCGTTGACTAGCGGGAAACTGGCGCATAGCGTGCGGCCAGGATTGTTAATGCTGCTTTCCACATTAGGTTCATTTCTCGCCATTGGTTTGTTTGGCCTGATGCCAATGTGGATTCCGGGCGTGGTTTGTCTGGCGCTGTTCGGCTGGCTGAGCGCGGTCAGTTCGTTGCTGCAATATACAATGCTGCAAACGCAAACTCCGGAAGCGATGTTAGGGCGGATTAACGGTTTGTGGACGGCGCAGAACGTGACAGGCGATGCGATTGGTGCGGCGTTGCTGGGCGGTCTGGGGGCGATGATGACACCGGTTACATCCGCCAGTGTCAGTGGCTTTGGCTTGTTGATTATCGGTGTATTGTTGTTGCTGGTGCTGGTGGAGTTGCGCCGTTTTCGCCAGACGCCACCACAAGCGGCAGCGTCCGACAGTTAATGCTTAGAACAGCGCCTTAAGTCGTTCCAGCACTTGCATGGCGCTGTAGTAATCCAGACGGAACGTCTCGGTTCCCAGTGCATAAACCTGCTTGTTCTGTACTGCAGGCAGGTGCGCGAGCAGCGGATTAGCATAAATTGCATCGGCATCTTTCTGATCGCCGGCGAACAGGAACAGCGACTCACCGTTTAACCCGGCAGCCAGATTTTCTCCACCAAGCTGAATGATGTCATGGCGTTTGCCCTGACTTTGACTGGCGTTTAAGCCCGCTGGCAGTTTTGCCAGCGTAAAGCCGAGTTGTTCCAGCATCTGCCCTTGTGCTGATTCCGGCGTCCAGAGATTGGCACTGTGTGCAGCGGCGGTATAGACAATGGCAGTGACCGGCTGCGGCGGTAATTTGATTTGCTCTTTCGCTGCCGCCAGTTGCTTATCAAACTGCGCAATCCGCTCTGCCGCTTGTTTCTCATGCCCGGTAATTTCGCCAAGTTGCGTTAACAGCGACTGCCAGCTTTTGTCGTCGTAATTGATAATTAAGGTCGGCGCGATGGTGGAAAGCTGATCGTACAGTGGCATTGCAGAATCGCCGCCGGTTGCGCTAATCAAAATCAGATCCGGCATTTGTGCGGCTACCGCTTCGGCGTTCGGTTCTCCGATATAGAGGCGCTGCAGTTTGCGTTCCTTCGCAACATCGCTCCACTGGCGCAAGAATCCCTGGTCGTCCGCGACGCGGTTATTCGGCGTAGTTGCACCACTGGCAATCACCGGAGCGTCTATCGCCAGCAGCGACCCCGTCAGCGTGACGCTGGTTGAGACGATGCGCTGTGGCTGGCTTTCCAGCGTATGGCTGCCGCGGCTGTCAGTCACCTGACGTGGCCAGTCGGCGGCCTGTACTGTGGATATTCCAGAAAGCAAAAGTCCTGCTAAGAAAAGGGTCTTACGGTAGAGCGGGGCGAGTCTCACGAATCAGCGTCCTGTTATTAGTGAAGTTAATGCTTCTCATTTTCATTGTAACGACAAGCAGATGCAAGCCCGAGTCGTAGATTGTGTTGCGGCAAGAGTTGACATAGTGGCTGTTTGCTTTTAGGTTAGCGACCGAAAATATAAATGATAATCATTATTAAAGCCTTTATCATTTTGTGGAGGATGATATGGATACGTCACTGGCTGAGGAAGTACAGCAGACCATGGCAACACTTGCGCCCAATCGCTTTTTCTTTATGTCGCCGTACCGCAGTTTTACGACGTCAGGATGTTTCGCCCGCTTTGATGAACCGGCTGTGAACGGGGATTCGCCAGACAGTCCCTTCCAGCAAAGACTCGCCGCTCTGTTTGCTAATGCCAAATCGCAGGGCATTAAAAATCCAGTGATGGTCGGGGCAATCCCCTTCGATCCACGTCAACCTTCATCGCTGTATATTCCCGAATCCTGGCAGTCGTTCTCCCGTCAGGAAAAACAGGCTTCTGCGCGCCGTTTTACCCGCAGCCAGTCGCTGAACGTGGTGGAACGTCAGGCAATTCCGGAACAAGCTACGTTTGAACAGATGGTTGCCCGCGCCGCCGCACTTACTGCCACACCGCAAGTCGACAAAGTGGTGTTGTCACGGTTGATTGATATCACCACCGATGCCGCCATCGACAGCGGCGTACTGCTGGAACGGTTGATCGCGCAAAACCCGGTTAGTTACAACTTCCATGTGCCGCTGGCCGATGGTGGCGTCCTGCTCGGAGCCAGCCCGGAACTGCTGTTGCGTAAAGATGGCGAGCGTTTTAGCTCGATTCCGTTAGCCGGTTCCGCGCGTCGTCAGCCGGATGAAGTGCTCGATCGCGAAGCGGGTAATCGTCTGCTGGCGTCGGAAAAAGATCGCCATGAACATGAACTGGTGACCCAGGCGATGAAAGAGGTACTGCGCGAGCGCAGCAGTGAGTTACACGTTCCCTCCTCTCCACAATTGATCACCACGCCGACGCTGTGGCATCTCGCAACGCCCTTTGAAGGTAAAGCGAATTCGCAAGAAAACGCACTGACGCTGGCCTGTCTGCTGCATCCGACCCCCGCGCTGAGCGGTTTCCCGCATCAGGCCGCGACCCAGGTTATTGCTGAACTGGAGCCGTTCGACCGCGAACTGTTTGGCGGCATTGTTGGCTGGTGCGACAGCGAAGGTAACGGCGAGTGGGTAGTGACCATCCGCTGCGCGAAGCTGCGGGAAAATCAGGTGCGTCTGTTTGCCGGTGCGGGGATTGTGCCTGCGTCGTCACCGCTGGGGGAGTGGCGCGAAACGGGCGTCAAACTTTCTACCATGTTGAATGTTTTTGGATTGCATTAAGGAGTGAGGATGAGCATTCCATTCACCCGCTGGCCGGAAGAATTTGCCCGTCGCTATCGGGAAAAAGGCTACTGGCAGGATTTGCCACTAACTGACATTCTGACGCGACATGCTGAGAGTGACAGCGTCGCGGTTATTGACGGCGAGCGGCAGTTGAGTTATCGCCAGTTGAATCAAGCGGCTGATAACCTCGCGTGTAGTTTGCGCCGTCAGGGCATTAAACCTGGTGAAACCGCGCTGGTACACTTAGGTAACGTCGCTGAACTTTACATTACCTTTTTCGCGTTGCTGAAACTGGGCGTTGCGCCGGTGCTGGCGCTGTTCAGCCATCAGCGTAGCGAACTGAACGCCTATGCCAGCCAGATTGAACCGGCATTACTGATTGCCGATCGCCAACATGCGCTGTTTAGCGGGGATGATTTCCTCAATACATTTGTTGCAGAGCATTCCTCCATTCGCGTGGTGCAACTGCTGAACGACAGCGGCGAGCACAATTTGCAGGATGCGATTAACCACCCGGCAGACGGTTTTACTGCCACGCCGTCGCCTGCCGATGAAGTGGCGTATTTCCAGCTTTCCGGCGGCACGACCGGCACGCCGAAGTTGATCCCGCGTACCCATAATGACTATTGCTACAGTGTGCGCCGTAGCGTCGAGATTTGTCAGTTCACGCAACAGACACGCTACCTGTGCGCGATTCCGGCGGCTCACAATTACGCCATGAGTTCGCCTGGATCGCTGGGGGTTTTTCTCGCAGGCGGCACTGTGGTTCTGGCGGACGATCCCAGCGCCACGCTCTGTTTCCCATTGATTGCCAAACATCAGGTTAACGTTACCGCACTGGTGCCACCGGCAGTCAGCCTGTGGTTACAGGCATTGAGCGAGGGCGAAAGCCGGGCGCAACTCGCCTCGTTAAAACTGTTACAGGTCGGCGGCGCGCGTCTTTCTGCCACGTTGGCGGCGCGTATTCCCGCAGAGATTGGCTGCCAGTTGCAGCAGGTGTTTGGCATGGCGGAAGGGCTGGTGAACTACACCCGTCTTGATGATAGCGCGGAGAAAATTATCCATACCCAGGGCTACCCAATGTGTCTGGACGATGAAGTGTGGGTTGCCGATGCCGACGGAAATCCATTGCCACAAGGGGAAGTCGGGCGTCTGATGACGCGTGGGCCGTACACCTTCCGCGGTTATTACAAAAGCCCGCAGCACAATGCCAGTGCCTTTGACGCCAACGGTTTTTACTGTTCCGGTGATCTGATCTCCATAGATCCAGACGGTTACATCACTGTGCAGGGGCGCGAGAAAGATCAGATCAACCGTGGCGGTGAGAAGATCGCTGCCGAAGAGATCGAAAACCTGTTACTGCGCCATCCGGCGGTGATCTATGCCGCGCTGGTGAGCATGGAAGATGAGCTGATGGGCGAAAAAAGCTGCGCTTATCTGGTGGTAAAAGAGCCGCTGCGTGCGGTGCAGGTGCGTCGTTTCCTGCGTGAACAGGGTATTGCCGAATTTAAATTACCGGATCGCGTGGAGTGTGTGGATTCACTTCCGCTGACGGCGGTCGGGAAAGTCGATAAAAAACAATTACGTCAGTGGCTGGCGTCACGCGCATCAGCCTGAAGGAGAGAACACGATGGCTATTCCAAAATTACAGGCTTACGCACTGCCGGAGTCTCACGATATTCCGCAAAATAAAGTCGACTGGGCCTTTGAACCGCAACGTGCTGCGCTATTAATCCATGATATGCAAGACTATTTTGTCAGCTTCTGGGGCGATAACTGCCCGATGATGGAGCAGGTGATCGCTAATATTGCCGCCCTGCGTGACTACTGTAAGCAACACAATATTCCGGTTTATTACACTGCCCAGCCAAAAGAGCAGAGCGATGAAGATCGGGCGCTGCTGAATGATATGTGGGGGCCGGGCCTGACGCGTTCGCCGGAACAACAAAAGGTGGTAGATCGCCTGACACCAGATGCTGACGATACAGTGCTGGTGAAGTGGCGCTACAGCGCGTTTCATCGTTCCCCGCTGGAGCAAATGCTTAAAGAGAGCGGACGTAACCAACTGATTATTACCGGAGTGTATGCGCACATCGGTTGTATGACCACTGCGACCGACGCGTTTATGCGCGATATTAAACCGTTTATGGTGGCTGATGCGTTGGCCGATTTCAGCCGTGACGAGCATTTGATGTCGCTGAAATATGTTGCCGGGCGTTCCGGTCGGGTGGTGATGACTGAAGAGTTACTGCCAGCACCGATCCCTGCCAGTAAAGCGGAGCTGCGCGAGGTGATTCTGCCGTTGCTGGATGAATCTGATGAACCGTTTGATGACGACAACCTGATCGACTACGGTCTGGATTCGGTGCGCATGATGGCGCTGGCGGCGCGCTGGCGCAAAGTGCATGGCGATATCGATTTTGTCATGCTGGCGAAAAATCCGACCATCGACGCCTGGTGGAAGCTACTCTCTCGCGAGGTGAAATAATGAATTTCAGCGGCAAAAATGTCTGGGTAACCGGCGCGGGGAAAGGCATCGGCTATGCCACGGCGCTGGCGTTTGTTGAAGCGGGAGCAAAAGTCACAGGCTTTGATCGGGCATTCACGCTGGAGCATTATCCCTTTGCGACTGAAGTGCTGGATGTTGCTGATGCCGGGCAGGTGGCGCAAGTCTGCCAGCGGCTGTTAGGCGAAACGCAGCGCCTGGACGTGCTGGTCAATGCGGCAGGAATTTTGCGCATGGGCGCGACAGATCAACTGAGTAAAGAGGACTGGCAGCAGACTTTTGCGGTCAACGTCGGCGGTGCGTTTAACCTGTTTCAACAGACCATGAATCAGTTTCGCCGTCAGCGGGGTGGAGCGATTGTTACGGTAGCGTCCGATGCCGCACACACGCCGCGTATTGGTATGAGTGCTTATGGCGCGTCGAAAGCGGCGCTGAAAAGTCTGGCGTTGAGCGTCGGGCTGGAACTGGCAGGTAGTGGAGTACGTTGCAACGTGGTTTCGCCGGGTTCCACCGACACCGACATGCAACGCACGCTGTGGGTGAGCGATGACGCGGAAGAGCAGCGTATTCGCGGCTTTGGTGAGCAGTTTAAGCTTGGCATTCCACTGGGGAAAATCGCCCGTCCGCAGGAGATCGCCAACACGATTTTGTTCCTTGCCTCCGATCTCGCCAGCCATATCACGCTACAGGATATCGTGGTGGATGGCGGCTCAACGCTGGGAGCATAACTGTGATCTGGAAACGTCATTTGACCCTGGATGAACTGAACGCTACCAGCGATAACACGATGGTGGCGCATCTGGGAATTGTTTACACCCGTCTGGGTGATGATGTGCTGGAAGCCGAAATGCCGGTCGATACCCGTACTCATCAGCCGTTTGGTCTGCTGCACGGCGGCGCGTCGGCGGCGCTGGCAGAAACGTTGGGATCGATGGCTGGATTTATGATGACTCGCGACGGGCAGTGCGTGGTGGGGACGGAACTTAATGCCACCCATCATCGCCCTGTCTCGCAGGGAAAGGTGCGCGGCGTCTGTCAGCCGCTGTATCTTGGGCGACAAAATCAGAGCTGGGAGATTGTCGTTTTCGATGAACAGGGACGGCGTTGCTGCACCTGTCGGCTGGGTACGGCGGTTTTGGGATGAACCCGACAGAATAAAATGAGATTGCAGGAAAACTCGGTTAATGGAGTGATCGAGTTAACATTGTGAAGTTAATTATTGGTTTTAACTCTTATTTGTTTGGTTATCGCGTTGTTAAATTTTGCAAAGATGTTATAGAAACAAAATGTAACATCTCTATGGATACGTACACGGATAACAATTATGAACAAGTCAGGGAAATACCTCGTCTGGACAGTGCTCTCTGTGATGGGAGCATTCGCTCTGGGATACATTGCTTTAAATCGTGGGGAACAGATTAACGCGCTGTGGATTGTGGTGGCGTCGGTCTGTATCTATCTCATCGCTTATCGTTTTTACGGTCTGTTTATCGCCAAAAAAGTGCTGGCGGTTGACCCGACTCGTATGACGCCAGCCGTGCGCCATAACGACGGTCTGGACTATGTGCCGACGGACAAAAAAGTGCTGTTCGGTCACCATTTTGCGGCCATTGCCGGCGCAGGCCCACTGGTCGGGCCGGTGCTGGCGGCGCAGATGGGCTACCTGCCGGGGATGATCTGGCTGCTTGCCGGGGTGGTTCTCGCCGGTGCGGTGCAGGACTTCATGGTGCTGTTTGTTTCCACGCGCCGCGATGGTCGCTCGTTGGGTGAACTGGTCAAAGAAGAAATGGGACCAACCGCCGGGGTGATTGCGCTGGTGGCCTGCTTTATGATCATGGTGATCATTCTGGCGGTGCTGGCGATGATCGTGGTGAAAGCCCTGACCCATAGTCCGTGGGGAACATACACCGTTGCGTTCACTATTCCGCTGGCGCTTTTTATGGGGATCTACCTGCGCTACCTGCGTCCAGGTCGCATTGGTGAAGTGTCGATCATCGGTCTGGTGTTCCTGATTTTCGCCATCATTTCTGGCGGCTGGGTGGCAGAAAGTCCGACCTGGGCACCGTACTTTGACTTTACGGGCGTGCAGTTGACCTGGATGCTGGTGGGCTACGGTTTTGTGGCGGCAGTGCTGCCGGTATGGCTGCTGTTGGCTCCGCGTGACTACCTCTCTACCTTCCTGAAAATCGGGACTATCGTTGGTCTGGCGGTGGGAATTCTGATTATGCGCCCCACGCTGACCATGCCGGCGCTGACCAAATTTATCGATGGTACTGGCCCGGTATGGACCGGTAACCTGTTCCCGTTCCTGTTTATCACCATCGCCTGTGGTGCAGTGTCTGGCTTCCATGCGCTGATCTCTTCCGGCACCACGCCAAAGATGCTGGCGAACGAAGGTCAGGCGTGCTTTATCGGTTACGGCGGGATGTTGATGGAATCCTTCGTGGCGATTATGGCGCTGGTTTCCGCCTGTATCATCGATCCGGGCGTGTACTTCGCCATGAACAGCCCGATGGCGGTGCTGGCTCCGGCAGGTACGGCAGATGTGGTGGCTTCTGCAGCGCAAGTGGTGAGTAGCTGGGGCTTTGCAATTACCCCGGATACGTTAAACCAGATTGCCAGTGAAGTCGGTGAACAGTCGATCATTTCTCGTGCGGGCGGTGCGCCAACGCTGGCGGTAGGGATGGCCTACATCCTGCACGGCGCGCTGGGCGGCATGATGGATGTGGCGTTCTGGTATCATTTTGCCATTCTGTTTGAAGCGCTGTTTATTCTGACGGCGGTAGATGCGGGTACGCGTGCTGCGCGCTTTATGTTGCAGGATCTGCTGGGCGTGGTTTCTCCTGGTCTGAAACGGACGGATTCACTGCCTGCTAACCTGCTGGCGACGGCGCTGTGCGTACTGGCCTGGGGTTACTTCCTGCATCAGGGCGTGGTCGATCCGCTGGGCGGCATTAATACCCTGTGGCCGCTGTTTGGTATTGCTAACCAGATGCTGGCGGGGATGGCGCTGATGCTTTGTGCCGTGGTGCTGTTCAAGATGAAACGTCAACGTTATGCCTGGGTGGCACTGGTGCCAACGGCCTGGTTGCTGATTTGTACCCTGACCGCAGGCTGGCAGAAAGCGTTTAGCCCGGATGCGAAGGTCGGCTTCCTGGCAATTGCGAACAAGTTCCAGGCAATGATCGACAGCGGTAATATTCCGTCGCAGTATACCGAGTCACAACTGGCGCAACTGGTGTTCAACAACCGTCTGGATGCCGGACTGACCATCTTCTTTATGGTGGTTGTGGTGGTTCTGGCGCTGTTCTCGATTAAGACGGCACTGGCGGCATTGAAAGAGTCGAAGCCGACGGCGAAAGAAACGCCGTATGAGCCGATGCCGGAAAATGTTGAGGAGATCGTGGCGCAGGCGAAAGGCGCGCACTAAATTATCACTATTACGCTCTCTCTTTTGGGAGAGCGTAAGGCTGATGACAAACGCAAAATTGCCTGATGCGCTGCAATATTTGTAGACAGGATAAGGTGTTCACGCCGCATCCGGCAATATCTCAGCAATCTGATTACCGGAGGTATTGATGTTTGATTCACTGGCAAAAGCCGGAAAATATTTAGGTCAGGCGGCGAAGCTGATGATTGGCATGCCCGATTACGATAACTATGTCGAACATATGCGGGTCAATCATCCTGATCAGACGCCGATGACTTATGAAGAGTTTTTCCGCGAGCGGCAGGACGCGCGCTACGGTGGCAAAGGCGGCGCGCGCTGTTGCTAAATCTGCATGTCAGACGGTAAATGATTCCACTTTTTCGAACGCTGCACGCAACGTATCAGGTGTCAGCGTGACCGGCAGATAATGAATGGACTCCACCGGACGCAAAGTATGGGCAATCACTTTGTCGATTTCCGCCTGATTATTGATATCCACTTCCAGTTCCGCCAGCGTGGTCGGTAGATGAAAACGCTTATATGCCCCGGTTAATTGCGCCAGCACGTCATCCTGTCCCAGCAAGGCGCTTTGTACCAGAATGCCGTAAGCAACTTTGGTGCCGTGGAGAAATTTCTCGGTTTGCGGCAGCACGGTCAGACCGTTATGCACGGCATGAGCTGCCGCCACACGCGTAAAACGATCGCCCAGACCTCCTACCATACCTCCACCGGCGATAATCGCATCCACCACATCGCAAAATGACTGCGTTAACTGCTTGTTTTGCTGATCGGCAAGAGCCTGTTCGCTACTGCTTAACAATACGTCGCGGATGGCCTGTGCGCTATTGAGCCCCAGACGCACAGTCAGCGGCAATGTTTCCGGTTGCGGTGCCAGCACCACCGCTTCATACCATTTCGCCAGCGTGTCACCGATACCCGCCAGCAGATATTCTTGCGGTGCATTGAGGATAATCTCTGGTTCCACCAGCACCATAAAATTGGTGTCGTCGAAAATCTCATAATGTAGCGCCTGTCCGGCGTCGTTATACCAGACGGAGAGCGGTGTCCAGGCAGCGCAGGTAGCGGCGATCGTCGGAACGGCAACAAACGGCAGACCCAGACGGCGGGCGAGGGCTTTCGCGGTGTCGAGCAGTGCGCCGCCGCCGACGCCAATCACGACGCTGCGATTGTCACCAGACTCAGCCGCCAGTTGTTGCACATCGTTTTCGCTGCAATGACCACGAAACAAAATATGTTTTGCGCCGGGCAGCTCAAACGCTGGTGGAAGTTTTGTTTCTGCCGCAGCAATGGCACGTTCGCCATAAATCCACACGGCACGAGCAAGCTGTTCGTTGGTGAAAAAATCATGCAGGTGATTCAGGCTTCCGGGATGAGAAAAGTAGTTAGCAGGGCCGACGACGACGCGGATAGGATTGTGAGGCATGTTGTGTTGTCCTTATTGTTTTATTTAGACATCTAAACGTCTTGATTGCCAAATACTAACATCGTGTTATAGTGCCTTCAACACGCAACTTCGTCAGGCATGATAAAAATGACAAATAACCCTCTGATTCCACAAAGCAAACTTCCACAACTAGGCACGACTATTTTTACCCGGATGAGCGCGTTGGCGCAGCAGCACCAGGCGATTAATCTGTCGCAAGGTTTTCCTGATTTTGATGGCCCGCGCTATTTGCAGGAGCGGCTGGCGTATCACGTTGCTCAGGGCGCAAATCAATACGCGCCAATGACCGGCGTGCAGGCATTGCGCGAGGCGATTGCTGAGAAAACCGCACGGCTGTATGGCTATCAACCGGATGCTGAACATGACATCACCGTAACAGCAGGAGCGACGGAGGCGTTATATGCGGCGATTACCGCGTTGGTACGTAGTGGCGATGAGGTTATCTGTTTTGATCCCAGCTATGACAGTTACGCACCCGCCATCGCGCTAGCGGGTGGGGTAGTGAAACGCATCGCGCTGCAACCGCCGTATTTTCGCGTTGACTGGCAAGAGTTTGCTGCGTTACTGAGCGAGCGTACCCGGTTGGTGATCCTCAATACGCCGCATAATCCCAGCGCCACTGTCTGGCAGCAGGCTGATTTTGCAGCCTTGTGGCAGGCGATTGCCGAGCGCGAGATTTTTGTCATTAGCGATGAGGTCTACGAGCACATCAATTTTTCACAGCAGGGCCATGCCAGTGTACTGGCGCATCCGCAACTGCGTGAGCGGGCGGTGGCGGTGTCATCGTTTGGCAAGACCTATCATATGACTGGCTGGAAAGTGGGGTATTGTGTTGCGCCAGCGCCCATCAGCGCCGAGATCCGCAAGGTGCATCAGTATTTGACTTTTTCGGTCAATACTCCCACACAACTGGCGCTTGCCGATATGCTGCGGGAGGAACCTGAACATTATCTTGCGTTACCGGACTTTTATCGCCAGAAGCGCGATATTCTTGTGAATGCATTACGAGAGAGCAGACTGGAGATCTTACCCTGTGAAGGCACTTACTTTTTGCTGGTGGATTACAGCGCCGTTTCTACGTTGAATGATGTCGAGTTCTGTCAGTGGTTAACGCAGGAGCATGGTGTAGCGGCGATCCCTCTGTCGGTGTTTTGTGCCGATCCCTTCCCGCATAAACTGATTCGTCTCTGTTTTGCCAAGAAGGAATCGACGCTGCTGGCGGCGGCTGAACGCCTGCGCCAGTTGTAATTATTTCACCGTCCAGGCACGGGAATATCTACGGTCGGCAAACAACTCTTGCAGGCCGTTTATTTGCTTGAGGCGTAGCACTTCGTCGCTGTCCATACCCAGTTCTATACTGATTTTATTATCGTCCCATCCCAACTGGCTGAGTTCACGAACGATTTCTGACATTGCTGTGATTTGGTGGCGGCCACGCGCGCGGTTGTGGCGAATCGTTGCAGCGATGCGTTCGTTACGATCCCTTTCCAGACAGGTAACCGGTAAATACCCTTTTAAGCGCGTTTTTAACGTGTTAGAGCCTTTACCAATTTCATGGCGGTGGAAACCATCAACAATTTCAAGCGTATTAGCTCTGGTGTTGGTTACTACAATCGGTTGGGTAAAACCATCAATTTCAATGGATTTTTTTAATAGCTTCTTCTCTGGCGGTGCCACATTATTGGGATTGTAATCGTTTGGCACGAGTTGGCTATTTTTAACCCATAACACACAATCCACCGGCTCGTCGCGAAATGGACTCACTTGATGTATCGCCATCCGGATCTCATTGATCGCCTTAATGCGATCTTCTTCCGCTAAACTGGCGAGAAATTGCGTTAAATCCTGAGTTAATCGCTGTTGCATAATATTCCCCACTCCTGACGTTTTTCTTTCATCCGTTCGTTATAACGTTGATAATTTTTAGCTTTTGTAGGGCTGAATGATAACGCCCGGCACCAATAATCATTGTTGAGTAATACCTTGCAGATACGTCGCCAGGAGGGGACGTCTTTTGAGCCAATATCTCCTTGTTGAGTCTGAGGAATTTCGATTCCTTTTTTTTGATACCAGTGCAAATAAACAGCAATTTTATTGCGATAATGGTCAGCCGTTTTTTCTGGCATGCTGTTAAGCAGTAATAAGGCATATTCCTGCCAGTCTAAATGGTCAGGTTTTAGGATCTTCCTGTGGCCATAGAATTGATTATTGTGACCAGCGTAAATTCCACCGCTTTTTACGCCACTGACCCGGGCGCACATTGCGGCCCATCGATCAGGTTCAAGAACATGATATAGCCACAAACCTTGCCGTTGCTCTGGACCAAAAGGCTCGCAAATTCGCATTTGACGCAGAGGGACGCCAGCCTGGTACATCAGGTTATACAGCGGATTACAGAGGTTTTGGCCTTTAGCGTACCAGGTCCAGATATCAGCGACTTTCCAGTCGTAAATGGGGTAAATGTACCAACAATGACCGCCTGGCGCGGCGGTGGTCCACGGCTTATCGTCAGCAAAACGTTGTTTATTTAAACTGGCAATGGCGACGAAACGATTATAAGACTCGTCGGCACGGATCCCGACCATCATTGCGGCTGGTCGTTGTTGTGAAAACCATTCGGCAAATTCACGCACGAAATGTTCAAACGTCATACCCGATTGATAAAACGAGAAAAATGCCGGGTCGGTTATCGCATCTTCTGGTGGCTGTCGAACCCATTCAGTATCAGGTTGCCAGCACTGCCATTCAGGTTGATATTGGGATAATGAATTTTGTGTTGTTAACGGTAGAGCCACCCAATAAAACGTTTCGATGACATCCGCATATTGTTCCCGTAGCGATTGAACATAGTCAATAGTACAAGAAAACTGTGCTTCCCAGTCGATAAACAGGACGTGTATTTTTTTTCCTATTTTCCTGGCCAGACCGGCGGTCAAATGAAGCATTAAGCCAGAATCTTTACCACCAGAAAAAGAGACGCATACGCGGGGCAGTGTATTAAGTGTCCAGGTGATACGGTCTTGTGCTGCTTCCAGAATATTGAGAGGAAGCGGAATTTTATAAATGGACATCTGTAAACGCTCTCTTAACATGACCGGGAGAAAGTGCAATAGTTTGCTGATTATAATATTAATAAACTTAAATGAAATATCTTATTTTATATTCACTAGGTGAATTTTTTTATGATGAATATTGTTCTTATTGATAGGTTTTCAGGATAAGCTGTCATTTAAGCGATCAATAAATCGAGAGAACGCCAGATTGTTTAATGATGATTTATTATAGGAAATATAAAGTGTATTAGAGGGGAGGTTATGTTTTAGTTTTATTTGTTTTAATTGCAGGTTTTTCTGATGACAACGATATAGTTCAAAGGGAACAATACCCAGTAAATCGGTTACCGCAATAGTATTGATAATAGTAAACAGAGAAGAACTACGGAATGCTATTTTTCGGTTTGCCAGAATCGCTTCTATTTCCATCTGAAAATCTTCAAGGCCAGATGCTTTTGATGTCAGAAAAGTAAACTCTTCATCAAGAATGTCTTCGCGGCTACTGTATTCCGTTATTCTCGGATGAGATGCACTACAGATAAGCGTGTTGCGTATCGATTGAAAAGGTACACAGCTCACCGAGCGACTGATGACTGGTATTAATGTAATAACCAGATCTGCTTTGCGATAAGCCAATAAATTTTCGGCGCTTTCTGCTGACATCATAATGTCATGATGTTCAATTTCTACCGATGTGTCTTGTCGTAGGCATCCGATCAAAAGACTACTGTTGGTTGACGAGATAAGTTGCGGACCATAAATAATAAATTTTTTCTTCAGCTCGGATTTATTGACAATGTTGATGGTTTGCTCAAGGTTTTTGAGATTTTTCTCAAGATGATGATGCAGATTTAATCCTGTCGTTGTTGGTGCAATTCCTTTACCGGAGCGAATAAATAAGGGGTCATTAAATTGCGCCCGTAGACGTTGTAAAGACTGGCTTACCGCAGAAGGCGTTATATATAATGATTCTGCGGCCTTGCTAATACTAAGATGTTGGTAGATGCACTCAAAAATGACAAGCAAGTTTAAATCGAATTTTTTTAAGTCGTAAAGATTAGCCATGATGCACTCCATTCATATGCTTGTTCTCATAATATTCATCAAGTCAATGATATGGCTTTATGTATTTTTATATATTATGTTATTTTACTTAATTCACGATTAAGTTTTTCTAAAATAGCATAGCTGATATGAGAGGGGTGAACAATACTTGCGATTTTTTGGATAACTGAAAAGAGATAAATATTCCAGTTATCCATAGAATGAAGGTTATTTATTTCCCATAATGATATTAAATGTTTTTTGATCTGGTAATCCGACAGCCTGCTGTAATGTGTTTTCTGGGCTCATGTAATAAATAGCAGGGGTAACATTTGCGCCCAGTTCGTCCATCAACGTCTCGTTGGCACTGAGAATCTTCATCTGTTCAGGTGTGATGCTCCCTGAGAGGTTCAGCTTTAACTTGCCGCCAGATGCCTCATACTCTTGCCACGTTTTTGCCGGATCTTTAGACGCGAGGATTGCCGCCGCGGTGGTCGGGCTTTCTGGTTTTATCACGCCAACCAGCAGAGTACGAATCTGAACTTTACCGGCATCAACCCATGGGCGTGCTTGTTGCCAGAATTGTTTGCAATACGGGCAGAAAGGATCGGCAAAAACATAAACCACGACCGGCGCGTCTTTTTTACCGTCAAGTAACCAGTTTGATTGTTCCATACGCTGCCACATTTCGCGTCCGGCAGGTGCGTAAATCTCTTTTTCAATAAGAGCGTTACTGAGGTTTTCTCCCTTTTCGTTGTACATATAGCCAGAGATGGCATGCTTACCGTCTGGCGTAAGGTAGATAGTGACCCCCATATCCTGATATTTCCCCAGATAACCTTTCATACCGCCTGGCGCATCGAACGATTTAATAATCGTAATTCCCTGTTTTTCAATCGCTTTAACGGGCGCAGGAAGCTCTTCGGCGTAAGCAATTCCTGGGAGCAGGGTAAAAAAAATTATCTTTTTTAACATTGTCTTGTCCTTTTCGTTCAGTGCAAATACACAATAAAAGGCTTAACCTATCACTGTCATAGTTAAGACCTTATCTCAGGTGATTGCCCTTTGTTTATGAGGGTGTTGTAATCCCTCTCGTCGTTGCGATTATCATCGCAACACCGTAGCCTGTTGAACAGGCGCTGAAGATACCAAAGGGTAGTTCAGGTTATGCGGTCACCTGGAAAGGGGACCCATTTTACTTTTTATCGCCACTGGCGATGCAAAGTTCACAAAGTTGTCTTACGAAGGTTGTAAGGTAAAACTTATCGATTTGATAATGGAAACGCATTAGCCGAATCGGCAAAAATTGGTTACCTTACATCTCATCGAAAACACGGAGGAAGTATAGATGTCCTTGATTAACACCAAAATTAAACCTTTTAAAAACCAGGCATTCAAAAACGGCGAATTCATCGAAATCACCGAGAAAGACACCGAAGGCCGCTGGAGCGTCTTCTTCTTCTACCCGGCTGACTTTACTTTCGTATGCCCGACCGAACTGGGCGACGTTGCTGACCACTACGAAGAACTGCAGAAACTGGGTGTAGATGTATACGCAGTATCTACCGATACTCACTTCACCCACAAAGCATGGCACAGCAGCTCTGAAACCATCGCTAAAATTAAATATGCAATGATCGGTGACCCGACTGGCGCCCTGACCCGTAACTTCGACAACATGCGTGAAGATGAAGGTCTGGCTGACCGTGCTACCTTCGTTGTTGACCCGCAGGGTATCATCCAGGCTATCGAAGTTACCGCTGAAGGCATTGGCCGTGACGCATCTGACCTGCTGCGTAAAATCAAAGCAGCACAGTACGTGGCTTCTCACCCAGGTGAAGTTTGCCCGGCTAAATGGAAAGAAGGTGAAGCAACTCTGGCTCCATCCCTGGACCTGGTTGGTAAAATCTAAATTTTCTTCGTCTTTCACGCCATAGCAGTGTTGGCGTCGCCCGCTCACCCCGGTCACTTACTTGTGTAAGCTCCGGGGGTTCACAGGCTAGCCGCCTTGCTCTGACGCGAAATACTTCGGAAATTCACCTAATTAATCGGGTGCTGCGGCACCCGATTTTCTTCCCCGCACCATGATGCAAGCTGCATCCAGGTAGCCGCAGAGGCCGCTTGCATGATGATGTTTAAAGCCCAGGAGATAAACATGCTCGACACAAATATGAAAACTCAACTCAAGGCTTACCTTGAGAAATTGACCAAGCCTGTTGAGTTAATTGCCACGCTGGATGACAGCGCTAAATCGGCAGAAATCAAGGAACTGTTGGCTGAGATCGCAGAACTGTCAGACAAAGTCACCTTTAAAGAAGATAACAGCTTGCCGGTGCGTAAGCCGTCTTTCCTGATCACCAACCCAGGTTCTAACCAGGGGCCGCGTTTTGCAGGCTCTCCGCTGGGCCATGAATTTACCTCGCTGGTACTGGCTCTGCTGTGGACCGGTGGTCATCCGTCGAAAGAAGCGCAGTCTCTGCTGGAGCAGATCCGCGACATTGACGGTGATTTTGAATTTGAAACTTATTATTCGCTTTCCTGCCATAACTGTCCGGACGTGGTGCAGGCGCTGAACCTGATGAGCGTACTGAACCCGCGCATTAAACACACGGCGATTGACGGTGGTACGTTCCAGAACGAAATCACCGATCGTAACGTGATGGGCGTTCCGGCCGTATTCGTGAATGGTAAAGAGTTTGGTCAGGGGCGTATGACGCTGACTGAAATCGTTGCGAAGATTGATACTGGCGCTGAAAAACGTGCGGCAGAAGAGCTGAACAAGCGTGACGCTTATGATGTGCTGATCGTTGGTTCTGGCCCGGCGGGTGCTGCGGCGGCAATTTACTCCGCACGTAAGGGTATCCGTACTGGTCTGATGGGCGAACGTTTCGGTGGTCAGATCCTCGATACCGTTGACATTGAAAACTACATCTCCGTGCCGAAAACCGAAGGCCAGAAACTGGCTGGTGCGCTGAAAGTTCACGTTGATGAATACGATGTTGATGTGATCGACAGCCAGAGCGCGAGCAAGCTGATCCCGGCCGCGGTTGAAGGCGGTCTGCATCAGATTGAAACAGCTTCCGGCGCGGTACTGAAAGCCCGCAGCATTATCGTGGCGACCGGCGCAAAATGGCGCAACATGAACGTTCCGGGTGAAGATCAGTATCGCACCAAAGGCGTAACCTACTGCCCGCACTGCGACGGCCCGCTGTTTAAAGGCAAACGTGTAGCGGTGATTGGCGGCGGCAACTCCGGCGTGGAAGCCGCGATTGATCTGGCGGGTATTGTTGAACACGTTACCCTGCTTGAGTTTGCGCCAGAAATGAAAGCCGACCAGGTTCTGCAGGACAAACTGCGCAGTCTGAAAAACGTCGACATCATTCTGAATGCGCAAACCACTGAAGTAAAAGGCGACGGTAGCAAAGTTGTTGGTCTGGAATACCGTGATCGCGTGAGCGGCGATATTCACAATATCGAACTGGCCGGTATTTTCGTTCAGATTGGTCTGCTGCCGAACACCAACTGGCTGGAAGGCGCAGTAGAACGTAACCGCATGGGTGAAATCATCATCGATGCGAAATGCGAAACCAACGTCAAAGGCGTGTTTGCAGCCGGTGACTGTACGACGGTTCCGTACAAACAGATCATCATCGCCACTGGCGAAGGTGCCAAAGCCTCTCTGAGTGCCTTTGACTACCTGATTCGCACCAAAACTGCATAAGAAGAAGTAAGATTCACCTGCAATTGTTTAGCCGCCGGGGTCAAACCTGGCGGCTTTTTTTCGTTATAGAAAACCCTGCCGGGATGGCTCCGGGCAGGGCACCATAAATACGTTAATTTGTTAACGAACGACTAATACAGGCAGATGGGCGTGGCGGATCACGCTGGAAGCGTTAGAACCTAACAGATGGGTTGAGATTGATGGATTACGCGAACCGATAACCACAACATCCGCATTCAGTTCTTTGGCTAATTCATTCACCTCATCTCTCACGCTACCAAAACGGACATGTGGTTTGATACGGGAGGGATCAATAGTGAAATGACCCACCATTGTCTGCAGGCGCTCTTCCGCCTCATGTTGCAAATGCTCTTCGAAACGACGCACATCGGCAGCAAAACGGTGCAGACTAAGGCTTGCAGCGCCTGGTAATACATGGAGTAAATGAATTACACCATCATCCTGGGCGAGAAATTCAGCGTGACGAACGGCTTTGTCGCTTAATTCCATTTCAAATACGTCTACTGGCATAATGATTGTTTTGTACATAAGCATTCTCTCCTTGCTGTTGCATGCATACATAACATCATATTATTGATTTTAGATCTGTGATTTGCGACGTTGATTTTATATCTATTAAATATTGATGCTTAAAATGTATTCGTGTTGGCACTACCAGTGTTGCTCAAGGTATAGCACCGCTACAACAATTATTGCTGCGATGAAAATATAAAACGCTGTAATACCAAGAGCTTCACTCATAATGGAGTCCGCAGGTTGATAACCTGTTCAGATTAGAACGTAGCGGGGAAGAGCAAAATGATAAATCTGGTTGATATTTGAGCGGAAAGAGGATGCGGACGCATCCTCTGAGCAAAGCGATTTAACGCTTGTGCAGATGGGATTAAAGCAGGTATTCGCCAGCGGCTTCTGGCTGGTATTCGAGTTCCAGCACTTCAAGGTGGGTGGTAACGCCGCCCGGAAGTTCCCAGTGAATGGTGTCGCCAACGCGCAGCCCCAGCAGTGCGGCTCCAACCGGAGCCATAACGGAAAGCTGAGTATTGCTGTCGGTCATTTTGGCCGGATACACCAGCGTGCGCACACGCACTTCGCCATCGCTAAGATTGCGGAATTTAACCCGGCTGTTCATCGTCACCACATCGTGTGGCATATCTTCTGGCGAACACATTTGGGCGCGATCCAACTCTGCGTTTAACGCGTCAGCGACTGGCAAACCGGCGTAGGCGGGTTGCTCCAGCAGAATATCGATGCGTTCGGCATCCAGGTCGTTAATGATGATAGTTGGTCTGGACATTTTTACTCCATGTCGTCGGTACTGCGAGTGTCGCAGATAAACATACCCAAAAGAAAACCCTCACCGTCAGGCGGCGAGGGTTTAACTCATATGATGATACTGGCTGTTGCTCACACTTTGAAGTGATTTACGTCACATTCAGGGAATTCCTCAATGCAGCGCATTATTGTAGAAATCTTAATCGCCATGTTTCATGAAAAACGCACCACAGCGTTTTGCCTGTCAGATTATTGATAGCCCGCTTTATCAATCACAAAGGCTTTGCCACAGTTACCGGGATGTGGTTGTGGCAAGAATGAGTTTGCAGAAAGCGGTGCGTTGATGGCGTCAGCTTTGAGTGAAATCTGGATTTCAGTCAAATATGCCGGATTACCCTGACAAGTTAACTTGACCGCTTTGACGTTCTCTTTCCCCCAGCTTTTGGCGAAGGCGGCGTCAAAGTCATTTCGACTCACGGTTTTACCATAGTTTTCAGCGAGAAATTTTCCAGCGTCGCTTTCTTTGATTTCTTGATTCAGACGCACCATCGTGCCGAAGTAAGCGTCCGGATCAAAACCAAAACAGGCGCCGTGTTTCGCATATTCGTAACGTTCCAGGCAGGAACGCCCACCCGCGCCGGGCATCACTTCACTTAGTTTAGCTGCCGTTTCCAGCGACAACCCCGTTTCCGGTGACGAACACATTCGGCTGGCGCGTGCCTCTGGCAAGTTTGGGATTGGGCGGGTGGCGCAGCCAAAGCGCATCCAGCGGCGTTCATCAACACCGCGTGCCGCAACCGACTTTGGCAACCCAGGCCACAGGCCGTGTACGGTCAAGAAATCAGCTTTGTTGGTCGTTTCGGTTTGCAGACGACATTCATCGCGTTCGTTACGATTGCGATCGTGCTGGCTTTGGCAAAATCCGGTTTGCCAGGAAAGAGCCAGCACATAGCGATCAAAATCGCCGTACTGTTTTGCCTGTAACGCCACGGCGTTAGCTGAAGAGAAGGGGAGCAGAGAAGCCGTCAGTAAAGCGGCGTTACGCCAGAATGCTTTCATAATGGGTGTGGGACTCATACATACACTGAATACTATCTATTAAATCATAAAAAAGCCCGCCGGGTGGGCTTACCTGGCGGGCGTGATGATTTATTCAGCGTTTGGCGAACGTATTAGTTCCACATTGCCAGAATTGGCCAGCCAACCAACAGCAACATGGCGATGTAAATGACCCCGAAGATGGCACCCAGACGCCAGTAATCTTTCGATTTCACATAGCCGCAGCCGTAAATAATAACTCCTGGGCCAGTTGCATATGGAGTCAGGCAGCCCATGATACCGATAGACAGAACCAGCAGGATACACAGTTGTTCCATCGGTACGCCCGGAATACCTTTACCGACGGCCAGAATCACCGGCAGCATGGTTGCGGTATGCGCAGACAGGCTGGCAAACAGGTAGTGCGCAAAGTAGAACACCAGAACCAGTACAATCACTGTCGCGTTTGGTGAGAAACCTTCCAGGTGCGTACTCATGGTGTTGGCAAACCAGTCGATAAAGCCAGAACGGGTCAGGCCATTAGCCATGACAACCAGTGTTGCCAGGTTAACCAGCGTGTTCCATGCGCTGTTATAGCGGGTAATGTCTTTCCACGGCACAACGTGCAGCGCCAGCATCAGCGAAACCGCCAGCAGGCCAACAGCAGTGGCGTTAATGACTTCACTACCAAATACCCATAAACCCAAACTAAGCAGAACAAGACCAATCAGCGTCCACTCTCTGCGAGTCAGGCGACCCATTGTTTTCAGTTCGTCACCCGCCCAGGTTGCCACTTCTTCACTATGAGTGACTTCCGGTTTGTACAGTACATAGGAAAGCCACGGCGCAATGATAAGTAAGATAACGCCAACTGGCAGGAAGCAGAGGAACCACTGCAACCAGCTAATCTGGATACCGGCAATTTTGCTGACAAACTCCAGACCCAGCACGTTCGGTGCAGCACCGGTGACAAACATGGAGGAACTCAGACTGGTACTGATGACCATCATCCACATTAAATAACCGCCAATACGACGTGCAGACGGATCGTTCGGGAATGATTTAAACAGTGGCGGCAGGTTTTTAATGACCGGGAAAACGGTCCCACCTGTACGTGCGGTGTTAGACGGTGTAAATGGTGCCAGCAGAATATCGATGATGACAATCGCATAACCCAACGTCAGCGTGCGTTTCCCCATGAATTTCACCAGGAAAAGGGCGATACGACGACCTAATCCGGAAACTTCATACCCTAATGCAAAGATAAATGCGCCAAATACCAACCAGACAGTGGTACTGGAAAAACCAGCCAGTCCCCATTTCAGCGCCTGTTTTTGGGCATTAAAAGCGGGGTTAGCTAATTCTTTGGCGTCAAAGAGCAGATAATTACTGCCAATAACGCAAATAGTTACTGCAATAAAACTGATTGCTGTTGCCGGAATTGGCTCGAGGATCATACCGACAATCATTGCCACAAACACGGCGAAGTAATGCCATGCCTGCGGCGGCATACCGTCGGGTACAGGGATAAGAAACATGACGCCCATCACCACCAGTGGGGCCAATAATTTCCATATCTTATCTTTTGCTAAAGACATACGGGTTCTCCGAAAATTAATATTTCCAAATTTATCAAGTGCTTAAATTTTTAAATCTGTGCTAAAAACCAGGTAAGAATCAGCAGGTCGGCGCTGCCGCCTGGGCTGAGATTTCGTTCGATACACTCCCTGTCGAACTGCCGGAGATAATCGAGATCGGCGGGGGTTCGGATGCCCCCTTTTTGCAATAGTGTTTGCGCCTGGCGTTGTAGCCAGCGCAGCCCCCCTTCGCCACCGCGTGATGCAACGTTGGTATCGCCGTTCATCGCCATCAGCAGCAGTAAGGTATCGAGCAATGCCAGTTCAGGATCTAACCCCTGATCCAGCAGAGTGAGGTAGTGCGGCAGGGCGTGGTTGATCACCAGCGGATAACCCGCTTCGGCTTCGCCGCGCGCGCCGGTTAGGCCAAGTTGTTGATACAACCGTTGACCTGCCGTCAGTTGTTGATTATTGGTACGTAGTTCGCGATCGGTCAGACCGCGGCAGAAACTTGCCGCCGTCGCACAAACGGTTTTGGGCGTTACCGGCTGGTTGAGCTGATGCAAACGACCAATCGCCGCACACAGTAGCCCTAAAGAAAAAATGCTGCCTTTATGGGTGTTTACGCCCGCAGTGGCGCGGAACATATCGCCTTCGCAGGCCATACCAATTGGGCGTAATCCGTTGAGTACCGCTTCCGGTGCCATTTCTGCGCTACAGGCACCAAATTCAATGAAACGCGGTAACCAGCCCTGAATTGCCAGTGCGCTACGGTGGAAATCTTCCAGCGCCATATCTTTGTGCGCACCGCAGTTAATGCGATCCACCAGGCCAGGTTTTGGTGACAGATTGACTTCAGTCAGCATGGCGCGCCAGCCCAGCAGGGCGTAGTCATCGATTAATGACGCAGCAAGCTTTGTGGTTTTAGTTGACGTTGCAGGCATCGACATCGTTCAGCAGCGCCTCCATGCGGTTGAGTAAATCGGTCAGTTGATGGGTTTTCCCACGCGCGCAAACAGCCGCGCTTTGTTCGCACAACAGGCAGCGGCGAGGCGGTAGTGAATAATTGCGGCGGGAGAGAATTTCGCCTTCGGGCGTCAGCACATCGATATCCCACAAACGCCCGAGAGGATGACTATGCTCAAGCTCAATGGTCACGAGCTTGAGGTCGCGAGCCGGGGCGGCAATGCTCAACATGCCCTCCGGCCCGCTGGCAGAAACCAGTGCAGCCTGCTCCTGAATTTGCCAGCCCTGTTTTGCGGCTAAGGCATGCAGGGCAGTTACGCCATGATTAAAAATACGGCGTGTGACCTCGCTGTCTTTAATCGGCCCAGGCGCAACCACGGTAAAGGAGACCAGTGGAACAGGATGGCGCTTGAGCCAGGCGTGTTGCCGTGCTTGCCTTTCATCCCGGCTGATGAGCAACTCGGGAATCGAAACCGCATGCTGGCTGGCGAGTTCAGGGAGCAGGTGCATGGCTTATTCCTTCACCTGATGTACAACATCAATCACCGAGCCATCGCGGTAACGCACGACGGCAACGACGCGGTCGGTGAATTCAATCGGCTGTGGTTCACCGGTCAGCAGACGCGCACGTTCACGCAGCCACTCAATGGAAACCACTTTAATTCCCGCTTCCTGCAGACGTTCTGCCAGTTCCGGACGTGCCGGGTTAACAGCGATACCGTGGTCGGTGACCAGAATATCGACGCTGGAGCCAGGGGTAATGCAGGTCAGCACGTTATCCACCAGAGTTGGAATACGACCGCGAACCAGTGGCGCGACGATGATGGAAAGCGCAGAGGCAATTGCGGTATCGCAGTGACCGCCGGAAGCACCGCGCAGTACGCCGTCAGAACCAGTCAGCACGTTAACGTTGAACTGGGTGTCAATTTCCAGCGCGCTCAGTACCACTACATCGAGACGATCAACTGATGCACCTTTAGAACCCCAGTTGGCATACTGGTTGGCGCTGATTTCGATGTGATTCGGGTTACGGGCCAGTGATTGTGCGGCGTGGCTGTCAAAGCTCTGTACGTCCAACAGTTTGCGGATCAGACCTTTTTCATGCAGATCAACCATCGTGGCGGTGATGCCGCCGAGGGCGAAATCGGCGCGAATGTCACGGCTACGCATTTTGTCTTCCAGGAAACGCGTTACCGCCAGCGATGCGCCGCCGGTGCCGGTTTGCATGGAGAAACCTTCTTTGAAGTAGCCGGAGTTGACAATCACGTCTGCGGCGCTGCGGGCAATCAGCAGTTCGCGCGGGTTCGTGGTCATACGGGTCGCGCCAGCGCCGATTTTCGCGGCATCACCAACACGATCAACTTTGACGATCAGATCAACCTGATCCTGTTCAATGCTTGCCGGGTTATGCGGATAAGGCAGCAGCTCTTCGGTGAGCATCACGACCTGTTTTGCATTGTCGGCATCGACCATCGCATAGCCGAGGGAGCCGCAGCAGGCTTTGCCAGTGTAGCCGTTGGCATTACCGAACTCATCACAGGATGGGACGCCGAGGAAGGCCACATCGATGTTCAGTTCACCGCTCTGCACCAAATGCACACGACCGCCGTGGGAGTGGATTTGCACTGGTTCAGCCAGCAGACCACGGGAGATTTCTTCTGCCAGTGGGCCGCGCAGACCGGAAGTATAAATACGGGTTACCACGCCCTGACGAATATGTTTTACCAGTGGCGCGTGGCAATCACTCAGGGAACTGGATGCCAGGGTCAGGTTTTTAAAGCCCATTTTCGCGATGACGTCCATCACCATGTTGACGGTCAGGTCACCACCGCGGAAAGCGTGGTGGAAAGAGACGGTCATGCCATCTTGCAAACCAGAACGACGAATCGCTTCTTCCAGGTTGGCGCACAGTTTGCGATCGCGCGCTTTTTCTGCCTGATAAGTTTGTTTCGGTGAGTTCTGGAAAGCGGCAAGATCGCATTCAGCGTGACGATTCCAGGCCGCTACCCGTTCTTGTCGTTGAGATTGTTCAATTTTATGCGTCATTTTGATTGCCTTATTCTTCGCGGATGCCGGAAAGTTCTGCGCGGGAGAGCACCAGACGGGCGCGATCGATAACCGGACCGTCAACCATCTTGCCGTTCAGAGAAACCACACCGAGGCCTTCGCGAGCAGCGGCTTCAGCGGCTTCTACGACGCGGCGTGCGTGATCCACTTCTTTCTGGGTTGGTGCGTAGAGGTTGTGCAGCAGATCAATCTGACGCGGGTTGATCAGCGATTTGCCATCAAAGCCCAGTTGCTTGATGTGGGCAGCTTCTTGCAGGAATCCGGCTTCGTTGTTGGCGTCGGAATAGACGGTGTCAAACGCCTGAATACCGGCAGAGCGCGCGGCCTGCAAAATGGAGCAGCGAGCAAACAACAGCTCAGTTCCTTCCGGGGAGCGTTCTGTACGCAGGTTGCGCACATAGTCCTCTGCGCCCAGCGCGATACCGATTAAGCGCTCGGAAGCGTGAGCGATTTCTACCGCGCGGGTAATGCCCAGCGGAGATTCAATCGCTGCCAGCAGACCGGTACTACCCGGTTCACGACCGCAGGCTTTTTCAATGCGCAGGATTTCTTTCTCGATATCCAGAACGTCCTGAGCGGTATCGGTTTTCGGCAGACGTACAACGTCTGCGCCGCCGCGAACGACAGCTTCCAGGTCGTTAACGCCCCATTCAGAATCCAGCGCGTTAACACGCACGATGGTTTCGATATCGCGATACAGTGGGTGTTGCAGCGCGTGGTAGACCATGCGGCGAGCGGTGTCTTTTTCGCGCAGTGCCACGGAGTCTTCGAGATCGAACATCAGGGCATCAGCCGGGTAGATGAAAGAGTTGCTGACCATCGCGGCATTAGCGCCAGGTACGAACAACATGCTGCGGCGGGTGCGGGTTTTACGTTGTTGCAACGAAGCGGAAATCATTGGCAATCCTCCCATGGCAGAGCCGGGATACCGCTGGCGCGCGCCAGCAGAGCTTCCAGTCGTGCACGTAAAATGCAGTCCAGTGCGCCTTTGTCATCGACATTTAGCTGTACGCCGCGCACGTTATAGCGGGCAAGAACGTCCAGAATGGTGCTACGAATTGCATCGCCAAACTGTTTCTCAACGCTGCTGTTGATTTGCAGGTCGATATCCTGCGTATCGAGTGGGGCGATGCGTATCATCACATCCCCAGACTCTAGAGTGCCTGCAACGGCGGGCTGGTTTATTTTCATTTTTCACCTGTTTTTTATGCGGGGGTCTTTTGACGAACTGCCGCGTCGTGGCGGGAGTGTTCAAGCAGATTCTGCAAGTAATGCAGCGTGGCTGCCGGGACCAGCGGCGCGATAGCCGTGAGATCGTTTTTCACCAGTAGTTGGCGCACCCGTGAAGCGGATATCGGCATCTCCTGGTAACGCAGTCGCTCAATTTCAACCAGTTCGATGGGCGGTGCTGAGATAGTCGGTGTTTCCAGCCAGTAGCGCATATCCTGGTTGTACTGGGCGGTCACGCGACAATACGGTTCAGTACCGACAAAGCGGTGAGTTACGCCAAGCGCAGGAGCGAGGTACTGACGGAAAATCTTCAGATCAATTTCGGTGTAACAATGGTTAATGACGCTCTGTTCTTTAATGAAGTAGCAAGGGAACGTGGCGCGGGAAATGATGTACTCGGAACCGCGATGCACTGTCAGGCGCGGAATATCAGCGGTGCCTTTCAACACCAAATCCAGCCGGTCTTCATAGGGAAAGCGCGAAGAATCTTCTTTGACTAAAAATAGATGCAGCCAGTCGCACTGTGCTGCGGCTTGTTGAATCAGATAACGGTGGCCGTTGGTAAAGGGATTGGCGTTCATCACTATGCAGCCAATCTTCTTCCCTTCATGACGAAATTTTTTCAGCGATTCAGCATAGCGTTTCAGCCGCGTGGCACTGTTTTCCATCAGTACCATCACGCCTGGTACGCTGGTCAGCGTGGAGAAACCGCACTGGCGGAACAGCGCTTCGTATTCGGTTTTGGTATAAATAAACAGATGTGTGCAGTGCCGTTCATAGGCGAGGTTTATTAGTTCGGTGGCTAATGTCAGCGCCAGTCCTTCACCGCGAACAGATTCACTGATAGCCACGCACTTAATAATATTTCCGGCAATTCCACCGCAAGCGATAAGTTTTTCATTGCGGGTTACGGTAATAAATACTTCGACTGTTGTGTCAACGCTCAAATCATTTTCATGTAGAAATTGCGCGATTTCCGCCATTTTTTTATTTTCTGAACGTTTTACCCGGGTGAAAATATCATTGCCGAACATAATAAGTCGTATCCTGAAGGTATGTGTTGTTATCAATTTGCAATGAATGTTGCAAGTTGGTAATCATTTATTTTCAGTTGGGAGAAAGGGCTGCGAGTGAGGTATATCTGTTTCTCCTTTTGCTATACATCCTAAGGAGTATTGCAGTGAGAAATTTTGATTTATTTCACATAGAGTTAGTGGTTTTTTATTTATTTAATGGTTTTAAGTTTTTTAATTAATGTAATTGCGAATTGGCGCGTGGTTTTAAGTTGTTTAATTGATTTAATGAATGAATTTTGCCACGATTATATTTTATTTTTATCTGTCAAGATTCAACATTTTAATTACATTCACCAAAAACAGGGTTTACCCCGCAAGGAAAACAATGTTGCAGTTTAATGAGAATAAACAGTTTGCTTTTTTCCAACGACTGGCATTTCCGCTGCGTATCTTCCTGCTGATTCTGGTGTTCTCAATATTTGTCATCGCAGCACTGGCGCAATATTTTACGGCCAGTTTCGAGGACTATTTAACGCTCCATGTGCGTGACATGGCAATGAATCAGGCAAAAATTATTGCCTCCAATGACAGCATCATCACGGCGGTTAAAACGCGTGACTACAAACGACTGGCGACCATTGCCAACAAATTACAAAGAGATACTGATTTCGATTATGTGGTGATTGGCGACCGCGACTCGATCCGCCTTTACCATCCTAATCCGGAGAAAATTGGTCATCCTATGCAATTCACCAAACCCGGCGCACTGGAGAAAGGAGAGAGTTACTTCATTACGGGTAAAGGGTCGATAGGTATGGCGATGCGCGCCAAAACACCGATCTTTGATGATGATGACAACGTCATCGGCGTGGTGTCGGTGGGTTATCTGGTCAGTAAAATCGATAGCTGGCGCGCCGAATTTTTATTACCGATGGCAGGCGTGTTTGTCGTGCTGTTGGGCATTCTGATGCTGTTGTCGTGGTTCTTAGCCGCGCATATTCGCCGCCAGATGATGGGGATGGAACCGAAGCAAATTGCGCGCGTGGTTCGTCAGCAAGAGGCGCTATTTAGTTCTGTTTATGAAGGACTGATTGCGGTGGATCCACACGGTTACATTACCGCCATCAACCGTAACGCAAGAAAGATGCTGGGGCTGAGTTCTCCCGGACGGCAGTGGCTGGGCAGACCCATTGCTGAAGTGGTCAGGCCCGCCGATTTCTTCATCGAGCAGATTGATGAAAAACGCCAGGATGTGGTGACAAATTTTAACGGCCTGAGCGTCATTGCTAATCGGGAAGCTATTCGTTCTGGTGATGATTTGCTGGGGGCAATAATCAGCTTTCGTAGTAAAGACGAAATTTCCACCCTTAATGCGCAACTGACGCAAATTAAACAATACGTCGAAAGCCTGCGCACATTGCGTCATGAACATCTCAATTGGATGTCTACGCTCAATGGTCTGTTGCAAATGAAAGAGTATGATCGCGTGCTGGCGATGGTTCAGGGAGAGTCTCAGGCCCAGCAACAGCTTATTGACAGCCTGCGCGAGGCATTTGTCGATCGCCAGGTGGCGGGGTTGCTGTTTGGTAAAGTGCAGCGCGCTCGTGAACTGGGGCTAAAAATGACAATCGTCCCCGGCAGCCAGCTTTCCCAACTGCCGCCAGGGCTGGACAGCACTGAGTTTGCGGCGATTGTGGGTAACTTACTCGACAATGCCTTCGAAGCCAGTCTGCGCAACGATAAAGGGAATAAGATCGTCGAATTATATCTGAGCGACGAAGGCGATGATGTGGTGATTGAAGTGGCCGATCAGGGTTGCGGCGTCCCAGAGTCTCTGCGTGACAAAATATTTGAGCAGGGCGTCAGTACGCGTGCTGATGAACCCGGTGAGCATGGCATTGGGTTGTATCTTATTGCCAGCTATGTAACGCGCTGCGGGGGAGTTATCACTCTCGAAGATAATGATCCCTGCGGTACTTTATTTTCAATCTATATTCCGAAAGTGAAACCTAATGACAGCTCCATTAACTCTATTGATCGTTGAGGACGAGACGCCGCTGGCAGAGATGCATGCGGAATATATTCGTCACATCCCTGGATTCAGTCAGATATTGCTGGCGGGAAACCTGGCGCAGGCCCGAATGATGATCGAGCGTTTTAAGCCGGGGCTTATCTTGCTGGATAACTATCTCCCTGACGGTAGAGGTATTAATTTGCTGCATGAGCTGGTGCAGGCGCATTATCCCGGCGATGTGGTGTTTACTACTGCTGCCAGCGATATGGAAACGGTGTCTGAAGCAGTACGCTGCGGTGTGTTTGATTATCTGATCAAGCCAATTGCTTATGAGCGTCTGGGGCAGACATTGACCCGCTTTCGCCAGCGTAAACATATGCTGGAAAGTATTGATAGTGCCAGTCAAAAGCAAATTGATGAGATGTTTAATGCTTATGCTCGCGGGGAACCGAAGGACGATCTTCCGACCGGTATTGATGCGTTGACACTGAATGCAGTGCGGAAACTTTTCAAAGAGCCGGATGTGCAACATACGGCGGAGACGGTAGCACAGGCATTGACCATCAGCCGCACTACCGCCAGACGTTATCTCGAATATTGTGCCAGCCGCCATCTGGTTATTGCCGAGATTGTTCACGGCAAAGTCGGCAGACCGCAGCGTATTTACCACAGTGGGTGAAGAGAGTGCCGGAGGAAGCACGCCTCCGGCCAGAGAATTACTTACCAGTAACGGCGGCGGTTGTACCGGGGACCATCAACTCCGTGGCCACGATGACAATTACCAGCCCAACAAGCACCGGCACCGAGGTGCGTTTTACCACTTCAAAAGGTGAAATTTTCGCCATTCCGGCAACCGCAACCACCACGCCAGAGACTGGCGAAAGTGTACGACCCAGGTTTGATGCTTGTAGCATCGGAATTGTAAGGTATGCCGGGTTAATTCCGGAAGAGTGCGCCAGTTTCGGGATCATCTCAACGAATGCATAGAACGGCGCATTGCCGGAACCAGTAGTCACCGCCGCCAGCATCGTCAGGATAACCAGCACCAGCATGAGGATAATGCTCGCTGAACCGAATGAGGTAGCGATTGAGATCAGGCTCTGGATAAAGCCAATGGTGCTAAGGCCCTGGGCAAAAACACCGGCGGCAACTAATAGCATTACCACGTTAGCGAAGGCATCAGCCATGCCACGATAAGCCACTTCCAGGCCAGAAAAGACTTTTTGCGTATTAAAGCTGCGAATAAATTCCAGAATGGAGGCAATTAGCATACATATCACCAGAATGGTGATGATGTGCAATTGCGGCCCCCATTTGCCGTCAAAAAACAGCACGCCAATGATTGGGGTGAACGGCAGAATGGCGTAAAACGCAGGAGCGGTGGTTGTGATTTCGCTGACATCTAACATTTCATGGGAAATATGCTCTTTGTTGTCCAGATAGCGCTGCCAGAAAAAGTGGGCAATCGCCATGCCGATAATTGCAGCAATTGAGATTGGCAGTGTCGTTTTGAAGGCGAAGTCAATTAACGGCATTTCGGAAGCCTGCGCCGCCAGTACCACATCACCTGAAGTCGGCGCGAGAATAATCGCCGCAGGTGAGGCACAAATGGCAGCCGCCGCGCCGCGACTGATACCAACGTTCACCATGACCGGGAACAGCGTTGCCATCAGTAAAACGCCCAGGCCGGTTGCGGAGGAAACTGCCAGTGACATCAGACAGGCAACAAAATAGGCGGCAATCATCAGCAGGTAAGGGGAGTTAATGTACTGCAATGGTTTTGACGCCAGTTTGACGACCATATCGTTTGCGCCGATATGGGTCATGTAAGCGGCAAAGCCACACAGCATCATGATCATCATGCCGAGGTCGCCACCGCGACTCATCAGTAATATTTTAATGTATTCAACGATATCCGTGGCGCTGTAGCCCGTTGAAGTCTGGCTGGATGGTAAAACTTTGTGCCCCATAATGGCACTGATTATCAGTAATAACAGACCGCCTGCAAATAACACCCCGGTGGCGGAATACCCTTTAATGATGTAGCGAGCTACACCCACAATAACTACAACTCCAATAAGGAGCTCAATAACTGTCAGCATAATTTTTCCTGTTTCCAGACTCCAAGATAAATAATAACAAATTCCTAAAACTAGTGAAAAATATGCCGAACAAATGGGTGGTGAATGCTGATTAAAATCAAGAAAAGCGACCATTAATACATTGATGTTGTTGTTTTTTATACATGAATAACAAAATGAATTTTTATAGTTGGTAATTACCAGTGTGATAATGTGTATTAATTGATAGGTTAATGATGTGATTTTGTTAAATTGCGCGATAGTGGTTTCTTTACTTGTTTAAAAAATATGCGCTCATGTGTGCGCGCTGGTAGTGCTAGTGATGTTTATTTGTTAGCTTGTCATTGCATCTGATTAAAAAGCAAGAGATTTTTTCTTTTGTTTATTGCTGTCTATGTCGGGGAAGATTTTTTTCTTAAGTTGTCATTTTGAAGGAAATATTGCTTAAGTCTCCAGAATAATTTGGTGATATTTATTTGTGTAAGCCTATAAAATATTAATGGTATTCTTTATGTAGGTGTTAATACGGTTATGTTCATTTTAGTCCAGCTATGCTGGAAGTGAATTTTTGATAAATATTTTATAGTCACTAATGGATATAAGTGAATGTATTACCGTAATTCCCTTTGTTTTTATTAAGTTAATCAGCGTGATGAAATTTCTGTCTGTACAGAACAATGGATTACGGCATTTAGAGAGAATGTCGCAGCAACCTGACGGCAGCCAGAACATATGATTTGTATATTCCTGCCATCACCAGGCATGCACGTTTCGCTTACGATAAAGAAAAAGCTGATCGCTATAACTAAAAACGTGGGGCGGCGGTTTCGGTTAGTCGCGTTGGGATGAGAAAGGCAACTGGCACGGTTTGTACGTGATGACATTTGAGGATTCGTGGAATAAATGGGAGCCTGTTGCTGGATAGGGCCGTGAAAGCCGCTGGCTATCTTTCAGATGACTTACATCCCTGGTATCTACAACAATGGCAATGTTTACTTTGCCTGGATGCGGTTTCAGTTTTAGACAAGTTGCGGTTTTATAAAAGCCTTAAAAAACATAATGTAAGGCAAGGAGCATCAAAAATAACGCGACTTTTATCACTTTTTAGCAAAGTTGCACTGGACAAAGCGTACCACAATTGGTGTACTGGTAACCGACACAGCATTTGTGTCTATTTTTCATGTAAAGGTAATTTTGATGTCTAAGATTAAAGGTAACGTTAAGTGGTTTAATGAGTCCAAAGGATTCGGTTTCATTACTCCGGAAGACGGCAGCAAAGACGTGTTTGTACACTTCTCTGCAATCCAGACTAATGGTTTTAAAACTCTTGCTGAAGGTCAGCGCGTAGAGTTCGAAATCACTAACGGTGCCAAAGGCCCTTCTGCTGCAAACGTAATCGCTCTGTAAGATACGTCAGCAAGAATTCAAAACCCGCTTAATCAGCGGGTTTTTTTTGCCTTTAATGTGCTGTTGACGCCGAAAAAAGCCAGAAAGCCAGCGCGGTCATGGCAAATGAACCTGACAGGTTAACGAAGACGTTCAGTAACGCCCAGCCAAAGCGTCCTTCTTGCAACAAAAACACCACTTCTGCTGAAAATGTAGAGAAAGTCGTCAGCCCGCCACAAAACCCGGTAGTGATTAGCACTTTCCACACGGGATCAATGTTCGTCATCCGGCTAAACCAGGCAAATCCCATTCCAATGATGAATGCCCCAATCAGGTTTGCTGCCAGCGTCCCCAACGGAATAGCCTGATGCAGCGGATTAAACCGCATACTTAACAGCCATCTCGCCACGCTTCCCGTACCACCGCCAATAAAAACTGCTAAAAGGAGTTGTAACACTGCAAAATCCTGCTATTTGATTTGTATGAGTGATAAGTGTAACGCCGAATAATCGTCGTTGGCGAATTTTACGACTCTGACAGGAGGTAGTAATGCTGGTTGCCGCAGGACAGTTTGCTGTTACATCTGTATGGGAAAAGAACGCTGAAATTTGCGCCTCGTTGATGGCGCAGGCGGCGGAAAGCGATGTCTCTTTGTTTGTCCTGCCGGAAGCCCTGCTGGCACGAGACGATCATGATCCCGATCTGTCTGTTAAATCAGCACAGTTGCTGGAAGGTGAATTTCTCGGACGTTTACTGCGAGAAAGTAAACGTAACATGATGACGACGATTCTGACGATTCATGTTCCTTCAACGCCGGGGCGCGCGTGGAATATGCTGGTGGCCCTCCAGGCGGGAAAAATCATCGCACGTTATGCCAAACTGCATCTTTATGATGCGTTCTCCATTCAGGAATCGCGTCACGTGGATGCCGGGGATATGGTTGCTCCACTGCTGGACGTGGAGGGGATGAAAGTCGGTCTGATGACTTGCTATGATTTGCGTTTCCCGGAGCTGGCGTTGGCACAGGCTTTACAGGGAGCAGAAATCCTTGTACTTCCCGCTGCCTGGGTTCGCGGACCGCTGAAAGAGCATCACTGGTCAACCTTACTCACCGCTCGTGCTCTGGATACCACCTGTTATATGGTGGCGGCGGGGGAGTGTGGTAACAAAAACATCGGGCAAAGCCGTATCATTGATCCTTTTGGTGTCACTATTGCCGCAGCGGCTGAAATGCCTGCACTCATTATGGCGGAAGTGACGCCCGAACGTGTGCGTCAGGTGCGCGCGCAACTCCCCGTCTTAAACAACCGACGGTTTGCGCCGCCGCAATTATTATGATGTTTTTTTACTCGGTGCTTGATTCACCTTGTTACAGATTGCTATTGTGTGCGCGCGTCGAATGACCGTTAATATTCTCTGGTTTTTAAGGCGCGTTCTGCTGCCTGTTTTATGTCAAGAAGGTATCTATGGGTGAGATTAGTATTACCAAACTGCTGGTAGTTGCGGCACTGGTCGTTCTGCTGTTTGGGACTAAGAAGTTACGTACGCTGGGCGGAGACCTTGGAGCGGCCATTAAGGGATTCAAGAAAGCGATGAATGACGACGATGCTGCGGCGAAGAAAAGCGCAGATGTTGATCTTCAGGCTGAAAAGCTCTCTCATAAAGAGTGACGTGGCGAGCAGGACGCTCCCTCAATATCTTGTTCGATAAAAAAACCCGCTTCAGATAGCGGGTTTTTTTATCAGACAGATGTAAGTAATTATTACAGAATTACTTAACTTCCATCCCTTTCGCCTGCAAGTCGGCGTGGTAAGAAGAGCGGACAAACGGACCGCATGCAGCATGGGTAAAGCCCATCGCCAGCGCTTCGGCTTTCATTTCGTCGAACTCATCCGGGCTAACGTAACGTTGAACCGGCAGGTGATGGCGGCTTGGCTGCAAATATTGCCCCAGCGTTAACATGGTCACGCCATGACGACGCAGATCGCGCATTACTTCAATAATTTCTTCATTGGTTTCACCCAGACCTACCATCAGACCAGATTTGGTCGGGATTTCCGGATGCGCTTCTTTAAAGCGTTCCAGCAGTTTCAGCGACCAGTTGTAATCTGCACCCGGGCGTACCTGACGGTAAATACGTGGTACGTTTTCCAGGTTATGGTTGAACACGTCTGGCGGTGTGGCGGTCAGAATATCCAGCGCGCGATCCATACGACCACGGAAATCCGGCACCAGAGTTTCAATTTTGATTTCCGGGCTTTTTTCCCGGATGGCAGTAATGCAATCTGCAAAATGCTGAGCACCGCCATCGCGCAGGTCATCGCGGTCAACGGAAGTGATAACCACATAGCGCAGTGCCATATCGGCAATGGTCTGCGCCAGTTTCACCGGCTCATTGGCATCCGGAGCTACCGGGCGACCGTGGGCAACGTCACAGAAAGGGCAACGGCGGGTACAAATAGCGCCGAGGATCATAAACGTTGCTGTACCGTGGTTGAAGCATTCCGCCAGGTTAGGGCAGGAGGCTTCCTCGCAGACAGAATGCAGGCCATTTTTGCGCATTGCGGCTTTGATGCCCTGGATACGTGTAGAGTCCGCTGGAAGCTTGATTTTCATCCATTCCGGCTTGCGCAGCAGGGCTTCGCGCTCTGTTGCCACGTTTTTAACCGGGATAAGGGCCATCTTATCGGCATCGCGGTATTTAACACCGCGTTCCATCACAATGGGTTTACTCATAGCGTGCGTGTTCCAGTTGCGAATTACGAAGGAAAGCGTTTCAATTCAATAGATTGTTGTAATTATCAACTATTTTTGAATTAACGACTGGCAGTATATCATTGAAACGAACCTGAAAGCAGCCAAAGCGGTCGCGAAAATGTAAAATTGTTGTTGGATTGTGCCATTTTATCGTTCTACGCTGTGAACTGGCTGTAACAATACTTTTTTCAAAATGCGTTATCGGTAACATCAATCATTCACCGTGAAGTAGGGGGGGGGCGGATGAATCGTTTGTAATGAACAGCAAAATCAATTTGCTCTTCATTTAATGTTGGAAAGGGCTATCTCTCCAGAGGCCAGCAACGGCTAAAGAGGACATAAACGTGGGCGGGAAAGCAATGACCCAGTGTAAGTTGGGCCATTTATGAGAGCCATTAAACAGGGATGTATTCTACGACAGGGTTGTTTAGCAGCATTAAAATATTTGCCAGCAAACGCGGTGCTACATTATCGGTTGTCGCATCAGGTTTCCATTGCGATATTTTAGCCATTTCCATTCCCGCATAGCCACAAGGGTTAATGCGTAAAAATGGAGAAAGATCCATATTGACGTTTAATGCCAGACCGTGAAATGAACAACCGCGACGAATACGTAAGCCGAGTGAGCAAATTTTCTTTTCCCCGACATAGACCCCAGGGGCATCAGCACGAGGATGCGCTTCAATATCCAGTTCAGCCAGGGTATTAACGACCGTTTGTTCGAGTAAGGTCACCAGCTCACGCACGCCCAGTTTGCGGCGTTTAAGATTGAACAGAACGTACATCACCTGCTGACCTGGGCCGTGATAAGTCACCTGACCGCCACGGTCGCTTTGGATCACCGGAATATCGCCCGGCATTAAGATATGTTCTGCTTTCCCCGCCTGCCCCTGAGTAAATACAGGGGGATGTTCTACCAACCAGATCTCATCCAGGGTGTTTTCATCGCGGGTATCGGTGAATTCATGCATAGCCTGTGAAATAGGCTCATAGGGCTGAAGGCCGAGCTGGCGGACAAGAATTTTATCCTGATACAAAACGGCATCTCCGTGGAGAATGAGTAAAAGAGGAGAAAAAGTATATCACAGCGGGGGGAGGGGAGTTACCCGACCAGGGCCGGGTAACGGAGAAACGAATTACAGTACCATGCGGACAATATCGATTTTGCCCAGCTCTTCATACAGAGTTTCAACCTGCTCGATATGAGTGGCGTTGATAGTGATAGATACCGAGTGGTAGTTGCCTTTGCTGCTTGGTTTTACCGTTGGGGTGTAGTCACCTGGCGCATGGCGCTGTACCACTTCAACCACCTGATCAACCAGCTCAGGTAACGCCTGCCCCATTACTTTGTAGGTAAACGGAGTAGGGAATTCAAGCAGTTCGTTAAGTTTGGTTTTCATGTCAGCTCCGGCGTAACGTAATTAAATAGCAACTCCCGCCAGAAGGCGGGAGTTTTTACTGATGTTTAGTATATGGGGGCGGAAATTACACTTTCAAGTGTTCAATTTTTAGCCAAACCAGTGATGGAACATTAATTTAATGTAATCAATGATTTTACCGAAGAAGTTACCTTCCGGAATTTCCTGTAACACTACCAGCGGACGCTGTTCAATGGTTTTGCCGTCAAGCTGGAAGTTAATTGTGCCGACCACCTGATTCTTCTGCAGCGGCGCATGCAGTTCGCTGTTGTTCAGCACGTAACTGGCTTTCAGATCTTTCATGCGGCCACGCGGAATAGTCAGGTAAACATCTTTATCGACACCTAACGAAGCGCGGTCAGTATTACCAAACCATACCGGTTCAGAGGCAAATTCTTTGCCGACTTTCAGCGGGTTAACGGTTTCGAAGAAACGGAATCCCCAGGTCAGCAGTTTTTTACTTTCGGCTTCACGGCCTTTGAAAGTGCGCCCGCCCATGACTGCGGAGATCAGACGCATCTGACCTTCTGTCGCGGAAGCGACAAGATTGTAACCTGCTTTGTCAGTGTGACCGGTTTTGATACCGTCAACATTCAGGCTGTTATCCCACAGCAGGCCGTTACGGTTGAGCTGACGAATACCGTTAAAGGTGAACTCTTTCTCTTTATAGATAGAGTATTCATTTGGCACATCACGAATCAACGCCTGTCCGATCAGCGCCATATCACGTGCGGAGCTGTACTGACCGTCAGCGTCCAGACCATGTACAGTCTGGAAGTGGGTATTTTTCAGACCCAGCGCGTTAACGTAGCTGTTCATCAGGCCAACAAAAGCATCCTGACTACCGGCGGCAAAGTCTGCCATCGCCACACAAGCATCGTTACCGGATTGCAGGTTGATACCGCGGATCAGCTGTGAAACCGGCACCTGCATACCAGGTTTGAGGAACATCAGTGAAGAACCTTTGAACACCGGGTTACCGGTAGCCCAGGCGTCGTTACCGATGGTCACTAAATCCGTTTCTTTAAATTTACCTGCTTTCATCGCCTGACCGATAACGTAGCTGGTCATCATTTTTGTCAGGCTGGCAGGGTCGCGGCGGACATCTGCATTTTGCTCAGCGAGCACTTTGCCAGAGTTATAGTCGATCAGGATGTAGGACTCCGCGTCGATCTGCGGTACACCCGGGATCATAGTTTTGATATTCAGGTCATCGGCATGTGCAGCAGAGATAAAGGCTGTGCAAAGAGCCGTGGTGAGCGCCAGGCGCTGCATGAAACGAGCGGAAAAAATGGTATTCATGGTCTGAACTACGACATCCGTGATGGAATTAAAAAAGTGCCCTACTATAGCAAATGCACTACCGCCAGGCATCTGACTTTCCGCGTGACTTTGTTAATGTCATTTACAGAAATTGACATTTCAGATGCCTGCTTTACGCTACTGCGCGGTGGTAATAAATGACTGTAATTGGGCTTCGGTTTGTAAACGTTGCTGCAAAGCACTGGCTTCGGCTTTGCTGGCAAATGGGCCAAGTTGAATACGCCAGACTGCGCCGTTTTGCGTCACACGCCCGGGTACTCCGAACTTCTGTCCTAACTGCTGCTGATACTGTTGCGCGCGCGCCTGATCGCTAACGGCGCCAACTTGCACCATAAAGTTACCGCTGGAGGCTGGCGACGCGGCTTGTGGTGTCACCATTGCTGACGTTGTAGCCGGTGCTGTGACCACGGGCTGTGGTGCAGGCGTCGGTTCACTGCCTTCCAGCACGCCAGGTGCCAGGGTGGTTGGCGCGCCGAGGAAGCCGCTGCTGGTTACCGGGGCTCCGGTTGGATCTTCGCTTTTCAGCGTCGAATTGCTGACGGGAAGAATATCGCCCTGCGGGCCAGATACTGAACTTGTTCCCGCTCCGCCGCTTAAATCAGGTGGTGCGGGCAGGGCGTAAGTTTGCTTGGCGACGGTGGTGCAGGCCATACCGGGACCAGACAGCGAACCATCTTGCGCCACAATAATGGGATCGATGCGAACTTTGGTGTTGTTCGACGTGTTAAGACGGTCGGCTGCTGCGCGAGAAAGCGAAATTACGCGATCATTGCCATAAGGACCACGATCGTTAATGCGCACCACAATCATCCGACCGTTAGCCAGGTTAGTGATTCGCGCATAGCTGGGGATCGGCAACGTCGGGTGCGCCGCTGTTAGCTGCATCGGATCGAATGCTTCACCTGAGGCCGTCAGATTGCTGCCAGGTTCGGCATCATAAATAGCAGCCAGGCCCGCCTGACTAAAGCGAGAAGGATCCTGCACGATTTTGTAGCTTTTGCCATCGCGCTGGTAATCCTGATTCGCCGTCGCGTTCAGTGGTTCGAAACGCGGTTCTGCCCCGCCAATCTCAACTATTGGGCCGTTACATACCGCAGGCTGCGGCACACTTACCGTCTGTTGCTGACCATCATCGCTTGTACATGCCGCGAGCATTCCTGCCGCGATGCAGATCCCGAGCCACTGCTTACGCATTGCACACCTCTTACACGCTTTTCGACAACATTTTCCTGTGGGTGTGGATTGACATAACAATCCCGAACCCAGCCATCAGCACTATGAGCGCCGATCCTCCATAACTGACCAGTGGGAGCGGAACCCCTACAACCGGCAGAATACCGCTTACCATACCAATATTTACGAAGACATAAACGAATAATATCAGCATTAAACCGCCAGCCATGACGCGACCAAAGGTGGTTTGCGCTCTGGCGGCTATCCACAGTCCGCGCATGATCAACAGAATGTAGAGGGCGAGCAGAATCAAAATGCCTACTAACCCCAGTTCTTCCGCCAGTACCGCGAAGATAAAGTCGGTATGGCGTTCGGGCAGAAATTCAAGCTGTGACTGAGTGCCGTGCAGCCAGCCTTTGCCGCGTAATCCACCGGAGCCAATAGCAATTTTAGACTGAATAATGTGATAGCCCGCGCCGAGTGGGTCTGATTCCGGGTCAAGGAGCATCATTACGCGCTGGCGCTGGTAATCATGCATCAGGAAGAACCACAGAATTGGAATGAATGCTGCTACCAGCACCACCGCAACGCCAATCAAGCGCCAGCTAAGGCCAGAGAGGAAAAGCACAAACAACCCGGAAAGCGCAACGAGGATTGATGTCCCCAGGTCTGGCTGCGCTGCCACCAGCAGTGTTGGCATAAAAATCAGCACCAGCGCGATGGCGGTATTTTTTAACGATGGCGGACAAACGTCACGGTTGATAAAACGAGCTACCATCAACGGTACGGCTATTTTGGCGATTTCCGATGGCTGGAAACGGACGATACCGAGATCCAGCCAGCGTTGAGCGCCTTTGGATATGGCACCAAAGGCATCTACTGCCACCAGTAAAATAATACAGATGATATAGAGATAGGGTGCCCAGCCTTCATAGACGCGCGGAGGGATTTGCGCCATGACCACCATAATGACCAGACCCATTGCGATTTGGCCAATTTTACGCTCCATCATGCCGATATCCTGGCCGCTGGCGCTCCAGATTACCAGAGCACTGTAGACCAGCAATGCCAGTAAGATCAGCAGCATTGTGGGATCAAGATGGACTTTATCCCAGAATGTTTTTTTATTCGGATTATCCGTCATGATTAATGGTCCTCCGCTGCGGTAACCGCTGGATTTTCCGCAGGCAGATCGGTGTTGTTATCGCCAAGCATAATGTGGTCGAGGATCTGGCGCATTAGCGTACCGACCGCCGGGCCCGCGCCGCCGTTTTCCAGAATCATAGCGACAGCCACTTGCGGATTGTTATACGGTGCAAATGCGGTCATCAGTTTGTGGTCACGCAGACGTTCGGCAATTTTGTGCGCATTATAAGTTTCGTTCGCTTTCAGACCGAAGACCTGCGCCGTACCAGATTTCGCCGCAATTTTGTACGGTGCGCTGGCAAAGTATTTATGCGCCGTGCCATTAGGGCGGTTGGCAACCCCGAACATGCCATCTTTTGCCAGCTCCCAGTAACCTGAATGAATATCGCCAACTGGCGGTTCATGTGGCGGCACCCACGGCACTTGTTTGCCATCTTCGGCGGTGCTCATCAGCAAATGTGGAACCTTCACGATACCGTCGTTAATCAGGATCATCAGTGCTTTACTCATCTGGATAGGGGTTGCAGTCCAGTAACCCTGACCGATACCGACCGGAATGGTGTCACCCTGATACCACGGTTTTTTAAAGCGTTTCTGTTTCCATTCGCGGGTAGGCATGTTACCGGAACGTTCTTCAGCAAGATCGATACCGGTGTAATGACCGTAACCGAATTTACCCATCCATTCGGAAAGGCGATCGATCCCCATATCGTAGGCAACCTGATAGAAGAAGGTATCCGCAGATTCTTCCAGCGATCTCGTGACATTCAGGCGGCCATGCCCCCATTTTTTCCAGTCACGGTAACGTTTTTCCGAACCCGGTAGTTGCCACCAGCCGGGGTCGAACAAGCTGGTATTGCGGGTAATGACGCCCGCGCTAAGCGCAGAAACAGCCACATACGGCTTAACAGTCGAGGCTGGCGGATAAACCCCCTGCGTGGCGCGGTTCACCAGCGGTGTGTTCGGGTCGTTCAGCAACGCGGAATAATCTTTGCTGGAGATGCCGTCAACAAACAGGTTCGGGTCATAGCTTGGCGTGGAAACCAGCGCCAGAACGCCACCTGTACGCGGATCGGTGACCACGACAGCCGCACGACTGCCTGCCAGCAGTGTCTCAATATACTGCTGGAGTTTGAGATCAATCGTCAGGTAAATATCGTGCCCGGCTTGCGGTGGGACTTCTTTTAACTGGCGGATAACGCGACCACGGTTGTTAACTTCAACTTCTTCATAACCCGTCTGACCGTGCAGCACGTCTTCGTAATAACGCTCAATTCCCAACTTACCAATGTCATGCGTCGCGGCATAGTTGGCCAGTTTGCCGTCATTATTCAGGCGTTCGACATCTTTATCGTTGATTTTCGAGACGTAACCGATGACATGCGTCAGTGCTGAGCCGTAGGGATAGTAACGGCGTTTATAGCCTTTCACTTCCACCCCCGGAAAACGGTACTGATTGACGGCAAAGCGTGCAACTTGTACTTCGGTCAGATTAGTTTTCACCGGAATGGAGGTAAAACGGTGTGAACGTGCGCGCTCTTTTCTGAAGGCTGCAATATCGTCATCGGTCAGATCGACCACGTTGCGCAGGGCATCCAGCGTTTGCTGCACGTTATCGACTTTCTCTGGCATCATCTCTATCTGATAGATAGTGCGATTGAGTGCCAGAGGGATGCCGTTACGGTCGTATATAATGCCGCGGCTGGGGGCGATAGGCACCAGCTTGATGCGGTTTTCATTAGAACGGGTCTGATAATCGGTAAAACGAACAATTTGCAGATTATACAGGTTGGCGATAAGCACGCCGGTCAGCAGCAAAATCCCCAAAAAGGCGACCAGCGCCCGGCGCACAAACAGCGCGGACTCTGCCGTATAGTCGCGAAAAGAGTTCTGTAGTTTCATCCGCTGCGTTTTCTACTCAAAGCTTTCTTATCACTCACGATGATAAGGATGGTTGGTGGTGATGCTCCACGCCCGGTACAGACTTTCTGCGACCAGTACGCGAACCAGCGGATGGGGGAGTGTCAGCGCGGAAAGCGACCAGCTTTGTTCTGCTGCTGCTTTACAGGCAGGCGATAACCCTTCCGGCCCGCCAATAAGCAGGCTGACGTCGCGGCCATCGAGTTTCCAGCGTTCCAGTTCAGCGGCTAACTGCGGCGTGTCCCAGGGCTTGCCTGGAATATCGAGGGTGACAATGCGGTTTTTACCTGCGGCTGCCAGCATTTGCTCACCCTCTTTGTCGAGTATGCGCTTGATGTCCGCGTTCTTGCCGCGTTTTCCGGCCGGTATTTCAATCAGCTCAAAAGGCATATCTTTTGGAAAACGACGCAGGTACTCGGTAAAACCGGTTTGTACCCAGTCCGGCATTTTCGTTCCTACGGCGACAAGTTGCAGCTTCACACATTAACTCCAGAGTTTTTCCAGCTCATACAGGCGACGGCTCTCTTCCTGCATAACATGGACAATCACATCGCCCAGATCGACGACGATCCAGTCAGCGCTGTTTTCACCTTCAACGCCGAGCGGCAACAGACCCGCTGCACGGGACTCCTGCACCACATGGTCGGCAATAGACATGACATGACGGCTGGATGTACCCGTACAGATGATCATGCAGTCGGTGATGCTGGATTTGCCCTGAACGTCTAAGGCGATGATGTCCTGACCTTTGAGGTCATCAATTTTGTCGATAACAAAATCCTGGAGTGCTTTACCCTGCAAGTTTTCCCCCTGGGTGAATCAAAAAAGATAAAAATGGTCTGTCAGTATACCTGAACCAGAGGCGATTTCGGGACAATTGTCTCCGAATCGGCTTCGAAAGTGGGCTATCATCCCACCCCGCGCCGCAGATTGCATCGCCATTTTTGTAAAACAATTTCTACAAAGTCGTGTTTAGCGGAAAAAGTCTGGCTGCGGAGAATATCAGCCTGCCCGGGGCTGTCAATGGTCGTTGCGGCTTACCCGTAAAAAAACAGAAAAGTCATGCGCTCTCGAACCCGATGGCACGGCTATTGAGGACACGCAAGGTTACAAATGTTTCGTTGATATCAATGGCGCTCCAGCATCCCTGGTCGATGCGGAAATGCCACATTGCCCCGGCGGGCATGCCAATTAAACGGGCAATTAACAGGCTCAACACGCCCTGATGGCTGACGACTAATATATTTTTATATTGCTGATATTCCTTAAGCCCGGCGATAAAGCGCTCTACGCGTTGCGAAAACGCCTGAAACCCTTCACCGTTAGTCGGGATGGTATGCTGCCAGTCATCGCACCACGCGCTGTAATTTTCAGCATCTTCTTGCATCAAATCGCGATGGTGCCGCATCTCCCAGTCACCAAAAAACATTTCGTTGAGTTCAGGGACGGTGTGTAGGGAGAGCTGACGATCGCTGAGAACCAGCCGCGCGGTATGCTGCGCACGTTCCAGTTCACTGCATAAAACTATATCGAAGGGAACATCACGCAGCAGGGTATGCAGGCTTTGCGCTTGCTCGACACCGCGCGCGGTCAGTGGCGTTGGCGCATGACCACTATATAAACCATCGACATTCGCTTGCGTTTCTCCATGACGAATTAACCATAGTCGCATCATTCCCTCCGTGATGACAGGTATCAGCGATACAAGCCTTGTTGGTTAATGTAGGTCAATACTGATTCCGGCAACAAATCCTCACACGATTCACCGTTTTGCAAACGTTCGCGGATAATGGTCGCAGAAATGTTAAACCACGGCGTTTCAGCAAGATAAATTTTACCGGCAGACTGAAGATGCAGATCTTCCGGGTTATGCGTCAAATGATCTTCCAACCACTGTTGATACTGTGGTTGCGCCATTTCAAGCGGATAACCGGGACGCCGACAGACAATCAAGTGTGCATTGTCGAGAATAGTTTCGTATTCGTACCAGGTCGGAAAGGTCAGCAATGAATCCTGACCGATAATAAACGCCAGCGGCGCATCTGGTCCTTGCTCTTGCCGCCACTCTTTTAGTGTTTGTGCAGTGTAAGAGGGGGCATTGCGCTTTAACTCGCGTTCATCCAGGGTAAACAGAGGCTTGTCGGCAATCGCCAGTTCAAGCATGTGTTTTCGCTGTGCGCTGTTCGCTTCCGGCTGCGGACGATGCGGAGGAACATTGTTAGGGATGATAGTAACCCGCGTCAGACCAATCAAATTCGCCAGTGTTTCCACGGGTTTAAGATGACCATAGTGCACCGGATCAAAGGTGCCGCCAAACAGAGCCTGTAAAGATTTCATATCAACCATCGATAAATACGTCCGCCAGTGGTTTATGGCTTAACAGAAGAGATAACCCCTCCAGCTCTGCCCACACCGACTGACCGTAATCTTGTTTGAGGGTGAGTTCCGTTCGTGCCAGAAGTTGCACGGCCTGACGTAACTGCGGCTGGCTTAGGCGATTTAACGCCTCACCCATCATGCCCCGGCGGTTCTGCCAAACGCGATGCTTATCAAACAACACGCGTAATGGCGTATGGGCAGACTGGCGTTTCAGGTTAACCAGTAACAACAGTTCACGTTGTAACGTGCGCAACAAAATAACCGGCTCGCTGCCTTCCAGACGCAGTTGCTGAAGAATATGCAACGCGCGCTTGCTTTTGCCCATTAACAAAGCATCAACCCAATGAAAAGGGGTGAAATGCGCGGCATCATTCACCGCTTGCTCAACGCGTGGCAGCGTCAGTTTGCCGTCAGGCCAGAGTAACGACAATCGCTCCAGTGCCTGTGCCAGCGCCAACAGGTTACCTTCATAACAATAGCAGAGTACCTGATTTGCGGCGTCATCTAGTTCCAGGTTGAGCTGTTTGGCTCGCGTGGCAACCCAGCGAGGGAGCTGGGCCTGTTCCGGCGTCTGACAGGTTACCTGCACACTTCGATTGGCAAGTGCGGTAAACCAGGCGGCATTTTCCTGCGCTTTACTTAACTTATTGCCGCGTATGATCAACAGCAGATCGTCATGCAGAAGTCCGGTGAGCGTGAATAGTTGTTCATTGATCGCTGCATTTGGCCCATTTTCTGGTAATAACAGCAACAGCGTTTGTCGACTGGCGAACAGGCTCATGGCCTGGCATAACGAAAAAATCGCATTCCAGTCCGTGTTGGGATCAATGGAGAAAGTGTGGTGTTCTTCGAATCCTTGTGCTGCAGCCACCTGACGAACAGCGTCCTGGCTTTCCTGCAACAACAGGGGATCGTTACCAAGTAAAAGATACGCCGCGCGCAGCCCTTCATTGAGCTGCGCGCGGAGTTGTTCTGGGTACAACCGAATCATCAGTTACCCAGTGTGGTGGAGACGCGTGCAGGCGTTGCTGTAGTATCCGTTGTTGTCGACGTATCTTCGTCGGAACGGATATCCGCAGCGCGAATGCTTGGCAGCTTACGAATAAGCTGTTCGGCGGCACGGTCGTACATCTCTTGAATGATCATGCTCTGCTCATTATCTTTCGCTAACGCCATTTGCGGGTTATCGAAGAACGAACGGAAGACTTTGGCGCTAATCGGGTAGATGTCACGGCCAGGGATCAATACGGTCGCATTCACCGTCATGATCATCTGATACTCTGCTGTTTGACCGTTACGGAATACCGAGGCGGTATCTTTCGCGATGCTCACTTTGCCCAGACGCAGAGATGGGACATCCTTGCGTGTAGTTTCTTTATCAAGTAGCTCAACACCGTTCAGACGCAACTGATTACGCACCGCACGGCTTAACGGCCCGTTCGGGTCGCCAGAGTCCAGGATCATGACTTTCATGGTGGAAGGAATCTGCGTGGTGTTACGCAGATGCCAGCCACACCCGGCGGTGATTAACACCGCCAGAGATAACAACAATGTTGCCAGATATCGCACGCTTCCTCCCGCGCTTAGCCAACGACCAGATTGAGGAGTTTACCCGGTACGTAAATCACTTTACGTACGGTAACGCCATCAAGATATTTTGCCACCAGATGTTCCTGGCCAGCACGTTCGCGAACCTGCTCTTCCGTTGCATCCACCGGAACGGTGATTTTGGCACGGACTTTACCGTTAACCTGCACAACCACCAGCGTGGAATCTTCCACCATCGCTTTTTCGTCAGCAACCGGCCACGGCGCGTTGTCGATATCGCCTTCGCCTTTCAGCTCCTGCCACAAGGTGAAGCAGATGTGCGGCGTGAACGGGTTAAGCATACGCACAACGGCCAGCAGAGCTTCCTGCATCAGCGCGCGATCCTGCTCGCTATCGGTCGGCGCTTTCGCCAGCTTGTTCATCAGCTCCATAATCGCCGCAATTGCGGTGTTGAAGGTCTGACGACGGCCGATATCATCGGTTACTTTAGCGATAGTTTTATGAACATCGCGACGCAGAGCTTTCTGATCTTCAGTCAGTGCATCGACGTTCAGTGCCGCAACATCACCTTTTGCAGTGTGCTCGTAAACCAGTTTCCAGACACGTTTCAGGAAGCGGTTAGCCCCTTCAACGCCGGACTCCTGCCATTCGAGCGTCATATCTGCCGGAGATGCGAACATCATAAACAGACGAACGGTGTCCGCACCATAACGTTCAACCATTACCTGTGGGTCGATACCGTTATTCTTCGATTTGGACATTTTGCTCATGCCGGTATACACCAGCTCATGACCTGCCGCGTCTTTCGCTTTCACGATACGGCCTTTCTCGTCACGCTCAACGATGGCATCAACCGGAGAAACCCAGTTACGCTCGCCGTTTTCGCCAACGTAGTAGAAAGCATCTGCCAGCACCATGCCCTGACACAACAACTGTTTCGCTGGTTCGTCAGAGTTCACCATACCTGCATCACGCATTAGTTTATGGAAGAAGCGGAAGTAGAGCAGGTGCATGATGGCGTGTTCGATACCACCAATGTAGATATCTACCGGCAGCCAGTAGTTAGCCGCTTTGGAATCCAGCATACCTTCTTTGTACTCCGGGCAAGTGTAGCGCGCATAGTACCAGGAAGACTCCATAAAGGTGTCGAAGGTGTCGGTTTCACGCAGTGCTGGCATACCGTTAACAGTGGTTTTCGCCCACTCAGGATCTGCTTTGATTGGGCTGGTAATGCCGTCCATCACCACATCTTCCGGTAGGATCACCGGCAGTTGGTCATCCGGAGTTGGCATTACAGTACCGTCTTCCAGCGTAACCATTGGGATTGGCGCACCCCAGTAACGTTGACGGGAAACACCCCAGTCACGCAGGCGATAGTTAACTTTACGCTCGCCAACGCCCATTGCCGTCAGTTTGTCGGCAATGGCGTTAAAGGCCGCTTCATGGTCAAGACCGTTGAACTCGCCAGAGTTGAACAGCACGCCTTTTTCCGTCAGCGCCTGCTGGGAGAGATCCGGTTCAGAACCGTCAGCCGCCAGGATAACCGGCTTGATGTTCAGACCATATTTAGAGGCAAATTCGTAATCGCGCTGGTCGTGACCCGGAACGGCCATGACTGCGCCAGTGCCGTACTCCATCAATACGAAGTTTGCCGCCCAAACCGGAATTTCTTCGCCAGTTAATGGATGAACAGCTTTAAAGCCGGTATCGACGCCTTTTTTCTCCATTGTCGCCATTTCAGCTTCGGCAACTTTGGTGTTACGGCATTCATCAATAAAGGCCGCCAGTTCAGGATTATTTTCCGCTGCCTTCTGTGCCAGCGGGTGACCTGCCGCTACCGCCAGGTAGGTACAACCCATAAAGGTGTCAGGGCGGGTAGTGTAAACGGTCAGTGTGTTGTCATAGTCGTTAACGTTGAAGGTGATTTCCACGCCTTCGGAACGACCGATCCAGTTACGCTGCATGGTTTTAACAGTGTCTGGCCAGTGATCCAGTTTATCCAGATCGTTAAGCAGCTCGTCAGCGTAAGCGGTGATTTTGATAAACCACTGCGGGATCTCTTTACGTTCAACTTTGGTATCACAACGCCAGCAGCAGCCGTCGATAACCTGCTCGTTCGCCAGTACGGTCTGGTCGTTCGGGCACCAGTTGACCGCAGAAGTCTTCTTATATACCAGGCCTTTTTTATACAGCTCGGTGAAGAATTTCTGTTCCCAACGGTAGTATTCTGGCGTACAGGTCGCCAGCTCGCGGCTCCAGTCATAACCAAAGCCCAGCATTTTGAGCTGGTTTTTCATGTACGCGATGTTGTCATACGTCCACGGTGCTGGCGCGGTGTTGTTTTTCACCGCTGCGCCTTCCGCAGGCAGACCAAACGCATCCCAGCCGATCGGCTGAAGAACGTTTTTGCCCAGCATACGCTGGTAGCGGGCGATCACGTCACCAATGGTGTAGTTACGAACGTGGCCCATGTGTAGTCGACCAGAAGGATAGGGAAGCATAGACAGGCAGTAATACTTCTCTTTGCTCTCGTCTTCGGTTACTTCAAATGTGCGCTTCTCATCCCAGTGAAGCTGTACTTTGGATTCTATCTCTTCCGGGCGGTATTGCTCTTGCATGGCAGCCAGTGGTCCTGTTTTCAATACGGCTACAAATGTAGCGTTGAGGTGGTTTTTCAGATCCGCATAGCATAGCCCAAACGTCCGCGTCAAAACAGCCTTTCGCGCACTCGACGTTGAAATGATGCCCGGATTATTCATACATTAATTTACAGAGTTTGTGGGCGTATTAGCAAAGTAAGGAACAAAGAACGTCTATTATTATAGTCAGTTAACGACCCGGGAGATGAAACGATGAACAAGGTTGCTCAATATTACCGTGAACTGGTCGCGTCACTGAGCGAACGCCTGCGCAATGGCGAGCGTGATATCGACGCGCTGGTAGAACAGGCGCGCGAGCGCGTAATAAAAACAGGGGAGTTAACGCGAACCGAGGTCGATGAACTGACACGCGCCGTCAGACGTGACCTGGAAGAGTTCGCTATGAGCTATGAAGAGAGTCTGAAAGAAGAATCTGACAGTGTTTTTATGCGGGTGATTAAAGAAAGCTTGTGGCAGGAGCTGGCGGATATCACCGATAAAACGCAGCTTGAGTGGCGCGAAGTTTTCCAGGATCTCAACCATCACGGGGTTTACCACAGCGGAGAAGTGGTAGGGCTGGGGAATCTGGTCTGCGAGAAATGTCATTTTCATCTCCCAATCTACACGCCGGAAGTGCTGACGCTATGCCCGAAATGCGGTCACGACCAGTTCCAGAGACGCCCGTTCGAGCCGTAATAGTCTGATTTCGCACAGTAATAAAGATAATTTGGGTCGAATGAAAATCGTCCGACCCTTATCTGTTTTTATCTCTACAGTAAATTTTCAATCTCACGGATTTCTTTACTGACATCTCTTGTAGCGGATGACTGAACTTTACGGTACAAGTTGAGAGCTTGTCGGAGATCGACAGCCTTTACCAGTCAACCGCTTCTTCATATTTAGGGGGGGCTGTATCGTCGAGAATGCGCCCCGGCAAATTGGCTGCTAATGCATGTTCTTAATACACTGAAATTGCAGAACATGAAATTTTGCTGGCATTTCGCGCATTATTATCCTCGGATGAGGAACGATTTAAGCAGTCCACCTGGCAGCGATTCATTCATCAATTAAATCATTGCTCAATGGAATAGATTGATAAGTTACGCTGGTTGCTGTGCAGGATAACCATGAATGCTGCCTATTTATCTTTCGAGTATGTCGTGTTATTAGCAGAAAGAGTGCGGTGGTTGCAGGAGGAAAATGCCGGGATAATAGACGAAAAAGAACTGGAATCCTTTTTATATGCCATTGACAGGGGTAATGTTTTTAACTTCCAGACCATCCTGTATTTACCCGTTGCATTCTCCATTTAGTTGGCTGATAAAAATCTTAATGTGCGGGAAGCTCTGCAAGTAATTCTTCCGCATTTTTATAATGTTGTTCCGCTGCCAGTTTCAACCATTTGCGGGCTTCATAATTATTGACGTTTATGCCTGTGCCGTTTCTGTAGATCAAACCCAATGTGTATTGTGCATGAACATACCCTTGTTTAGCGGCTTCTTTATACCAGAGAATTGCTTTACGGGTATCGGGTTTGACTCCCAGCCCTTTCAGGTAGATCCACCCTAGTTTGCTCTGCGCGCGCGGATTTTCCTGTTCCGCCGATTGCTCATACCAGTACCTCGCCATTGCATAATCCAGCGGTTTACCATTACTACCATGAAGATAAAATTCGCCAAGGCGATATTGCGATGTTGAGTGACCATGAATGGCGGAAAGTTCCGTTGCTGCCGTGGTAAACGGAAGGCTGCCCGGTGCGCTTAAATAATCAAAGACATAATTCGCCATAGCTTTATCGCGCAAGGTCGTTTTCTTAGGTTGGCTAATACAAGTGATTGCCGCAACTATAAATATTGTGAATATAAAATATATTTTTTTGTTCATTTATCAATGCTTCGATTTTCTTTTTATTTTGAAAGCGTCAAGTTTATACTCATCATTAATAAAAAAGTAGTCAGTTAATGTACTTAAAGGATTGTTAATAAATGGATAAGGATGAACAACACCTTCTATTTGCGCTTTCTACGCCAATGGAAATTCTTAATCAGGGATGCAAGCCTGCACACGACTCGCCAAAAATGTATACCGGAATAAAAGAATTTGATCTCTCATCATCCTGGGGAATAAATAATCGTGATGATTTAATTCAGACTATTTACCAAATGACTGATGATGGCCACGCGAATAATTTAGCTGGTTTATATCTGGCATGGCATCGCTCTTCCCCTGATGAGTGGAAAGCATTAATTGCTGGTGGCTCCGAACGCGGGTTGATTTATACCCAATTCGTTGCCCAAACCGCTATGTGCTGTGGGGAAGGGGGAATCAAAGCCTGGGATTATGTTCGGATGGGGTTTTTGTCGCGCGTCGGTGTACTCAATAATTGGCTGACAGAAGACGAAAGTTTATGGCTGCAATCGCGCGTTTATGTTCGGGCACACTATTACTATCACAGTTGGATGCACTATTTTTCCGCCTATTCGTTAGGGCGTCTCTACTGGCAATCCTCCCAGTGTGAAGACAACGCTTCGCTACACGAGGCGCTAACCCTGTACAAATACGATAGTGCCGGAAGCCGAATGTTTGAAGAATTGGTGGCAGGAAGCGATCGTTTCTATGCCACGCTTCTCTGGCGGCCATTAACTGTTCAGCCTGAATGCCCGGCAACGCTTAAGGATGTGAGCGACCTATGAAAACATGTTGGCAAATTCTCGAAATCGAAAGCACAACGCAAATTGATATTATCCGTCAGGCTTATCTTGCTCGCTTACCGTTGTGTCATCCCGAAACCGATCCGCAAGGGTTTAAAGCATTACGTCAGGCCTATGAAGAGGCGCTGCGACTGGCGGTAAATTCTGTAGAAGAATCAGTTGATGAAAAGAGCAGCACCGCAGTTGAACATGAAGCACTGAGCGCATTCAGGGCATTACTGAATTCAGAAAGTGAACGTTTTCAGCCCTCCGCCTGGCAGAAATTTATTCAGCAATTAAATAACTACAATATGGAAGAGGTGGATCAATTACGCTGGTCGCTGTGCGCAATCGCCATAGAAGCGCGATACCTTTCATTAAATTGCGCTTCTTTGCTGGCCGGGCGTTTGAACTGGCATTCATTTAGTGACAGCGAAGGAATGGATGAAGAAGAGCGGGAGGCTTTTCTTGAGGCTATTCAGGCTGGGGATTGTTTCGATTTTCTTAGCCTTCTGGAATACCCCGTCGCGTTACAAAACCAGACTATTGAGTATTACTTCGCGCTGGAACGCTGCTGTCGTTACCATCCTGACTATGTTACTGCGTTTTTAGCGATGGAAGGTCCGTGGTTCATTCCTGATGATGCGAAGTTACATCGCAAACTGTTGCGCTGGTACAGCTCGGTGCAAACAGGTATGGCGGAACTCATTCCTGTAGCCCAACAGTGGCAAGCGGAAGAACCAGAAAGCGAAGATGCCCGTTATTACCAGTGTGCACAACGGTTGTACTGCGGCGAGGGGGAAAGCCTGCTTGCCGATCTCTGTGCATACTGGGAGAGTCATTCATCGACGCAAGCGGATAATTTGTTGTTGCAGTGGAGTGCGCAACATTGCCCGGATTATTTCGCGCTGTTAGTGATGGTTATCGAAGCGCAGAGCATGGTTGATGCACAAGGTAAGCCGCTGAAATATGTTCCAGGCGAGAGCGCCCGAACACGGCTTTTGTGGGCGCAAATATTACATAGCGGTAAATTATCCTCTTTAGGGCAATCATTTATTGAATCGCTATTTTATAAGCGCAAAGCATGGGCGTGGTGGAAATCAAAAGTCGGTAGCGAGACAGAGCAAGATTCACCGTTACTGAATCTGTATCAGGTAGCGGAACAGGTTGTGCTGGAAGCGTTTCCGAAACAAGAGAAGCTGGCCCGCCTGAAGGCGCGGCTGGAATGCGGAGAAGCACATCCGTTAGAAGCGATTATCACTCGTATGCTGTTGACGAAAGTGAAGCTGGATCCGGTGGATGAAGATGTCGATGAGCCAATACCTGAAAAACATGAAGAGAAGAATGATGAGATTGAAAAACCACAGAGCATTATCAGCATTATCAAAATCAGCTTAACGGTGCTGGTGATAGGTTATGCACTCGGCAAAATTGCGATGTTGTTCAGTTAGATGTGAGGCTAACGCATCCTATCCTTCAATGTCGGATGCGATGCTAACGCATCTTATTCGACCTACGGGTAGGCCGGATAAGGCGTTTACGCCGCATCCGGCAGCCGTGCTTAAGGGATCTCAATGGCCAGATAATCGCTCGCCCGCCGACGAACTTCATCGACGCGCGCTATGTCGTTTGACTGCAATGCCGCATCAAAATCGGCAATCACCCGGCCAATCTCTTCTCTTTCATCGCCCAGCGCTCGTGCCCATAACTCTTCCAGTTTGGCTTTAAAAGTTCGGTTAATAAGCATATCGCGCGGATAAATTTTTAATGCCGATAACCGCGCCCGACTCTCTTCTATTTGCTGCGCATTTAACGTCACCGGGCTGTGATTAATCACTCTGGACTTAACGTTACCATCTTCCAGAAGCACGTCAACTTCAAGCAATCCGTTGATATCATAGCTAAAACGAATATCGATAGACTGGTAAGCGCCGGTTTTTTTCAGCGGCACATCGAAGGACTCCACCAGAATATTGTTCTTAACTTTGTGGTTTTCCCCCTGGTAGACATTAACCGTAATTGAATCCTGCTCCGGGTGCATGGTCGAGTAAGTTTCTACACGCGATACAGGTACAGTCGTGTTTCGTTCAATAATCGGTGAGAAAATGCCGGAAACCCCCTGACGGTTTACTTCTACGCCCAAAGAGTAAGGGCAGATATCGGTGAGGATCACTTCTTCAATATCTTCACTGCGTAAGCGGCAGGCGGCCTGGATTGCTGCGCCCAATGCGACAATGGTGCTCGGATCGTAGCTTTGATACGGCAACTTGCCAAACAGACGTACCGCAATTCGCTGTACTAATGGCATTTGCGAAGCGCCACCAACCAGCACCAGACTGTCGATTTGACTCGGTTTCAAACGTGCATCGCGCAATGCCTGTTCGATAGGCACACGCAAGCGGTTGAGTAGCGGTAACCACAAATCTTCCAGTTCGTTCTCGTAAAATTCGCACTCCCGCGTTTCTTCCTGGTACTGCCAGTGAATGTGCAGCGGTAATTGATTGCCACATTTTGCCGCTTCTACACAGACATACAGCGCCGCCAGTTCACTTTCGTTGAGCGTGTTTTTAGCCACTGCGGCGCGTTTTAACACTTCATCCACCAGCATATGAGTAAAATCTTCGCCACCAAGGAAGTTGTCGCCAGCGGAGGCGTGAACTTCAATCACCGGCGTGGCGTATTCGAGCACCGTGACGTCAAACGTGCCGCCTCCGAGATCAAAAACCAGCGAGCGGGTGTTTTGTTGCGTATGCAGGCCATACGCCATCGCGGCTGCTGTGGGTTCATTAATTAAGCGTACTGCATTTAACCCGGCTAACTCCGCTGCTAAACGGGTATGCTTGCGTTGTTCATCGCTGAAATAAGCCGGAACGGAGATCACCACATCTTTAATCGGACGTTGCAGAAATTCTTCGGCATCTTCTTTTAATGAGCGTAATACCAAAGAGGATAGTTCTGGCGCGTTAAATGTGTCGCTGCCTAACCGCCAGTTGGTATTACTGCCCATTGCGCGTTTAAATAACGCTGCGGTTTTATCCGGATGCGAAGTGCGCCGTGATACAGCCGGTTTTCCGACCAGAATATGATTATTTTCATCCATGCTAATTATGGATGGTGTTAAATATTCACCGAATTTATTTGGAATTAATTGTGCGGCACCGCCTTTCCAGACGGCAATTAAACTATTGGTAGTACCGAGATCGATACCAATGGCGAGTTCTGCATTATCCATTGCATTTATATCTTGAAGGAAAAAGAGAGAGTCAGAGTAAGATCACCCCATTTTCACGTGGTGATCTTAATCAATGACGTGTATTAAGCGTAAAATTTCAGACGATCGGCCAGTAAATCAACAAAGCCCTGACGATCCACATCGACCATTATGGTGGTATTTGGTTTATTACCAGTGAGATAGTAATAATCAACAACCGTCATACCCTGAGTATATTTCCCTTGTGTTTCGACACCAACCCAGCGTTCAACGGTGGTAAACAGTTCAGGTTTTAGCAGCCAGGCGATGGTGCATGGATCATGCAACGGTGCGCCGACAAAGCCCCATTTTTCGTCTTTGTGATATTCGAGGAAGAAATCCAGCAGTTCGGCAACGATGGTTGAAACAGGGTTACCAATAGCGCGGAAACGCTCGGTATCCTCAACGTGAATTTGCGCTTTGTGGGTGACATCCAGACCAGCCATCACCACCGGAATCCCTGACTGGAAGACAATTTCCGCCGCTTCCGGGTCAACGTAAATATTAAATTCTGCCGCTGGCGTCCAGTTACCGAGTCCCATCGCGCCGCCCATAATCACAATTTGAGCGATTTTGTTATGCAGCTCCGGGTGGCTGTTGAGCAACAACGCAACGTTAGTTTGTGGTCCGGTGGAAACTATCGTGACGGGTTCAGCACTTTCGCGCAGCGTTTTCGCCATCAGCTCCACCGCCGTGCAGTTTTGCGGCGCAAACGCCGGTTCCGGCAATGCCGGGCCGTCCAGGCCGCTTTCGCCGTGCACATTGTCCGCGATAATCAAGTCACGCATTAACGGTTTTACTGCGCCACCAGCCACCGGAATATCGGTGCGATTAAGTAGGGTCAGCATACGCAGAACATTACGTAATGTTTTATCGGGCGTCTGGTTTCCGGCGGAGGATGTGATGGCTTTGACATCAAGCTCTGGTGAGGCGAGGGCGAGAACTATTGCGATAGCGTCATCATGACCTGGGTCGCAATCTAACAGAATTGGCAGTGCCATTGTTGCTCCTTGTTGTGTGCTTCTTTGCGACAAGGGTAACGCCGGGATGTAACAGATACGAGGGGCGAAACGATAAAGCGTGAGATGGCGCGCACTTGAGTATGCGCGCCTGACTTATTAGTGCAGTATTTTCGCGAGGAAGTCTTTTGCGCGGTCTGATTTCGGATCATCAAAGAACGCGTCTTTTGGCGAGTCTTCGACAATTTTACCTTCATCCATAAAGATCACCCGATTTGCTACTTTACGGGCAAAGCCCATTTCGTGGGTGACCACCATCATAGTCATTCCTTCATTCGCCAGCTCCACCATCACATCCAGCACTTCGTTGATCATCTCCGGATCCAGTGCCGATGTCGGTTCGTCGAACAGCATCGCAATAGGATCCATACATAATGCGCGGGCAATCGCTACACGCTGCTGCTGACCACCGGAAAGCTGCGCCGGAAACTTATTGGCATGCGCAGAAAGTCCCACGCGTTCCAGCAGTTTCAGGGCCTTTTCGCGGGCGGGCGCTTTATCGCGTTTAAGCACTTTTACCTGCGCCAGGGTCAGGTTTTCGATAATCGACAGATGGGGAAACAACTCAAAATGCTGGAACACCATTCCGACGCGGGAACGCAGCTTTGCCAGATCGGTTTTCTTATCGTTAACCACGATGCCATCAACGGTGATTTCACCTTGCTGCACCGGTTCGAGGCCGTTGACGGTTTTAATCAGTGTCGATTTACCGGAGCCGGACGGGCCGCAAACCACCACCACTTCGCCTTTTTTTACTTCGGTTGAGCAGTCGGTCAGCACCTGAAAGTGACCATACCATTTTGAAACATTTTTCAGGGTAATCATTATGCTGTCCTTCTTTTCAAGTAGCTGACCAACAACGATGCGCTAAGGCTAATGATGAAATAAACAAATCCGGCAAACAGGATCATCTCCACCTGCGTACCATCACGTTCACCAATGGTTGAGGCGGTACGGAAGAAATCGGCCAGAGATAACACATACACCAGCGAGGTATCCTGAAACAGGACGATGCCCTGAGTGAGCAGCAGCGGCACCATCGCACGGAACGCCTGCGGCAGAATAATCAGTTTCATCGACTGCCAGTGGGTCATTCCTAACGCCAGCGCAGCGCTCGACTGACCACGAGAAATACTTTGAATACCGGCGCGGATAATCTCGGAATAGTAGGCCGCTTCAAACATCGAAAATGCCACCATTGCAGAAATTAAGCGGATATCGGTTTTGGGTGATAATCCCAGCACGTTTTGCAGAAAACCCGGCACGATCAGGTAAAACCACAACAGAACCATCACTAACGGTATTGAACGGAACACGTTGACGTAGGCTTTGGCAAACCACGCCACGGGTGCAAAGCTGGACAGGCGCATTACCGCCAGCATCGTGCCCCACAAAATACCAATCACGACTGCCGTGATGGTGATTTTCAGGGTGATCACCAGCCCATCCAGCAGATACGGCAGGGAAGGAACGATTGAACTCCAGTCAAACTCGTACATTATTTGCCTCCCATGTTGCCGGGCAGGCGAACTTTACGTTCGACCAGCGTCATCACCAGCATAATAACGGCGTTAATCAGCACATACGCCAGCGTGATGGCGGTAAACGATTCCCAGGCGTGAGCGGAGTAATCGAGCAATTTTCCGGCCTGTGCTGCCATATCTACCAGACCAATGGTTGAGGCGATGGCGGAGTTTTTCACCAGGTTCATCATCTCAGAGGTCATCGGTGGGACGATAACACGATAGGCGTTAGGTAACAGAACATAGCGGTAGGCTTGCGGCAGCGTCAGCCCCATAGCCAGTGCGGCATTCTTCTGCCCTCGTGGCAGCGACTGGATCGCGGCGCGTACCTGTTCGCAAACACGAGCGGCAGTAAACAGCCCCAGGCAGAGCATGGAAGAAAGGAAAAACTGAATATTGGGATCCAGCTCCGCCTTAAACCACATGCCGATTTTTTCCGGCAGTAGTTCTGGGATCACCAGATACCAGGTAAAGAATTGCACAATCAGTGGCACGTTGCGGAACAGTTCGACATACAACGTGCCCAGACCGGAGAGAAAACGGTTTGGAACGGTACGTAAAATGCCGAATAACGAGCCGACGAGGAAAGCGATAATCCAGGCGCAGATCGACAGAGCGATAGTGACCTGAAAGCCGCTCCAGATCCAGCCGAGATAGGTGGTGTTGCCGAACGGGGCTTGTTGTAAAAAAATACCCCAGTTCCAGTCTATAGACATAAATCTACTCCAGAAAAAAAAGGGTAGCAGCGTTAACTGCTACCCTCGAAGATTGTTACCCAGCGTATTGCGGTTTTCAGGCCCGATGGGGAACGACCATCAGGCGTATAGTCTGTCCGTGCTACGTAACAATCGAGAGGGCTGAACTTTCCGCCCCTGGTTCTTGTAATTAGTTCAGTGCTTTGTCATTAGGTTCTTTGAACAGTGCTTTCATTTCGTCCGACAACTCGAAATTCATGTTCAGGTTTTTCGGTGGAATGGGGTTTTTGAACCACTTATCAAACCATTTTTCCGCTTCACCGGAGGTCTGCACCTGGGCGATGGTGTCATCCATCAGCTTTTTGAATTGCGGATCATCTTTGCGCAGCATGCAGCCGTAAGCTTCCTGAGACTGCGGTTTGCCGACGATTTCCCAGTTATCAGGCTTCTTCGCTTTCGCACGTTCACCGGCCAGCAGGGCGTCATCCATCATAAAGGCAACGGCACGACCGCTTTCCAGCGTGCGGAAAGAGTCACCATGGTCTTTGGCGCTGATGATGCGCATATTCATCTTCTGATCTTCATTCAGTTTGTTGAGCAGAACTTCAGAAGTGGTGCCGGAAGTGACTACTACGGCTTTGTCTTTCAGATCAGCAAAATCTTTAACATCGCCGTCTTTTTTGGTCAGCAGGCGCGTACCGACCACGAAAATGGTGTCGGAGAAAGCCGCCTGTTTCTGGCGTTCGAGGTTGTTGGTGGTAGAACCACATTCAAAATCGAAAGTGCCGTTTTGCAGCAGCGGAATACGGTTTTGTGAGGTGATCGGGATCAGTTTCACCTGCAGATCCGGTTTGTTGAGTTTCTTTTTCACTGCCTCGACAATGGCGTTGGAATAATCCTGAGAGTAACCCACCACTTTTTGCTGGTTGTCGTAATAAGAGAAAGGCACCGAAGATTCGCGGTGACCGACGACAATCACGCCGTTTTTGGCGATTTTGTCCAGCGTACTGCCTGCAGTCGGGGCAGTGTCTTCTGCCTGTGCCAGACCTGTGGAAAGCGCCAGGGCCAGGATTGCTGTGGCAGGTTTACGTAATTGCATATCCAACTCCTTTATCTTCTGCGTTAAGAACGCATGGATACCCGTTGTGAGTGTTTGTGTTGTTATCATCTGCAACTTTATTGTGCAGTGTTGTGCTTGTTAGGTAACATTTAGTTTGTATAAATGTAAAGATATTGATGTTTTATTGTTTGTTTTTGCGAGATGCACCGCACCATTCCGAAGCAAAATTCTCAAAATGCACTCTTTTGGTGCTATCGGTGGATTGCTATGGTGCAACCTGGTTGTACCGACACCGGTTCAAGGTTTGCCTTGTATAACAAAGCAATAGATGTGCCAAAGTTGGATAGGGGAATTTTGTCATCCGGATAACGCATTGACGCCGCATCCGGTGAGCGTGCCGAAATACGTAATGTATTCCGGCACAATTAGAAGGGATTATTTACGTCGCTGACGGAGACTCATCAACACAGAGGCAAAACCAAACAGTGCCGTCAGCACCCACAGCGGCCAGTTGCCGGTACGTGCGTACGGTGTGAGTCCGGTAGTCGGCGTCACGTTAGTGGTTAACACTTCGCGGGTGAATTGCGGGATCATCGCCTGAACCTCACCCTGTGGGTCAATCACCGCCGTAATGCCGTTGTTGGTGCTACGCAGCAGCGGGCGCGCCAGTTCCAGCGCACGCATTCGCGCCATCTGGAAGTGCTGCCACGGGCCAATAGACTTACCAAACCATGCATCGTTGGAGATAGTCAGCAGATAGTCGGTATCCGGGCGGAAGTTATCGCGCACTTGCTCGCCAAGGATGATCTCGTAGCAAATGGCTGCGGTAAGCTGAATACCATTCACTGACAGCGGCGGCTGGATATAAGGCCCGCGGCTGAATGACGACATCGGCAGATCAAAGAACGGCGCTAACGGACGCAGAATCGACTCCAGCGGGACAAACTCGCCAAACGGCACCAGATGGTTTTTGTTATAGCGATTGGTCGATTCATAGCTGTAAGGTGCACCTTTACCCAGCGTGATGATGGTGTTGTAGGTATCGTAGCGGTTCTGCTTATTGAGGCGCGCGTCGACAATCCCGGTGATCAGCGAGCTACCTTTTTCACGCAGCACGCCATCCAGCTCTTTGAGGAATGGTTGCTGATTCATTTCCAGATCGGTAATTGCTGACTCTGGCCAGATAATCAACGACGATTTACCCATCAGCGGTGCTGTCGCGTTGTAGTAAATCTTCAGCGTATTAAGAAGCTGGCTTTCATCCCACTTCAGTGATTGTGGAATATCACCCTGAACCATTGAAACCTGAATGGTTTTCTCCGGTTGCGGGGTAAACCACTGGATGTAACGCAGAGGGAAGGGGAGTGCAAACAGCACAACGGCCACCACCAGCGGACGCCAGTTGCGTTTGACCAGCGCCAGCGCCAGCAGGCCACTAACCATCATCAGCAGGAAGTTAATGGCTTCCACGCCCATTATCGGTGCCAGCCCTTTTAACGGCCCGTCAATCTGGCTATAGCCGAACTGCAACCACGGAAAGCCAGTTAGCACCCAACCGCGCAGAAACTCGGTGACTTGCCAGAGGGCAGGGGCGGCAATCGTCACGCGCAGCCAGGTGGTTTTCGGCCACAGCCGCGCCAGAACACCAGCAAACAGCCCGGTATACAGCGAAAGATACGCCGCCAGCAGCACCACCAGGAAGATGTTTACCGGGCCTGGCATCCCGCCAAAGGTCGCGATGCTGACATATACCCAGTTAATACCGGTGCCAAACAGGCCAAATCCCCAGCAGAAGCCGATAGCGGCAGACTGAAGTGGGCGGCGGTTAAAGGGCAGAGCCTGAAGCCCCATCAGCGAAACAATCGCCGCAGGCCAGACGTCATAAGGGGAGAAGGCCAGCGTTCCGCAGGCACCGAATAATAACGCCAGCAGCAGGCGAATGCGCTGGCGTTCAAGTAATGAGGCAAAAGCCATGTAGTTATCTATCCAGTTTCGGTTTTATTCATCCAGCTTCGGCTGGGGTGAGTCATCCGGGATTTTGACATGAACCTGAATAATACGCCGACTGTCGGCCATCGCCACTTTGAACTGGTAACCGTCGATGTCGATGGTTTCGCCACGCGCCGGAAGATGCCCAAACGCCTGCATCACCAGACCACCGATGGTATCGACCTCTTCATCGCTAAAGTGGGTGCCGAACGCTTCGTTGAAATCTTCGATGGAAGCCAGCGCACGCACGGTCCAGGTGTGACGGCTAAGTTGACGGAAGTCGATATCATCTTCTTCGTCATACTCGTCTTCAATCTCACCAACAATCAGTTCCAGGATGTCTTCAATGGTCACCAGACCGGAAACACCGCCGAATTCGTCAATGACGATCGCCATGTGGTATCGCTGAGAGCGAAACTCTTTCAGCATCCGGTCTACGCGCTTACTTTCAGGAACGACAACCGCCTGACGTAACACTTTGTCCATGCTGAAGGCTTCAGCATCGCTGCGCATAAACGGCAGCAAGTCTTTCGCCATCAGAATCCCTTCAATGTGATCTTTATCCTCGCTGATCACCGGGAAACGCGAGTGGGCAGACTCGATGATGACATCAAGGCATTCATCCAGCGTCTGGTTGCGTTTCAGAGTAATCATCTGGGAGCGCGGGATCATGATGTCGCGAACGCGTTGGTCTGCGATGTCCATTACCCCTTCGAGCATATCGCGCGTATCTTCGTCGATAAGGTCGTTCTGCCCGGAATCACGGATCAGCGCCAGCAGTTCGTCACGGTTTTTCGGTTCACCGTGGAAAAGTTGGCTGAGTAACAGGGAGAAAAATCCCTTCTTGTTGCTTATCGTGTCACTACTGTGTGAATTGTCGTCGCTCATGGCGTCGTATGGGTTCTCATGTTAGTTAATCAAAACACCGTCGTTACTTACCAACGGCGGGGACGTCTGCCAGTCAAATGCCCGGCAAATTATTCTTTCTCGGCAATGTACGGATCCTCATAGCCCAGAGCAAGCATAATCTCTGTTTCGAGGGCTTCCATCTCTTCTGCTTCGTCATCTTCGATGTGATCGTAACCTAACAAATGCAGACTGCCGTGCACCACCATATGCGCCCAGTGCGCCTCCAGTGGTTTACCTTGTTCCTGCGCTTCTTTCTCAACCACCTGACGGCAGATAACCAGATCGCCCAGCAGCGACATCTCCATGCCAGGCGGCACTTCAAATGGGAAGGAAAGCACGTTGGTCGGCTTATCTTTACCGCGATAGGTCAGATTCAGACTGTGGCTTTCGGCGGTATCGACCAGGCGAATAGTCACTTCTGATTCTTCCTGAAACTGCGGGATCACCGCATTCAGCCATGTCTGAAACTGGCTCTCTTCCGGTAGCCCGGAATTATCTTCACAGGCCAGTTGTAAATCGAGGATCACCTGACTCATTTTTGTTCCTGTTCTTCACGCTTGCGCTCTGCCGCCAGCGCCGCTTTACGTTTTTGTTCGGCTTCTTCCCAGGCTTCATAGGCGTTAACGATACGCGCCACTACCGGGTGACGAACAACGTCTTCGCTGTGGAAGAAGTTAAAGCTGATCTCTTCGACATCGGCCAGCACTTCGATGGCGTGGCGCAGACCCGATTTGGTATTACGCGGCAGGTCGATCTGCGTGACGTCGCCGGTGATAACCGCTTTTGAGTTAAAACCGATACGGGTCAGGAACATCTTCATCTGTTCGATGGTGGTGTTCTGACTCTCATCAAGAATGATAAATGCGTCGTTCAGTGTTCGACCACGCATATAGGCCAGCGGCGCGACTTCAATAACGTTGCGCTCAATCAGTTTCTCGACTTTTTCAAAGCCAAGCATTTCGAACAGCGCGTCGTATAGCGGGCGCAGATACGGGTCTACTTTCTGGCTTAAATCGCCGGGCAGAAAACCTAATTTTTCACCAGCTTCTACTGCCGGACGGGTCAGCAGAATACGACGGATTTCCTGACGTTCCAGCGCATCAACCGCCGCAGCCACAGCCAGGTAGGTTTTCCCCGTACCCGCCGGACCCACGCCGAAGGTGATGTCATGGTCAAGAATATGGGCGATGTACTGCGCCTGGTTCGGTGTGCGTGGTTTAATGACCCCGCGTTTGGTCTTGATATTGACCGCTTTGCCGTACTCCGGCACGCTCTCCGCACTTTGTTCCAGCACTCGCGCTTCTTTAATCGCAAGGTGGATCTGCTCCGGTTCGATATCCTGGATCTGACCGCGCATTGGGGCAGTATCGACATACAGGCTGCGCAGAATGTCTGCCGCGGCAGTGACGCAAATCGGACGACCGGTCAGTTTAAAGTGGTTATCGCGGCGATTGATTTCGATGCCGAGACGGCGTTCGAGTTGCTTGATGTTGTCATCAAACGGGCCGCACAGGCTCAACAGACGCGCGTTGTCTGCTGGCTCCAGGGTGATTTCGCGAGTGTCTATGTTCAAACCGTTCCTCTTATTTGTATGCCGCCGGAAGCTGAACATTCACCGGCCTATAAGGAAATTATTCACGCCACAGGAAAAAGGCGCAAGCATTGCGATAAAAATGGGGATAAAGAGAGAAAAAACAAGGCCCACCGGAACGGCGGGCCTGAGAATTACGGCTGATAATAACCCACGCCAAGGTCGTTTTCTTTGCGGGTACGGGCAATCACCGATTCCGGAGCCTCTGCCACGCGCAGACCCATTTCCTCTTCGGTACGTACCACTTTACCGCGCAGGGAGTTCGGGTAAACGTCGGTAATTTCCACATCGACGAATTTACCGATCATATCCGGCGTGCCTTCGAAATTGACCACGCGGTTATTTTCGGTACGCCCGGAAAGTTCCATGATGTTCTTACGCGAAGTACCTTCCACCAGAATACGCTGGGTGGTGCCGAGCATCCGGCGGCTCCATGCCATCGCTTGCTGATTGATACGTTCTTGCAGAATATACAGACGCTGCTTCTTCTCTTCTTCCGGAACATCATCAACCATATCGGCGGCTGGCGTACCCGGACGTGCGGAGAAGATGAAGCTATAGCTCATGTCGAAATTGACGTCGGCAATCAGCTTCATGGTTTTCTCAAAGTCTTCGGTGGTTTCGCCAGGGAAGCCAACGATGAAGTCAGAACTGATCTGAATATCCGGACGCGCCGCACGCAATTTACGGATGATCGCCTTGTATTCCAGCGCCGTGTGGGTACGGCCCATCAGGTTGAGGATGCGATCGGAACCGCTCTGTACCGGCAGGTGCAGGAAGCTCACCAGTTCTGGCGTATCGCGATAAACCTCGATGATATCGTCGGTAAATTCGATCGGATGGCTGGTGGTAAAGCGAATACGATCGATCCCGTCGATAGCGGCAACCAGACGCAGCAGATCGGCAAACGAGCCGGTGGTGCCGTCGTAGTTCTCACCGCGCCAGGCGTTCACGTTCTGACCGAGCAGATTGACTTCACGCACGCCCTGAGCGGCAAGCTGGGCAATCTCAAACAGAATATCGTCGGATGGACGGCTTACCTCTTCACCACGGGTGTAAGGCACCACGCAGTAGGTGCAATATTTATTGCAACCTTCCATGATGGAGACAAACGCGGTTGGTCCTTCGGCACGCGGTTCTGGCAGACGGTCAAACTTCTCGATTTCCGGGAAGCTGATATCTACGACCGGGCTGCGGTTTCCGCGCACGGAGTTGATCATCTCCGGCAGACGGTGCAGCGTTTGCGGCCCAAAAATAATATCGACGTAGTGGGCGCGTTGACGAATGTGGTCGCCTTCCTGCGAAGCCACGCAGCCGCCAACACCGATAATCAGGTCCGGATTCTTCTCTTTTAACAGTTTCCAGCGACCCAACTGATGGAAGACTTTTTCCTGAGCCTTCTCGCGGATTGAGCAGGTGTTCAGCAGCAGCACATCCGCTTCTTCCGCCACGTCGGTCAGTTGATAGCCGTGGGTGGCATCCAGCAGATCGGCCATCTTCGATGAATCGTACTCGTTCATCTGACAGCCCCAGGTTTTAATATGGAGTTTTTTGGTCATCGACTTGCTCTTGCGAAATAGTAGCCAGGAATGCAGGGCGCATAGTGTAATGCTTTGCTGCCGTTGTGACCAGTATGAGCGTTATCAGCCCTTGGGGGTAAAAATCCTGTAAACTTAAAGCATATTGCTAACAGGATGATTGACCATGACAAATCAACCAACGGAAATTGCCATTGTCGGCGGAGGAATGGTCGGCGGCGCACTGGCGCTGGGACTGGCGCAGCACGGATTTTCGGTAACGGTTATTGAACACGCTGAACCTGCGCCGTTTGTAGAGGACAGCCAGCCTGACGTGCGTATTTCAGCGATTAGCGCTGCGTCGGTATCATTGCTTAAAGGTTCAGGTGTCTGGGATGCGGTACAGGCTATGCGTTGCCATCCTTATCGCAGACTGGAAACGTGGGAGTGGGAAACGGCGCATGTGGTGTTTGACGCCGCTGAACTTAAGCTACCGTTGCTTGGCTATATGGTGGAAAACACCGTTCTGCAACAGGCGTTGTGGCAGGCACTGGAGACGCATCCGAACGTGACGCTACGTGTGCCGGCCTCGCTGATTGCGTTGCATCGCGATAATGATCTTCAGGAGCTGGAGCTGAAGGGCGGAGAAGTGATCCGCGCGAAGCTGGTGATTGGTGCCGATGGGGCAAATTCACAGGTGCGGCAGATGGCGGGAATTGGCGTTCATGCCTGGCAGTATGCGCAGTCGTGTATGTTGATTAGCGTGCGGTGCGAGAATGATCCTGGCGACAGCACCTGGCAGCAGTTTACACCTGACGGGCCGCGTGCTTTCCTGCCGTTGTTTGATCACTGGGCGTCGCTGGTGTGGTATGACTCTCCGGCGCGCATTCGCCAGTTACAGAATATGAATATGGCGCAGTTACAGGCGGAAATCGCGAAACATTTCCCGTCGCGTCTCGGTTATGTGACGCCGCTTGCTGCGGGGGCGTTTCCACTGACGCGTCGTCATGCATTGCAATATGTTCAGCCAGGTCTGGCACTGGTGGGCGATGCGGCGCACACCATTCATCCGCTGGCGGGGCAGGGCGTGAATCTTGGTTATCGCGATGTTGATGCTCTGATTGACGTTCTGGTGAGCGCGCGCAGTCATGGCGAAGCGTGGGCCAGTTATCCAATCCTCAAGCGTTACCAGATGCGTCGCATGGCGGATAACTTCATTATGCAAAGCGGTATGGATCTGTTTTATGCCGGATTCAGCAATAATCTGCCGCCACTGCGTTTTGTACGTAATCTTGGTTTGATGGCGGCGGAACGTGCTGGCGTCTTGAAACGTCAGGCGCTGAAATATGCGTTAGGGTTGTAGCCTCACAACATTGCCGGATGCATGCCAACCGTAGGTCGGATAAGACGCGGCAGCGTCGCATCCGACTTCGTAGGGTAAGGCGTGCCAACATCGCATTCGATATTGAATAAACGCAGAAAAGCAAAAAGCCCGCCGAAGCGAGCTTTTTTAATGTGGCTGGGGTACGAGGATTCGAACCTCGGAATGCCGGAATCAGAATCCGGTGCCTTACCGCTTGGCGATACCCCAACAGGGTGCACTTACGATGTAAGCGTCTTGAATAAATTGGCTGGGGTACGAGGATTCGAACCTCGGAATGCCGGAATCAGAATCCGGTGCCTTACCGCTTGGCGATACCCCAACAAATTTTTTTGAACTTGCCGAACCTGTTCGACACATTCAGAATTTGGTGGCTACGACGGGATTCGAACCTGTGACCCCATCATTATGAGTGATGTGCTCTAACCAACTGAGCTACGTAGCCAGATTATTTCTTCGATGGCTGGGGTACCTGGATTCGAACCAGGGAATGCCGGTATCAAAAACCGGTGCCTTACCGCTTGGCGATACCCCAATAACCGGGCGGTGAACCGCTTACTCGAAGAAGATGGCTGGGGTACCTGGATTCGAACCAGGGAATGCCGGTATCAAAAACCGGTGCCTTACCGCTTGGCGATACCCCATCCGTACAACGCTTTCTGGTGAATGGTGCGGGAGGCGAGACTTGAACTCGCACACCTTGCGGCGCCAGAACCTAAATCTGGTGCGTCTACCAATTTCGCCACTCCCGCAAAAAAAAGATGGTGGCTACGACGGGATTCGAACCTGTGACCCCATCATTATGAGTGATGTGCTCTAACCAACTGAGCTACGTAGCCATCTTTTTTTTCGCGATACCTTATCGGCGTTGCGGGGCGCATTATGCGTATAGAGCCATGCAGCGTCAACCTCTTTTTCAAGGAAAATTGCTTGAAATTGACTGTTTGGTTAGGTTGCGAACAGCGTGGCGCTATATTCGTCAATTATTGTTTACTTTGTGTTTTTTCTACAGCCTGCAGCCATTCTTTTGTCATACGGGGTGAAATTCAGAATTCAACAATAGCGGCGGGAAATTAATCTATGAAATACTGACCCGTTGCAACAGGACAGAACAGGGATCGCTACGCCTGCATCTCTGCTACCACTTCAGGCGATTTATTGAGGGAATAATATGTTGCGTTTTATGACGGTGCTGGTCAGTGCTTTATTACTTATGCAATCGGCGTTTGCCGATACAGCCCGACCGGAAATTGGTAAGTATGTCTTTGGTTATCGTGGTCAGGAAGGAGCAGTGGTCTGGATGATGCGAATTGGGCCGAAAGCGGAAAATGAAGCCCTTGTTCAGGTATCTCATGTTGATAATGACATCGATGGTCAGATTTTTCGCTGCAAAGTAAAAGCGTTACAGGAAGGTGAGAAATCGTATACCGCTGTAATCAAGGGCGAATCTTTTGAGTTATTACGCCTGAAAGAGGGAAATGGAAGCCTGCATATCCCGGATGAATCGGCAGCCTGGTCAGTCGCCTACAGTAATGAGTTATCTGACAGCGATGTAGCAAATCCGGAACATTTCCTCACAGCCTATCAGAATCAACAAGTTCCCCAGTAACTGAAATTGCCCCGGATTTCTCCGGGGCATTATTACACGTCTTATTTATACGCCGACTGGTGAACACCGACTGCACGACCCGATGGATCGTCCATTTTCTTGAACGCTTCATCCCACTCAATCGCTTTGGCAGAAGAACAGGCAACGGACGGCCCCCCTGGTACGCACTCTGCGGCACTTGGGAGCGGGAACAGTTCTTCAAAGATTTCGCGATACAGATACGCTTCTTTTGAGGTCGGCGTATTGTATGGGAAGCGGAAGCGGGCCGTTTCCAACTGTTGATCAGAAACCTGCTGCGCCGCCACTTCTTTCAGAGTGTCGATCCAGCTATAACCGACGCCATCTGAGAACTGCTCTTTCTGCCGCCAGGCCACACTTGCGGGCAGATACGCTTCAAAACATTCACGCAGGATGTGTTTTTCCATCTTGCCGTTGCCGCACATTTTGTCCTGCGGATTAATGCGCATCGCTACATCAAGGAATTTCTTGTCAAGGAACGGCACGCGTGCTTCCACGCCCCAGGCCGACATCGCTTTGTTGGCGCGTGCGCAGTCATACATATGCAGGGCCAGCAGCTTACGCACCGTCTCTTCATGCAACTCTTTGGCGTTCGGCGCTTTGTGGAAATAGAGATAACCGCCAAACACTTCGTCAGAACCTTCACCGGACAGTACCATCTTAATGCCCATCGCCTTGATCTTACGCGACATTAAATACATCGGCGTTGAAGCGCGAATCGTGGTCACATCATACGTTTCAATGTGATAAATCACGTCGCGGATGGCATCGAGACCTTCCTGTACGGTGAAGTGAATTTCGTGATGCACAGTGCCCAGATGATTTGCCACTTCCTGGGCCGCTTTCAGATCCGGTGAACCAGGCAGACCCACGGCAAAAGAGTGCAATTGCGGCCACCAGGCTTCTGAACGTTCCTGATCTTCCACGCGGCGGGCGGCGTATTTTTTGGTGATAGCCGAAATAATTGAGGAATCCAGACCACCGGAGAGCAGCACGCCGTAAGGCACGTCAGACATCAGGTGGCTTTTAACGGAATCTTCCAGTGCCTGACGCAGCTCGTTTTTGTCGGTCACGTTATCTTTCACCGCATCGTAGTCGAACCAGTCGCGGTGATAATAAGAACGGATTTCGCCGTCCTGACTCCACAGATAGCTCCCTGCCGGGAACTCTTTAATGGTGCGGCAAACCGGCACCAGGGCTTTCATTTCTGAGGCCACATATAGCTGGCCGTGTTCGTCATAACCCATATACAGAGGGATGATCCCCAGATGGTCGCGACCAATCAGATATGCATCTTTTTCGCTGTCGTACAGGGCAAAGGCAAACATGCCCTGCAAATCGTCGAGAAATTCCGCCCCTTTTTCCTGATACAACGCGAGGATCACTTCGCAGTCAGATCCAGTCTGGAACTGGTAACGATCGCCATACTCAGCACGCAGCGCCTGGTGGTTGTAGATTTCCCCGTTCACTGCCAGTACGTGGGTTTTTGATTGATTGTAGAGAGGCTGCGCACCCGCGTTAACATCAACAATTGACAGACGTTCGTGGGCGAGAATTGCATTATCGCTGGCATAAATACCGGACCAGTCCGGGCCACGATGACGCATCAGGCGTGACAGCTCGAGTGCTTTCTTCCGCAGCTCAACTGCGTCTGTTTTGATATCGAATACGCCAAAAATTGAACACATAACCTTCTCCGTTAACCTGGTGTTTGCTGCTTGTTGTGTTTGCTTGTTTAAAAAAATGCCGCAAAGCAGCAATGTGCGCAAGAGATTTGGCGGTGAAAAAATAAAAAACGTAATGGTGATTGATGAATGATGAAAAAGAGTGGGGTGTAGTGACCTGTTTATTGATGAATCGATAATTTTTAGCGGGTTTTATTGAATGGATATATTTTGCAAGGGGATCAGAAACCAAATCGCTTACAAAGTGAGATTTGTTCATGCCGGATGTGGCGTGAACGCCTTATCCGGCCTACAAAATTATGAAAATTCAATATATTGCAGGAGCTGCGTAGGCCTGATAAGCGTAGCGCATCAGGCAGTTTGGCGTTTGTCATCAATATCAACCACGTCCTGAGACGTGGTTGATTTTCAGATAACGTCGATTTCAGCGACTGATGGGTAAATCCAGCTAGGGCGGAACGGCATACTGTCGATATCGTCGAGCGACGAAACACCAGAGAGTACCAGAATCGTCTCCAGACCCGCCTGGAAGCCAGCCAGAATGTCGGTACGCAGGTTATCGCCAACAATCACCGTTTCTTCCGAGTGCGCCTGCATTTTGTTTAATGCTGCACGGATGATCCACGGGCTGGGTTTACCAACATAGAACGGTTTACGTCCGGAGATTTTCTCGATCCCCGCGCACAATGCGCCACAGGCCGGATAGAAACCACGTCCGTGAGTATCCGGGTTGGTGGCGATAAAACGTGCGCCGTTGGCGACGAAATATGCCGCTTTATGCATCATGTCCCAGTTGTATGAGCGCGTTTCGCCAACAATCACAAAGTCAGGATTAACATCGGTAATGGTAAAACCGGCTTTGTACAGTTCATGGATCAGCGCGCCTTCGCCCACTACATACGCTTTTTTGCCTTCCTGTCGACGCAGGAAATCGGCAGTTGCCATCGCGGAGGTATAAAACACACTGTCTGGCACATCGACACCGGCAGTGGCAAAGCGGTTTGCCAGGTCTTGCCCGGTCTGCGAAGGATAGTTGGTCAGCAACACCAGCGGCAGGCCTTTATCCATAATCCCGTGCAAAAACTCCGCTGCACCCGGTACGGCGACGTTATCGTGCATCAGCACGCCGTCGATATCGCAAATTACATTTTTAATGGTCATGGACTACCCAGAATATTGACAACAATAAGCGCCACTATAAAAGCACATTAATTTTCCAGCAAATGCTGGAGCAAAATACCGTTGAGCATGGCGCGTTTTACCAGTGCAAAAGCACCGATTGCTGAGCGGTGATCCAGTTCGGAACGCACTACCGGCAGATTAGTGCGAAACGCCTTCAACGCCTGGGTATTAATGCAGCTTTCAATGGCGGGCAGCAGCACTTTATCGGCTTCGGTGATCTCACCGGCAATAACAATTTTTTGCGGGTTAAATAAGTTGATGGCAATGGCGATGGTTTTACCCAGATGGCGACCGACATACTCAATCACTTCCGACGCCAGACTGTCGCCTTTGTTTGCGGCTTTACAGATAGTTTTGATGGTGCAGTCATCCAGCGGCACGCGGCTCTGATAGCCCTGCTTTAACAGATTCAACACTCGTTGTTCAATGGCGGCGTTGGCAGCGATAGTTTCCAGACAACCGAAATTTCCGCAGTGGCAGCGTTCACCCAGCGGTTCAACCTGAATATGGCCAATTTCACCAACGTTGCCGTTGCGGCCGATAAAAATGCGCCCGTTAGAGATGATTCCGGCACCCGTTCCGCGGTGCACGCGCACCAGAATGGAGTCTTCGCAATCCTGACTTGCACCGAAGTAGTGCTCTGCCAGCGCCAGACTGCGGATATCGTGACCGACAAAACAGGTCACTTTAAAACGTTCTTCCAGAGCCTCTACCAGCCCCCAGTTTTCCACCTGGATATGCGGCATGTAATGAATTTTGCCGCTGTCCGGGTCGACAAGCCCTGGCAGAATAACCGAAATGGCGATTAACTCTCGCAGTTTGCGCTGGTAGCCATCAATAAACTGGGCGATGGCGTTTAAGAGCGCATGTTCCAGCGTTTGCTGGGTACGCTCTGGCAGCGGGTAATGTTCTTCTGCCAGCACTTTGCTGCTGAGATCAAACAGGGTGATGGTAGCGTCGTGACGACCAAGTCGTACGCCGATAGCCTGGAAATTGCGGGTTTCGGTGACAATAGAGATTGCGCGGCGGCCTCCGGTGGAGGCCTGCTGATCAACTTCTTTGATCAACCCGCGTTCGATAAGCTGACGCGTAATTTTAGTTACGCTGGCGGGGGCAAGCTGGCTTTGTTCGGCAATCTGAATTCGCGAGATTGGCCCATGTTGGTCAATCAGGCGATAAACCGCCGCGCTGTTAAGCTGTTTTACGAGATCAACATTACCTATCTGAGCTTGTCCGCCTGGTGTCATACTTTCTCTTATTGAGTTACGACCTCGTTACCGTTAACGATGGTCCTGGTGATTTTAAAATCAGGTGTGAATGCGGTCAGGTTGGCCACTTTACCTGCGGCGAGAGTGCCGAGACGTTTCTCAACGCCAATTGCACGCGCCGGATAGAGCGACGCCATACGCAGCACTTCATCCAGTGCGATACCACAATGTTCGACCAGATTACGCACGCCTTCAATCATGGTTAAGGATGAACCACTTAACGTACCGTTCTCATCCACACAAAGTCCGTTGCGGTAGTATATTGTTTTACCCGCAAAAATGAACTGTTCAATATTGGCACCTGCTGGCGCAGTCGCATCGGTAACCAGACACAGTTTGTCGCCTTTCAGACGTTTGGCGTTGCGAATGTTAGCGTAATCAACGTGCAGGCCATCGGCAATAATACCGCAATAAATGTCAGCTTCGTCGAGGATCGCGCCCGCCAGACCCGGCTCACGCCCCGTAATATACGGCATCGCATTGTACAGATGGGTGGCAAAGGTAATCCCCGCGCGGAAACCGGCTTTCGCTTCTTTCAATGTGGCGTTGGAGTGACCGGCTGAAACCACAATACCAGCATTTGCCAGTTTACTGATCACTTCCGTTGGCACCATTTCCGGCGCTAGTGTGACTTTGGTAATAACATCGGCATTTTCACAAAGGAAATCGACCAGCGCGGCATCGGGCTTACGCACGAAATTCGGATTATGAGTGCCTTTTTTTACCAGATTCAGCCACGGACCTTCCAGATGCAGACCTAATGCCTGATTCGGATGTTTTGCCAGGTATTCGCGCATTACGCGCACACCCTGTTTCATCAGCTCATCGCTGGTGGTGATAAGCGTCGGCAGGTAGTTAGTACAGCCTGATTTCTCATTGGCTTTCTGCATGATTTCCAGCGTTTCCACGCTGACCGCTTCAGCAGTATCGTTGAACTGTACGCCACCGCAGCCGTTTAACTGCACATCGATAAAACCGGGGGAGAGAATGGCCCCGTTCAGTGAACGTTGTTCAATCTCTGGCGGCAGTTCCGCTACTGGACAGACGCTTTTAATCAGGCCATCAGCGATAACAACCGCATGGTCATCAAGAAATTCGTGGCCGGTAAAGATCCGGCCCTGGGTTAATGCATACATTCCGACCCCCGATATCAAAAATAATACAGCCCTGAACGAAACGTCAGGGCAGGGATAACAATTACAGACCTTTGATGTTTTCTGCTTCTAATTCATTGAAATATCTTAAAGTCTTAACTTTCAGCTCCATGGTCGAAGGTTCATCACACACCATGATCGCTTTCGGATGCAGTTGCAGACAGCTAATAGTCCACATGTGGTTAACGCAACCTTCAACGGCCGCCTGCAGTGCCAGTGCTTTCTGGCTACCCAGCACCAGAATCATCACTTCTTCGGCATCCAGCAGTGTACCCACACCGACGGTCAGCGCATATTTTGGCACCTGATTAACATCATTATCAAAGAAACGAGAGTTTGCGACGCGAGTGTCATGTGTCAGGGTTTTGATACGGGTGCGAGAGGCGAGAGAAGAGGCTGGTTCGTTAAATGCAATATGACCGTCGTTACCTACACCGCCCATAAACAGATGAATTTTACCGTAAGAGCGGATTTTTTCTTCATACTGGCGGCATTCGGCGTCGATATCCGGGGCGTTGCCATTGAGAAGGTTGATATTTTCTGCTGGAATATCAACGTGATCGAAGAAATTACGGTGCATAAAGCTGTAGTAGCTTTCCGGATGCTCTTTCGGCAGACCGACATACTCGTCCATGTTGAAGGTGACAACGTGCTTAAAGCTGACCTGGCCTGCTTTATGCATTTCGACTAACGCTTTATAGGTGGTCATCGGTGTGCCACCGGTCGGCAAACCAAGCACGAACGGGCGATCGGCAGTCGGTTTGAACGCATTGATGCGATTGACGATATGGCGCGCAGCCCATTTGCCGACCTGTTCAGCTGTAGTCAGGGGGATCAGTCTCATTATTCACCTCGATAAGAAAAATTAAGCCGTTGGCGGATTTGGCATCTTTAAGCGTAACCTGGATTTGCGCAGACAGGCGTCAATCCGACCTGATTTTTTGAATGATAAAATAAGTTTTCTGGTTTAGCCAGTAAAAGGGAGTGATGATAACGATATTTGGTGACAAAACTCACAAAAGACACGCGTTTAATTTGCGGTACGAATTAATTTTTTACACACTCTGTAGCAGATGATCTAACAACCTGATTACAGAACATCGGCAGTACAGTTTGCAGCAAAATAAAAATACGGCTTTAAACAAGCCAAATAGGGTTCTCGTAGGGGGAATAAGATGAATATTTTAGGGTTTTTCCAGCGACTCGGTAGGGCGTTACAGCTCCCTATCGCGGTGCTGCCGGTGGCGGCACTGTTGCTGCGATTCGGCCAGCCAGATTTACTTAACGTTGCGTTTATTGCCCAGGCGGGCGGTGCGATTTTTGACAACCTTGCGCTTATCTTCGCGATCGGTGTGGCATCCAGTTGGTCAAAAGACAGCGCGGGCGCGGCGGCGCTGGCGGGGGCGGTCGGGTATTTTGTACTGACCAAAGCGATGGTAACCATCAACCCGGAAATTAACATGGGTGTTCTGGCGGGTATCATTACCGGTCTGGTCGGTGGTGCAGCCTATAACCGTTGGTCCGCGATTAAACTGCCTGACTTCCTGAGTTTCTTCGGCGGTAAACGCTTTGTGCCGATTGCCACTGGCTTCTTCTGTCTGGTGCTGGCAGCCATTTTTGGTTATGTCTGGCCGCCGGTGCAGCACGCTATTCATGCAGGTGGCGAATGGATCGTTTCTGCAGGCGCGCTGGGTTCCGGTATCTTTGGTTTCATCAACCGTCTGCTGATCCCAACGGGTCTGCATCAGGTGCTGAACACTATCGCCTGGTTCCAGATTGGTGAATTCACCAACGCGGCGGGTGCTGTATTCCACGGCGATATCAACCGCTTCTATGCGGGTGACGGCACGGCGGGGATGTTCATGTCCGGCTTCTTCCCGATCATGATGTTCGGTTTGCCGGGTGCAGCGCTGGCGATGTATTTTGCCGCGCCGAAAGAGCGTCGTCCGATGGTGGGTGGGATGCTGCTTTCCGTGGCTATCACCGCGTTCCTGACCGGTGTGACTGAGCCGCTGGAATTCCTGTTCATGTTCCTCGCTCCGCTGCTGTACCTCCTGCACGCACTGCTGACCGGCATCAGCCTGTTTGTCGCAACGTTGCTGGGTATCCACGCGGGCTTCTCCTTCTCTGCGGGTGCCATCGACTATGCGTTGATGTATAACCTGCCGGCCGCCAGCCAGAACGTCTGGATGCTGTTGGTGATGGGCGTTGTTTTCTTCGCTATCTACTTCGTGGTGTTCAGTGTGGTTATCCGCCTGTTCAACCTGAAAACGCCAGGTCGTGAAGATAAAGAAGACGAAATTGTTACTGAAGAAGCCAACAGCAACACTGAAGAAGGTCTGACTCAACTGGCGACCAACTATATTGCTGCGGTTGGCGGTAGTGACAACCTGAAAGCGATTGACGCCTGTATTACCCGTCTGCGCCTGACGGTGGCTGACTCAGCTCTCGTCAACGATGCGATGTGTAAACGTCTGGGTGCTTCTGGTGTGGTGAAACTGAACAAGCAGACTATTCAGGTGATTGTCGGTGCGAAAGCCGAATCTATCGGTGATGCAATGAAGAAAGTCGTTGCCCGTGGGCCGGTAGCAGCAGCGTCTGCTGAAGCCGCTCCGGCAACCGCTGCTCCGGCAGCAAAACCACAGGCTGTACCAAACGCAGTGTCTATCGTTGAACTGGTATCACCGATTACTGGTGATGTTGTGGCGCTGGATCAGGTGCCAGACGAAGCATTCGCCAGCAAAGCGGTGGGTGACGGTGTGGCGGTGAAACCGACGGATAAAATCGTTGTATCACCAGCCGCAGGGACTATCGTGAAAATCTTCAACACCAACCACGCGTTCTGCCTGGAAACCGAAAAAGGCGCGGAAATCGTAGTCCACATGGGTATCGATACTGTGGCGCTGGAAGGTAAAGGTTTTAAACGTCTGGTGGAAGAGGGCGTGCAGGTAAGCGCAGGGCAACCGATTCTGGAAATGGATCTGGATTACCTGAACGCTAACGCTCGCTCGATGATCAGTCCGGTTGTTTGCAGCAATATCGACGATTTCAGCGGCCTGGTTATTAAAGCCCAGGGGCACGTCGTAGCGGGTCAAACACCGCTGTTTGAAATCAAAAAGTAATCGGCTTTATGCCTGATGCGACGCTTGACGCGTCTTATCAGGCCCGTAGGTTGGATAAGACGCGTCAAGCGTCGCATCCAACAATGACAAGCGGTGGGGATCTTCTCTACCGCTTTTTTTTTCATCAATCATCCCCATAATCTTTGTTAGATTTTTCGATTTTCTCTAACTAACAGTTGTCAGCCTGTCTCGCTTATAAGATCATACGCCGTTATACGTTGTTTACGCTTTGAGGAATCCATGATGAGTGAGGCTGAAGCCCGCCCGACTAACTTTATTCGTCAGATCATCGATGAAGATCTGGCCAGTGGTAAGCACACCACAGTACACACCCGTTTCCCGCCGGAGCCGAATGGCTATCTGCATATTGGCCATGCGAAATCTATCTGCCTGAACTTCGGGATCGCCCAGGACTATAAAGGCCAGTGCAACCTGCGTTTCGACGACACCAACCCGGTAAAAGAAGATATCGAGTACGTCGAGTCGATCAAAAACGACGTTGAGTGGTTAGGTTTTCACTGGTCAGGTAACGTCCGTTACTCCTCCGATTATTTTGATCAACTCCACGCCTATGCTGTTGAACTGATCAATAAAGGCCTGGCATATGTTGATGAACTGACGCCAGAGCAAATCCGCGAATATCGTGGCACTCTGACGCAGCCGGGTAAAAACAGCCCATACCGCGACCGCAGCGTTGAAGAGAACCTGGCGCTGTTCGAGAAGATGCGTACCGGCGGGTTTGAAGAAGGTAAAGCCTGCCTGCGTGCGAAAATCGACATGGCATCGCCGTTTATCGTGATGCGCGATCCGGTGCTGTATCGCATTAAGTTTGCTGAACATCATCAGACCGGCAACAAGTGGTGCATCTACCCGATGTACGACTTCACCCACTGCATCAGCGATGCGTTGGAAGGTATTACCCACTCTCTGTGTACGCTGGAGTTCCAGGACAACCGTCGTCTGTACGACTGGGTTCTGGACAACATCACTATTCCTGTTCATCCGCGCCAGTACGAATTCTCGCGTCTGAATCTGGAATACACCGTGATGTCCAAGCGTAAACTGAACCAGTTGGTGACCGACAAGCACGTAGAAGGCTGGGACGATCCGCGTATGCCGACCATTTCCGGTCTGCGTCGTCGTGGTTATACCGCGGCTTCTATTCGTGAGTTCTGCAAACGCATTGGCGTGACCAAGCAGGACAACACTATTGAGATGGCGTCGCTGGAATCCTGCATCCGTGAAGATCTTAACGAAAACGCCCCTCGCGCAATGGCAGTTATCGATCCAGTAAAACTGGTTATCGAAAACTATCAGGGCGAAGGCGAAATGGTTACCATGCCGAACCATCCGAACAAACCGGAAATGGGTAGCCGCCAGGTGCCGTTTAGTGCTGAGATTTGGATCGATCGTGCCGATTTCCGCGAAGAAGCCAACAAACAGTACAAACGTCTGGTGCTGGGTAAAGAAGTGCGTCTGCGTAATGCTTACGTGATTAAAGCGGAACGCGTGGAGAAAGATGCTGAAGGCAATATCACCACTATCTTCTGTACTTACGATGCTGACACCCTGAGCAAAGATCCGGCTGATGGTCGTAAGGTCAAAGGCGTTATCCACTGGGTAAGTGCGGCACATGCGCTACCGGTTGAAATCCGTCTGTATGACCGTCTGTTCAGCGTGCCGAATCCAGGCGCTGCGGATGATTTCCTGTCGGTGATTAACCCGGAATCGCTGGTGATCAAACAGGGCTTTGCTGAACCGTCGCTGAAAGATGCGGTAGCAGGTAAAGCGTTCCAGTTTGAGCGTGAAGGCTATTTCTGTCTCGACAGTCGCCATTCCACTGCGGAAAAACCAGTATTTAACCGCACCGTTGGGCTGCGTGATACCTGGGCGAAGGTTGGCGAGTAACGTTAAGTTCCACTTTGCCGGATAAGGCGTCCACGCCGCATCCGGCATGAACAAAGTGCACTTCGTCAACAATCCCAAACGCCGCACTCTGCGGCGTTTTTTCTGCTTTTCTTCGCGAATTAATTCCGCTTTGTAATTTATCCATAAAACAAATTTAAAATCACCAGCCATAATTTAATAGAATGCGACTGCCTTCATCCCACTGGAAAGCCGCATATTTTTCTTCTACGCGCTCTCCTGGTACAAATTTAAACCTTGTAACAAAAATCATCAAAATATGTGCGGTTGCTCATGTTCTTACATTCTCGTTACAGAAAGAGATTGATAATTCGCGGCGCGAAAAATAGTCTGTTCCTGTAGTCAGCGAGACTTTTCTCAACGCTACTTTTTTAATTTTTTATTTTTTCGCTGTTCACCCTTGGTGCAGCAATTTATACGTCAAAGAGGATTAACCCATGCGTACGTTTAGTGGTAAACGTAGTACGCTGGCGCTGGCTATCGCCGGTGTTACAGCAATGTCGGGCTTTATGGCAATGCCGGAGGCTCACGCCGAAGGATTTATCGACGATTCAACCTTAACCGGCGGTATCTATTACTGGCAGCGTGAACGTGACCGTAAAGATGTTACCGACGGCGACAAATACAAAACCAACCTTTCTCACTCCACCTGGAACGCCAACCTCGATTTTCAGTCTGGTTATGCCGCGGATATGTTCGGCCTTGATATTGCTGCGTTTACGGCGATTGAAATGGCGGAAAATGGCGACAGTTCACACCCGAACGAAATCGCTTTTTCGAAAAGTAATAAAGCCTATGACGAAGACTGGTCAGGCGATAAAAGCGGTATAAGCCTGTATAAAGCAGCGGCCAAATTTAAATACGGTCCGGCGTGGGCGAGAGCAGGTTATATTCAGCCAACCGGTCAGACGCTGTTAGCGCCGCACTGGAGCTTTATGCCGGGTACTTATCAGGGCGCGGAAGCCGGGGCTAATTTTGATTACGGTGATGCTGGTGCGTTGAGCTTCTCCTACATGTGGACCAACGAATATAAAGCGCCGTGGCATCTGGAAATGGATGAGTTTTATCAGAACGATAAAACCACCAAAGTTGATTACCTGCACTCCCTCGGGGCGAAGTACGATTTCAAAAATAACCTCGTGCTGGAAGCGGCATTTGGTCAGGCTGAAGGGTATATCGATCAGTATTTTGCTAAAGCCAGCTACAAATTTGATATCGCCGGTAGCCCGCTAACTACCAGCTACCAGTTCTACGGTACGCGCGATAAAGTTGACGATCGCAGCGTCAACGATCTTTACGACGGCACCGCCTGGCTACAGGCGTTGACCTTTGGCTACCGGGCGGCTGACGTAGTGGATTTGCGCCTGGAAGGCACCTGGGTGAAAGCTGACGGTCAGCAGGGGTACTTCTTACAGCGTATGACCCCAACCTACGCTTCCTCTAACGGCCGCCTGGATATCTGGTGGGATAACCGTTCTGATTTTAACGCCAACGGCGAAAAAGCGGTCTTCTTCGGCGCGATGTATGATCTGAAAAACTGGAATCTTCCAGGTTTCGCCATCGGCGCTTCTTACGTTTACGCCTGGGATGCCAAACCCGCTACCTGGCAGAGCAACCCGGATGCGTTCTACGACAAGAACCGGACTATTGAAGAGTCTGCATACAGCCTGGATGCGGTCTACACCCTTCAGGATGGTCGCGCCAAAGGTACGATGTTCAAGCTGCACTTCACCGAATACGATAACCACTCCGATATCCCGAGCTGGGGCGGCGGTTACGGCAACATCTTCCAGGATGAGCGTGACGTGAAGTTTATGGTTATCGCGCCATTCACTATCTTCTGATGTCCGACGCGGCAGGTTTTTCGCCTGCCGCACGTTTGAGGAATTTGCTATGAAGAAACTGATTCTCATCGCCATGATGGCATCGGGGTTGGTGGCCTGTGCGCAATCAACCGCGCCACAGGAAGATAGTCGTCTGAAAGAGGCGTACAGCGCCTGTATTAATACCGCACAAGGCTCGCCGGAAAAAATTGAAGCCTGCCAGAGCGTGTTAAACGTGCTGAAGAAAGAGAAACAACATCAGCAGTTTGCCGAGCAGGAAAGTGTGCGCGTGCTGGATTATCAGCAGTGTATTCAGGCAACGCAAACCGGTAATGATCAGGCGGTGAAAGCCGATTGTGATAAGGTCTGGCAGGAAATTCGCAGTAATAACGCTACGCAGTAAAAAACAAAAAGCGAGAGCTGTAACTCTCGCTTTTCTTATTTCTCTTTATAAAAAAGCCAACCCGCAGGTTGGCTTTTTCTCGTTCAGGCTGACTTAATTGCCTTCGTGCGCGTGCTCATCTTCGCGGCAATCGCCTTCGGCGCAGTGACCGTAAAGATAGAGACTATGGTTAGTCAGGCGAATGCCGTGTTTTGCGGCAATTTCACGCTGACGCGCTTCGATAGATTCATCACTAAATTCGATAACCTTGCCGCAATCGAGGCAGATCAGGTGATCGTGGTGATGTTGCTGGGTCAGTTCAAATACGGATTTACCGCCTTCAAAATTGTGGCGGGTGACGATACCGGCGTCGTCAAACTGGTTCAGTACGCGATATACGGTAGCCAGACCAATTTCTTCACCCATATCGATCAGACGTTTGTACAAATCTTCCGCACTGACGTGATGGTTGTCCGGCTCCTGAAGAACTTCCAGGATTTTTAAGCGTGGAAGCGTTACTTTCAGGCCAGCTTTCTTTAGGGCGGTATTGTTATCAGTCATGCGGAATCTGTCCTGTTACTAAGCGATTCACTTCATTAAAAGAAGTGACAGAATTTGCTCTTGAGATAATGCGTATCATTATAGAATTGCCATGCCTAAATGAAAACTACAAGTCCCTGGCAAATATTGTTAATAAAAACGTGGCTTAGCTTACATTTACATCGGTAAGGCCACTTCAACACTGGAACATTGTACAGGTACAACGGCAAAAGTTACAAATTTGTAGCAATTATTTTGATTGGCATTATCTATTAATACGGCGTAGACATGAGTCTACGCCGCATCACATCAGGCGTTGATAATTTCGTCGAGATGCAGCTCTTCAGAAATTTGTTTCACCCATTTTTCCACGCGTTCGGCGGTCAGTTCCGGCTGACGGTCTTCGTCGATAGCCAGACCGACAAAGTGGTTGTCATCCGCCAGACCTTTTGAGGCTTCGAAATGGTAGCCCGCAGTTGGCCAGTGACCAACGATGGTAGCACCACGCGGTTCGATGATGTCACGGATAGTGCCTAACGCGTCGCAGAAATATTCTGCGTAATCTTCCTGGTCGCCACAGCCAAACAGTGCAACCAGTTTACCATTGAAATCAATCTCTTCGAGAGTCGGGAAGAAGTCGTCCCAGTCACACTGCGCTTCGCCGTAGTACCAGGTTGGGATGCCCAGCAGCAGAATGTCATAAGCTTCCAGATCTTCTTTGCTGCTTTTTGCAATGTCATGGACATCGGCAACGTCTTTACCAAGCTGTTTTTGAATCATTTTTGCGATATTTTCGGTATTACCGGTGTCGCTGCCGAAAAAGATGCCAGTGATAGCCATGAGTGAAATAACCTCTTGAAACTTATTGAAATGGGGGTGGCAAATTGCCCACGGATAAAGGCAATCATAGCAGAACAGGCAGTCTTGCGGAATCAGCAAACTCGCAGGACTGCACACTGTGCTACACGATTTTTTTGTCCAACTTCAAGTTACATGGGCTGTAACCCGAATTATTTGAGTAAAGGATGGGATCAGACGATGCCCTGACTACGCAGCGCCGCGAGTTGTTGCATCAACATCTCTTCGATCAGTTCGCTACGGCTCATATTACGCGACTCTGCCAGCTCGTTCAGCGCCTCGACAGCTTCTGCATTCAGCTTCAGTTCGACACGCTTAAGACCACGTACTTTGTCGCGTTTTAGCTGGTTGCGTTTATTAATACGCAGCTGTTCATCGCGCGAAAGCGGATTGGTTTTCGGTCGTCCCGGTCGACGCTCGTGCGCGAACAGATCTAATGTCGTACGGTCCGTTTGTTCTTTGGCCATGATCTTGGTGACTTCGGGGGAAACAATCAGCCAGGCGTCTGCCCGGATGGATAGCGCGCCATAATACATCAGCGCGATGAGTCACGCCAACGCCCACGCGCGGAAAGCGACGCAGGCGCTGGGTTTTTAATCAGTTGCATTAATCATTGAGATAGCGGCGGATGGCGCGCAGCACTGCATCAGGTTTTTCTGCGTGTACCCAGTGACCCGCACCTGCAATCACATGCGCCCGTGCCTGCGGAAATTGCGCCAGTAAATCATCACGATATTGTTCAGTAACATACGGCGAATTACCACCGGGGATAAATAGGGCGGGGTGATCCCACGCCGGGATTTTCTCCCAACCCACAATATGCGGATACTGATCCCACAACACCGGCACGTTAAAACGCCATTCGCCGTCAACGTAGGATTTCAACAGAAACTGAATCACCCCTTCTTCATTCAGATGCTGACGCATCACCGTCGCCGCCTGTTGACGTGTTTGTGCGTCAGATTCGCTGACCGCGTTGATGGCCGCGAAAATCTCATCATGACGGCGCACGTGATAATCGACGGGCGCAATATCGATTGCCACCAGTTTATCGATGCGATCGGGGGCCAGCGCGGTGAGCGCCATTACTGCTTTGCCGCCCATTGAGTGGCCAATAAATGTCGCCTTATCGATCTGCTGAGCATCCAGCGTATCCAGCAGATCCTGCGCCATCGCCGGATAATTCATCACAGGATCGCGCGGTGAAAGTCCGTGGTTACGCATATCCACCTGGATGATATCGTGGTCGCTCACCAGGTCACGTGCCAGCACGCCGAGGTTGTCGAGACTACCAAACAGACCATGAACAAGGACGATGGGAGAATTATTGTGCTGATTTTGTGTAGATTGCGCGCGGATATTCAATTTCATGGCAAAGTTCTTTTTTTCGCGAAGTCGGGTTAGGGTATTATGTTGACCATTGTGCCACAGGGCTGCAACAAATAAGGTTTAATCCGAGTTTTTCTGCAAGCCAGGCTTGACGCTATCCGCTGCCGGGATTTATTCATATACTCCTGGCGACTTGTATTCAGCTAAGACACCGCACTGGATTAAGATGAAAACGATTGAAGTTGATGATGAACTCTACAGCTATATTGCCAGCCACACTAAGCATATCGGCGAGAGCGCATCCGACATTTTACGGCGTATGTTGAAGTTTTCCGCCGCATCACAGCCTGCTGCTCCGGTGACGAAAGAGGTTCGCATTGCGTCGCCTGCTATCGTCGAAGCGAAGCCGATCAAAACGATTAAAGACAAAGTACGCGCAATGCGTGAACTTCTGCTTTCCGATGAATACGCAGAGCAGAAGCGTGCGGTCAACCGCTTTATGCTGCTGTTGTCTACACTATATTCTCTTGACGCCCAGGCGTTTGCCGAAGCAACGGAATCGTTGCACGGTCGCACGCGCGTTTACTTTGCGGCAGATGAACAGACGCTGCTGAAAAATGGTAATCAGACCAAGCCGAAACACGTGCCAGGCACGCCGTATTGGGTGATCACCAACACTAACACTGGCCGTAAATGCAGCATGATTGAACACATCATGCAGTCGATGCAATTCCCGGCGGAATTGATTGAGAAGGTTTGCGGGACAATTTAAAACAACGTTGCAGATAAAGGACAAAGCAATGGCAATCCACAATCGTGCAGGCCAGCCTGCACAACAGAGTGATTTGATTAATGTCGCCCAACTGACGGCGCAATATTATGTACTGAAACCAGAAGCAGGGAATGCGGAGCACGCGGTGAAATTCGGTACTTCCGGTCACCGTGGCAGTGCAGCGCGCCACAGCTTTAACGAGCCGCACATTCTGGCGATCGCTCAAGCGATTGCCGAAGAACGTGCGAAAAACGGCATCACTGGCCCTTGCTATGTGGGTAAAGATACTCACGCCTTGTCCGAACCTGCATTCATTTCCGTGCTGGAAGTGCTGGCAGCAAACGGGGTTGATGTCATTGTGCAGGAAAATAATGGCTTCACTCCGACACCTGCCGTTTCCAATGCCATTCTGGTTCACAACAAAAAAGGTGGCCCGCTGGCAGATGGTATCGTGATTACGCCGTCCCATAACCCGCCGGAAGATGGTGGTATCAAATACAATCCGCCAAATGGTGGCCCGGCTGATACCAACGTCACCAAAGTGGTGGAAGACAGGGCCAACGCACTGCTGGCCGATGGCCTGAAAGATGTGAAGCGTATCTCCCTTGACGAAGCGATGGCATCCGGTCATGTGAAAGAACAAGATCTGGTGCAACCGTTCGTGGAAGGCCTGGCCGATATCGTCGATATGGCGGCGATTCAGAAGGCTGGCCTGACGCTGGGTGTCGATCCGTTGGGTGGTTCCGGTATCGAATACTGGAAGCGCATTGGCGAGTATTACAATCTCAACCTGACCATCGTTAACGATCAGGTCGATCAGACTTTCCGCTTTATGCACCTCGACAAAGACGGCGCGATCCGTATGGACTGCTCCTCTGAGTGTGCGATGGCGGGTCTGCTGGCACTGCGTGATAAGTTCGATCTGGCGTTTGCTAACGATCCGGATTATGACCGTCACGGCATCGTTACTCCGGCAGGTTTGATGAATCCGAACCACTACCTGGCAGTAGCGATCAATTACTTGTTCCAGCATCGTCCGCAGTGGGGCAAAGATGTTGCCGTCGGTAAAACGCTGGTTTCTTCTGCGATGATCGACCGTGTGGTCAATGACCTGGGTCGCAAGCTGGTAGAAGTACCGGTAGGTTTCAAATGGTTTGTGGATGGTCTGTTTGACGGCAGCTTCGGCTTTGGCGGCGAAGAGAGCGCGGGCGCTTCGTTCCTGCGTTTCGACGGTACGCCGTGGTCAACTGATAAAGACGGCATCATTATGTGTCTGCTGGCGGCGGAAATTACTGCCGTCACCGGCAAAAACCCGCAGGAACACTACAACGAGCTGGCAAAACGCTTTGGTGCGCCGAGCTACAACCGTTTGCAGGCAGCAGCAACTTCCGCACAGAAAGCGGCGCTGTCTAAGCTGTCTCCGGAAATGGTGAGCGCCAGCACTCTGGCAGGCGACCCAATCACCGCGCGTCTGACCGCTGCGCCGGGCAACGGTGCTTCTATCGGTGGTTTGAAAGTGATGACCGACAACGGCTGGTTCGCCGCGCGTCCGTCAGGCACGGAAGACGCATACAAGATCTACTGTGAAAGCTTCCTTGGCGAAGCACATCGTAAGCAGATCGAGAAAGAGGCGGTTGAGATTGTTAGCGAAGTTCTGAAAAACGCGTAATCATATAAAGTAAGAAAAAAGGGCGGTCGGAAGATCGCCCTTTTTTACTTATGACCGCCTGATGCGCTACGCTTATCAGGCCTACGAGAATGGTGCAATATATTGAATTTTCACTATTTTGTAGGCCGGACAAGGCGTTTTCGCCGCATCAGACAAATAACACCCTAAAGCATAAACCGATACCCAATACCGGTTTCAGTAATAAAATGGCGAGGTCGGGCCGGGTCTTGCTCTAGTTTTTGTCGCAGATGCCCCATATAAATACGCAAATAGTGACTGTGTTCGACCGCATTTGGCCCCCATACCTGGTTGAGTAACTGGCGCTGGGTAAGCACTTTCCCGGCGTTGTTGAGCAACACAGCCAGCAGGCGGAACTCTATCGGCGTCAAATGCACTTCTTCCTCGCCGCGATGGATCACGCGGGCGGCCAAATCAACGGTCACATCGGAAAATGTCACCACCGGATCGGGCGCGGCGGTGGCGGAGTGGCGGCGTAACGCGACGCGTAGACGAGCCTGCAATTCACCAATGCCAAACGGTTTACTCAGGTAATCATCAGCTCCGGCATCCAGCGCGGCGATTTTGTCGCTCTCTTCGCTACGTGCGGAAAGCACAATTACCGGCACCGCGCTCCACTGGCGCAGGTCGCGGATAAACTCAATTCCATCGCCATCGGGCAGGCCGAGATCGAGAATAATCAAATCCGGCTTACGGGTTGCCGCCTCCAGCAGCCCACGTTGCAGTGTTTCGGCCTCAAAGACGCGCATACCGTCGCCCTCCAGCGCTGTGCGCAGAAAGCGACGAATAGCCTGTTCATCTTCAACAATCAGAACGTTTGTCACATATCCTCATGAAATTCTTCAAGTTCAGGAGCGGTTTGCTGAGGAAGTGTAACACGAAAACAAGCGCCACCTTCCGGTCGGTTGAATGCGATGATCGTACCACCGTGTATTTCTACAATCGCCCGACAAATTGCCAACCCAAGCCCGACGCCCGGCACTGCTGACTCTTTATTCCCGCGGGCAAATTTATCAAAAATCGTCCGTTCCTGACCTTGTGGAATACCGGAGCCGTTATCCCAGACATCCAGTTGTAGTTGCTCTCCCTCGACATGGGCATCAATACCAATTTCAGCCTGCGTTCCCGCGTACTTCACCGCATTCTCCAGCAGATTAATCAGCACCCGCTCAAACAGTGGCCCGTCGACGTGGATCAAGGTCAGCGGTTCAGGCAGAGAGAGGTTGATGGGTGACGATAAACCTGGCTCCAGCATTTGCAGCGCACTGCCGACGACTTCTTCCAGCGTTAACCACTCTTTCTTCAAATTAAAGCCGCCGGACTGAATTCGCGCCATATCCAGCAAGTTATTTACCAGTCGGGTCGTGTTCAGCACATGCTGGCGAATTTCGCTGGCCTGGCGAGCGTGCGGAGAACCTTCGCTTGCCAGATCAAGCGTTAAGATTTCTGCCTGACCAAACAGCACCGTAAGCGGGGTGCGTAAATCGTGAGACAGCGCCGCCAGCAGCGCGTTGCGGATCTGTTCACGCTCGCTGGCCATCCGCGCCTGTTCTTCGCTGGCGGTCAGCATCAGGCGCTCAAGAGCATTGGCCACTAACAGCGTAAACGTTTCCAGCAGGCGCTGTTGTTCCGGGATCATCAACTGGCGCAAATTTCCCGGTTCCACCACCACCAGTCCGTAGGTTTTCTCGCCGCTTTTTAACGGCAAAATCTGGTACGGCACGCCGGGTAAAGTGTCGGTGCCCGCACCCGCAGGCAGACCTTTATCAAAGCTCCAGCGGGCGATAGCATCGTCCCACGGCGTCATCCCCTGCGGATGTGTTAGCGGCAGTAATATACCGTTGTCATCAGGTAACAACACCTGACTGCGGGCATGAAAAGTAGAAGCAATAAACTGCTCGCTGGTGGCGGCGATATCCTGGGGACTGCGGCCTACCGCCAGCGTTTTTGACATTTCATATAAGTGTCGCGTGCGTTGCTCGCGGTAACGGGCTACCCGCGCCTGGTAACGCACGCCAGCGGTAAGGTTCCCGATCACCAGCCCGACGGTTAACATCACCGTGAAGGTCAGCAGATACTGCACATCAGAGACGGCGAGCGTGCCGCGTGGGGCGATAAAAAAGAGATCGAAACTCACCACGTTAATGACGGTGGCAACCACCGAAGGCCAGCGACCATAAAAAAGTGCCACCACCACCACGCCCAACAGATACAGCATCACCAGGTTAGCGGCATCGAAGGCCATCAGCCACTGCATGGCAATTAAAGTGATAACGGCGCATAACGCGGCGGCAACCACGCAGCCCTGAATTTGCACCCGCCATTTGTCTTTAAAAGAGCGGCTATCCGGCGCGTTATTAATTATGCGCGCAGGTGGTTCATCAAGCGCGACCAGTACCTGATCGAGGTCGGGGGCGATGCGCGCCAGTCGGTCGGCAAAGGTTTCCCGACGCCACCAGCGGCGCGAGGCCGGGCGACCGAGAATTATCTTGCCGAGATTATGCTCCCGGGCATAACGCACTACGGCTTTTTCTTCTGCCGGATCAGAAAGTGTTGCTGTCTCTGCGCCTAACTCCTGCGCCAGACGCAAGGCGCTGAGAATGGCTCGACGTTTTTTCTCCGGTAAGCGGTGCAGGGCAGGGGTTTCAACATATACAGCGTGCCAGACGCTCCCCAGCCTTGACGCCAGCCGCGCCGCCGCCCGAACCAGTTTTTCGCTGCCCGTATTATGCCCAATACATAAAAGGATCGCGTCGCGCGTGTGCCAGACTTTCTCTTCGCCAGGACTCCCCCGCCAGGCGCGCATTTGCTCATCTACGCGATCGGCAGTACGGCGCAGCGCCAGTTCGCGCAGGGCAATCAAATTGCCTTTGCGGAAAAAATGTTCAATGGCGCGCTCAGCCTGCCCGGCAATATAGACTTTGCCTTCTTTCAGACGCTGGCGCAGATCGTCCGGAGGCAGGTCCACCAGCACCACGTCGTCGGCGGCATCGAAAAAAGGATCGGGCACGGTTTCCCGTACCTGAATTCCGGTGACGCCACTGACCACATCGTTCAGACTTTCCAGATGCTGAACGTTGACGGTAGTGAAAACATCAATGCCTGCTTCCAGTAGCTCTTCGATATCCTGCCAGCGTTTAGGATGACGGGAACCTGGCGCATTACTGTGCGCCAGTTCATCCATTAATATCAGCGCCGGACGGCGGGCGAGGGCGGCATCGAGATCAAACTCGCTGATATGCCGCCCACGGTACGCCTGGCGTTTCAGTGGCAGAACAGCCAGACCTTCCAGCATTGCGGCGGTATCTTTCCGCCCGTGGGTTTCTACCACGCCAACCACAATATCCAGCCCTTGCGCCCGCAGTCGCTGGGCTTCCGCCAGCATCGCCCAGGTTTTCCCGACGCCCGCACAGGCACCGAAGAAAACTTTTAGCTTTCCGCGATGCGGCGCGGCAGTTTGTTCCAGCAGACGGTCGGGGTCGGGACGTAAGGGTTCGTTATTCATCAAGCTTATCCAGCGCCAGATTGAGTTCGACAATGTTGACGACCGGCTGGCCGATATATTTCACCAGCGGTTGTTGGCTGTATTTTGCGACCAGTTGTGTGAGCTGTTCAACGCTGAGATTACGCGCTTTCGCCACCCGTGGGATCTGCCAGGTCGCCGCTTGCGGGGTAATGTTATTGTCCAGCCCGCTTGCCGAAGCCGTGACCAGTTCAACCGGAACGCTCGCGCTGGCATCCGGGTTAGCGGCTCGTAAAGCAGCAACGCGTGCAGCTATTTGTTTATTCAGCGCCGGATTACTGACCGCCAGATTGCTCCCGCCAGAAGCCTGTGGATTATAGGGCATTTCTGCCGTTGCCGACGGGCGGCCATGAAAATAGCCGTTATCGGTAAAATTCTGCCCGATTAATGCCGAACCGCGCACTGTATCACCTTCACGGATCAACGAACCGTTGGCCTGCCAGGGAAACCACCATTGCCCAAGCAGGGTGGTTAGCAGCGGGTAAACGCCGCCAGTAATCAATAACAGAAAGAGAAAAGTCGAGAATGCCGGACGTAATCCACGCATGGTAAACCTCACACCAGACCGCAAACGGTCAGCAGTAAATCAATGACTTTGATACCGATAAACGGCACCAGCAGCCCACCCATACCGTAAATCCATAAGTTACGGCGCAACATGGCAGAAGCGGTAAGCGGTTTATAACTCACGCCTTTTAATGCCAGGGGAATCAAAAAGACGATAATCAAGGCATTGAAAATAACTGCACTGAGAATGGCGGAGTCGGGCGAATGCAGGCGCATGATGTTCAGCGCATTCAACTGCGGATACGTTGCCGCGAACGCCGCCGGAATAATGGCGAAGTATTTCGCCACATCGTTGGCAATGCTGAAGGTCGTAAGCGAACCACGGGTCATCAGCATCTGTTTGCCAATATGCACCACCTCGATCAACTTGGTCGGATTGGAGTCGAGATCCACCATATTGCCCGCTTCTTTCGCCGCCTGAGTGCCGGAGTTCATCGCCACCGCGACGTCGGCTTGCGCCAGCGCTGGGGCATCGTTGGTGCCGTCGCCAGTCATTGCCACCAAACGGCCTTCCGCCTGGTACTGACGAATCAACGCCAGCTTGGCCTCTGGTGTCGCTTCGGCAAGGAAATCGTCGACGCCCGCTTCCGCTGCAATGGCGGCGGCGGTCAGACGGTTATCGCCGGTAATCATCACCGTTTTAATGCCCATTTGGCGCAGTTGGGCGAAACGCTCTTTAATGCCACCTTTGATGATATCTTTCAGCGCAATAACGCCCAGCACGCGAGAACCTTCCACCACTACCAGCGGCGTGGCACCCTGACGCGCAACCTGATCGACTTTTTGGTCGACATCGGCAGGGAAGTGGCTACCGTTAGCCTCGACATGACGGCGAATGGCATCGACAGAACCTTTACGGATCATGCGGTTATCAATGTTGATCCCACTCATCCGGCTTTGCGCAGTAAAGGGTACAAAGGTGGCATGGAGCGACTGCACATCGCGCTCGCGCAGGTTAAAACGCTGCTTGGCGAGGATCACAATACTGCGGCCTTCCGGCGTTTCATCGGCCAGCGAAGCCAGTTGTGCGGCGTCGGCCAGCGTTTTTTCCTCCACGCCCTGCGCGGGGATAAACTCTGATGCCTGGCGGTTACCGAGGGTGATGGTGCCGGTTTTATCCAGCAGCAGGACGTCCACGTCGCCCGCAGCTTCAACTGCACGTCCGCTGGTGGCGATCACATTCGCGCCCAGCATCCGGCTCATCCCGGCGACGCCGATAGCTGACAGCAAGCCGCCGATAGTCGTTGGGATCAGACAGACCAGCAGCGCTACCAGTACCGTCACGCTGACTGCGTTACCGCCCCAGGCGGTAAATGGCCATAGCGTTGCGGTTGCCAGTAAAAAGACGATGGTCAGGGCAATCAGGAGAATGGTCAGGGCAATCTCGTTCGGCGTTTTGCGTCGTTGTGCGCCTTCCACCATCGCGATCATCCGATCCAGAAACGTCTCGCCGGGGTTAACGCTGCACTCAATTACCAGCCAGTCAGAAAGAATACGCGTGCCGCCAGTGACGGAGGCAAAATCGCCGCCGGACTCACGGATCACCGGTGCCGATTCCCCGGTGATGGCGCTCTCATCGACCGATGCGCCACCTTCAATAACTTCACCATCGCAAGGGATAATATCGCCCGCTTCTACCAGCACGATGTCGCCTTTACGCAGTTGATCGGCCGGAACTTTGTCTACCACAGCACCATATTTCGGCTCGCGCAGCTTGCGAGCAAAGGCGGTTTTTTTCACCCCTTTCAGACTGTTGGCCTGCGCTTTACTGCGGCCTTCCGCCAGCGCCTCTGCGAAATTGGCGAACAGCACGGTGACCCAAAGCCAGCCACTAATTGCCGCGCTAAATAGCGCATTGCCGGGCATCGCACCGCTCACCATCGCGATACTAATAAAGGTGGTCAGCAGACTGCCGATCCAGACGATAAACATCACCGGATTGCGCCATTGCGCCTGCGGACTTAATTTTTTCACCGCTTCTTTCAGCGCCTGGGCGACAAGTGTTGGTTCGAATAGCGCCAGTTGTTTACGACTCATATTCAGTGCTCACTCAATATCATCAGGAGAGATATTCCGCCACCGGACCAAGCGCCAGGGCAGGGATAAAGGTCAGTGCGCCAACCAGCAACACGGTGCCGATTAACAGGCCAATAAACAGCGGGCCGTGCGTTGGCAGTGTACCGGAGCTGGCGGGTTGGCTCTTTTTACTCACCAGCGAACCGGCAATCGCCATCACCGGGATAATCACCCCGAAGCGCCCGACAAACATGCAGAACGCCAGTAAGCAGTTCCAGAACGGTGAGTTGGCGCTTAATCCGGCAAAGGCACTGCCGTTGTTGTTGGCGGCGGACGACACGGCGTACAGCACTTCGCTAAAACCATGCGGGCCAGGGTTGAGCATGGCGCTACGTCCGGCATCGGTCATCATCGCCAGCGCCGCGCCCATCAGCACCAGCGTTGGGGTAACCAGAATCGCCAGCGCGGTCAGTTTCATCTCGCGCACGTCGATTTTTTTACCCAGATATTCCGGCGTGCGGCCAATCATCAGCCCGGCAATAAACACCGCCAGCAGGACGAACAGCATCATGCCGTAAAGGCCAGAACCCACGCCGCCGAATACCACTTCACCAATTTGCATCAACCACATCGGCACCATGCCGCCGAGAGCGGTAAACGAATCATGCATCGCAATCACTGCGCCGCAGGAAGCCGCCGTAGTCACGACCGCAAACAGGCTACTGACCAGTACGCCAAAACGGCTCTCTTTACCTTCCATATTGATGCTGCTGTCTGCGCCCAGCGCCAACAGATGAGGATTACCCTGAATTTCTGCCCACATCACCACGGCCACGCAGATGACAAAAATCACCGACATTGCCCACAGCAACATGCGCCCCTGACGACGATCGCCAGCCACTTCGCCAAAGGCAAAGCAAAGCGCCGTTGGGATCAAGAAGATCGCCAGCATTTGCACGAAGTTGGTCAGTGCGGTCGGGTTTTCAAACGGATGCGACGAGTTGGCATTAAAGAAACCACCGCCATTAGTACCGAGCATCTTGATCGCTTCCTGAGAAGCCACCGGCCCCATCGGTAACAATTGCTGTGCCCCTTCAACGGTTGTCACAGCCTGATAAGGCAGAAAGTTTTGCAGCGCACCTTGTTGAATAAAAAACAGGGCGATCAACAACGCCACTGGGGCTAACACCCATAACGTGATGCGTAACAGATCGACCCAGGCATTGCCCAGTGTGCTCATGCTCTGGCGGGTAAACGCGCGGATGAGGGCGAAAATCACCGTAATCCCGCTGGCGGCAGAAAGAAAGTTTTGTACCGTTAAGCCCGTCATCTGACTGAAATAGCTCAACGTTGTTTCGCCGCTGTAAGACTGCCAGTTGGTGTTGGTGACAAAGCTGACAGCAGTATTCAGCGCCAGATCCCACGACAAACCCGGCAGTTGCTGCGGATTAAGCGGCAGATAATGCTGACCGACCAGCATGAAAAACAGCACCGCCAGTCCCAGCAGGTTCAGGCAGAGAATGGCAGACAGATACTGCTTCCAGTTCATCTCACGGTCAGAGACGCCAAGTGCGCGAAAGAGTACGCGTTCAACGCCTGCCGTACCGGGAAGAGGAATATCATTAATCAGCCGTGCCAGCCCGCTGCCTAAAGGGCGCGCCAGCACCATCAGCACCAGTAAAAACGTGGCGATCAGTAAGAACCCTTGCGCAGCCATCAGAACGCCTCCGCATTGATCAGGGCATAAACCAGATAACCCAGTAATAAAAACACCAGCAACACGCCGGTTATCACGCCTGCACTCACAGTGCACCTCCAGTGGCCTAAAAGTGATACCGGAAGGGTAGAATTGTGGCTGCAAAGATTTCGCAAAAATCTGCGGGCGGGGTGTAAAAAAAGTATAAAAATGGCAAAAGCCATGATTTAACTAATGGTTAGTATCATTTTAACTTTTATGTAACTTAATTACACGGTGAATGTAAATAAACCATCAATAAGCAAAAATAAGTGGTCGGATGAGTAGTAAAATTACACAAAAGGCGGTACTATTTTCATCAGATAAACGAATTCATTTTTCCGGTGTTATTCACCGGGTAGATACAAAAAAGGGGGAGAAAAGTATGGAACTCTATAAAGAATATCCTGCATGGCTTATCTTTTTACGCCGTACTTATGCGGTTGCAGCGGGCGTTCTGGCGCTGCCTTTCATGCTTTTCTGGAAAGACCGCGCCCGCTTTTACAGCTACCTGCACCGCGTCTGGTCGAAAACCAGCGATAAACCGGTGTGGATGGATCAAGCCGAAAAGGCAACCGGTGATTTTTACTGATTGCTAGCACATTTAAGCCAGCCTTGTATACGGGGCTGGCTTAGGCGTTCTGTATCAACGGATCTCATGACGCCTTCATTTCATCACTGTTTTATCTTCAAGTTTCGCTAGTACCCTTTTAAAAGGGTAACTCAGAATGCGGTTATCCTCATTGTCTCTCTAAGCGGCTCTATCGTCAGAAATCTCTGGTTAGGTTGGATACCCCATTACACTCTTTCCTGTAACTTCAGTGTAAAGTGAGAAAGTCGCTATCACTTTTGCTCACTCCAGCATCTAAATAAATTCCGAATTTTGCTATTAATATCGCTACTTCAATAAAAGTAGATAGTAAAGAGAGTAATATATACTTTATTGATATATTAAGAATAATTCATTGTTAATGAATCTAATGCGATAAGGTGTATTGGTGTTAATAAAAAGATATTGTATTTTTAGTTGATAATTAAAAACACACAATATTTCAGCCTTTTCTATGTAAGAACTCAATTTTATAAGGTATCCATTTTTATATGGAGGCGGTAGCGTGTCTGTTGTTGGTGGTTTTATTTACACGCTGAATATAATTGAATTATCGAATATATAACTATGTATCCGTTCCAGTCGTCGTAACCATTGATAATTATTTGATATTATTAGTGATTGTTGCTGGAAAGATAAAAATGAGCGACAAAGCAGCAATAGACGTCACCTTCATGACTAAAAAATAAATAAAAACCCATCAAAAATAATTCGTTTATTAAAAAGGACTCATGCCATTATGACGGAATATTACCTC